>OFGS01000003.1_pt1:2500-373150 | contig 373150 bp, 366 predicted proteins | sample 1521851 | NCBI WGS metagenome assembly OFGS01 (sample SAMEA3142070, study PRJEB24117) | hot springs metagenome
ACTCAGCGAGAGCTAATGAAAAAAACGCTTGAGTTAGAAGAATTGAATAAAAGGTTATCAGAACTCGCCACAAAAGATGCTCTCACCGGATTGTACAACAGGCGAGTTTTCAACGAAATAATCGAAAAAGAAATATCGAGAACTCGAAGGTTCAATCAAGAGCTCACAATAATATACATGGACATCAACAACTTTAAGATTGTTAACGATACGAAGGGACATAGTGAAGGTGATAAGCTTCTAATTGAGTTCGGCAAGATACTGCTTTCTTCAACTCGTTACAACGTGGACTATGCATTTCGATTCGGTGGTGACGAATTTCTTTTGTTATTGGTAGGTTCAAATGAGGAAGATGCTGTGAAAGTTGCTGAAAGGATTCAGAGAGAAGTATCTAAGATAAGCGATATTGTGTCGGTTGCGTATGGAATAAGGGAGATTGATATTTCTCAAGAAGTGAACATTGATGAACTCCTTCGAGAAGCGGATAAGCTCATGTACGAACACAAAAGAAAAATGAAGGCAAAGCAAGTATAACATATCGTATTATATATAACTTTGTACTTGATATAAAGACGTTCATATGATAAAATAGTAGTGAAAATTCTAACAATGGAGGTGTTATGATGGAGATTGTTGCAAAGATTGTAGACGGTGTTTATTATGTCGGAGTGAATGATAGGGATACTCACCTTTTCGAGAATATCTGGCCACTAACAAAGGGGGTTTCTTATAACTCCTACCTGGTTGTTGATGAGAAAACAGCACTCATTGACACGGTTAAGGTTAACAAGATGAAGGAGTATATTGAAAAGATTAGGCAGATTTTAAATGGCAAGGCTCTGGATTATCTTATCATCAATCACATGGAACCTGATCACTCTGGAGCCATAGCTTCAATAGTTCACGAGTTTCCAGATGTTAAGATTGTTGGGAACAAGAAGACTTTTGAATTTATAAAAGCTATGTACCATCTTGAAGCAAATTTCTATGAAGTAAAAGAAGGCGACGAAATCAATCTTGGCAGCAGAACGCTCAAGTTCTACATGACCCCGATGGTCCACTGGCCCGAGACGATGATGACCTATGACACCAAAGATAAGATTCTCTTTGCGGGTGATGCTTTCGGTGGTTTTGGTTCGCTTGATGGTGGAATATTCGATGACGAGGTCGATGTCAAGTACTTCGAAAATGAAATTAGAAGGTACTATTCGAACATCGTTGGAAAGTTCGGCCCTATGGTACAAAAAGCTCTCCAAAAGTTGAATTCAATCGAAGTTAAAGTTATATGCTCAACACACGGTCCGGTTTGGAGAACAAATCCGCAACATATAGTCAGTGCATACGATAGGTGGAGCAAGTACGAGTATGAAGAGGGTGTAGTTATTGCGTACGGAACGATGTACGGTAACACAGAAAAGATGGCTGACTATATTGCAAGGGTGCTTGCCGAAGAGGGTGTAAAGAATATCCGTGTGATGAACACATCTACAACGCATGAAAGCTTTATAATCAACGAAATTTGGAGGTTCAAGGGCATAATCCTCGGTACTTGTACGTATAACAACTGGATATTCCCACCGATGGAAAATTTGGTGATAAACTTGGCTCATAAAGGCTTGCCGAACAGAGTTTTTGGCGTCTTTGGAACGTATGGCTGGAGTGGTGGAGGAGTGAAAGGTATTCTCGAATATATCGAAAAACACAAATGGAAACTTGTTGGCGAACCAGTGGAAGTCAACTTCTCACCGAAAGAGGAAGATTTTGAAAAGCTGAGAAAATTAGCGATTGAGATGGCGAAGGCAGTTAAACAATAAGTATCCCTAAAATAATAAACCTCCGGTTTGAACCGGAGGTTTTGTCTTTCTATCTTCTCGAATAAATTGCCGCTTGCTCAGGAACAAGGTTTGGAGGAATTCGACCTTCTAAAGCTTCAATTACGTTTATCGCCACCATTTCAGACATTTTGTCTCTTGTTTCATATGTCGCAGAACCGATGTGAGGTAACAAAACAACGTTGTCAAGCTTCTCAAGACCAGGTGTTAGCAATGGTTCGTTCTCGTACACATCGAAACCGGCACCAGCTATTTTTCCGTTTTTTAGAGCTTGGTATAGCGCAACCTCGTCGATAACGGGACCCCGGGCAGTGTTAATTATAATTGCATTTGGCTTCATTCTTTTTATTCGCTCTTCGCTGATTAAGTGATATGTTTCCTTTGTAAATGGTGTGTGGATAGATATGTAATCTGAGATGGCAATTAAAGTATCTAAATCAACATATCGGGCATTGTACTTTTCTTCTATATCCACTGGCAATCGACGTCTGTTATAATATACTACATTCATTCCGAATCCGAGAGCTCTTCGTGCAACTGCCTGACCAATTCTTCCCATTCCTATAATACCGAGGGTCTTTCCGAAAAGGTCGTATCCGAGAAATAGTTTTGGCTTCCAGCCAGTGAATTTTCCTTCCCTTACAAACTTATCAGATTCGACTATCCTTCTTGCAACAGTGAGCAATAGCGCGAATGCAATGTCTGCAGTCGCTTCAGTAAGAACTCCAGGAGTGTTGGTGACGAAAATACCTTTCTGCGTAGCAGCTTGAACGTCTATGTTGTTGTATCCAACAGCGTAGTTAGCGATGATTTTTGCCTTTTGAAGTGATTCGATGAATTCATTATCGACTGGGTCTCTCAGCTGTGTGACAATAGCATCAGCATCCTTGGATCTTCGTATCAGCTCGGATTTGGTCAAGAAGTCTTCTCCGTCATAGACATCAACATAAAACTTTTCTTTCAGAAGGTTTATGCCTTTTTCAGGTATTGCATAGGTTATGAATACTTTAGCCGTGCTCACTCGTTTTCACCCCACCAGTGTGTTTCATTACCTTCTATGAATGTTTTTTCCACTCTCGCGTGTGGCAGGAACGGATCATCACTCCAGATAACAACATCAGCGTCTTTTCCAGGTTCTATCGAACCGACCTTGTCGTCTATTCCAAGTATTTTTGCGGGATTTATTGTGAGCATCTTCAAAATATCTTCTTTCTTTGCACCGTACTTCATCGCGAGTGCCGCATGCATGTTAGCGAATTCCAAATGATGAACTGGATGATCTACCATTATCGCTGTTAGTACACCTTTCTCGTTCAATATTCTAACGTTGTCGTATGTTAGGTCTTTAGTCTCAATCTTCGTTCTAAAGCCAAATGGTCCGACTACGACTGGAACATTGTTTTCTGCAAGGTAATCTGCGATCTTGTAGGCCTCTGTTCCATGTTCGATAACGAGCTTGAAATTGAATTCTTTTGCTATTCTAACGGCAGTTGCGATGTCTTGAGCGCGATGAGCATGAATTCGAGCAGGTATTTCACCTTTCAAAACAAGCTCTCCAACTTCCATTTTTGGATCTCTATCAAGGAATACGCCGTCTTTTTCAATAGCTCGTCTTTTCTTTTCCATGTAATCTTGCACTTTCATAAAGTAATTTCTCATAACTGCGGCTATTCCAAGCCTTGTGGATGGCATCTTTTTCATCTCGCCGTAGACACGTTTTGGATTTTCTCCAGTTGCCATCTTTAAGCCGGCTGGAGCTTTAAGTATACAGTAATCAACTATATTTGATTTGAATTTCAAAATAGCTCCTTGTCCACCAATTACATTTGCACTTCCAGGGACAATCATGACCGTAGTAAATCCACCATTTAAAGCATGTTTGATTGCAATATCGTATGGATTGAAAGCATCTATTGCTCGTACATCTGGAGTTACTGGATCCGTCATTTCGTTTCCATCTTGCATGGATCCTACAGCTTCTTCGTAAAGGCCGATATGAGAGTGAGCATCGATAAAGCCAGGAAGGACGTACTTACCTGTGGCATCAATAATCTCCGCATCTTCGCATTCCAAATGCTTGGCAACTTGAGATATCTTACCGTTTTCGATCAAAATATCCCCAACGAAAGTACCATTTGTTACGCTTACTATTGTTCCGTTCTTAATCAGTTTTTTCATATTTACACCCCCTGAGCTTTGGTATAGCTATAAAAATTATACCATAGACGATTCGGAAAGCGAACTAAAATTATTAAGTTTTTTGAAAATTTAACACTGTTACATGAGCCAAATTCGCGTTTTTGTGGTAAAATACATATTAGAATTAGAAAATTTGATAAGAAAGGTTGAGGGGCTGATGAGATGGGAATTAAGAGAAGTTGATGAGTATTTGGTGGACCAGCTGGCAAAGGAGCTGGATGTTAGTCGTTTAGTTGCAAGACTCTTGGTTTTGCGAAATGTAAAGACCGTTGAAGAAGCAAGGAATTTCTTGTATCCGGCAAGAAATGTTTTAAGATCTCCCTTTCTGTTTAAGGATATGGAGAAAGCCGTGGAAATACTCCTCAAAGCAAGGGACAATGGGGAAAAGGTTGTTGTCCATGGTGATTACGATGTTGATGGAATAACCGGAACAGCGGTCCTTTATACGTTCCTTTCAGAGAACGGATGGGATGTTGAGTATTACATTCCAAAACGTGTTGATGACGGATATGGAATACAAACACAGTTTGTGCAGGAGAGTTTTGAAAAAGGCGTGGACGTTCTGCTAACAGTAGACTGCGGTATTACAGCTTTTGAGGCAATAGAAAAGGCGAAAGAACTTGGCATGAAAGTTGTTGTTACGGATCACCACCAACCTAAGGAAATCCTTCCAAAGGCTGATGCGATTGTTAATCCGAAAAGGCAAGACGAAACATACCCATTCAAAGAATTCGCGGGCGTTGGGGTTGCCTATAAGCTTGTATCAGCTCTTGCTGAGAGGCTCAATGTACACCACTCTGTCGTTGACAATCTCCTTGATTTAGTTGCGTTAGGAACAGTTGCAGATATGGTAGAACTTGTAGATGAAAATCGGTACATTGTTAAAGAGGGCTTGAAGAGATTAAACACTACGGAGAAGCTCGGGATCATAAGACTTGTTCAGAAACTTGGTATCTCTGCCATAAATTCGCGTGACATCGGTTATAGGATTGCTCCTAAATTAAATGCTGCCGGACGACTTGATTCTCCGGACGATGCTTTTAAATTGATAATCACAAAAGATGAAGCAAGTGCAGCAGAACTTGCAGAGTTGTTGTTGGGTTACAATACAACAAGACAAAGCATAGAAGCGAAGATATACAACGAAGCTGTTCAGATGATAGAAGAGAATAGATTAAATTCGCTGCCGATAATTGTGGCGTATGGGTACGGTTGGCATCTGGGAGTAATAGGAATAGTAGCGACGCGGCTTGTGCATTTATATAATAAACCTGTTATGGTTATCTCGATCGAGGATGGAATGGCGCGTGGTTCTGCGCGGAGCGTTCAAGGTGTAAACATAATAGAGCTTTTAGAAAAGTTCAGGGACATATTTGAAGACTTTGGCGGTCACACGATGGCGCTTGGTTTCAGTTTGAAGGAAGAAAATATCCCAAAATTATTGGAAGCAATTAGGAATAACATAAGTGAGGATGATGTTCGCGTTGAACCAATCGTGCTTGTTGACGAGAAGATATCCGTAGATGAGATAAATGATGAAATAATCAAGGCTATTGAATTGCTTGAACCTTATGGACACGGAAATCCGGAACCAGTTTTTCTCATTCAAGGCAGTAGCGTGGAGAGGTTTAAAGTTTTTGGTGAATCCGGATATAATGCAAGAATTACTCTTAGAGGTAATGCAAAATCCATAGAGGGTGTTGGGTTTGGTTTAAAAATCCCTTCAAATGATTTTTACGGAGTACAGCCACAGTTCTTAAAGATGGATGTTGTTGCTAACATAAGACTTAGCGAGAATGGTGCTCAGCTAAATGTTTTGGATTTAAAGATGTACCATGTAAGTGACGATGACTACACGGATAGAACATTCCTTCACTCGTTCTTGTCAAACTGGAGAAATCAGAAGGAAGAAGATTACGATCATCAAAGAGTTGAAGATGATATTTACCAGAGGCTTCCGAAAGTTTCTGAACTTGCCGAATTAAAACGTCCTGTTCTATTAAGATTCAGACTTCCTTACAGAAATGCTTTTTTGTTTGGTTTAATGAAAAAAGGCAGAACTCTCATCATTAACCCCTCAAGTACGGAAGCCATGCATATCTATGAAAGTTTACAGCGCCACAACATTCAGGGGTTAGTACTCGCCAATTCAGTCAACAGAGTAGCGGGACGTCACGTAGTAACAAATGCAGTGTATGCTGATTTCCTTGTTAATCCGAGTGAGTTCGATTATGTAGTCTTGAATGAGATTCAATTTTTAAAACACTTTGATGAAAATTTATACGATAGAATATTGAGAAAATTTGGCTCTGAGGCATTCTTCATAACTCTTTACACGTTCGATACGAATCTTCCAGAATATGAGGTTGAAGGGAAGGTAGACTTCTCAATAGAAGATAAACGTAACCAACCCAAAGCTTTAAACAATACGGCGTCGTTCTTAGTTTACCTCTTTTCCTCTCACAGTTCCGTTGAGACGTTTTTCAACAATTACATTAAAAAAGTTCCTGCGCGCGACACGGTGTTTTATTCATCTCAGCTTGCACCGTTCCAAAGACTTATAATTTCAAGTTTGGTGAAAAGGAAAAAGGTAAAAAGACTTGTTTCATCCACAAATAACGACGTTCTGCCTTCGCTATTTGGAAGAGCTGAGGTAAGACTCTTTGATTTCCCATACACATTTAGCGAAATAATCGACTCGGTAAGCGGAGATGCAAACGTACTTTTGCAGCTCAATTACTCTTCTCAGGATGTTTCGAGGAAATATGAGACTTTGAAAAAGTTGTTCCCATCAAAAGAGGAGTTGAAAAGTGCAATAGAAGAATTGAATGTGTATCTGCCTATGAAAACAGAAGAGTTTGAGTTGTTCGTTAGCAATCACAACATTCCAAAGGGTGTAATCAAGAGTTCCTATAAAGATTTGGGAGGATTCAAAAACGACATCGTATCTGCTGTTGATTTTAATCCGGATAAGATCTTAAGAGTGCGGGAAAGACATATCGAACTCAATTATTTCGAAAAATATACTCTCCAAATTGAATCATTAACGGTCAAGGAAATGTACAAGTTGATTGATGAGAGATACCTTTACGATTCGGAATTGATCTTAGAAGGGTTGTAAAAATATGAGCGTATTAGCTATAGATTTTGGCAAAAGTAAATGTGGTTATGCGATCGGCACGCTTTTTGTATCAGAAAGCGGAACTGTGAGGACATCTGAGATAATCGAAAAGACAAAACGCTTCGAAAAAATAGCCGTAGGATTGCCACTTTCGATGAGCGGGAATTATTCAACGCAGACGTTTGAGGCAATAAAATTTGCTTTAAAATTGAAAAAGATGGGTAAGAGCGTTTTCTTTATCGACGAACGGATGACTACAAAAATGGCAAAAACATTCAGTAAGACCGATGATGACAGATTTAGTGCCGAGCAGCTGCTCTTAGAATACTTGAATAATCCTTCAAATTCGATAGAATTTAAGCTCTCAAGATTAGAATTGGAAGAAGAAATAAGTTGCCAAACAGTGTTGTTTATAGAAGTGCCTTTTAATGATAGAATTACTTTTGAAAATGCGTTGGTTTACTCAAAAGACCCATACATAGCTTACACGCACTTCGAAACGGGAAGTTTTGTGTATAGAGTCTGGAAAGACTTAAACGATAAAATCAAAACACTTGAAAAAAAGCCAGACTTGGTTATAATTAATAAGGATTGTAGACAACTATTATCTAATTTAGAATTTAGCTCCGATGTTCTACTTGTTGATGTAAAATACGAGTAGATGGTTGATGTGCTCGTAGCTCAATTGGATAGAGCGTCGGACTCCGGATCCGAAGATTGCGGGTTCAAGTCCCGCCGAGCACGCCAGGATGCCTCTTATTTCTGCAATTCAGATGTTCAACATAAATTTATCTTAGAGGGGGAATATGTCATGAGCTATAGTCTTCAGGTTGTGAAGGAAAGGGTTTTTGAAAAGGACATAGATGCTATATTGATTCTTAATGTCGAAAGTTCCAATGCTGTAACAACAAGATATCTATCAGGATTCACGGGGAGCTTTTCTGCGCTTCTAATTACACCCAAGAGGCATATCATAGTTACCGATTCAAGATATTGGACCCAAGTGAAGCAAGAGAGTACATTTGAATTGGTAAAATACATCCCACCGAAGAGTTTTCTTGATACTGTTTGTGAACTGGTATCCAACATGGAACTAAGGAAATTAGCTATAGAGAAGGATAGAATCTCAGTAACTCATTTTGAATCACTGAAGGAAAAGCTTCCAAACTGCGAATTCGAAGATATTTCGAGCCTTTTATTGGAAATTAGGTCAATAAAGACAGAAGAAGAGGTAAAGCTTGTAAAGTCGGCCGTTGAAATTGCCCAAGAAGCATTTAAGAAGATGCTTGAAATTGCTAAGGCTGGCATGAAGGAGAAAGAGCTTGCTGCCTACATGGAGTATCAAATTAAGCTCTTAGGGGCAGATGATGTAGCTTTTGATACGATAATAGCATCTGGTTACAGAGGAGCATTGCCACATGGTAAGGCATCTGAAAAAGAAATTGCTAAAGGTGAACCAATCGTAGTTGATTGGGGAGCAAGATATAGGGGATATAACAGTGATTTGACAAGAGTCTTCTGCATTGGAGAACCAAACGATAGAGTTAAGGAAGTATATAAGATAGTTTACGATGCGCAACAAAAAGCACTTGAGTCGATTAAAGCAGGGATCACGGGTAAAGAAGTTGACAGCATCGCAAGGAATCATATTTCTGAATGTGGTTACGGAGAATACTTCGGGCATGGGCTTGGACACGGGCTCGGATTGGAAGTACATGAAAACCCAGGACTTAGCTATAGATGGGATAAACCACTTATAGATGGACAGATAGTAACAGTTGAACCAGGAATCTATTTGGAAGGGGAATTTGGTATAAGAATTGAAGAAGACGTTGTCGTTAGAGAAAATGGCTGCGAGATTTTGACAACACTCTCAAGGGAAATTTTTGTTGTATAATTAGGTATAAAATATGAAAAAAGATCCGGAAAAACAAAATATTGGTAAAGAACTGGCACAACTGAATTTAATATCTACTTTGGGATTTACGATAATCTCAAATGTCATAGTTGGATATGTGATTGGTGCTTTTTTGGACAGATTATTCAATTTGGAAAAGATCTTAACCGTAACATTTTTAATTATTGGGACAATATCAGGCGTCTATAACGGAATCAAGTTTGTCATGAAGGCGGGCGGATATGATAAAATTGATAAAGACAAAGATAGATGATAGTTATCTATTTTTGCTCAGATTGATAGTCTACATAACCCTTTTTGCTTTTGCAGAATTCACTTTCGCAATGCTTTTTGGATACAAGGTTGTGGCTATTGGAATTTTGATAGGTACGGCAGGAATGGTTTTGGGCCTTTTTTCATTGCTAAAGGGTAAGAAGCGGATTGTCAGTCTGGCGGATGGTAAAATTGTTCTTGAGCTTGGTTATTTTATAAGGTATTTGCTTTACACTTCACTCTTTTTGTTTTCGGCAATTGCTTTTGGTAGTCCGCTTCAAGGGATTTTGGGAGTCTTTGTAGGATTGCTTAATGCTAAGATTGTTGCATTTCTCTTTGCATGGAGGTGGCTTAAATGACTAAGCGGAAGATGAGCAAGAAAGCCAAAATACAGTTAATAGTCTTTCTGATAGTTTACACGGTCATAGGTATTATAAATGCAAGAACGATGACCGCATCTCCGAAAGAGGCTTTATCTAATGTTACAAACAGGTGGGTTGTGCAATTCGGTCCAGAGAATGTTTGGTATTACAGAATCAACCCACCTACGGTAATAATGTCGCTGGTTGTAATAACTATCTTAGTTGCTTTCGCAAGATCAGTTTATAAGGAGTTTTCAATTATTCCTGGAAGAAAACAGGCTTTTGCTGAATCGTTGCTGGAATTCATGTATGATATGGTCCAAAGCAGTATCCCAAACGAGAAATACGCAAGGACTGTATTCAAAATCTCTATGACGTTGTTCCTCTATATTGCTCTTTCTAACTTAATCGGTGGTTTTGTTCCTGGAATATCACCAAATGTTTCAATCCTAGCTGACGGAACGCGCAGTGTTAAGTTTGTGTTTTTTAACGATACTTGGCCTGCACCTACAGGTGATTTGAATACGAACGTTACATATGCAGTTATGGTCTTCATAATGAGCCAGTACTTTGCAATAAAAACAAAAGGGGTAAAAGGTTGGTTAAAAGGATTTCTTGAGCCAATCGCGTTCATGCTGCCAATGAATATCGTTGGAGAACTTGCAAAGCCTCTCTCTCATTCAATGCGTTTGTTTGGTAACATAACAGGTGGTGGGATACTTGTTCTGGTGGTTAGCTACTTTTTGAAGTACATGTTCCTTCCGCCATTCTTATGGGGTTACTTTGGAATCTTCTCAGGATTGATTCAAGCGTTTGTGTTCTCAACACTTGCCGTTGCCTATATGGCATCACAGATAGAGTAATTCAGTTAGTGCTTTCCAAAATCTATAACTTTTAAGGAGGGAGTATCTATGGAAAACATGACGGAACTTGCGAATGCTATTATCATTGCCGGTAAAGCTATAGGTGCAGGATTGGCAATGGGACTCGGAGCTATTGGACCTGGTATCGGTGAAGGTCACGTTGGTGGACATGCAATGGAAGCTATTGCGAGACAACCTGAACTCACAAACGTCATCATAACGCGTATGATTCTTGCTGACGCTATCGCTGAAACAACAGGTATATACTCTCTTGTTATCGCTTTCTTGATACTCTTCGTATTGTGAGGCGATCCGTATGGATCTTTTTGAAATCAATTTGACAGCTGTTGTTCAGCTGTTGAATTTTCTCTTTCTTTTGTGGGCACTTAACAAGCTTTTGTACAAACCTTTTTTCTCTATGATGGATAAGCGAAGAGAAAAGGTCGAAGGAGAACTTGCAGAGGCTGAAAAATTGAGAAGACAAGCTGATGAAATGAGAATTCAGGCTGAAAAAGAGCTAAAAGATGTAAGACAAAAGGCTGAGCAAATTATATCGAACGCCGAAAGGGAAGCTGAAAGGATAGTTGAAGAAGCAAAGTTGAAGGCACAGCAGGAAGCTGAGAAAATCATATCAAATGCTCAAGCAGAAATAGAGAGGCAAAAACAAGAGGTTCTTGCTCAGGTACAAGGAATGGCCACAGAGCTTGCTGTGAGCCTGGCTCTGAAAGTACTAAAAGACGCTGTTGATGAAAAAGCTAAGAGAGAGTATCTTATGAAGATAATAAAGGAGCATGAAAAATGATGTATTCATCTATAGCAAGTAAATACGCACTTGCTCTTTATAACGTTTCCAAGATTAATCAAAAAACAGATGAATACAAAGAAAGATTGAATGTTTTTGTGAACATCTATAACGAGCTTTCGGTTTTTTTGAACAATCAAGCTATCAAGCCAGTTAAACGTTCACAGTTAGTATGCGACATAATGTCTGAGCTTGGATTCAAACCAGACGAAGTTTTTGGTAGGTTTGTTTATCTGCTCATATCAAATAAGAGGATGAAGTACATCAAGCAGATCGCAACCTTGTTTGATTACGCGATACTTGAAGAAAACGGTTTGGTTCCTGTTGAAGTCATATCAGCGACAGATTTGAATGATGAAGAAAAATCAGCGCTTACTGAGTTTGTTAGAAAATATACTTCTAAAACACCAGTTTTCAGCGCCAAAGTCGACGAAGGAATTATTGCTGGTGTAGTTGTCGAATTTTACGGCAAGAGGTACGATGCAAGTATTAAAGGTAGACTTGAAAAATTAGCCCGTGATGTGTTAAGAAGAGAGGGGTGATACCTTGAGATTAAACCCTGGCGAAATAGTAAGGGTACTTGAAAGTAAAATTGCCGAGTACCAAGAAGAGTTAAGATTGGAAGATGTTGGAAAGGTAATACAAGTTGGAGACGGAATTGCGAGAGTCTACGGTCTCAACAACGTCATGGCGAACGAAATGGTCGAGTTCGTTGAGACTGGAACGCGTGGTTTGGCATTCAATTTAGAAGAAGACAACGTAGGTATAATCATACTCGGAGATTATAAAGAAATAAAGGAAGGACATACTGTAAGACGACTGAACAGAATCATGGAAGTCCCTGTTGGAGAAGGACTCCTCGGCCGCGTCGTAAATCCACTTGGAGAACCAATTGATGGTCTTGGACCGATTGAATATAAGGAGACAAGACCTGTCGAATTCAAAGCCCCTGGTGTTATATACAGAAAACCAGTCGATACCCCTCTGCAAACAGGTTTGAAAGTCATCGACTCACTTATCCCAATTGGACGTGGACAAAGGGAACTGATAATCGGTGATAGACAGACTGGAAAAACGGCAATAGCAGTTGATACAATAATCAATCAAAAAGGCAAAGGTGTATATTGTATATACGTTGCAATTGGTCAAAAAGCATCCGCAGTTGCAAGGATAGTTGAAAAGCTCAAACAAACTGGCGCTATGGATTACACAACAGTGGTTGTTGCATCTTCATCTGATCCTGCCACTCTCCAGTATCTTGCACCATATGCAGGTTGTGCAATGGGTGAATACTTCATGTTCACCGGCAGAGACGCGCTCGTTATTTACGATGACTTGTCGAAACATGCGGTTGCGTACAGACAGATATCGTTGCTCCTCAGAAGACCACCAGGAAGGGAAGCTTATCCAGGTGACGTTTTCTACTTGCACTCAAGGCTCTTGGAACGCGCAGCAAGGCTAAACGATAATTACGGGGGCGGTTCTTTAACCGCACTTCCGATAATTGAAACTCAAGCAAATGACATATCTGCGTATATCCCAACGAACGTTATATCAATAACAGACGGTCAGATATACCTTGAACCGAGTCTGTTCTACGCTGGTCAAAGGCCTGCGGTAAACATAGGTCTTTCGGTGTCTCGTGTCGGTGGTGCTGCACAGATAAAGGCGATGAAACAAGTTGCAGGTTCGTTGAAGCTTGATTTGGCGCAGTACAGGGAACTTGAAACGTTTGCACAATTTGCAACAGAATTGGACCCAGCAACTCAGGCACAGATCACAAGAGGCCAAAGACTTATGGAACTCATGAAACAACCGCAGCACAGCCCAATGGAAGTAGAAGAACAGGTGGTTGTACTCTTTGCAGGTGTCAACGGATACTTAGATGATATTCCAGCATCTTCAGTAAGACCCTTTGAAGACGGTTTACTGAAATTTATGAAGGAGCGATATAGTGATTTATTAGAAGAAATCAGAACTAAAAGGCAAATAACAAAGGAAACTGAAGAAAAACTACACACAGTTGTGAAGGAGTACAAGCAAGAGTTCGTAAAAATGTACGGGAAGTGATGTTAAATGAGTCGAGGTAAATTGTTACAGATCAAAAGAAAAATAACAGCAACCCAGTCGCTGAAAAAAATCACTAAAGCAATGGAAATGGTTTCAACCGCTCAAATAAAGAAGGTTGAAAAAAGATTGCGAATGGCAAGAGAGTTTCTTGCTGAAACGAGCAGGATGGTATCTCAAGTTCACTTTGATGTGAAGCACCCATTCGTCACAGGTAATGGCAAAAGTGCTCTTATCGTAATTGGAACAGATATGGGGCTTTGTGGCTCGTTTCCAACAGAGATAGTCAAGAGAGCGCAAACTCTTGATAAGAAAGAGAATTTTGATTTTATCTATGTGGTTGGCGCAAAGATAACACCAGTGTTCAAAAATAATCCGAAAGTAGTTAGAATATACGAGCATGAGTACGATACACCAACTTTCGATTTCACTAAAACGGTTATCAACGACGTATTGTCAAACAACGTAGCGAACGTTAAGGTAGTGTATGGAAAATTCAAGAGTAAACTCGCTCAGCTTCCTGATGTTTACACACTGACACCAATTAAATTGGAAGAAGGGCAGCCTAAAGGCGATAGGTATGAATTCGAACCCATTGAGGAAGCTTTCCAAAGGCACCTTTTGGAGTTTTACGCCTCAAGTGTTTTGTTCTCACTTGCTTTTGAAACGAAGATAAGTGAACTGTACGCAAGGCAAAATGCTATGAGAAATGCTACTGAAAATGCGGAAGAAGTTGTAAGACTGCTGACAGTAGATTACAACAAAGTCAGACAAGCATCGATTACACAAGAGCTCATAGAGATTGTGACGGGTGCCGATGCTTTGAAAGAAGAGTAACGTTTTCTAATCAAAAAGGAGCGTGATATACGTGTCCAAAAAATCAGTTGGAAAGATTGTAAGAATTATAGGTCCTGTTGTTGACGTAAAATTCCAAGAAGGCGAATTGCCTGATATATACGATGCACTCGAAGTAAAGAATCCACAAACAGGAAAAAAGTTAATTCTTGAAGTTGAGCAGTTAATTGGTGACAATACCGTCAGAACTGTTGCAATGGACAGTACCGACGGTCTTGTTAGAGGTCTTGAGGTAGAAAACACTGGAGAACCTATAAAGGCACCAGTGGGACGTGGTGTACTTGGTAGAATGTTCAATGTTATCGGCGAACCGATAGATGAACGTGGAGTGGTAAGCAACGTTGAGTACTGGCCCATACACAGGCCCGCTCCTTCCATGCCCGAACAAAAGACTGAGATTGAAATACTTGAAACTGGTCTAAAGTCTATCGACCTTCTCGCTCCATTCCCGAAGGGTGGTAAGATAGGATTCTTCGGCGGTGCTGGAGTTGGTAAGACAGTTCTTGTTATGGAAATGATAAGGAACATTGCCATTGAACACCACGGATTCTCAGTTTTTGCAGGTGTTGGAGAAAGGACAAGGGAAGGTAACGACCTGTACTTGGACATGATGGAAGCAGGAGTTTTGGACAACACAATATTGGTTTTCGGTCAGATGAACGAACCACCTGGAGCAAGGTTTAGGATAGCATTAACTGCACTTACAATTGCTGAGTACTTCAGGGATGTTGAAGGTAGAGATGTCTTGTTGTTCATAGATAACATCTTCAGGTTTGTACAGGCTGGTAGTGAAGTTTCAGCTTTGCTTGGAAGGATGCCGTCTGCAGTCGGTTATCAACCAACGCTTTCTACAGATATGGGTGAGCTCCAAGAAAGAATTACATCAACAAAGAAAGGGTCAATAACATCAGTCCAGGCAATTTACGTTCCTGCAGACGACATCACAGACCCAGCACCAGCAACAACATTTACGCACCTCGATGCAACGATAGTCCTTTCAAGGCAACTTGCAGCTCTTGGTCTGTATCCAGCAGTAGATCCACTTGACTCTACGTCTAAGATTCTCGATCCAAACGTAGTTGGGAAAGAACACTACGAAGTTGCAAGAGGTGTCCAAGAGGTACTCCAAAGGTACAAGGACTTGCAAGACATCATTGCTATTCTTGGTATGGAAGAACTGTCAGAAGAAGACAAATTGATTGTTCAAAGGGCTCGTAAGATACAAAGGTTCCTTACTCAACCGACTCACGTTGCTGAAAAATTCTCGGGTATTCCTGGTGTATATGTGCCAATCAAAGAAACCATAAGAGGATTCAAAGAAATACTTGAAGGAAGACACGACGACCTTCCAGAAGCGGCATTCTACATGGTCGGTACAATAGATGAAGCTGTTGAGAAAGGTAAAAAACTCATGCAAGCAGCAGTTATCTGATTAGTTTCGAACAGTCGGGAGTGAATTGAGATATGAAAATCAAAATAGTTACTCCGTACAAGATAGTAGAATTCAGTAATGCAAAGTTAATAGTATTCAAAACAGTCGAAGGTGAAATGGGTGTTCTCGACAAGAGGGCACCCATTATTGCTAAGCTTGCAGTTTCTGATGTGAGAATAAAGACAGAAAATGCAGAGGAAACCTTCAAAGTCATAGGCGGTTTTATGCATTGTGATGGCAACGACAATGTAGTCATACTAACAGAAGACGTAGGAAGACCGGAAGACTTCGACCCTCACAAAATTGCTGGGAAAACCGAATTCCAAGAATCTTAGCGACTGATAAGAGCAATGAATATGGTGGGGTGAAAAGATTTGAAAAGTGCGATAGTAATTGATAGTACGACAAAATTGAGAAAGAATTTTTCTTCTGATGTAGATATATACACAGTTCCTGTTAGAGTGTTTATAGACGATGAAGAGTTCCAAGATTCAGACGGACTTACCCAAAAGATATTGGAAAGCATTAAAGAAGATAAGAAAGTAGAGACATCGTTACCGCGAATAGACTATATAGAAGAACTATTTGAAAAACTACACAAGGAATATGATATAGTTTATGTCCTTTCAGTATCTTCACTTTTGAGTGGTACGTACAATTTACTGTGCACAATAGCGAACAAATACGAGAATATCATAGTCTTCGACTCGAAAACGGTAAGTATTCAGAACACTTATGTTTTAGAACGTATGATTAAGGATATTTCAAATGGTAAAATTTTGGAAGAAGATGATATAATATCATATAGAGATGAATCGCTATTCCTAATATCTGTTTTCGACATAACAAGATTACACAAGAGTGGTCGAATAGGTAAAGTCGTGTCTCTAATAGGAAAAATAATGCACGTCAAACCAGTTCTAACAATTGCACGAAGTGGCGAAGTGCAACTGGTACAGAAGGCTGTAAGTTCTAAGAAGATTTCTGAGATACTGAGAGAGCGCGTTGAGGCGTTTGTTGAAAAACAGAAAAATCTGGGCAGTAGTTCATTTGTAATATACGGAGCTGTCGGAAGAGATGAGTATAAAGATTATGTATATGATATTGCTAAGAACTATGATTTAAAACCACAATTTCTTGATATCGGACCGGCGGTTATGACACATGTGGGAACGGAAGGATTCGGATTGGTGATTGGTGTTTGGGAGTAGTATTTGGGAGATGAAAATATGAAGAAAATTTACATTTTTGATAGTTCCGTGGATTTTCAGAAAGATATTGATTTTGGTGTTCCTACGGATGTTTTACCGTTGAGAGTATACGTTGACGATAAAGAATACATCGACAAGGTTACGATAACAGATGAAGAATTTTACAAGTATTGCCTTAGTGGAGCTAAAGTCACAACATCGCAGCCTAAACAAGAAATGATTAAGGAAAAGCTTACAAAATACTCTAAGGAATTTGATGAAGTTTACGTTGTAACAATATCACAAAAACTCAGCGGAACATATGATACTGTTCAGTCGATTATAGAAAATGAGAAGCTTAAAAATGTCACTCTGATAGATTCTAAAAGTGGAAGTGTGAAAACGACGTACGTGTTGTACAGAGTTATTGGTGCGGCGGAAAATGGCGTCAAGGTCACGCAAGAACTTGCCGATGAGTTTGTCAGAGACAGTTTGTTAGTTTTCACAGTTTCTTCTTTAGAATACCTCGAACGTGGAGGAAGGATTGGCAAAGCGAAAGCATTGCTCGGTAAATTATTGAGAATAAAGCCAATTCTTTCAACCGATGAAGAAGGATATACAATTTCACTCGGAATGGAAAGGACACACGAGGGATGCATATCTAAGATGAAGCAGTTGGCCGAGGAATTTGCGAGAAAAGTTTCAAATCCAATCGTGATGGGTGGGTATGGAGTTTCAGAAATGAAGACTTACCTCGACAAACTTTTGCAAGGTTTTAATGTGCATTCGGTAGCCAGAATTGGTCCTGCAATATCGGCTCATGTAGGACCTGAAGTCTTCGGTCTTGTTGTTGGAAGGGGGTTTTGATAGATGATAAAGGATTATCTAAACAGCATTATTGAAGAAAAGTCATCGAAAGATTTCATAGTCTTTTCGTCGGTTCTTTTTTCGATTGGTTTTATCATGTCGATAATTTCAAACGCATTTTTCTTCATCGACCATCCTGTCGTCAGGGCGTTTATCGGGATTGCTAACACCGTATTCTTCATTGGTGTGGTTGGTGTAGGAATTGTAATTTCAAAGTGGTTTAGAAATACAGATGATAAGTTGTACGCACTTTCAAATTTATATCTTACTTTCACAATAATTTTTGCATTTCTTGCTTACTTTATCCCGTTTTTATTTCTCATAACTACTGCTCTGATTTTTGCACTTATACTTACGGCAAGGAAGTTTGTTTTGGAAGAAAGCGAATTGTTCGTCGGAAAAACCTTGTCTTATTTCCTCATCACTTTGTCATTCTACACGATGGAGCTTGTGACAGAGCTAAACGAACAAATCACTCGGAGGTGATTGTATGGAAGTCAGAACATTTGCACGCGGTTTTGAGTTATCAGACGCTATTGAAAGCTACTTAAACGAGCGATTGGACAAAGTAAAGAGAGCTTTGGGATATCTTGGGAACAAGGAAAGTACAAATATCGAGGCGAGGTTTGACAAGGACGGTCCCTATTATACGTTAAGATTGCTTACCCACATCAATGGTAAAGATGTTGTGGTGCAGGAAAAAGCGAATGACATTTACGGCGTGATTGATAACGCGTGCGACAGTTTTGACAAGGCTGTTAGAAAAGAGCGAGAACTTTACAAATCGTATCATAAATCAAATGTGAAGGGCACGATTGAAGCAATGGCTGAAGAACTTGCACCAAGGTATGAAATAGAAGACGAAGAAGATAAGATTGAAAACGTAAGAAGAATTTACTTGGCTCACGTTAGCTTGGAAGAAGCAATTGCCCAAATGGACGTTATGGGCCACCAGTTCTTTGTGTTCAGAAACGTCGATACCGGTGAAATTAACCTAATTTACAAAAGGGACGGAAAATACGGACTCATTGAATTTGAAGAATAAAATCCGAAAAATTAATAGAATGCCATAAATAAACAAGTGCCCGCAAGGGCACTTGCTTTTTTGAAGTCTTTGTACTCCTTGACACAAGGAAAGAGAAGCTGTAGAATTTAATTGTGAAAGAAATCACGAAAAATATTTCCACTGAGTAATTAACATACAGGGTAGGTGTGGGACATGATAGAGGATAACTCTTCAAGAATTATAGTTCAAATATGTCTTGGAAGTTCTTGTCATTTGAAAGGTGCTTACAGAATCGTTGAAACACTTAAAAGCAGATTAGGGGATGTAGTTGATTTAAGAGGTTCCCTTTGCATGGGAAGATGTGCTGAAGGGATAAACATAAAGGCTGGAGAAGAGCTTATCCCAAATGTTTCAGAGAATAATCTGGAGAGCGTTATTGAGTGCATAATAAGAAGAGCAGGTGTTCATGATGCAACTGACTGTAAGTAAGTATATACTTTCTGACAAAGCAAATTGTCAGTACTGCTATAAATGCTTGAGAAATTGCCCAGTAAAATCCATAAGTTTTAAGAACAATGAATCTCTTGTTATAGAAGAGGAATGTGTTCTTTGCGGAACATGTGTCCTTACTTGTCCTCAGAGTGCGAAAACATACAGAAAAGATTCTGACAAAATGATTCAGCTTTTTGGAAAACCTTTTGTACTTTCGATTGCTCCGTCATTTTACGCACACTTTGAAGAACCACTTAAAATTCTTTCTTTATTGAGATCCTTAGGGGCAGTTTATATTTCAGAAACGGCAGTAGGAGCTGAATACGTTACAAATGAATACTTAAAGCTTTTTCAGAAAAGAACGGGACCTGCGATAACAACATCCTGCCCTGTTGTTGTTTCACTTATTGAAAAGCACTACCCAGAACTAAAAGATTACCTTCTTGAACTAAAATCACCCGCTCTTGCGCACTACGAATTCCTTAATCACATGTTCGGTTCTATTCCGAAAATTTTTATAAGTCCTTGTATCGCAAAAAAAGAGGAGCTTGATGGAAAATTCGACGTTGTGCTAACATTTGAGGAACTCGAAGGAATAATTGAAAAACAGGGACTTAAAGAAAAAGTTTCAACACTGAAGGAAACTTTCCCCGATGCACCGTATCCGAGAAGAACGAGAATCTACCCAGAATCCGGAGGAATAATCCGTTCAGCAAGTTTCGAAGGTAAGCATGATAAGTCTTACATACTTGAGGGCATAAATAACATTATTGAATTTTTGAATACATTGCAGTCTTTGGAGGAAAAAGTGTTGATTGAGGCATCTGCTTGTGTCGGTGGTTGTATAAATGGTCCTGCAATGAGAAAGGACGATAATATTTTACAGCGTAGATTAAGGATGAGAAAAATAATTTCGCAGCTTGATAAACTTGAAGGTAAAAGAATAGATACGGATAGCATACCCCTTCAGATTCACAGGACATTCAAAGACAGGAAAGTTAGATATAACGTGCCAGATCATCTTATCTCAAAAATACTGGAAGAAATGGGAAAGACTGATCCTGTTAAAGAGCTTAATTGTACAGGATGTGGTTATGAAACATGCAGAGAAAAAGCAAGGGCAGTAGCCATTGGCAAGGCTGAAAAGGAGATGTGTTTTGAATACCTTGTTGAAAAAGTCTCTTCTTTCAGCAACCTCGTAGTCGAAGAGACGCCGAATGCAATAATAATATATCAGGATTCAGATGTGCTTTATCTAAATAACTCTGCCAAGTCCCTCTTCTCAGACTATTCAAATGAATTGATAATAGATATATGCAGCAAATTCAAAGCTGATTCAAGTAGAATACACGAACTTTATGTAAAATCTCGAAAAGTATATCTTTATCCCAAAGTCTTTGACCTACCAAACAACGGTGGTACCGTTGTGTTACTCGTAGATATGACTGAGATGATGGTTCAGAAAGAAAAGATGAACGAAATGAGGAAGAAAACTATACAAAAGATTGAGGAAGTCTTGAATGACCAAATGAAATTAGCTCAGGATATAGCGAGTCTATTAGGTGAATCAATTGCTGAAACGAAATCACACTTTTCAGAATTCAAGAGATTCTTGGGGGACGAAAATGTTGACATGTGAGATATATTACGCACAGAAGAACAAGCGTGGTGAAGAAGTCTGCGGAGACACGGTTAAATACAAGAAAAGCGAAGATAAGACAGTCATTAGCGTCTCAGATGGGCTAGGAAGTGGAATTAAAGCAAGTATTCTTTCTACTCTAACTGCTTCCATGGCGACTACCATGGTGTTGAATGAAGTTCCTATATCAGAAGTGTTCAATTCAATCATCTCGACGCTACCAACTTGTAAAGAACGCGGAATAAGTTACGCAACCCTCGCAACTTGCTCAGTTAATCACCACACAGGAGAGACTCATATCTTTGAATACGACTGTCCTGTAGTATTAGTTTATCGTAAAGGCATGCCTATAGAAATTAAGAAGTACCAGTACGAAATTCAAGGCCGGAAAGTATATGAGACAAACTTTTTAGCTAAACCTGGTGATATCATTTTCCTTATGACAGATGGAATTACTCAAGCAGGCATGGGGACGAAAAGATTTCCATTTGGCTTTGGTATTGAAAACGTTGTCAAAGAACTTAACAATCTTCTTCTGAATAAAGTTGATCTGAAAAGCATAGTTAGCCACCTCGTGCACTTAGCTGATGCACTTGACACCGGGACAAGAGGTGATGATGCAACAGCTTGTGCGATAAGAGTCAGGGAAAGAAGAAATTTAACAATAATGGTAGGACCACCAGAAAGGAAAGAGTACGACGAACTTGTAGTTGAGAAACTCATCAAGTCGGAGGGAAAGAAAGTTGTCTGTGGTGGAACAACGAGCCAGATAGTTGAAAAAGTGCTCGGCAAAAGCGTGGAGATTGATTTTTCGAGCATATCTGAATATTCTCCACCGATAGGATACATGGAGGGAATAGATCTAGTGACAGAGGGTATAATTACCCTCTCACAAGTTTTCAGATACTATGAAAATCAAGATTCAACACTTGGTGTTGGTGCACAGAAGCTTATAGATTTATTTGAAGAATCAGATGTCATAACCTTCCTCGTTGGAAGGGCAATTAATCCTGCCCACCAAAACCCACTATTCTCCCACGACATATCCCTCAAATTCAGGCTCATCCACGACATCTCCAACATACTCGAAAAGCGTGGAAAGATCGTGAAAGTGGAGTATTATTGATCTATTTTATATAACACTTTCCTATCACTTCACACAACTTTTTGAGAACTTCACGACAAAAATTCTGCCTGTTACGAAAAATGTATATTTCTTCTCGAACAAGGTGTTACAATAGCATCAGAAATCGTATTGGAGGTGATTCGAATGGCATTGCGCTTGCGTGAAATAATTGCGTTGTCTTTGCTTGGTGTCTTCTTGTTTGTAATTGCGGTACCCCAGAATGAGTTTGTTATAAATGAATACACGGAGTCAAGAAGTGTTGAAAGAGTTGAAGTTCTAACGCCCAAAGTGTTGATATCAGCAGCGACACTCAAAATCACTCTTTCACCAGACGATGACAAGTTAGTCTATTCCGATTCATATACCCCGAGTCTCAGTGTATCTCAAGATATAACACGAATAAGTGGTATCACAAACTCTGTTATACTTGGGACAAAGAATATTGAGCATCTGCAGATCTCAACGGCAGTGGTTAGTGTGTTAGGAGTAATGAATCTAAAAAGCCTTGAAATATCTTCTGCAACCTGTGAGATAAATAAAATAATTATTAAAAATGGTTGTGATATAACTATCTCCGCAGCTGTCTTGAATGGAGAAATATATGTGGACAAATTGCAACAGTATGAAAATGTGTCGTTAGAGATAAACAGCACAACCGCAGACGTCACTGTATATGTAAAGAGTGGCGATGAAGGTAAGATAAAGTTGAACAATCCAAAGGTGAAGATAAGAAATTGGTGAACGAGATAATGTGAAATCTTCTTTCCATAAATCTTTTGGGAGGTGAAGGGTATGAAGAAAGGTATAAACGTTTTGCTGGCAGTTTTACTGATATGCGTGTCTTTGAACGTCTTCGGTTTCGAATTCGGTGGTGGTGGACCGTTCGTGATGTTCATCCCTGGAGGAACTTTCTTCAATCTTAAAAACATCAACGTTCCCGTACTCGATTTTCCAAACTTTGAAGATGGTATAATAGCTCTTGGAGGATTTGGTTATGGAGGGGTTCCTGGTCTCTCATACGGTGGCGGTTTTGGATTCAGTGGTGAAAAAGAAGTAACGAAAGATGGGAATAAATACAAGCTCGTCGTTTCAAGTGGCTTCGGCGGAATGCTGAGAAATTTGTCCTTTGGAAGTGTATCTTTGCAAGCAGGCGCACATTTTGGTGGTATTGATATCGAACTTGGAAGGAAGGTAAATGAGAATAACACGAGTATCGGAAATCTTGAAGGTGGTACTTTGGAAGGTTACTTGTTTGCCAACATAAGTTATCTCGCAGTTGCATTTGAACTGTCTTTGGGTATAAAGGTTACAAACTTCATGGAACTCAGAGCGGGAGCTCTTGGAATCGCGGGTTACTCGTACGATGGTTGGTTAGTGAATAACAAGCCGCTTACAGGATTAAGTGATGAAAACAAATTTTTGCTTATGTACACTATCTACGGAGGAGTAGGTTTTGGATTCTAAGAAGGACTTTAGAATTGTAATTATTCTCTTGATTCTTTTTTCGACATTCATATTTTCCAGAAGCGGTGATTTAGACTCTGCCAAAGAAGGTGCGCTTATGCTTCAAAAAAGCATGAGCGTGCCGTTTCCTGTCAACATCCTTTATTTCTACATAGGTAGTCTACAACTCAATAATGCGGTTTCGGCTTCACCTTACAATGTGAGGATTAGATACGTGCGAATGGAGGCATTTTTCGAGTTTGTTGACAACAACAAAATGGCACAAGATGTTGTCTTAGAAGATGGAGAGTTCATAGTTATAATAGGCGATAAAAAGACACTTGAAGCACAAGAGATACTTAAAGTCTATTACATGCTCACGTATACCTTGCTTTTGAAAAAGGATATCGTTAAAGGAATTTATTATTACGAAAAACTAAAAGAGCTTCAAAATTCCAATAATTACGTAGATAAGTTAAAAGAGCGTTTTCCAAATTTCAAGACCGCCAATACTGCCTATTAAGGTGAAGAATATGGAAGAAAAATACAAATTCAAAGAGAAGATGGATAATACAGGTAAAGAGATAATCGTAGTTGAGATAACGACATTCGTGTTGTACATCATCTTCCTTTTTGCAACAAGGCTCAAGGATTTCATAACCCCTTTGGTTTTTTCATTAACTCTTGTAAACATAACATATTTTCTCTTCAGAAATTTCAAACGCCTAAACAGAGCAAAATCAAGAGTAAAATATATATTTGACCTTTTGAACTGCCTTTATTCTATATTCTTAGGTTTCAGTATTTCCGAAATTGTCTTGAAGGTTATAGCTTTTAAATCCAATAAATTGGATATGAACGATATATATACGATACTTATAACAATATTCTCTGTACTTGTATCAAACTATGTCTCTGGCCTACAAGAAAAGCTCCAGAGAGCTGAACTGGAAAGAAAAATCCAGCAGATGAATTTTGAACTTATAAGTTCTAAATTCAACCCACACTTTGTATTCAACACTTTCAACTTCTTAGCCGAAACAACACGCGGAAATCCAGAAAGGGCAGAAGAGATGATAATAAAGATTTCGGATTATTACAGAGAGGTTTTAAAATTCAAAGACAGATGGACAGTTAAAGAAGAGCTCGAGTTTATCTCAAAGTATCTGGAAATTCAGAAGGAACTCCTTTCACATATTCCGATAGAGTATGAAATAGATTATGATTTAAACACTGCAGATTATTTAATACCCACAGGCATCACTCAACCAATTGTAGAGAATGCAATTAAGTACGGCATAAAGAAAAATAACGGTGGAATAATATCAATAAACGTGATGTTAGAAGATGGACTTTGTATTGAGATTAAAAATTCAAAATCCGCTTTCGATGAGGTATGCATTAAGAAATTTGGCACGGGTTTAACAATAGTTTCAAAGTTGCTGGAATTTGTTAGTGGGAAGCTGGAATTCTTGACAGAAGAAAATTTGACCATTTTCCGTCTATACATTCCAACAACTTCTTAAAGCGGAGATGTGTTAATGAGAGGTGTTTAAGATGATTACTTGCGGTATCGTAGATGATGACCCTGTCGCTATCGAAAGAGTGGAAAGACTCATTGGAGAAATAGATAGCGCTTTTCAGATAGTTTTCAAAGCGACCGACTGCAGTGAATTTGTAAAATGTGCAAACCTATACAAACCAGACGTGCTTTTTCTTGATATTAACATATCGGAAGACACTATCTTTGGACATCTGGAAAGGCTGAATTACGAACCGCACATTGTTTTCATCACTGCATACGACGAATATCTTTTAAAAGCCTTTGAAGAAGGGGCAATTGATTATATTCTAAAACCTATTTCAAAAGAACGACTATCGAAAACGATTGATCGAATCAAAAGGTTGGGCTTGAATAGACGACCAAATGAATACTATGTCAGGCAAATATTAAAGCTGCCAGTAAAACAAGGCGAAAGTATAATACTTGTCGATTTGAAAGATATAATCTACTTGGAAGCTGATGATAAGACAATAAAGATATTCACCGAAGGTGAAACGTACGAGACATCTACACCACTATACACACTTGAACAAAAGCTACCAGCAGATAAATTTGTACGCATCCACAAAAGCTACATAGTTTCCGTGGAGCATATTGTGGAAGTGAAAAAATGGTTCCAGAATTCATATATTATAGTCCTCTCAGACAATACTGAACTGAAACTTTCAAGAAATTATCAAGAGGAAGTTTTTAAAAGGCTTGGACTTAAGAACTGATATTTTTATCCACCTTGCTTTATCGGTTTGTATTTTCACAAAAAGCAGGAATTACCCCCCTCTTACTTGTGCTAACTACCTTCTCAAGAGTTATCGTATACCCCATTCTTCTATGCATAACATTGTAAAAACTTCTGTCAAATAATACCACTATTCTTAACATTTCATTCGTGAAAAATTTCTAAAATACCCATTGACAAGTCTAAAAATATGATTTATCATATTCGTGAAAACTATCACGAATAAGCCTACGAATGTAAGAATAAAAGCAAAAGCTATAGAGAATTTATTGTTATGAGTGGAGGTGTGGAGATGCTTACTCGAACTTACAGTAAGGTCGAAGAGATACTCAAGAAATACGAATACAGAAAAGAGATGCTGATTAAGATCCTCCTCGAAGTGCAGAAAGAGTACAGACATATCCCAAGGGATGTTGTGAATTACATCGGTACAGCTCTCGGAATACCACCGGCAAAGATATACGGTGTTGCTACGTTCTATGCTCAGTTTTCCCTCAAACCAAAGGGTGAATACACAATATTGATCTGCGACGGAACGGCATGTCACATGGAAGGTTCAATGAGCTTGGTAAAAGCAATTGAGGAAGAAGTTGGAATAAAACCCGGAGAAGTTACACCAGATTTGAAGTTCAGTCTCGATAAGGTTGGATGTCTCGGAGCATGTGCACTTGCACCAGCGATGGTTATAAACGATGAAGTATACGGGAAACTCGACGGGGAAAAAGTTAAAGAAATTCTTAGAAAGTTGAAAGAGAGAAAGGAGGATTAAGATGTCAACAGTCGTTATCAATGAGCCAATAATAAAGAGTCCCGAGGAACTCGTTCAGTATATATCAAAGCTTAAGGAAAAGAGGGAGAAGAAACTCCAGCAACCGTCAGTTTACGTTTGTGTCGGTACCGGTTGTACAGCAAGCGGTTCAAGAAAGGTCTACGCAAAATTCGTCGAAGTTATTAAGTCCAAAGGATTAGACTTTAAAGTTGAGACGATAGATGACGACGAACCAGTAAAGAAGACAGGATGCTGTGGACTTTGTTCGCTCGGTCCACTTGTAAAGATAATGCCAAGCGGTATTACATACAGCCACGTTACAGTTGACGATGTCGAGGAGATAGTTGAAAAGACGCTTGTCAAAGGCGAGGCAATCGATAGATTACTTTTGACAGACCCAATCACTGACAGGAAAGTTGAAAGGCTTGAAGATGCAACGTTCTTTAAGAACCAGACGTTCTACATAATGGACGCGATTGGTACAAGTGAATGTGAGAGCATCGAAGATTACATGGCGCGCGGTGGATATCTCTCGCTCGCAAAGGTTCTCTCCGGAATGGATAGGGAAGAGATAATTAAGATGGTTAAAGCATCGGGCCTGCGTGGTCGTGGCGGTGGTGGGTTCCCAACAGGTCTCAAGTGGGAAGCTGCATACAAGAGTCAAGGCGATATCAAATACGTCGTCTGTAATGCGGACGAAGGAGACCCAGGAGCGTTCATGAACAGAACACTCCTCGAAAGAGACCCACATTCTGTTCTCGAAGGAATGGTAATCGCAGCTTACACAATCGGAGCTAAGAAAGGTTACGCATACATCAGAGCCGAGTACCCAATCGCTGTTGAGATGTTCAACAAGGCAATAGAAGATGCAAGAAGATACGGACTGCTCGGTGAAAATATACTCGGTACAGACTTCTCATTCGAACTTTACGTAAAAGAAGGTGCTGGAGCGTTCGTCTGTGGTGAAGAGACAGCACTCCTTGCATCAATAGAGGGTAAACGTGGCGTTCCGAGACCAAGACCACCATTCCCAGCACAGTCAGGACTTTGGGGCAAACCAACACTCATCAATAACGTTGAATCTTACGCAAATGTTCCAAAGATAATAAAAGATGGTGTGGAGAACTACAGAAGCCGCGGTGTTGAGAACTCACCAGGAACGAAGATGTTCTCGGTGACAGGTCCTCTCAAATTGACAGGTATCATCGAAATACAATTCGGTACGACGTTGAGATATATCCTTGAGAATATCTGCGGTGGAACGTCAAATGGTCAGAAGATTAAGGCTATCCAGATAGGTGGACCATCTGGTGCGTGTTTGCCTGAAGAACTCTTTGACCTTCCACTCGATTACGATTCTCTAAAATCTGTCGGTGCAATGGTCGGTTCAGGTGGTATCGTCGCAATTACGGAAGACAGATGTATGGTCGAAGTGGCAAGGTTCTTCCTCGACTTCACAAAGAGAGAGTCGTGTGGTAAATGTGTCCCATGTAGAGAAGGAACGATGCAGGCTTACAACATACTCGAAAAATTCACTCAAGGCAAGGCAACATACCAAGACTTAGAAAATCTTGAGTACCTTGCAGAAGTGATAAAGACGGCATCATTGTGTGGACTTGGAAAAACGGCACCGAATCCAATTATAAGTACACTGAAATACTTCAGACCTGAGTACATAGAACACATCGAAGGAAAATGTCCAAGTGGCATGTGTACGGCGTTCAAGAAGTACGTGATTATACCAGAAAAGTGTAAGAGCTGTAGCTTGTGTGCAAGAAGCTGTCCAAATGGTGCAATAAGTGGAGAAAGAGGAAAGCCGTACGTAATCGACCAGGAAAAGTGTATTAAATGCGGTTTGTGTGTAACGAAATGTAAGTTCGGCGCTATCGAGCTCGTTGGTTAATTGTCAGCGAAGAGCGTTTTCGGGAGGGTGATGGATAATGAGAATAATCGTGAACGGCAGAGAAATAGAGATAAGAGATGACGCAAGAAATGTGCTCGAAGCACTGAGGGAAGTTGGGATAGAGATACCAAACTTGTGTTATCTGTCCGAAACATCAGTCTACGGTGCGTGTAGAATGTGTCTCGTTGAAGTTGACGGAAGAGATATCGTTACGTCATGTACGCTCCAGCCAAGAGAAGGTATGGTAATAAAGACACACACACCAAAGATATACGAGATGAGAAAGGGTATATTACAGCTCTTACTTGCTTCACACGATGGAGAATGTACGACATGTGAGATGAACGGAAAATGTAAACTTCAAAAGTACGCTCAGGAATTCGGGCTTACAACGAACAGGTTCGAAAAGATATCGAAAAAGACGGTTACAGATACATCTTCGGTAATAGTCAGGGATAATGGAAAGTGTATTCTTTGTGGAGACTGTGTCAGAGCATGTGACGAAATTCAGGGTATCGCTGCGATAGATTTTGCATACAGAGGCTTTGAAGCACAGGTAGTTCCTTCATTCGAAGAAAAACTTGAAAATACCGAATGTGTACTCTGCGGTCAGTGTGTTGCGTACTGTCCAACAGGTGCTCTCGCAATTAGGAACGATGTTGATAAAGTTTACAAGGCTATCGAAGATGGAAAGTACGTAATAGGCATGATAGCTCCAGCAGTGCGCGCATCGTTGCAGGAAGAGTTTGGGCTTGAAGATGATGTCGCCACATCAGGTAGAGTTGTCTCACTACTCAAGATGATAGGATTCAAGAAAGTTTTCGACGTTGCATTCGCAGCAGACCTCGTTGCATATGAAGAAGCACATGAATTCCTCGAAAGAGTCGAGAAAGGTGAAAAGTTACCACAATTCACATCATGCTGCCCAGGTTGGGTGAAATTCGCTGAACAGTACTACCCAGAGTACATATCTCACCTCTCAAGTGTGAAGTCGCCACAGATGGCGCTTGGTGCGATAATCAAGAAATTCTACTCAAGAGAAATTGGTGTTGACCCGAAAGATATAGTTCTCGTCTCAATAATGCCATGTACAGCCAAGAAATTCGAAGCTGAAAGAGAAGAGTTTGAAGGCAACGTGGACATAGTCCTTACAACAAGGGAATTGGTGAAAGTAATCAAATCGACAGGAATAGATATAAAGATGGTTGACCCAGAACCGTTCGACAGACCATACGGACTCTCATCACAATCAGGTTTGAGCTTCGGTAAGACTGGCGGAGTGCTCGGAAGCGTTGTTAACGTAATAAATGACAAGATGAGTGTGAAGAGCGTAGAAACAAAACAACTCTCAGAAGGCGTATCTTTGACAACCGTTGAATTGTCTAACGGAAAGGTAGTAAAGGGACTTGCAGTATTTGGACTTGGAAATGCGAGAAAGATAGTCGATGCACTTAAGAACGGTGAAATGGAAGCAGATGTTGTTGAAGTCATGGCATGTAACTATGGTTGTATCGGTGGCGGTGGACAGCCGTATCCAAACGATGTCAGAACACGTGCAAGAAGAGCTAAGATACTTAAAGAAGTCCAGAGCATTGACGTTTTGATATCGCCAACTGAAAACTTCCATATGCACCAACTTTACGAAAAGTACTTAGAAAAACCACTTAGCCACGCATCGCATGAGGTAATTCACACGCTCTACAAACACAGAAAGAGAGTACAAGAAGACGAGATCGACATACTACCACTTCCAGAAGAAACAGAAGATAAAGTCAAAGTCAGCGTATGTCTTGGTACATCCTGTTACTCAAAAGGTTCATACGAAATACTTGAAAAACTAATCGCAGCTGCAAACAAAGAAGAGTGGGCAAAGAATCTTGAAATAAAAGGTACGTTCTGCGTTGAGAACTGCGGAAAATCACCAAACGTTGTAGTAAATGATATAATAGTATCCGAAGCAACAGTCGAAAAAGTAAAAGAGGTGGCTATAAATGAGCTATCAGGAAAGAAAGGGGATTCTAAGGTTTCCAAAAGCAACGTTTGAGCGTCTTAAATTGTACCATGCTTTCTTAAGCCAAATCCATGCCGAGGGAAAGATTTATGTTTTATCAGAGGACATAGCAGAGATGCTTAGAATCACCCCAGAGCAAGTAAGAAAAGACTTCTCATTCCTTGAAACAAAGGGAAAACCGAAGGTCGGATACGTTATCAAAGAGCTCTTAGACGAACTTGACGAACTCTTTGGAACCGGAGTTGACGAGAACATAATTATAATCGGTGCTGGACATCTTGGAAGTGCACTTGTGAATTACAAAGGTTTTAAAAACATCGGTGTTCGCGTAGCAGCGATATTTGATAACGATCCACGCAAGATAGGAACGATGGTTGGCGATTTGATGGTATTGCCACTGAAGGATTTATCGAGGGTAATAAGACGCTTTAAAGTCAAAATAGCAGCTATCTGCGTTCCAGAAAGTGCGGCTCAACAAGTAGCGGACTTACTTGTCGGACACGGTATCAAGGCATTGTGGAATTTCTCCACACGAATATTGGACGTACCGCCGAATATCATAGTTCAGAACGAAGATATAACAAGAGGACTGCTTGGCGTGAAACACATGCTTGCTGAGTCTGAAAAGAGTTCAAGTATAGATGCGATGAAGGTAAATGAAGGGTAAATATGAAAAATATAAATGAGCGTGACGTGTATCACGCATAAATAGTGAGGACAGACCTCACAACGGCCACCACACCTTCCCACCCCGGTCTCACCACCGGGGGATTTTTTTATTATCAAAAACCCCGGCTTTGTCAGCCGGGGTTCAGTTATAGAACATTAAGTTTAAATCTTCCAAATTTCGTGGTATTCGTGCGGTGTTTCGCAGTATTCACACACGAACTTTCCATCTACCTGTATGAAAGATGCCATTACGTTTTCGCCATGTGCAGGATTTGTGATACAATTTTCGTTCTTACACCTGATTTCTTCAAAACCGTAAATGCGCGGTGGCATCTTTATTCTGTATTTTTCGATGACTCGAGAATTCTTAACAATGTTCACAGTTGTATTTGGCGATATCGCCGATAGCTTCTTAATCTCTTTGAATGATAAATACCTGTCTGGCAAGCTTATGTAACCTTTGTAATTTCCATCGGCGGATTTGAAAATGCCATCTGCACTGTCGACGTCGTAAAGCCTCAGAATTTTTCTAATCTTAATTATTGTATTGTATATCTCTTCCTGTGTCTTTCCCTTTGCCACATGGTCTATAACCGTTCCGTTCTCTATCGGTTTTATACCCCTCTTGCCTTCCTTCGATACGCCTTTTGTTCCATCAACTATCGGAGCCGGAATAATGAAATCTTCATCTTTTTCTTCTTGCATTCTTCCTGTTTCAAACGGTACTTCAAGCGCACCACCTAACATCGACAACAACACTACACGCACGTAGTAACCATTTATCGCCTGTTCTTCCCAACCGTTCAACGAAAGCGTGTCGAGGAATGTAGGTATTTCAGGATTGAACTTCGGACGTGGGAGTGGGTGATAGAATTTGGTCCCCTCATGAACTTTCTCGAGCATGTCTTTTCTAAAAGTAACAGCCTTTCTCAAAATCTTTTCCTTTTCGAGTATGTCTTCACCCATTCGTTCAAGCTGTAATCTTGTGAAGTACCAGATATTAGCAGGATTACCATTCGACAGATACTCGTCTATTGAGTAGAACTGCCTCACTTCAAAACCATTTCGCTTCATCTTTTGTACATATCCTTCAGGCATCTGCAACTCAGGAGGGGCAATCAAGTCGACTTCAACGTTTTTGAAGACTTTTAACCCATCTGCTTTTGAATGTACCGTTCTTCCGTGGAGCAAGTCACCTACGAGTGCTATTCTTATGTGCGAATTGTCGAAATTGTTGTGCTCAAGGAAGGTAAATTCATCGAGGAGTTCCTGGGTTGGGTGTTCGTGTTTTCCATCTCCGCCGTTTATGAAAGCAGGTCTCATTATTCCATGCCTATCGGCGAACTCACCAACTTTTTGCTCGAGCAACCGAACCACACCTTCAAGCCTTGTTCTCAAAACGAAAATCGAATACTCGCTGTAACCTGTTAACATATTGAACGTATCTACATAACTTTCTTGCTTATTAAATGAGGAGTGCTCTGAATCGAAGATGTTTACCTTTGCAGTTTTGTGGAATTTAGCAGCGTTTATGAAGGATTCTTTCGTTCTGGTGGAAGGTTCTACGAAGACGATGTAAATGCCGGTATCTCTCTTAATCTGAAATTCACTCACATCTTCTCCACGTTTCAGTTTTTCCTTCAGCCTCTTAGTAGATTGGTACAAAAAGAGTTGCTCATCGACAGAAAAATCGTTGATAACTGCCAGCGTCCGGCTTAAAAAGTTTCCCATATACTTATCACTCCCCCCACGTTCTTTACGCTGTTTTTTGTTTAACAGTCGGTCTTACCCGACTTTTTATATCTCGGTATATTATACACCAACTTTCCAAAGATTCAACAACGAAGATACGACGTTCCGCATATGGAAAACTAAAAGAATAGATGTTATAATCTTGATTAGCAATAGATTTCCAAAATTTATGGAGGGAGATGCAAACATGAGAATCGAAAATTCGAAGAACTCATATCCAATACCAACATGGGTACACGAAAGTGTCATTTATCAAATCTTTCCTGACAGATTTGCGATAGGTAAAGGCAAAAGCGTGAAAGACAAGGAAAAACTTTACGCATCAAGGTGTGGAAAGATAGTCGATTGGAATGTTCCGCCGGTAAGGAAGGAAAAAGCCAGCCACGTAATGGAATTCTACGGTGGGGATTTGTGGGGTATTGCTGAAAAGCTTGATTACTTAAAAGATTTAGGTGTCAACGCCATATACACAAACCCAATTTTTCTTTCCCCGACGAACCACAAATACGATGCGATTGATTACTTGAAAATAGACCCGCAATTTGGTGGCGAAAAAGCCTTCAAATATTATGTAAAAAAAGCAAAAGAAGAGAATTTCAGGCTGATATTGGATGGCGTGTTCAACCACCTCAGCATCGAAAATCCGTGGTTCAAAAAGGCATTGAAAGGCGACAGGAAGCACATAAGTAAATTTGCCATACATGAAAATGGTCACAGAGCGTGGAACGCTTTCAAATCACTTCCCGAATGGCACCTCGAGGAAGTCGAAGTGATGGAGTACATTCTCTCAGTTGTAAAACACTATCTACACCAGGGAGTAGATGGCTGGAGATTAGACGTTGGCTACGACCTTGGATATGTCAACAACGCGTTGATAACACAAACAGCAAAAAGCATTTCGATGGAAAAATACGTTGTTACAGAGACATGGAACTATCCATCAGATTGGGGGATGGTGGATGGAATAATGAACTACCATTTCAGAAACAGTGTCATCGCTTACCTTAAAAATGAATTCGACAACTTAGCCGATGCGCTCCAGCAGGCATACAACGATACGACAAATATCCACGGTTGCTGGAATATGCTCGACAGCCACGATACAGAAAGGATCGCAACGGTTATTCCAGATAAGCAATTGAGGAAACTCGGTATTGTGCTGCAATTTACTTATCCCGGAGTTCCTGTTGTCTATTACGGAACAGAGATAGGCATGGAAGGTGGAAACGACCCAGAGTGCAGGGCAACGATGCGTTGGAACGAAGATGAGTGGGATAAAGAATTGAGAGAATTCTACAAAAAACTCATAAATATACGAAAGACTGAAACAGCACTCAAAGTTGGAACATTTGAAGTGCTCAAAAAAGAACCGTTGGTGTTCTACAGAAGAACAGCACATGTTTTTGATAGTGTAATCGTTGCTGTGAACAAGTCCGAGACGAAGCAAGTTACAATATCGATTCCAGATGGCAGAATTCTTGCCGGAACGTGTTTCACAGATCTTTTCACGGGCGAAGAGTTCTGGGTAACGGGTGGAATCATGAGATTTGAAGTGCCATCTAAAGGTTTCAGAATTCTCAAGATGACTAACAGGACAAGGAATGGGTACAACCAGTACAAGAGAATTTACTAAGAACCGAGGAGGAATTATCTGCTTGAAAAGATTTTCGTATTCAAGTGAATACTACAATTCAATCGCTAAAGTGTACGACTCAATGTACGAGGATGAGTATTGGCAAGTTGCAAGAAAACAAATAGAAATGGCTATACTGAAATACAAACCGCAACTTGATGGTGCAAAAATCCTGGACGTTGGTGCTGGGACCGGCTACTGGTCCTTTTGGGCTTTGCAAAGAGGAGCACAAGTTACACTCGTTGAACCTGCAGAAAATATGCTCAAGATTGCGAAGGAGAAGATTGCACAAGTGGGACTGCTGGAAAAAGCAAGGTTTATAAACTCGACAGCTGAGCAGATGGATGAATATATAGATGAACAATTTGACGTCATTTTTGCGTTGGGCGATGTGCTGAGTTACGTGAGTGATTTGGACAAAGTTCTTTCCGTTCTTTCCAAAATATCATCACCAAATGCGCTTATGTTTGCAACGGTTGATAATTATTATTCGTACTTGAAAGACGTAATAATCCATGGTACGTGGGAGGATTACAGAACACTCGAAAGGAAGAAGAGACTACCGATCGGTTCGGAACACGGTGTGTTTGAAGCGAGGTGTTTTACAGCAGAGGAGATAAAACTCTTAGTGAAACAGCACAGCTTCCAGGCAATAGAGATAGAAGCTTTGGCTGCTTTTGATAAGGTAGAAAAAGCACTTAGATATGGAAAATACCTGGTAAATGAACTGGAACATTTGTTTATTATACTAAGAAATAGCAAAGGCAATTGCTCTACATAATCTAGATCAAAAGGGCATCCTCTTCGGATGCCCTTTGTTTTCTTATTCACACATACCCAAGCCCTGTCATCTTTTCGATTTGGAGTTTTTTCATTAGTTCTTCTTTTGAAATGCCTTCTTTTTCTGCAAGTATTTCAATGGCTTTCGATATATCGTACCCAGCTTTCCTTATCACTTCCGAAACCGTTTCGTACCCAAAGTAATTTATCAATGGCGTAAGGTTTGATGTCGACTTTTCAAGGTTTTCTTTGCATTTTTCGTCGTTTACATCCAAGAGTTTGATATATTCTGCAAGTGCATTACATGAGTTTATGAGTAATCGCATCGATTTAAGCGTGAAGTGTACAATTACCGGTGCGAATTGGTTGAGTTGTAGGTTTCCTTGTGCACATGCATGAGAAACTATCTCGTCATGACCAAACACGGTAAGTGCATTCTGCATGACGTATTCAGGAACGATAGGATTTACTTTTCCAGGCATTATGCTGCTGCCAACCTGAACGGCTGGCAGTTTGAATTCTCCAATCGCTGTGTTTGGACCGCTGCCGAGCAGGCGTATGTCGTTTGCAATTTTGTAGAGATTCACAGCGAGAGATTTTAGCAGTCCATGGACTTCGGTGAATGTATCGAGGTTTTGGGTTGCATCTATCAGGTTTTCAGACTTTGCAATTTTCACATTCGCAATCTGCCTGAGCACTTCGACTATCCTGAGTATGTACTCTTTCGGTGCGCCTACACCTGTTCCTATCGCTGTACCGCCAAGGTTGACACTCCTTATTCTTTCTTCAACCTTGTTGAGTCTCCACCTGTCTCGAGCAAGTGCGTCAGCCCACGCACCGAATTGTTGTCCTACCATTATTGGGACTGCGTCCATCAACTGCGTCCTTCCAATCGTTCGTACGTTGTAGTACTCTTTCTCCTTTGTTTGTATCATTTCCTGAAGTCTTATAACCCCATCGACAACTTCGCGAAGCCGTACAATCACTGCCATCTTCCCGGCTGTTACGAATGTGTCATTTGTCGATTGGTGGAGGTTAACGTGATTGTATGGGTCAACTCTGTATTCGCCTTTCTTTCCTCCAAGCATTTCCGTTGCACGGTTTGCGATGACTTCGTTGATGTTGAGATTCACAGAAGTACCCGCTCCGCCGCACAGTGGGTCGACAACAATCCATTTTTTCAATTCTTCCCACTCGTCGCATGCCTTTATTATCGCTTCAGAAATGCTCTTGTCGAGCCTTCCGAGTTCAGCGTTGAGCAATGCTGTGGCTTTCTTTATCATGAAGTAAGACCATATGAATTTTTCATCGAAAATCTCACCTGTTGGTGGAAACAATTTCAGAGCTCTTACAGTAGCTATGCCATAATATGCATCTTCCAGTATCTGCTCTTTTCCAAGGTAATCTTCTTCTATTCTGTATCTTTTCTCTACATTTTCCATGTCTAACTACCTCTTTGCAACAGATATCTTGAGTGGCTCAAGTGCCCGTTCAAGCACGCCGTGCATGTAGGAAATGACTATTCCGTAATTTGTCATCGGGATGCCGAGGCGCTTGAACATCCTCACCCTTCTCATCATTTGGTTCCTTGTATTCACGCAACCACCGCAGTGTATGACGAGCTTTGCATCCGCTACTTCTTCGTATTCAGGCATGTCTACTCCAGCCCACACTTTGAAATTTATATTTGCTCCTGTATGATTGACAAGCCACCTCGGAATCTTTACACGACCTATGTCTTCTGTTAACGGTCTATGCGTACATCCTTCCATTATTATCACTGTATCGCCATCTTTTAGTTTTTCTATCTCGTACACGCTTTCTACAAAGTACCGTATGTCGCCTCTGTAATTTGCTTCGAGTATTGAGAACGTTGTCAGTGCTACATCACTTGGAACGTCGGACGCAACTTTCATGACCGCCTGTGAGTCGGTTATGACAAGCTTCGGTGGTTCGTTCAGTTTTTCAAGTGTGTATCTCAGCTCTCTTTCCTTAGCAACAATTGCGACCGCTTCTCTGTCAAGGATTTCTCTTATGGCATGGACTTGCGGCATTATTAGCCTTCCTTTTGGCGCACCGAGGTCTATCGGGACGACTAAGACCACCAAATCGCCCGCGTCGACGAATTCCGGAATGAACGGCAGTTCATCGTCGCTTGGTATAATTTCGTTCAGTGTCTTGCCTATATTTTCAAAACCTGATTTCCTCACAGAACTTACTACAAATACTCTCGTAGAGAATTCTCTTTCATATGCTCGAGCTATTTCTTCTGCTTTTTTGTCCAGTAAATCGGCTTTATTTACCGCAACGATAAATGGAATTTCGAGCTCTTTGAAAATTTCTGTGATTCTTTTTTCGTATTCACCTGGGAAATTGTCTGTCACAAGTATTCCAGCATCAGCTTTGTAGAAAGCTTTGATTGCTTTCTGAACCCTCTTTTCGCCAAGTTCACCAACATCGTCAAGCCCGGGAGTGTCTATGAGCGTAACTGGCCCAAGAGGATGTAATTCCATAGCTTTATAAACAGGGTCTGTCGTTGTCCCGGGCACGTCACTCACTATCGATATCTCTTGTCCAGTTAAAGCGTTCATGAAAGAAGATTTTCCAACGTTTCTTCGTCCGACTATCGAGATGTATTTTCTAAATCCACCACTTGGTAACAATCTTAACACCTCACAAATTCAGCTATTTTGTGTAGAAGAACTTTTCATCTGGCACCTTTGGCATGCCTTCGGGATACAATTCATTCAGTTTTCTCAAGTACGATAAAACCTCGTCTTTACAATCAGCCGCACTTACGTAGTTGTACTGGCTTCTCTGGAGCGAAGTTTTGAGCACATTTGCTGGCATTCCGAGTTGTGCACTCGTAATTTCGACTGCTCTGTCGATATTTTTGTACGCCCACGACAAGCTTTCTTTAAACGATTTTTCGAAAAGTCTTACGGTTTGCGGATAGTCAACGAGCTTTCCAGTAACGAAGATACCAGTGATTGGAATTCCGTATTTCAATCCTGATGCCTTGTTCCACTCATCTTGTAGGTCAAGTATTATCTTTCCTTTCGACAATGTCATCGTAACGAACGGCTCTGGAATCGCGGCGATTTTGATTTTTCCACTGTTGAATAAAGACACTATTTCTTGTGGCTGTGCGTAAGCAAACGTAACATCTTTGTCTGGTTCAAGACCGTTCTTGACGAGTAAGTATCTCATAACTATGTCTGCTGTCTGTCCTCTACCGTGTGCTGTGTAGATTTTCTCACCTTTGAAGCTCTGAAAGCCTTTGAACTCAAAGTCTGGAGAGGCAACGACATAGAAGAGCCTCCAGCTGTAAACTCCAACGAGCCTTACGTCTACACCTTTGTTGTACAGTGTTGCGCCAAACGTAACTGGAAGTGCTGCAAAGTTGACTTTTTTCGAGACTATATATGCCGTGGCTTCGTCCATTGTCTTCCAAAGTTTAATATCAAGCGCAATGTCAGTTTTCACTTCTTTGTTCAGAAGTCCTGCAACCGGGAAGATAGTAGGTCCGAATGGATTGATAAGCGTAACACCAAAACCGAATATCACCGAGAATAATAGAATAATGCTCACAAACTTCTTCATACACTCCACCTCCTCATGATTTTAGAGAGAATTTCAGATTCCGCACTAAGAAACTCGGAATTCGATATATCTTTTGGTATCCTTGAAACATCTATCGTCTCCAAAATTCTGCTGGGTTTATCGCTGAGCAAGTATATCTTATCAGAAAGTAATAAAGCCTCCCTCACATCGTGAGTCACGACGACCATGGAAAAGCAGGCTTCTTTTCTTTTCTGAATGATGTCAGAGATTATGGATATCTTCAAATGTACATCCAAGGATGCAAATGGTTCGTCGAGCAACAAGAGCTGTGGATTTACAAGCAATGCTCTTGCCAGATTAACCCTTTGCCTCATTCCACCACTCAATTTTGAAGGCATGTAGTTTGCAAAATCATCTATTCTAAGCGATTCTAAAATCTGGTGTATCTTTTCTTCGTCCTCCACAACGAATTTAAGGTTTTCTAAAACGTTCTTCCAAGGTATTAAGCGCGGTTCTTGAAAAACATATCCTATTCGTTCAGCGTACAGTTCGACTTTTCCTTGAAAATCGTGAACCAACCCTGCCATTATACGAATCAAAGTAGTCTTTCCACAACCTGATGGTCCGAGGAGTGCGATAGATTCACCTTCTAACAATTCAAACGATATATCACTTATCACTTTCAGTGGTCCGAAATGCTTTGATAAATTCTCGATCTTCAACAGGATTTTATTCTTTATGCTACATACTTGCTCCACTATACCAGCTCCCAATTTTTGAGTGCATTTTTGATAAACCTATTAACGAAATTCTCCACTGTAAGTCCTATTATTATGATAATTGCAGTGTACGCGTATACTTTCTCAACGCTGACAGATTGCCTTGCCCAAGCTATCAACACGCCGATACCATTATCTCCGCACATGTATTCGGATACGACGACAACTTTCCAAACGTTTCCAAAGATAACTTGTATAGCACTTAAAAACTGAGGTAAGATGGAGCCTAAGTAAATATCTTTTACAACCTTTTTTCTACTGACCTTGTAAACTCTTGCCATTTCTAACAATTTCCTGTCAGTTGTCTGTATTCCAACAGCAGTCGAGAGAATAGCATGAGGTAGCAAAGATAGAATGCTTACGACAACCGGACCAGTCCATCCAATGCCCCAGATGAACATCACCAAAGCAAGCCACGTGATTATGGGTATCGCTTGGACAACCAAAATTAGAGGTCTAAACATGTTGCACAATGTCTCATTTAGCCCAATTATGAAGCCTATGAATACACCCACTGTTACGGTTGAAATCAACACCACAATGACTTTGAGAAGCGTTGAACCCAAAGAGTCAAGAACTCCCAATCTCATCAATTCCAAAGCCATCGTTTTAAGTACCAAGGGCGGTCTTGGAAGTATAAGGTCAGAATTGATTATGTAGGATAAAAGCCACCATGTGAAAAAGATTACAAACAAGCCGAAAACGTACTTCAAAAATGTTCGCATTTTAATTCACCTGCTTCATTTTTTGTCGAAACTTAGCTATACACAATACAATTTTTTCAAAGTGAAACTTTTGACAAAGTATACCTGCTTTTGATATAATAATGATACCACAAAACAAAGGGGGTGTAGTGCATGGCAAAAGATATCACTGTAAGAACTGTTATGGCTATTCTTGTTGACAAGAGAGAACAAGCTGCCGTAGAAGTTCAGAAGTTGCTCACAGAGTACGGCTGCTACATCAAAACGCGTCTTGGACTCCATGAAGGTGCAGGCCAATACTGCTCGCCAGTTGGGCTTATAATCCTTGAACTTGTTGACGATGAAACAAAACACGAAGAGCTCTGCCAAAAACTCAACGGTATTGATGGTGTGACTGCTAAGTACATGAAGTTAGAAATATAAATCACGTACACAAACAATCATAAGGCGGTGATATTCACCGCCTTTTTTATACAAAGATTTCATCAATTCTCTTCCTGCTTCCGAATCCTTCGCCAACAGTTAAGCCCACACTTTTTATCATCGCCTTAGTGCATTCAACGCAAGCTGTGTCTTTTTCAAATAAACATATTTTTCCCGGATACAACGAGTAATTCGGTCTGTACGGATTTGGCGTCAAGTTTGGCATTATTACATTCGCACCGTACTTGAGTCCGTATTGGCGACCGTAGGGATTTATAGAGCCAAGCGCTGTTGTAGCTGGTATGTTAGCTGTTGGGACTACTATACGAGCGAGTGCAACCATTCTCAGTGTTGTTTTCAAATCTCCTCCATTTGCATCTTTGAGCGGTGTGTCGGGATTCGGTATGTATGGTCCTATCCCTATCATGTCAGCGTCGATTTCTTTCAAGAACGCCAAATCCAAAGCCAAGTCGTAAGGTGTCTGACCAGGTAATCCAACCATGAAGCCTGCGCCAGTTTCGTAACCAAGTCTTTTTATCTCGTACAAGTGCGCTTTTCTGTTCTCGAACGTGTCACCGGGATGCAATTTTGCGTACAGCTCCGGTGAAGCTGTTTCGTGGCGCATCAGGTACCTATCAGCACCGAGTTCTTTCCAAATTCTGTATTCTTCAAATGTTCGTTCACCGATGCTGAGTGTTATTGCAACATCAAGTTCTTTGATTTGTTTGATGATATCGCACATCATTTCTGTTGTGTAATATGGATCCTCGCCGGATTGCAGTACTACTGTTTTAATTCCCATCTGGGCTATCAACTTAGCGCGTGCAACAATCTCTTCGACGCTCATTCTGTATCTCGTTAAGTTCTTATTTTCAGCTCTCAAACCGCAATATAGACAGTGTTGAGAGCAGTAATTCGAAAATTCTATGATTGCTCTCAAATACACTTCATCACCAACATATTTCCTTCTAATTTCATCTGCAGTCCTGAATATCTCTTCATCGTATTCATCTGTGCTAATTATATGCGTCAAATAATCCAAATCAACATTCTGAATCTTCTTTACATCCAACATATGCTTCACCTCAACGATTTTTATTCCTTCAAGTCACTTGATTCGCTCGGTTCTCTCATTTCCTTTACTCTCTCAATTATCTCTCTAATCAAAACGTATTCATCTTCATCTATTTCCCTCTCAGCGAACATTAGGTACTTTTCATCCTCATACACGATGAAGCTTTCAGTGTACCGCTCATCTCCAGCTCGGGCTATGCAGGACAAACGTCTGCCTATTTTTTCACATATCCATATTTTTGTATTGAGCATTGCTGCGTATTGTATTAACATGGAGCTTAACTTCTCAAAATCTGACATCTCTCTCACCACGGTCGATTCTCTCAAGATACTTCTCAACCATTTCTCTGCTATTTACTCTTTCCATTTCTTTTCGTATCAATTCATTACCAATTCTCTTGGTTTCTTCCGAGGCATAGTCGTTGAGGTATTCTCTGAGCGTGAACAGAGCATTTGGCGTGCAGAATCTTTTTACGAAGCCCGGTATTGCAAATTCCATGAAGTGCTCTCCTGTTCTTCCCATTCTGTAACATGCTGTACAGAAAGATGGTATATAGCCTTCTTTGAGCAGATCCTGAATAACTTCCTCAAGAGTTCTGTTATCGCCGAGTATAAATTGGCTCTTGCGTATCTTTTCTGGGTCATCTTGCGAATACGAACCTATTCCTATGCTTGAACCGCCATCGATTTGCGAAACGCCCATTTTTAAAACTTCTTTTCTCAGTTCAGCCGGTTCGCGAGCTGTAAGAATCATTCCTGTGTATGGTACTGCAAGTCGTATTATAGCAACCAATTTTTTAAAATCTTCGTCGCTGACCTTGTAAGGTGGATGGTATGATATTTCACTTCCGACAGCAGGTTCTATTCTTGGGAATGATATCGTGTGAGGACCAACGCCGAACCTTTCTTCAAGATGAATTGTATGGTATATCAATCCCATCACTTCGTACTTCCAGTTGAACAGTCCAAAGAGTGCACCGATGCCTACATCATCTATTCCTGCAAGCATTGCTCTGTCAAGGCCATAAAGCCTCCAAGCGTAGTTGGATTTTGGACCTCTTGGGTGCAACTGTCTATATGTTGGCTGATGATAAGTTTCCTGGAATATCTGGAACGTTCCAATTCCAGCATCTTTAATGATCTTGTATCCTTCCACAGTCTGTGGTGCTGCGTTAACGTTCACTCTTCTGATCTCACCATTTCCGATTTTCGTGTCGTATATTATGCGTATCGTCTCGGCTATGAACTCGGGGCTGTACCTTGGATGTTCGCCGTAAACTACTATCAAGCGCTTGTGTCCTTTTGAGACAAGAGCTTCAACTTCCTTTCTAAGCTCGGAAAATTCGAGAGTTTTCCTGTACACTTCTGTGTTTGAACTTCTGAATCCGCAGTACACACAGTCGTTGATACAGTCATTTCCTATATAAAGAGGTGCAAAGAGCACTATTCTATTCCCGTAAATTCTCTCTTTAAGCGTTCTGGCAGCGTGGAATATTTCTTCTAAGAGTTCAGGTTCTTCAACATTCAATAGCGTTGCGACTTCTTCAGGTTCTAATCTGTTTTTGTTTAATGATTTTTCCAAAATTTCCATTACGCGCGATCTATCCGGGTTCTTTGTCTGTTCAAGAAGCTCCCATATTTCAGCCTCTGGAATAAATGTCTTTTCGGTATCGATTTCTTTTGTAAAGACATACATCTTAAATCACCTCCGTATATTCTCTTTTAAACTGCTATGCTTTTAACCTTTACTCCCTTAACATTCCCAAGTTTTCCAGTAAATGCACCAAGGTTATCGTTCGTTGTCTTTACGATAAGAAACACTATTGCTATGTTTTCATCTGGCACAGGATATCCGACTCTCAGTTTTATTATCTCAGCATATTGGTGGAGCAATTCATTTACTTTTGAGTACGCATTTTCCCTGTCGTGAACGATGATATCGACCGTGTAATATCTTTCTTCTGCTTTTCCTTCCACTCGGGAAACCTCCTTTTAGTCAGCTGTTTTGGATTTTTGCTTTTTTCTCTCTTCTTTCGTTCTGTTTGTATAGTGTGTATGCAGATAGTGATGTGCGATATGTCCGTTCGGTTCTCCGACAAACTCTTCGTAGAGCTGTATTATTTCCGGGTTTTCATGTGAACGCCTAATGACACTCATTTCGTCGATACTGTATATTGCTTTAGCGCGTTTCTTGACTATATCTGGATCCAAACTCTTAGGCTGGCCTCCACCACCTATACATCCTCCGAGACAAGCCATAACCTCTACAAAGTCGTAATGTTTCTTTCCTTCCTTTATTTCTTTCAGCAATTTCTTTGCGTTCCCTGTTCCGTTGACGATAGCGACTCTAACCTTTCTCGTCTTGAAATCGACCTCCGCTTCCCTGATTCCCTCCAAGCCTCTCACTTCGTTGAAAACCAACCTCGGAAGTTTTTCGCCTGTCAACTTTTCGTACGCGGTCCTCAGCGCAGCCTCCATAACACCACCTGTGACACCGAATATAGCACCTGCACCGGACGAAGCTCCGAGTGGGCTGTCGTGCTTTTCTTCTGGCAGGTTCACGAATGGAATGTTTTTGAATTTCAGCATCTTGGCAAACTCACGGGTGGTTATCACGTAGTCCGTTACCTTTATCCCATCTACCACGTGTTGTGCCCTTTCAATTTCGTCCTTCTTTGCTGTGCAAGGCATAACTGCTACCATAACTATATCCTCAGGTTTTACGTTAATCTTTTTTGCAAAATACTCACGAGTACTGCTCATAATCTGCATGGGGGATTTTGTAGTTGATAGATTGGGTATAAATTCTGGGAACTCCTTCTCAACCATATTTACCCAACCGGGGCAGCAGCTTGTAAACATTGGCAATGTACCGCCATTTTTGAGTCTTCCAATAAGTTCGTGTGCCTCTTCCATTATTGTCAAGTCAGCACCGAAATTTGTGTCAAATACATAATCAAATCCAAGCTTTCTAAGTGCTGCTACCATCTTTCCGGTGCTTACAGTGCCGGGTTCCATACCGAATTCTTCACCAATTGCCACACGAACAGAAGGCGCTGTTTGAGCGATGAAAACTTTTCCATTCTTATTTTCAAGCATCTTAATTAGCTTCTTCCACGTAGGAGTTTCGTATATCGCACCTACAGGACATAGATATGCACACTGTCCGCAGCTAATACAATTCGTCTCGTAGACTGGAACACCAAATTCAGTCTCTGGAATCGTCTCGTATCCACGTTCAATCATCGAATAAATGTTCATACCCTGTATTTCACTACATACACGCACGCATCGTTGGCACTTGATACATTTCTTCAGATCGCGATTTATCGAAGGACTGCTTGTATCGATATATTTTGGAAAACTCACAGGTGTACCGAAAATCGGCTGGATGTCATAGTAGTGAATGAGGTTCTGAAGTTCACATTTCCCGTCTGCTTCGCAGTACATACACTCATGCGGATGGTTTGCCATTATCAAATTCAAATTGAATCTCACCGCTTGCTCTACTCTTTCAGTGTTTGTCCAAATCTTCATTCCGTCAGAGACCTTTGTTGTACATGCTGGTTGGAGTGTCTTTGCACCTTCAATTTCAACGACGCATATACGACAAGCTCCGATAGGCTCAAGTTCTGGATGATGACATAGAGTTGGTATTTTATATCCAAACTGTGCAGCAGCTTCTAAAACAGTCTTATTTTCATCAACTTCGTAAGGTTTGTTGTTAATATATATCTTTACCACAGCCACCACCTCCCAATTTCCTCCTAGTTTTCGCAAAATAAACAAAAATCCCTCTCTCCTTTTCCAAGGAAAGAGGGATAGTATTCAATGTAAAGACAAAATCTAAAAAGGCAAAGTTGAAGCTCTAAGAAGGAATAGCCTAATTAGATGTACTTTCCACAACTTTATCAATCCCTCTTTCCTTGGTGTCAGATCGCATCCTCCACCTCAGAAAGCGCAAATAAGCGAAATTATTCACATGTCAATTGTATTATACCATATTCGGTTTTAAAATTGCAAATTCATGAAGACCGGATTTGGTTGAATTTAGTCCAAAACTGAAAAATATCTGCTCTTTTTGTGAGTTTTTTCACTTCTTGCTCTTTCATACAAAAAAGTGCCCCTGAGTTAGGGGCACTTAGAATGTTTATCTATTAATTAACACTTTCAGTTTGCTTTGCGGCTTTTCTGACAGCTTTTGACCTGTTAGTGTAATGCGTGTGCAACAAGTGGTGAGCGATGTGGCTATTTGGTTTTTCAAGGAAGTCTTCGTAAAGTTTTATGATATCCGGGTTCTCGTGAGACCTTCTTAACACGCTTAGTTCGTCGATGCTGTAGATAGCGCTTGCTCTCTTCTTGAGTATATCTGGATCGAGGTTCTTTGGCTGTCCACCGCCACCGATACAACCGCCGTAACATGCCATGATTTCGACAAAGTCGTAGTATCTTTTTCCTTCTTTCATTTCTTTAAGCACCTTCTTGACATTTGCCATTCCGTGCGCTATAGCTACTCTCAACTTTTTACCTTTAATATCGATCTCGGCTTCCCTAACACCGTCCAAACCTCTGACGCTGTCGAAGACAAGTTTTGGCAACTTTTCGCCTGTTATCACTTCGTACGCTGTTCTCAGTGCGGCCTCCATAACACCACCGGTTACACCGAAGAGCGCAGCAGCACCTGTTGATGTTCCAAGTGGGTTATCGTATTCTTCTTCTGGCAAATTCACAAATGGTATTCCCTTGAGCTTGACAAGTTTACCGAGTTCACGGGTTGTGATAACGTAATCTGTTACCTTTATGCCATCTACGAGTTGTTGCGGTCTGGTAATTTCATCCTTTTTAGCTGTACACGGCATTACCGAGACCATAACGATATCTTCTGGTTTCACACCTATCTTCTGTGCGAAGTACGTCTTTACAATGCTGCTCATCATCTGCTGTGGTGATTTTGCTGTTGACAAGTTCTCCGTAAGTTCGGGCCATTCTTTTTCCATTTCGTTTACCCAACCTGGGCAGCAGCTTGTGAACATTGGGAATTTGCCACTATTTTGCAGCCTGTGGATTAGTTCGTAACCTTCTTCCATAATCGTCAAGTCAGCAGCGAAGTTCGTATCAAATACGTAGTCGAATCCGAGTCTTCTGAGTGCTGCAACCATCTTTCCTGTGCTCACAGTTCCCGGTTCCATGCCAAACTCTTCACCGATTGCAACCCTGACTGATGGAGCTGTTTGTGCCACATATACTTTGCCCGGCTCTTTGCTGTTCAACATCTTAAGCACTTTTTTCCAATCTGGCGCTTCGTAGATAGCTCCGACAGGACACAGGTATGCACACTGTCCACAGCTTATACAATTCGTTTCGTAAACGGGTACTCCGAATTCTGTTTCTGGTAGTGATTCGTATCCACGCTCAATCATGGAGTAGATGTTCATTCCCTGAATTTCACTACACACACGGACACATCTTTGGCATTTGATACATTTTGAGAGCTCCCTGTTTATTGACGGACTGCTGACATCTATTTCTTTATCAAGATCAACATTTACACCAAATATTGGTTGAATGTCATAAATGTGTACGAGTTTCTGGAGTTCACATCTACCATCAGCTTCACAGTACATACACTCGTGTGGATGGTTTGCCATGATGAGCGAGAGGTTGAACTTGACTGCACTCTCCACTCTTTCGGTGTTTGTCTTTATTTTCATCCCATCTGCAACTTTTGTGGTACACGCTGGCTGAAGCGTTCTTGCACCTTCGATTTCAACAACGCAGATTCTACAGGCTCCGATTGGTTCGAGTTCAGGGTGATGACAGAGTGTAGGAATCTTGTATCCAAGCTCTGCTGCAGCTTCAAGGACTGTTTTGTTTTCTTGCACTTCGTAAGGCTTGTCGTTGATATAAATCGTTACCATCGGCCACCCACCTCCAAATTTGATAGAAAAGTCAAATTATTCAAAATTATTCTATCACAAAACTAAAAATTTCACAAGTTATAAATGAAAAGATTTTAGAAGAAAAGCATAAATAATGTTGATTTTCTTTCAAAATCACCTTGATATAAATAAAATTAAGCAAGTGAATTTTTCTTTAGATAATCCTTTTTTTCACGAACTTAATACATGCTCAACATATTAGAATTTTGTTGTGAAACTCAAGTAATAATCAGTTGTTATAAATGGGATGCTTATTCTTGGATCATCTGGGTTCGCGTAGTACAGAGCACTGAAATAATTGTATATGTAGTCAGTGAAAGAGTAACCTTGAATAAACCTGAGAGGACTATCAGCTCCATGCAATATTAGACGATAACCTAATTCTAAGCCTGAGTACCTGTCATAGTACCAAATGAAACCGGCTCTTGCTGTGGCATATAGGGATTTTTGGCGAGCTTCGTTCACAATCGATTCCCAGTCATCCGGTGTATTAGCCGATTGCCATACGTTTATAAGCATACCGCCTTCTATTGTCGAGAAAATTTCTATATTTTCCGTTGCCAATATTCCGGCACTTAGAAACCCACGTCCTACAAGGACTGTTACATACTCTGAACCTGGGTTAAACACGGAAACCAATCCCGTTTGAACAAAGGGCCTTACTACAACAGGACTTATGAAGAAATTTGAATGTAGATGCGTCATGTTTAGAAGTATATACATTTGATAGTTTGGATCAATGCTCTCACCTAAGTACGCCTTGTTGATAAAAAACGGGTCCCACAAATATGTTTCGTTGTTTATTACGATCCAATTAGTTGGATAGTACCTTAACTTTAGATTGAACGCACCAATTACGTCGAATAGAGGTTGTGTTGATATTTCAGAGTTTCCAAAAGAAAAACCTATAGAAGTGAACTCTACAAATAAACCTTGAGGATGCTGAGGAACAATACTTAATACAAAGTTTTCAGATGTAGATGTCGAAGTGAAAGATAATGTTGTTAAAACAATCATCAAAGTTATAACGAAAATCTTTTTCATATTGCCACCTCCTTTGTGGGCAGTATAGCGCTATTATATCACCGAACTCTTCTATTACAAAATAAGGGAGCATGATTGTGGTATAATTAGATTGCAAAAGTTTAAATTTCTTACGTAGGGAGGGTTATAAGTGAACAATTCATCGAAAATTGAGCAGTTCAGCTACTTCGAAATATCTGAAAATGCTAAGGAAAGAATAGGAAAATGCCAATTGTTTATCTTGGATATAGACGGAACATTTTATATAAGCGGTAAACTATTTGATGGTTCAAAAAGATTCTACGAAGCGATAAAGCGTCAGTCCAGAAAGATGGTTTTTCTAACAAATAACTCTAACAGAACTTTGGAAAGCTATGTCGAGGAATTCAAGGATATGGGAATCGAGATATCCAAAGAGCAGATTGTGACTGCTGGCGTAGCGACAGCTCAGTACCTTTACGATGAATTCGGAAGCAAAAAAGTGTACGTGGTTGGAACTGAAGATATAAAGCTCGAATTTCAAAACGCTGGACACCAAGTAGTAGAAGATAATCCGGAAATTGTCGTTGTCACGTTTGATAAAACCCTTACATACGAGAAATTGAAGAAAGCGACACAGTTCATTTCCAAGGGTGCTCTTTTCGTAGTAACAAACCCAGATTTAAACTGCCCATCTGACGAAGGACCTCTTCCAGATGCCGGAGCTATAGCCTCTTTGATAAGAAAAGCTTCAGGAATGTATCCAAACATTGTTTTCGGTAAGCCTGAACCTAAGTTGATAGAGATGGTTATGAAGCACAACAACGTTACAAAAGAAGAAACCTGTATGGTTGGAGACAGGCTTTACACAGATATACTCGCCGGACTGCAGGCAGGAACATTGACATGCCTTGTTTTAACTGGCGAGGCAACGTTAGAACAAGCTGAGAAAAACCCAATAAAACCACATTTGGTTGCAAAGGATATTGGAACGTTAGCTGATATAATCAACGGTGTTATATAAACTTTAGCAGAAGGTATCAGTGATGATAAAGTACGCCCTTAGAAGTAAACCTACAGAAAAACTTGTTGAACTCGCTCAAAGTGGATTGAGTGAAGCTATAGACTTGTTAATAGAAAAGTTTTATCCTATGGTCGTGAGGATAGCCTCACAGTTTTATGCACCTTGGGCGGAGTTCGACGATATAGTTCAAAACGGACTCATAGGGCTGATTAAGGCGATATTTTACTTTGAACCTGGAAAGAGTTCTTTTTCTACCTTTGCTTGGAGAAGTATAGAGTCGGAGGTAAAAACGTTCATAACTTACCAGAACAGGAAGAAAAATAAGATGCTCTCCGATTCAACAAGCATGGATTCGGTATTCGACGATGTTGACGACGAGCAGATAGATTACTTTGTTGCCGATACTGCGGCAAGCACCAACGTTGTGAGGAACACTATTTTAAGCGTTGTACACGAAGAGATTTTGGAAGCTTTGAATGAAGACGAAACTAAAATATTCGAGCTTTGGCTCGATGGTTATAGCTATAAAGAAATCGAAGAAGCGGTTGGCGTGAATTTTAAGAAGGTAGATAATACTATCCAAAAGGTTAAGAGGATTGTCAGAAGTAGGTTGAGTGCTTCGATAATGCCCTTCTTGGAAGGTTAGAAACTTGAATTCTGAAAGGAGAATAATTGAATGGCAAAGTGTATGCGATACGCCCAATCGGTGGCTGATATAGATTTTGATAAACTTCTTAATGAAGGAAAAAGGGTTTTTCTTTTTGACTTCGACAATACAATAAACATCTGGCGTTCTGAACATGTTCCGGAGGACATAGTTAAAATTTTTGAATATTTGAAATCGAAAGGTGCTTCTATTTACATTGTCTCTAATGGTAGGAGACGCAATCTTGATTATGATGTTCCTGTAATATGGCGTGCTTTGAAACCTCTAACGTTCAAGACAAAAGCCATTCTTGGGAAAGAACTTAAAGACAGGAGTAAGGTCGTTGTGATTGGGGATCAGATATTCACAGACGTACTTTTTGGAAAATTCTTAGGCGTTTGTGTTGTTAAAGTTGAGCCATTAGATAAGTCAAGAGAGTTCTTTGGAACAAAGATTTTGAGGTTTTTCGAAAAAGTTCTCAAAAAGCTCTTGTGAAGAGAGGCGATGTATATGAAGAAAATCAAACTTGGAATAGTTGGTTGTGGAATTGCAGCAAGGGAACTTCACCTTCCAGCTCTTGTTGATTTGAAGGATAAATTCGAAATTTCAGCAGTTACAAGTAGAAGGAAGGAAAGTGCGGAAGAATTCGCTCAAATGATTAAAACCCAGCTTGGATACACACCTGAGATCTTCAATTCTTACGAAGCAATGTTAGATTCGAAAAGCGTAGACGCTGTAGACTTAACTCTCCCAATTGAACTAAATGTGCCTTTTATCAAGAAGAGCATCGAAAAAGGATTTCATGTAATATGCGAAAAACCAATCTCAACAGATGTGGAAACAGGTAAAGAACTAAACGAACTCTAGACAAAGGGGGACAGGGAAATATTCATCGCTAAAAATTACCGCCATGATTTTAGATTCAACAAGATAAGAAACATAGTTGATGAAAATGTTATAGGTAAACCTGTCTTTGTCATCTGGCATCTATGGATAGGCATGGATAAGTCGAACAAATACGCTAAAACTGCATGGAGACAAAACCCTAAGCACATAGGTGGATTTCTATCAGACGGCGGAGTTCACCATATCGCGGCATTAAGGGTGATCTTTGGAGACATTGCGTGGGTGAGTGGAACGGTAAAGCGTGTCTCGGACTATCTTGGTGACGATGATTCACTTTCGGCAGTTTTCGAATTCAAAAACGGTGTAATTGGAAATTACACCATTTCGTACGCACTCAGTGGTCGCCAGTACTTTGAGATAGTCGGTACTAATGGCAGAATATACATGGACGAGTCGAAGATTAGAATAGTGGGGGAGCATGGAGCTGAAATCCAAATTCCAGAAGAGAATACCTTTAAAAACGAATTTCTCGATTTCTACGAAGTACTAACTCAAGGTAAACCAAATGTTCTTGGACATCCAGTGGAAGCTTTGAAAGATCTTGCATTTTTTGAAGCAGCGATACGCTCAAGAGGCATGAGAATAGAAGTTGATTCTTTGATGAAATAAAGAGCTTATGGACAAACTTTATATATCTTTGATTGATAAAGAAGCACTATTAACTCCACATGTTTACGAAAGAATGCTCGAACGAGGGATAACACTTGAAGAACTTGTTGAAATGCTTGAATCGAAAGATTCAATGGCTGTTATGCAGAAGAATTTTCGAATTAAGGTGACAAATGGTAACATCTCGGCGATTCTGCAACTTTCTGGCAGTGTTTTGTACATAATAACTGTCTTTCGTGAAAATAAAAAGAAAGCACATTAGCCCCTCTACATGAGGGGTTATTATTTTTGTACTTTGAACGAAAACTTTATTGAAAATGTCTAATGGAGTGACTGTAAGTTTCTTGTGTAACTCACGGGGGTGTTAATGTGAAAAAGCGTATTTCTGTTCTCATGCTTATGATTATCCTGATTGCAACCACGTCCTGTGTGCTATTTCAAGATAGGCAGAATCCTACCGTAAGTCTCTCAGTAAGTTACATTGTTGATATACCGAACGTCAAAGTTGCTGTAACTGTGCAGTTCTCAGACAACGATATTGTAGACAGGATAGAACTGTACGATGGTGCAAACCTTGTAGAATCAAGAACTGTCCGTAAAAAGTCTGGAACTGTGGTATTTTACCTTCCGGACGTTCCTGTACAGGAAGGAAATATTAAGAATTTTGAATTTACAGCCAAGGCTTATGATAAGTCTGGCAATGTCACTCAATCTGGCAAGGGCGAGTTAACTTTGGATTTTAACCAGCCAAAGGTGACCATTAAAAACGACTACGTGGGCAATTACGTCGAAGTAGAAGTACAAAAAGGTCCAAAACTCAATAAAATAGAAGTTTTTTCAAACAACGAGAAAGTTGGGGAGAAAGGAACAGAAATATCTGAAGGAATAGAGAGAGTGCCGGTATCTATTACCGATGATAGCACGGAGATTCTTGTGAAAGCTGTAAGTGAGTTCGGCATAGTCGGACAAACATCGAAGAATATCATCGTCGATAAAATTCCTCCACAAGCAATGATATTGACAAATATAACTGGTCCGTACGTTTCAGGTACAGTAAATATCAATATCGAGGCAACTGACCAAGTTGGCATTAGCAAGGTTGAATATTATCTTGATTCAACGAAGTTGGGTGAAAAGACTTCAGCGCCGTATTCATATTCGATTGACACGACAAGATATTCAGATGGAAGGTATACGTTTAAGGTGATAGCTTACGACTTAGCAGGAAACACAGCTGAAGCAAATATGCAGCTCGTGTTTGAGAATAACCAGCCAGGCGTGGAATTTATCTCACCGAAAGATGGAGCATATCTATCAGGAAACGCAAACATCGAAGTTTCGGCAAGTGATGGAAACGGCATTCAGAAAGTTGAACTTTACCTTAATACAACAAAAATCAACGAAATGACAGCAAGTCCCTACAGATACACACTTAACACTAAGAACTACCCAGATGGTCAGTACACACTAAGAGCAGTTGCTTACGATACTTTCGGCAAATCAAAGGAAAAGAGTATCCAGATACGTATAGATAATACATTTCCAACGGTGAATATTACAAAACCAATGAATGGTGAAGTGGTCGTAGGCTTTGTGAATGTCGAAGTTAACGCGAGTGACAACAACAAAGTGGACAAAGTTGAGCTCTATCTGGGTTTCATCAAGGTTGGAGAAAAGAAAGAGCATCCGTACACGTTTGTCGTTGATACAAGGTATTATTCAGGCTCTTACACGTTAAGAGCAATAGCGTACGATTTGGCAAATAATGAGGCTGAAAAGAGTATATCACTCAATATCAGAAGACCTGTAGAAGGGGATATAGTATGGAAATTCAAATCGAACGATAGTGTTGTAACGTGTCCCGCTATAGATTCTTACAGAAATACGATATATTTTGGCAGTGGTGACGGATATTTATACGCTGTAGGATTGAATAACGAATTCAAATGGAAGTTCAAAACGAACGCTAGGATTCAATCATCACCGGCGATAGATACTGATGGAACGATATACGTTGGTAGTGATGATGGATATCTTTATGCAATAAACCCCGATGGAACTCCAAAATGGAGTATCTCAACTGGGAATATAGTTAAAGTATCCCCTGCGATTGATTCTTCGCATGTGTATGTTGCAAACATCAGTGGGAAAGTGATGGCTATAGATAAATTTTCACCGTCGAGAATAAAATGGATTTTTTATGCCACGGGAAATATATATTCCTCCCCAGCTGTTGATTATTGGACTGTGTACATCGGTAGCGATGATGGGTACCTTTACGCAATTGACAAATTCTCGGGTTCTTTGAAGTGGAAATACAAGACAAATGGAGCTGTCCGTTCATCACCAGCGATTGGATACGACGGTACTGTGTACGTAGGTAGCGACGATGGTTGTTTATACGCAATAACGTCAGACGGGAGACTGAGATGGCAATTTCGGTCAGACGACTGGATAAGGTCGTCTCCGGTGATAGGTTCTGACGGCACAGTTTACATCGGAAGCGATGATGGATATCTATACGCCATTGGTAGAGATGGCGTTGTAAAGTGGGGATTTAAGACAAACAGCTATGTGAGATCAACGCCACTCTTAGCTTCTTGGAGTACGATATACGTTGCAAGCGATGATGGATATTTGTACGCTCTTGACGCGAATGGAAATAAGAAATGGAAATCATACATAGGTGGTAATCCTTCATCGCTGACCATTGATAACGATGGGATAATATACGTGGGAACAAGTGATGGATATCTAAAAGGTGTCTACACGTTATCTTCTGGCTTAGCTTGGAGCGACTGGCCCAAATTCAAAAAGGATTTGAAAAACACAGGATATAAATAAGAACAAGCAGGCTTTTGTGCCTGCTTGTCTTTTTTAATTGTTTCAGATGATTTTGCAAACTTCTTCAATTGGTTTCCGCATCCTATCGCCCAATTCTACCGCTGTGTGCTTTTCATTTAGAATGTCTATATTCCCCCAGTAGCCAACGGCGATGAGTGTTATAACAATTCCATTAATACCAAATAGCTCCTTTACTTTAATTGGGTCGTATCCTGCAACAGGATGTGCGATAAGTCCCATCTGTGTTGCTTGAGTTAACAAGAACCCTACGGCCGTTCCCGTGTCAAACAACGAATAGTTCCTTCTATCGCTGAGCTGACAGCCGAGTTCGTCGTCAGTATATACTATTATCATGACTGGTGCGTGTTTCATCCAGTAATTTCCTTCAGAGAGCGCAGTATGTAGCTTTTCGAGGTTCTCCTGACTCTTTACGACGATAAATCTCCATGGTTGCTTATTCATGCAAGATGGTGCGAGGTGTGCAGCTCTAATCAATTTTTCAATCTTTTCGTCATCTACAGGGTCGGGTCTTACACCTCTAAGTGCCCTGCGTAGCAATATACTATCGTTAATTTCATTATCTTCTTGTATAATTTTCCTGTATTCCTCGAGTACCTCCTCCGCATGCCCATTCACACTAACTTTCAGCCATTCTTTTCTTATCCTGCCCCATGGATCGACTATGAACGTTGAGCGAATCAATTTTCCGTCTTTCGCCGCACCGAATTGTTCAGCCACAGTTTTTTCAGGATCAGAAAGTAGCTTAACTTTTAATCCCTTCTTTGATTTAAAACTCGATATTGCGTTGCAACTGTCAGGTGATATACCAACCACGTTTCCGTTGAATTCATCTATTAGTTTTGTGAAGTCCAAACCTTCCATAGTACAACCCGGCGTGTTCGCTTTTGGGTAGAAATAGACAACTGAGTACTTGCCAAGCAAGTTCTTCCACGAAAAATCGTTTCCGTCCTCATCTTTGAGTGTAAATTGAGGGATTAATCTGTACCTCGACTCTATCATACCTCTAACCCCCTCAATGCAACTGGTGTCTTATCATTTTTGTAGGGCGCGAGCTGTTCTTCAAAGACTGGTTTGTTTGGATTCTTGTATATGACTCCAAGAGCGAGCTTTGAGGTATCCGTTGCTATTCTAAAAGCGTGTTCCCTATCGGTTGGGTCATAACTGTCAGGCAGCAAGTATGTGTTCTCTCTGTACCACTGATATGTGTTGACTTTGTTGAACGTGACACAGGGCTGGAGTATGTCTATAAGGGCATAGCCTTTGTGCTTTATAGCCATTTTGATGAGCTCAACGGTAAGCTGGAAATTTCCAGAAAAACTCCTTGCAACGAAAGAAGCATCCAACGCGACAGCTACAGCGATTGGATTAAATGGGTCTACGTAAACTCCGTCGAATTGCAGTGTAGTCACTTGTCCACGGGCTGTTGTCGGTGACGCTTGCCCTTTTGTCAAACCATATATCTGGTTGTCGTGAACTATATTCGTTATGTCAGGGTTCTTTCGTATCGTATGAATAAAATGGTTTCCTCCTTCTCCGTATGTACATCCATCACCACTTTCGGCGATGACTACAAGATTAGGGTTGACCATCTTAATCGCAACTGCGGCAGGTAAAGACCTACCATGCAGTCCATTGAACATGTTCGCCTTTACATACTGCGGCATCTTCGCAGCTTGGCCAATTCCAGAGACCAGTACAACTTGAGTTGGGTCAAGTTCCAGCTGTGCCAGGGCAGTTTTCAATTCGTTTATAATACCAAAATTTCCACAACCTGGACACCAGGCTATATCAGCATCTGGAATATCGTATATCTTTGGTTCGAACATATTACTCAACCTCCTTGGAGAGTGTTTCAACAAGTTCTTCTACAGAAAATGCAAATCCATCGTATTTCAGTATCCTGTTACTCGTGTCTATTCCAAAAGTGAGTTTAACCAAGTCTGCAAACTGACCAGTCGCATTCTGCTCAACGAATATTACTTTCTTGGCTTTTCTCAAATACTCTTCTGCGATTCTTGGTACAGGATAGACTTGTGAAAAATGTAAGAGTGCAACTTTTTCATTTCCCATCTTTTCGAGCGCTTCGCGAATTATCAACTGAGTTGAGCCCCATGCGACGATAAGGTAATCATAATTCTCATTTCCGAACAACTTCGGTGGTACGGCATCTTCCAACAACTTTTTGCCTTTCTTCAACCTCTTCTCAACCATTGTTTTTCTGACCTTAGCGCTCTCGGTTATGTGTCCGTATTCATCGTGTTCATCGCTGTCGACCCTTACTAATCCTTTACCGTAACCCGGAATACTTCTTGGAGAGATTCCATCTTCGGTTAGAAGGTAGCGTTTGTAATTCTCATCACTCTTCACTACGTAGCGTTCTATCTTTACTTCTGGCATTTCCTCCACATTGTAGAACGAATCGAGGAAGTATTCATCGGTGAGAATAAAGACTGGAACTTGATATTTATCCGCGATATTGAACGCTTTTGCACTAAGTTCATATGCTTCGCACAAGTTGCCAGGAGCGTAGATGACTCTTGGAAAGTCTCCATGCCCTGAGTAAAGCACCAGATTCAAATCTCCCTGTTCAGTCCTTGTCGGTAATCCAGTAGCTGGACCAGGTCTCTGACCAAGATGGACAACGATAGGAGTCTCTATCATTCCTGATAAACTTATCGCTTCTGTCATAAGTGCGAAACCACCGCCAGATGTTGAGACCATAGCTCTTGCACCTGCATACCAAGCTGCGATAGCCATGTTTGCCGCAGCAATTTCGTCTTCAGCTTGGTCAACCAATATACCGTACTGGTTTGACAATCTTGAAAGTTCGGTGAATACCGTAGTGGCAGGCGACATCGGGTATGAAGAGATGAAGTTACAACCACCTGCGATGGCACCCTTAGCCACTGCTTCTGAACCGTTCAAGAGATACTGTTTCTTAACCTTTTCGTTTGGCGTTATCTCGAATTTCAAACCAAGTGACTTACCAATTTCGTAACCTTTAAGCGCTGCGTTGACATTACCTTTCACAACTTCTTCATTTTTCTTTGAGAAATAGGCGCTGATATTCTTCACCAAAGCATCCTCGCTGGCGTTAATTATCCCTGCCAAGACGCCGATGGCGACAGAATTCTCGTAAATCTTATTCCCAAAACTCTCAGCTATCTCTTCGAACATGAGCGGTATCGAGTTCTTCTCTTTTTCCACATATCGCCCCTCTCCGATGATAATCGTCTCTTCTGTAATCCTTTCTCTCAGTCTTTCAATTGCATTATCGTTAAGTGGAACAAGTACGTCGATTCTGTTCACAAAAGCCTTTACAGGTTGGGATGCTATCCGGATTTCAGTTGAGTTGTTTCCGCCTCTTACTCTCGACATGTACTCTTTTGTAGCGAATACATGAAAGCCAGAGTCTTTAGCAACTCGTGTCAATATGTGCTCGACAGCTTGAATTCCCTGACCAGCCGCACCGCTCAGTACGATTGATATCTCATTTCTCTTTTCCATACTTACATCGCCTCCAATATACTTTCAAAGACTTTCTTGTTTGATTCAAAAACTTTTTCATTCATCAGATCCTCCATAGCTTTTAAATAGTGTTCGGTTTTGACATTCGGTATCAAATTATTCTTAGCTACGACTGCCAGTAATGATATGTTTTGCATCCGTACATCCGGCAAATTGTACTTAGCTCTGAAGAGTTTAATATTCCGTTCTCTTGCGACGATTTCTAATTCTTCATTTTTCAATTCTCCTTCTCTTCCCAGTCTGACAGGTAATGGTTGCCACGATGTATCATAATAGACCAACGTACCACCGTCTTTTAGGTAATTCATAGCTCTACCTGCCTCATGCCTTTCAAGTGCTAAGACTAAATCAACATCACCTGACATCGTCAGTGGAGAATTAACGTCTCCGATTCCTATATGCGAAGACACGACACCACCTCTCTGAGCAAGTCCGTGTGTGTCAACCCCTATGCAATTTTGCCCGCTGTAATCTATTGCACGTATGAGCACTTCGCTGAGAAGTCCTATTCCCTGCCCGCCGACACCGATGAGATAAATATCGAATTTTCTCATTTTGTATCACCACCAACTTCAAATTTCTCGAGTTCAAGCGCACCTGAAGGACAAACAGGAATACACGAGCCATCACCAATACACAAGTCTTCATGTACGAAAATACTCCCGTCATCTGCAATTTGGAACGACGGACATGCGAATTTGGAGATACAAACTCTTGCAAGAGTACAGGCATTTGTAACCTTCATTTGCGGTACCTTGACAATACCCTTCCGTCTTCTTTCCCTTGTGAATTTCAACATACACGGGTGCTTTGCTATGACGACGTTGAACTCCGGCGTTGATAGCGCTGTCTTCAAAATCTCTTCAAGTTTATCTTGTTGGTAAGTGTCAACTTCCCATATTTGCTTTACGCCAATCGCTTCTAAGATGTTCCTAATTTTCATTGCCTTTCCTGGATGGTCTTGGTGACCGGTCATGGCTGTTGTACCGTTTTCCATAACAACGAGTGTAAAGTTATGCCTATTGAATACAGCATTTATGATTCCAGGAATTCCTGCATGGAAGAATGTGGAATCGCCAAGGAAAGCCACGATTTTTCTCTCAGTGTTGAACAAACTCAAACCCGAAGCAGTACCAGTTGAGTGCCCCATCGAAAGTAGCACTTGTCCGACGTTGTATGGTTCTAAGAATCCCAACGTGTGACAACCGATATCTGCAACCGATATGTCATACTCGCGGAGGATTTTAGAAAGCACGTAAAAGACAGGTCTATGACCACAACCTGGACAGAGTTGTGGTGGCCTTGAGATGCTTCTAACTCTATATTCTGGAACTTTAATTTCTCTTACCAATTCAGGTATGAATTTACTCATTACTTTGAATACCTTTTCCGGTGTGTATTCGCCAATCCAATCTTCCATATCTTGTTTTCCGACAATCTTCACGTTTATACCTTCCTCGAATGCAATCGCCTTAACTTTTTCCTCGATGAAATCATCGAGCTCTTCAAGTATTTTGATCACCTTATGTGACCTAAGAAACTTTACACTTGCCTTTCGTGGGAATGGATATACCATTCCGAGCCTCAATATGTCAACTTTGTTTTTATTATCACCGAGTACATCGAGCAGTGAAAGGTAAGGTAACCCTGCGGTTATAATTCCAATCTCGCTACCGTTGTTTAAAATGTACGCGTACTTTTCGGAAACTTCTTCCCACTTCCTCAATTTTTCCAGTGCACGCCTCTTCATAACTGGTACGTTTTGCCCTATTGGGATGTACGGTCCAAGATTTTTGGGGTCAAACCTATGAGGTGTTAATTCGGTTTGTTTGTAAATTCCAAATTTGACTTTTTGCTTGAAATGGGCTGTGTGGGTTGTAAGGCGGAGGATTACAGGAGACTTGAATTCTCTTGCGTATTTAACCGCTTCGATGAACATGCTATAAACTTCTTGAGCGTCTTTTGGTTCAAACAAAGGTGTATATGAAAGTCTTGCGTAATGTCTGTTATCTTGCTCGTTTTGAGAACTATTCGCACCCGGGTCATCGCCTATTACAACAACCATACCCCCTGGTATCTCCATCATGCTTAACTGTACAAACGAATCAGCTACAACATTCATACCTACGCTTTTGAAAAAGACACACGATGTGTATCCATTCACCGCCGCACCGAAGGCGACCTCAAGGGCTACCTTTTCATTCGTGGAAAATTCGAAATAAAGCGGGGACTTTTCTTTTGGAAGTAGATTAATCGTTTCAGCTATCTCAGGTGTTGGCGAACCAGGGTACGATGTAACTACTCTAACGCCACTTTCAATCATTGCTCGCACTATCGCTGTGTTGCCAATAACAATCTCTGAAAAAGGTTCTTCTTGGAGTAATAATTGACCCAAGTTTTTCATACAACCACCCCTTATCTTCACTTTCTAATAAAAAGAGTCCGAATATAACTAAATTAGGTGTAACTTATTATAACATAAAAAGATAGACTTTGTCTACATATAAATTTTATATCGTTTTTTGAGAAATAGTGAATATAGTATACAGAAGATTTAAGATGAAATTTAGAAAAACAGTTATTTAAATCTTTATAATTTTCAAAATTCGACTATTGGCAAGTATTGAAAGTTTCATCAAGTCACCATATGATATTAGTGAAAAATCATACTGAATCTAAATATCCCCTACCTTAGAGGTGCGAAAGCTTAAAAGGGAACACCGGTGCGAATCCGGGACGGTCGGGCCACCGTGAGTGGGGACGAAACCTGCACAATGCCACTGGCTAATTCTCAAAAGGCTGGGAAGGCGCAGGGAGTAGGATGATCCACAAGTCGGGAGACCTGCCTTTAAGGAATGGGCGCCCCAAAAACCACAGATTTTTGGGGTATTTTTCTTTGAAAATTTTAAGGGGAGGCGAGAGTATGAAAGTGCAAGAGTACGTTGCGAAGGACATTTTGAGAGCCGAAGGAGTGGGAGTTCCGAAAAGTATTCTGATTCTTAGAAATTCAGACTTACAAGACTATGTAGAAGCACTAAAAAAATTAGGATTTCCTCAGGTGGCTAAAGCTCAAGTTCTTGTAGGCGGAAGGATGAAGGCTGGAGGAGTGCTTGTTTCAAAAACCATTGAACAGGCAATAAGTAATGTGAGTAAGATTATGGACAGCGAAATAAAAGGTGAAATTCAGGAAGGGGTTCTCGTTGAAGAATTTGTTCCACACGAAAGTGAACACTATATTTCGATAACGATAGATAGAAGTCTAAGAGACATCGTTTTTGTATATTCGAGTCATGGAGGAATAGATATCGAAGAGTTTACGAAGACTCATCCAGAAGAAGTTGTAAAAACAAAAAGAGTAAACGATTTACCACTTGAAGTAAGAGCTTTTGCAAGAAGACTTTATGACATATTCGTTAAGTACGACCTGACACTGCTTGAAATAAATCCGTTCGTTGAATCTAATGGTTATTACTACGCACTTGATGCTGTTTTCCACGTGGACGACAGCGCGCTCTACCGTCAGTGGTGGGCGGGAGAGTCTTCCGTGGAAGATTCTTTCGTGGTACTCGGCGGTGACGTTGGTGTCATCGGTTGTGGAGCAGGTATCGTCATGGCCACAACAGATGCACTCACTGAACACGGGTTCAAGCCAGCGAATTTCTGCGATATCGGCGGTGGTGCAACGGCTGATACACTTTACAGTGCGTTGACAAAGGTGCAAAAGATAACAAACAAGGCTGTACTGAACATATTCGGTGGAATAACCGACTGTCTTGAAATTGCAAAAGGAGTTACCGAATTCAAAACCAAAAATCCGGGTTTTGAGATATACATAAGACTTTCAGGAAACAATGAAATACTAGCCAAAAAGCTTTTAGAAGAGAGTGGAATCGTATCAGCCAATGACATGAAGGAACTTATTGAATCTGTAGATAGGAGAGTTAAAGGAGTGAGAAGAGATGTTGTTCGCAAATGAGAGAGTTTGTGTATATGGAGCTACTGGAAAATACGGTAGTTATCATCTCAAAAGAATGCTCGAGTACGGTACAAATGTTGTCTGTGGCGTGAGTAAAAATAGGATAGTGAAATCGATAGAAAACATTCCAGTTGTAGTATCACTCGAAGATTACGTTTCCAAATTGGGACCAGTAGATACAGCTATTCTTTTCGTGCCTGCACCAAGTGTCTTGGAGGCGTTTCAAGATGCTGCTTCGAACGGTGTAAAGAACTGCGTGATTATAACCGAGCATGTTCCAGTACATGACACATTGAAAGTTTTAAAACTTGCGAAGTACCAAGGTATAAATGTTATAGGTCCGAACTGTCCGGGGGTTATACACCCATTAGAAAAAGTGAAAGTCGGAATAATGCCAGAACGGTATTTCAAACCCGGTAAGGTGGCGATTATCTCAAGAAGTGGAACGTTGATGTATGAGACAGCAAAATACCTGAGTGATGGTATTGGAGTAGCGGTTGGATTAGGACTTGGCGGAGATCCAGTTGTTGGTACAAATGTCTCAGAGGCGTTTGATACTGTAAAGAAATTGGGGTATGATAAAGTCTTAGTGATAGGCGAAATCGGTGGTGAAGATGAGATAAGTGGTATTAAACACGCTCTTAAGATAGGTTTTCTTCCGAAAGACATAGTTGCTTTCTTTGCAGGGAGGCATGCACCGGAAGGAAAGAAAATGGGGCACGCAGGTGCTATTGTTGAAGGAGAAAAAGGAAAAGTACAGTATAAGGAATCAATACTGAATGAGATGGGAATAAGGGTGGTGAAATTTCCGTGGGAAGTAGGAAACGCTTGGCTGAACTAACAAGAGAGTACGTTTTATCATCGCTCGGAGTATTTCTCACAGCACTTGGCTTGGTAATATTCTTGATTCCCAATAATATAGCAGCTGGTGGTGCTTCAGGCTTAGCGATAGTTCTGAACAAATTCTTGCCAATATCGGTTGGTATATGGATGTACATAATAAACGCTACGCTATTTTTGACCGCATTTTTGATAATAGGTTTTGACTTCAGTTTCAAAACGATATACTGTACATTTTTGCTGAATTTTCTCATAGATTTATTTGACAGGGTTATTCCAATGTACAAGTATCATGGTAGCGACATGATCTTGGCTGTCTTCTTTGGCGATATACTAACAGCCGTTGGTATGGCTATCGCCTTCTCACAGAACGCATCTACAGGTGGTACAGACATTATAGCCAAGATTCTTAATAAATTCTTTGGAGCGCCTTTTGGTATGTCTATACTCTTTCTCGACTTTGCCATAGGTCTTTCAGCAGGACTGGCTTACAACATAGATACTGGTTTATACTCTATTCTTGCCATTATCGTCAATGGAACAACAATTGACTTTGTTATGAAAGGTCTCGAACTATCAACGAACCTGTGGGTTGTTTCAGAAAAAGCAGACGATATTAAAAGATTTGTGCTGAACGAGCTTGAAAGAGGTGTTACAGTCTTTGAGGCAAGGGGAGGATACACAAATCAATCTAAGAATGTTCTAATGATAGTTATAAAAAGGCGCGAGTTACACGAACTTACAACTGCAATTCGAACAATCGACCCGAAGGCGTTTTTCTTCGTCAACGAAGCCCGGCAAGTGTATGGTGAGGGTTTCAAAGAACTCGTGTAAGTAGTTTATCAATCCAGCATCCCTTCCCAAATCTCGACATTATTGTTACTTTCTTTTCCCTCTGACACAAGACGTGTCAGAGGATTTTTTTGAAAAACTATTGACATAATAGGGTACTTGTGTGATATAATACAAGCAAAGTAAAGCATACGAAAGAAAGGAAGAGAAAGTCGTGTTATACGTTCGAAATTTTTTGATAAACATTGTTGAAAACGAAAATATGAGCATAATTGACAACAAGATGAATAAGAAAGCTAAACGCAGCTGCCCGCTTACTGGTGGTCAGCTTGCGTTTGGCATGGAATAAAAACGCAGGCGATTAAATATAAACCACCATAGGCGGGCTACAGTAAAAAACTGTAGCCCGCTTTAATTTTATAATACCATCAAATTTTGATAGAAGGAGGGTGCTTTTATGGGATTAAGAGTAGGCGTTGTTGGAGCAACCGGTGCGGTAGGAAGGAATATGGTCGAGGTACTTGAGAGTAGTGGTGTTGATATTTCAGAATTCAGGCTCTTTGCTTCGGAAAGGTCAGCAGGTCAAGAAATTCCATTCCGAGGTACAACAGTTCGTGTAGAAGTATTAACGGAAGAAGCGATGAGAGAAGGTTTTGATTACTTGCTTTTCTCAGCTGGTGCCGATGTTTCAAGACGATATGCACCAATTGCAGCCGAGGTAGGTACAACCGTTATTGATAATTCCTCCGCTTTCAGGATGGTGTCAGAAATTCCATTGGTTGTGCCAGAAGTCAATGGAAAGTTACTTAAGGGGTATTCGGGAATAATAGCAAACCCAAATTGTTCCACAATCCAAATGGTGTTGGCATTGTACAGGGTGCACGATAGGTATCAGCTACACGAGATATTCGTCTCGACTTATCAGGCAGTATCTGGCGCCGGTTACAAGGCAGTACGTGAGTACGAAAATCAGCTTAACGGAGAGAATACACATAACGTATTTCCAAGGCAGATTGCACATAATGTGATTCCCTTGATAGGTGATTTGAGAGATGACATCTCCCAAGAAGAATGGAAGATGATAAATGAAACAAGGAAGATTTTAAATTCAAATTCAATTTCTGTCTTTCCAACAACTGTTAGAGTTCCAGTTCGAATAGGACATTCCGAGAGTGTTATTGCTCGCACACTATTCCCTATTATGAGCAAAGACGACCTCATAGAAACGATTGCCTCTGGTGAAGATGTTATTGTCCACGATGATATAATCACCCCTCTTGAAATTGCCGGTGATGATTACACACATGTTGGCAGAGTCAGATTATTTGATGCACATACTTTTGGAATTTGGGTTGTTGCGGACAATTTGAGAGTCGGAGCGGCGACGAACGCTGTCAGAATATTGAAATTACATTATCAATTGAATTCGAAGACTACTGAGAATGCGGGAGCTGTCGAACGTGTTGAAAGTATATAAGTACACAGCAACAGGAAATAGTCTTGTGATTGTGGATGCTACACAAATAAATCTAAACGACTTACAGAAAGAGGAAATAGTACTTGAAGTTGTTGAAGATAGAGACGGTGTTATTTTTGTCGAAAAGGCTGATGAATCATATTTTATGGACTACTTCAACAGAGACGGCAAGCGTGCATCGTTCTGTGGGAACGGTTCAAGAGCTTTTTTGAAGTTTCTGATGGAACACTTTGGTTTAAGTGGGAAGGTATCGATTAGGACGAACGCTGGCTTGTTAGTTGGAAGAGCAGACGCTGAGATATCGGTCCAAATGCCAAAGCCAGTTTTCGAAAAGATGCTCTTGCCAGAAGAACTCGCTGGATTTGAAGGAGCTTTTATAACGGTTGGAGTACCGCACGTTGTTTTGAATGTCGGGGCAGATATATGGGATTTTGACATGGGAATTGCACAAGAATTAAGACACAAGTTCAACGCAAATGTGAACGTGTTCAATGTTTTAGATAGCAAGTTGTTTGAGGTTAGAACGTTCGAAAGGGGTGTTGAGCGAGAGACTTTATCCTGTGGCTCGGGAACGACTGCAACGGGTTATTTCATCAAGTACTACTTAAACAAGGATACTTTGATACCCGATAAGCTGGTGGCTAAAACAAAGGGAGGAATTTTAACTCTATCATTCGAAAGTGATGGTATCTACTTAGGAGGGGGTGTTGTAAATGAGTAAGATGTTTGAAGGCGTTGGAACTGCTATAGTAACTCCATTTAAAAACGGTGAAGTTGATTACGAGGCTTACAGAAACTTAGTTAGGTGGCAAGTTGAAAGCGGAGTAAAGGCAATAATCGTTGCAGGAACCACAGGCGAAGGGGCGACTTTGACTATCGAAGAGAGGGAGCGATTGATTCAGATAACTAAGGAAATCTGCGAAGGTAAAGCACAGGTAATTGTTGGAACAGGAACGAACGATACGCATAAATCTTTGGAATTATCGCTGAGTGCGGAAAAAAACGGTGCAGATGCGGTACTCATAGTCACTCCGTATTACAACAAACCAACTCAAGAAGGACTGTATGCTCACTATAAGTACTTATCCGAAAGAATAACTCTGCCAATAATAATCTACAACGTACCTTCAAGAACTGGAGTAAACATCGCACCAGAAACCGTTGCAAGGCTTGCGGCGGAGTGCAGGAATGTAAAGGCAATAAAAGAAGCCAATCTGGATATTGCTCAGGCTGATGAGATATACAGGCTAACTAAAAACCTTGATTTCTACATATACTCAGGTAACGATGATAGAGCATTCCACATGATATGCGCCGGTGCAAAGGGCGTTATTTCTGTTGCATCGAACGTTGTGCCAAAGGAAATGGTTGAAATGGTTGAAGCTTTATTCAGAGGAGAATTACAGAACGCTCTGAATTTGCATGTTAGATTGGTTCCACTCTTCAAAGTCCTGTTCATCGAAACAAACCCGATGCCAGTTAAGGGAGCGCTTCATATCATGGAAAGAATCCAAAACGAATTCAGACTACCTCTCGTGCCACCGAAAGAATCAACTATGGAAAAGCTTAGAGCAGTTCTGAGAGAACTGGGAGTGATATCATGATCGGTCTAAAATACGGCATCGTTGGTTTCCGCGGAAAGATGGGAAGGGAGATTTTCGAGTATTTTTCAACGTTTGGCGATGAGTGTGTGCTTAAGAAGGATGTTGATTCATTCGAGCAAACAGACACACCGCAGGTGATAATAGACTTTTCCTCTCCAAGCGCTTTGGAAGAGACTGTAAAACTTTGCAGAGAACACAAGATTGCTCTTGTACTTGGGACAACAGCTTTGGAAGAAAGGCACTTCGAAATGCTAAGAGAATTGGCAAATGAGGTTCCAGTCGTCCAAAGTTACAACTTCTCAACGGGAATAAATATTTTGCGCAAGATTCTTAGAGAATATACTCGCTATTTTTCAGATTGGGATGCTGCTATGGTTGAGATACACCACACCCAGAAGAAAGACGCACCATCTGGAACTGCAAAGATGTTAAGAAACGATATGAATAGAGACATTCCAATAAGTTCGTTGAGAATCGGCGGTGTTTTCGGTGAACATACCGTGATTTTCTCGAACGCAGGAGAGGTAGTAGAAATTAAACACAGTGCACTATCAAGAAGGGCTTTTTCAATAGGAGTTAGACATGCAGCGCTTTTCACTTTGAAAAAGCAAAAGGGTTTTTATTCGTACGAAGATGTATTAAATGAGAATTTACGTTAGTTAATGGGAGGGAAAGCTGTGGGTGACTTTCAAGAAATTATCAAGAAAAGCGCCAGAGAACTGACCAGCGAAGAGATTATTGAAATTATTGCAAAGAGCAAAAAGAAGACCATAGTGCGAGTCTACATTTCAGGTGAGTTGTCTTCTATCGACTGGGGTAAGTACAATACCAACGGAGAATTTGATATCATTTCGGGTGCAGATTTTGGTATTCTAATTGGAGATTTCGAGTCCATTTCAAACGTTCTTAAAGATGAGAAGATAAAGAGTTACAAGATTGAATACATTGCGAGAAATTCCGCAATTCCGCTTGTTGATATTTCGAAATTCAATGCCCGTATTGAACCAGGTGCTATTATCAGAGAATACGTGGAGATCGGTGACAAAGCTGTTATCATGATGGGTGCAGTTATCAATCTTGGTGCGACAATAGGCGAAGGCACGATGATTGATATGAATGCTGTCATAGGTGCGAGGGCTCGAATTGGAAAGTATTGTCATATCGGTGCGGGTGCCGTTGTTGCAGGTGTTGTTGAACCACCGAGCGCATCACCAGTTGTCATAGAAGACCACGTAATGGTTGGTGCGAATGCTGTTATCCTCGAAGGAGTCAGGGTTGGACACCATTCGGTAGTGGCGGCAGGTGCGGTGGTAGTGAATGATGTAGAACCTTACACAGTCGTTGCAGGCGTTCCCGCAAGGGTTGTCAAAAAAGTTGATGAAAAGACGGCAAGCAAGACGCAGATATTGGAAAGTTTGAGAGAGCTGAATAAATAATATATGTACTTTGGCAGGTGAGGGCATTGGGCACAAAGACATCGTCAAGTTCAGTGATTAATAGTGTGATAGTACAAAAGTATGGCGGTTCATCGGTTGCGGATGTCGATAGAATTAGAAACGTGGCAAACAGAATTGCTAAGAGAGTCAGAGAAGGGCACAAAGTAGTTACCGTTGTTTCTGCCATGGGCAAGACTACTGATAACCTCATCAGCATGGCAAAGAGTTTGGTTCCAAAACCAGATGAGCGAGAGTTGGATATGCTTCTGACTACTGGAGAGCAAATATCATGCGCACTTGTTGCTATGGCACTGAAGGATATTGGGATAAATGCCATCTCGCTTAATGCGTTCCAGATACGCGTCCTTACGACAAGGCACCACACAAATGCAAGGATAATGGATATAGACGAAAAAAGGCTCAAGAAATACTTGCAGGAACACGATGTGCTTGTTATCACTGGATTCCAGGGTATAACCGAAGACGAGCACTTAACTACGTTGGGAAGAGGTGGTTCGGACACTTCAGCTGTGGCGTTGGCAGCAAAACTTGGGTGCGACTGTGAAATTTACAGCGATGTGGCAGGAGTTTATACGTGCGATCCAAAGCTCTATCCCCAAACTAAGAAACTTAAGTACATTACATACGATGATATGTTAGAACTTGCCGCAACGGGTGCAAAGGTGTTGCACTCAAGGTCAGTTGAGATAGCTAAGAAATATAACGTAAGGGTATATTGTGGTTCATCATTTTCTGATGAGGAGGGAACTTGGGTGGTAGGAACGTTACCAGAATGGTTAGAAGAACCTCTTGTTACAGGGGTAAGCTTGGACAGAAATCAAGTTAAGGTATCTATAATGGACCTTCCGAATGATGCAAACATAATTTCGGATATATTCAAAAGAGTTGCTGAGAAAGGTATCAACGTCGACATGATTTCGCTTGTAAAGAACGGAACATCGACCCACTTATCATTCACCGTCGTTCCAGATAGGGTTGAGAAGATAAAAGATTTACTCGATGACACACTTTCAGTGTACGGTGCAAAGTACCACTTCTACGGTCAATTCGCCAAAATCACTGTGGTGGGTACAGGTATGCGCTCGCATTACGGTGTTGCTTCGAAGTTTCTCGAGGTTATTTCAAAAAACGGCATTGAACCTGAGATTATAACAACATCTGAGATAAAGATTTCTGTGTTGGTTCCTGAAGAGAAGGCGGAGGAACTTATGAAAAACATCTGCGAAGAGTTCGATCTCTGATATTCAATGAACAGGAGTTGATAAAATGAGTAATAGCAACTGCACTTATATCGCTAACACTTACAAGAGATATCCAATATCCATATCCCACGCCAAAGGTATCTACGTCTGGGATACAGCGGGAAATTTGTACATAGACACATTCATGGGGATTGGCGTTCTTCTTTTCGGACATAATCATGATAAGGTTATTGAAGCTATGAAAAACAAGATTGAAAGGTACGTTCACCTATCAAATTTCTTTCTTGACGAAGATGCTTGTTTCATCGCCGAGCGTTTGGTGAAAGAGGTTGGTGTCAATGGAAAGGTATTTTTTACAAATTCTGGCGCAGAAAGTACCGAGTGTGCGTTGAAGGTTGTTCGAAAAGTCAGGAAAAACGGAAAAATTGTCTCGTTTGTCAAAAACTTCCACGGAAGAACGCTTCAAGCACTGAGCGTTACAGGATTTGATAACATAAGAACGCAGTTTGTAAACAGCGAAGATGTTGTATTCCTACCCTACGATATTAAAGTAGTAAGAGAATTTTTTGAGAACGAGAAATCTATCTCTGCCGTTTTCATTGAGACTGTCCACGGGAGTGGTGGGTTGAATGTTATTCCAGAAGAGATTGTTGATATTATAAACGAATACAAAAACAAATTCGGATATATTGTTGTTGCAGACGAAGTACAAAGTGGGCTTGGTAGAACTGGAAAGTTCTACGCTTACAAGCACTTTAATATTAACCCCGATATCGTAACGGTTGCAAAGGGTATCGGTGGTGGATTACCTCTTGGAGCCTGCATCATGCTTGGAGACTACTCTAATGTGTTCGAGGTCGGCGAACACGGTTCAACTTTTGCGCCTAACCCTGTAGCATTAGCAGCAGGGAAGGCAGTTTTGGAGATGATAGATGATGAAAAGCTTGAGAATGTCAACAAGATGGGAAAATTATTCAGTGAGAAGTTCTCCGAATTTGGTGAAGTATACGGGTTAGGACTTATGAAGGGCGTGAAGATGAAAAGCGAAGTGCCGAAGATAGAAGAATTTCTGCACAATGGGTTGCTTGTAAACATCTTGAGCAATGGTGTAATCAGATTCCTGCTACCACTTAACATAACAGAAGAAGAAATCGAAGAAATCCACACCAGATTTAAAAAAACATTGAAGGACTATTGAAAGCTTAGAATCACTATTCCAACAAGAGCTATTGTATTTAACACCAGATAGAATGTGTCATTTTTTGTCCACTGAAGAGTATAATAATGATTTCTCTTCCCGATACCGTATTTTTTTGCCTGAAGAGCTAACGACAGCTCTTCAGCTTTTCTTAAAGACGAAACAAGCAGCGGAATTATTATGCTTGTCATTGCAGAGAGCTTGTTCTTCAGCCCTTTTTCTGAGTACTTAGCACCTCGTGAAATTTGAGCTTTTATTATTCTATCAGCCTCATCGAGCAAAATGGGTATGAATCTTATCGATATCGCAAGCATCATACCAAAATCTTCCCGCTTCTCTTCACTTACACGGAAGAATTTCAAAATATCGACGATTCCACGTGCAGTCAACAACGGTGGGGTTGTGTAGGTGTACATAGAGGCAAAAAGAAAGATAAGAGAAAGCCTCAAAGCGATGTAAAGACTCATCACAAAACCTGAAACAAAATATTGTATCACTGCGGCAAAGACTATTAAAAACCACAAACTTCTCAAACTTCTCAAATAAACAACGGGTTTTATCTTAGACATAATCATCAAGATAATAAAGAGTGACACTGGTATAATATAACCTATCAAATCCTTGACCAACATGATAGATGTTACTTGTAAAAGAACAACAAACAACTTAGCCCGAGGGTCTAAGCTATGTATAAGAGAATTCTTAGGAATGTATTTACCAATTGTCAGTTTCAATATCAATCACCCAAGCTTTTATTTGGTCTTTGAAGTGTCTGATGTATCCTTTCTTGAGTTGATGAACTCAGTATATTCTCTAACTATATTCCCGTAATTCGAGAAAAATTTAACCGTATAAACATTGTACCTATCGCTTCTACCATTGTAAGCCGAAATTGCACGTACGATGTCCCAGTCAAATATGTACTTCAAACTTAAATAGAAATATCTGTAGGCAATTCTCAACTGCCAATCGGGATAATTCAACAAAGACAGATGATTTCGGTTCTCCTGTTTGAACTTCCTGACGTCCTCATAAAAGTTTGCTACGTAGAAAAGAGCGTTTTCATGTAGCTGAAAATACCCAACCGCTTTTCCGTTGTCGCCTATAGCGTTTATAAACCCGGTCTCGCAAATGCCAAAAGCGAGCATGAACAAAGGATCAACCACTTTTGGAATTTTAAGCGACTCTTCTTCGAGTGCCTTTGCCATCAACCTGGCATGGTTCTCAGGTACCTTCTGCTTTATCATAAAAGAATACGCAAAGTCGTAGAGCTCACCGGAAAAGACTAATTGAGCTAACAAAACAAATACCGCAAAAGTTAGGAACCGGCGCATGTCACACCTCAAAAGAGTATCTCCAGTTCATTCCCTTCGAAACACTTCAGTTTTTCTCGAGCGATGCCTTTATTGACCGCAATTTCAACATACCCGGTGCTATCTTCGTGTACAAGTAACTCGCCTTCGTCTACATCGGCGTACGTTTCAACAACCGGAACTTCATACGTTTTCTTTCCGACGTTTATTTTAACAGCGTCCTTCTCCGCAATCCAACTGAATGGAATATTTGTCTCGATATTTCCAAAACGGTCAAAATACGCAACTTCTCCGTATGCACCATTTGGTGTAAGGTGAGCTTTTCTGTAAGGCAGTGTAGCGTAGTTAGGCAATCTCGTTCCAAGCTCATCGAATATACCTTTCGTTATGTAGGCTGCAGCTGGTGAGAAAATATCCCTGCCGTGGAACGTTCTCGATGTTCCAAAATGGTATTTTTTGTTGACCAAATCAACTATCTTTCTTGGAATGTGCCTTTCAAGAACGAGTGTCAAAATCCCATTATCAGGTGCAACGAAATAGTATTTATCTGTTTCAACGGCGATTGCCTTTCTTGCAGTACCGACGCCAAAATCGACAACGATTAAAAATACCGTTTTTTCCGGAAAGTAATCGACACTTCTATCGAGTATATACATTGCCTCCCGTACGTTATATGGCGAGATATTGTGTGTTAAGTCAAGTATTTCCGCATCTGTGATTTGTCTCATAACACCCTTACAGATGCCAACATAGTGCGAATTGCCCCAGTCGGTCATAAATGCTATCATCTCTGATTCACCTACCCTTTCTGTTTACTCATCCTGCGTACTAAATTATACCATCAAACATTATTACTTAATAACATCAACCATTCAACCATGAAATCAACCAAATGTGGAATAACACAATCATCAGGAAGGAATTTCGGATTGTGAAGTCCCCAAACCTCTTCGCTGGTCCTCACACCAGCCCAGAACATCAGCGAGGGATATTTCATCGTGAAAAAGCCGAAATCTTCACCAGTATATTTCATGCCGCAATCTATGAAAGTTCCATTATTTGAAGCGTAATCTTTGAAAAGTTCGAAGAGCTTCTCGTTGTTTATTACTGGCGGATAAAGACTTCCCCTTTCCAAAGTACCACTATACTTTTCTGCAAGAACTTTGAGCCTTTCGAAGTTTTCGATAACAATTTCCAAAGTTTCTCCTCGGATTGAACCTTCGACTTGTGCATAATCTGCCACGGCATTTCTGACGTTTCCACCGAACATCTTTCCAAATCCTGCAAGAACTCTTCTACCTTTCTCATTGTTATCTATCGGATTTTGATAGAATTCAGACGTAAATGCTACAGCATTCTTTATCGCATCAATTCCCTTTTCTTTTTGTGCGATATGAGCAGAGAGCCCCTTGAACTTCGCAGTTATCTCCATGGCACATGCAAAGAGAGTGCCATTTGTGGAGGCGAACTCACCAAGTCTATATTCATCAGTCACATGTAGGGCAGTTGCGTATTTAACCTTGTATCTTTCTCTCATCTCATCTAGTACATACTTTGCCCCACCGATTGTTTCTTCTGCTGGTTGGTAAATGAATACATAATTGCCTGGGATATCGTCTTCAGTGATCTTCTTGATAACACCGTACATCACCGACATGTGGATATCGTGCCCGCATGCATGCATTAAACCTTCATTCCTCGAGCAGTATTCCCACCTGGTTTCTTCCTTTATAGGCAATGCATCCATATCTGCTCTATATAGAACAGAAGGCGCGGTTGGCTCTCTCTGAATCAAGACGGCCAATCCGGTTTTTGCAATGGGGTGAAATTCTACACCGAGTTCTTTAAGCGCTTCCGATAGAATTTTTTGGGTATTGTACTCATTGAATGCGAACTCTGGAGACATGTGTAACTCGTGTCTCAGTTCGATGGGCGAGAGCATATACCTTCTCCCTTCAAATTGATTTTGAACTTAGCTTTAAAAAGAACAATATCTAATTTATTATTATACCAAACCCAAGAAAAAAATCAAAAAAGTCCACCCTTTCAGGTGGACAAAAGAAGATATGGTGAGGTTATGCGTATTTCATGATTACACTTTGAAATCAATCTGCCTGACTGTTCCAACATTCCCATCTTCTGAGAGGTATATTCCTGTGCTTTTTTGCACTGAATCAGCATAGTCAAACGGTGTACTCACACTGCCAAGAAATATTGCACCAACGTTTAAATCAAGTAAACCTACTACTTGCTCTCTACCGTTTTCGTCAATCGTCCAAATCTTTATCTTCAAGAACTCCAAATCATCTTCATCGATCCAATTGTCTTTGTCTGTATCAAGTTGCGAAAGTTCTGAGAAACCCTCGTTTGTAACAGGTCCAAACAACTCTGCTGCGTTGTCAACAACGCCATTTCCGTTCTTGTCGTACACCAACAATCCAACACCTCTGCCCAAGAAGAACTTCTCTCTTGTACCGTCAAAGTTCAAATCGAGCTCAACAATCTTCTGAGAGCCAGTCTTATCCTTCAAATCAATCGCAAGTGGGTCTACTACTCTACCGGAAGTCTTTGTATACGAATAGCTCAGCTGGAATAATTTTGTCTGTATGGAAAAATCTATTAACCTTCCATCTTTCGTCTTAACTTGTCCTTTTGCTGAAAAGTTGGAGTACTGAACATTTAGGTACTCCTCTTCGTTTTCGTATTCGACGATATCCTGCCCGCCTTCTTTTCTGATGCTTATTTCGTACTGCTTATCATCAGGTATGTATATCTTCAGCTTCTTGCCTGTGAGTTTTTCGAGCATTATTTTGAGCAGTTTTATCTTTTGCAAATGCTTGTCATCAATTTGCGGCTTCTTTTCGCTAATCTCGATTACTACCTTTTCTGGAACGTGGTATTTTCTTATCTTACTTGAGAACTTTGAGTAATTTATCGCAAGGTTTTCAGATGACAACTCGACGTTGTAGTCATCGATGCGCATATAGTTCGCCTCGCTTTTCAGGTATAATTTCACTTTATTTATCGGCAGAAAAATGAGGAATATTAGTAGAACCTTTTTTGGTCTCTTAACTGGTAGCAGGAATCAATACTAAAACTTCATTGTAATGTGCTATAATTGTTCTAGAAAATAGAAGGGGGGAAGGTTATGTTAAAGAAGGTCGTGATATTCATCGTGTTCTTGATGTTTCTAAGAAGTGCTCTTGCCTACAAAGTCACATTCATCATCGAAGTGCCAATATACACACCAGACGATGCTGAGATTTATCTGGCTGGAACGTTCAATAACTGGAATCCAAAAGATGAGAACTACAAGTGCGTTAGAGACGGATTTGTGTACAAGAAGGTTTTGGATTTATCTGGCAAGGTGGAATTCAAAGTCACTCGCGGTTCTTGGGAGACTGTCGAGAAGGGTGTAAAGGGTGCGGAGATACCTAATAGGGTGTTGGATGTAGATAAAGACATGGAAGTAAAGATAACTGTTCTGCACTGGAGGGATTTTGTGGAAAAGCAACAAGCAGCGTTGAGAAAGACTTATACTGGAAATATCAAGCTGATTAAGGATTTTTATTCTCCTGAACTTGGGAATAAGAGAGATATAATCATCTACTTGCCACCAGATTATGAAATATCAGATAATCGTTATCCGGTTTTGTACATGCACGACGGGCAAAATATATTCGATGAGTCAACGTCTTTCGCAGGTGTTGAGTGGAAAGCGGACGAAAGTGCTGAAGAATTAATCAAAAACGGTGCAATTAAGCCGATTATCATCGTTGGCATATACAACACCGGAGCTGATAGGATTAATGAGTATTCCCCATGGGTTGACTCAAACTACGGTGGAGGCAAAGGAGATTCGTACGCTCAGTTCATAGTTAATACGCTGAAGCCATACATCGATGTCAATTTCAGAACACTTTCAGACAGAGAAAACACAGCGATACTCGGTTCGTCGATGGGCGGTTTGATTTCTCTGTACATCGGGATAAAATACAACGGCGTCTTTTCAAAAATTGGAGCGATGAGTCCTTCCATTTGGTTTGCTAATAAAGCATTGATAGAATTTGTAAAATCTGAGAAAGTAAATTATCCAACGAAGTTCTATGTTGACATGGGAAGTGCAGAAGGGCAGAATCCAGAAGTGCATCTGAACAACGCAAGGGAACTTTTCAAGATATTGGATAAGAAAGATAACTCGGAAGTGTTGTACATCGAAGACAGAGGGGGAACACATTCAGAAGGCGCTTGGGCAAGAAGACTTCCTGAGATGCTCGTGTATTTCTTTGGAACAGAAGAGTCAAATTAAACAGATTAAAGGAATGAAAGGTGGTGGGATAGGATGGGAAAGAAGGGTATTTTGGTAGTTTTGTTTCTGACACTTGTTGTTAAAATCTTTGGTTGGAGCGGACATGAGGCATATACTTACTTGGTTGTTAAGTCACTTAATTTTAACATGGATAAGCTAATAGAGATAAAACCATACACATATAACGAATCTCGGGTTTATAATACGAAGTTTTATTACACCGATGATTTTGCAGGTCAAAGGAAGTTTTTCGACCCGCTCGGTGATGGAAAGTTTCCATCAGATCCAGCACCTGTTGATGGAAAACTTCCAGTGTGGCAGATTTTGACAATTTATGCGCAATTTCCGGATTTCGGAATGGATGAAGGACTCAACCTTTCACCACTCCAAGCACTTATAGGCAACAGCCAAGGCGTAAGACACATGAGGTATAAACTCGGAATTATCGAGGCTTTCGAAGGAGATAAGTCTTTTCTTTATTTTGTTAATATGTCACAGGAAGCGTTTTCAAAAAATGATAGCTACTGGGGGTTGAGGTTCTTATCGTACGCTTTGCACTATATGGAAGACTTATTCCAGCCATACCACGAAACACCGGGCAGTTTTTGGGAAGTTTTGATGAGCCTGATGGATAAGAAAACTATGAATTTGCTCAACAATGCGCACTACACGTACGACAATTACCTGTTGTACTTGATTTACTATTCAAAACATAGAGATGAGATACGAAATCTGATTGAAAGTACTCCTGCAATAAGAATCCCATCAAATAACGAATCACTGATGAATGAGGTGATGATGTACGGATATATAAAATTCCCGCTAGTACATAGTGAGTTGAAAAAAGCATTTGAAGGTATCCTTACAGAAAGGATACCAGAAATTGATGATTTCAGACGACTTGAAGAAGAGGGAAAGTTAGAAGGCTTGTACAAGGTGACGAAGGAGATTATAGTAACGATGACTGGAACTATCAAGGCTTTTCTGAACGATTATCTTTCACGGTATTTGGAGTATAAAGAATAAACGTGTTTTATAAATATGTTTCGTCAAACATCCTTGTGAAAAGCGCAAAATCTTTTGAATTTTTGTCCATGCGTGGAGTTTTTCGAACTCCACGTTTTTTTCTTGTTGATATATAATCTTATCGTACAAGCGTAAATTCTTGTAGTTTATTAGCTCAAATTGGGAGGTGTAGCTATGTGGGAAAGCGTTAAGAGGAGCGATCCAGAGATTTATGAGGTTATTTTAAAAGAATGGGAAAGGCAAGAATATGGGCTTGAGCTAATTGCCTCTGAGAATTTTGTGTCTCCAGCTGTCATGGAGGCTATGGGAAGTGTTTTGACAAACAAGTATGCGGAGGGTTATCCAAAGAAAAGATACTACGGTGGTTGTGAATGGGTTGATGTTGCAGAGACACTTGCAAGAGAACGCGCAAAGAAGCTTTTCAACGCCAAGTATGCTAACGTACAGCCACACTCCGGTTCTCAAGCGAATATGGGAGCATATTTTGCGCTTGCAGAACCTGGTTCTGTTTTGATGGGTATGTCTTTAAGTCACGGAGGACACCTTACACACGGTGCAAGTGTTAACTTTTCGGGACAGATATATAAAGTTGTCCAGTACGGAGTGAATCCTCAAACGGAAGTAATTGACTACGATGAAGTCAGGAGATTAGCATTAGAGCACAGACCAAAGATAATCGTAGCGGGTGGAAGTGCTTACTCAAGGATTATCGACTTCAAGAGGTTTAGAGAAATAGCAGATGAAGTTGGTGCTTACCTCGTTGTCGATATGGCACACTTTGCTGGTTTGGTGGCAGCGGGGTTATATCCAAATCCTCTTGAATACGCACATGTTGTGACAAGTACGACACATAAGACATTGAGAGGTCCGCGCGGTGGTTTGATTCTTACAAACGACGAAGAAATCTACAAGGCGATAAATAAAGCGATATTCCCCGGAATACAGGGCGGTCCGCTGATGCACGTTATCGCAGCTAAGGCTGTATGTTTCAAAGAAGCGTTGACTGATGAGTTTAAAGAATATCAAAAACAGATAGTAGCAAACGCAAAAGCTCTTGCAAAAGCCCTTGAAAGTAGGGGGTTGAGAATCGTTTCCGGCGGTACCGATACACACTTGATGCTCGTTGACCTTAACCCGCTCAACGTAACGGGTAAAGCTGCAGAAACAGCACTCGGATATTGCCATATAACAGTCAATAAGAACACGATTCCAAATGAAACAAGGTCACCATTTGTGGCGAGTGGAATAAGACTTGGAACACCGGCACTAACAACCAGGGGAATGAAGGAAGAGCAGATGGAAGAAATTGCCGAGCTCATCGTAACAGTGCTTAAGAACGTTAAGGACGAGGAAGGAAATGTAGACGAAGAAGTTGCGAAGAGAGTTTCCGACCGTGTCATGGAGCTCTGCAAGAAGTTCCCGCTTTATCAAGGCAAGATAGCTGTCGAATAATTCTTAGATAAATAGATACATACTTGGGGGTGATTGGATGGTAGTTAGACCTTTTAAGGCACTAAGACCTACTAAGGAAATGGTCAGTAAAATAGCAGCTAAACCGTACGACGTTGTGACAGAAGAGCAAGCACGCGATGTTGCAAAAAACAACCCGTACACATTCTACAAAGTCTCAAGACCAGAGATAAATTTCGAATATTCAGCCGATACGCATGACCCAGAAGTGTTGAAAACGGGAAGGCAACATCTGGATTGGCTTATAAAAGAAGGTCACATGTTCGAAGATGGTGAGCCCTACATCTACATTTATCAACAACATTGGAGAGACCACGTTCAGACTGGAATTTTCGCAACGTTCTCAGTTGATGAATATATAGAGAACAAGATTAAGAAACACGAACTCACAAGAAAAGATAAAGAAGATGAAAGAGCCTTACACGTCAAAGTAGTAAAGGCTCACACAGGACCTGTATTTTTGATGTACAAATCCAGACCAGAAGTTGATTCATTGATAATGAAACACGCGACCGGTGAACCGGAATACGATTTTACAGATGAATCAGGTGTAAGACATATGGTTTGGGTATTAAGAGATAGAAATGAAATCAATAAGATTGTTGAAGCATTCAAAAGTGTCGATGCGTTCTACATCGCAGATGGACACCACAGGGCTGCTGCCGCTGTCAGGGCTGCGATAGATTTCAGAAATGAGAATCCGAACTACACAGGCGAAGAGGAATTCAATTATTTCTTAGCGGCACTATTTCCACATAGCCAGCTTAAAATACTTGACTATAACAGAGTAGTGAAGGATTTGAACGGCATGAGTGAAGAAGAGTTTTTGAAAAAAGTCGGCGAAGTGTTTGAAATTACAAAGGTTAATGGTACGTACAAACCAGAGAGAAAACACACAGTCGGTATGTACCTATCTGGCAGATGGTACAGACTCGAACCTAAGACTGGAACGTATGATGAAAACGATGTCATCGCTTCACTCGACGTTTCCATACTGCAAAACAATCTCTTAGCTCCGATACTTGGTATTGAAAATCCAAGGACCGATAAGAGAATAGATTTCGTTGGTGGTATTCTTGGCATCGAAGAACTTGTAAGACTCGTAGACAGTGGAAACTTTAAGGTAGCGTTTGCAATGTACCCAACGTCGATAGATGACCTGCTCAAAGTTTCCGATGAAGGAAAGATAATGCCTCCAAAATCCACATGGTTCGAACCAAAACTGAAGAGTGGTATTGTCGTACATTTAATTTAAGAGAACGGCAATTGAAAAGGCGCGTCTTACACGCGCCTTTTCTTTATCTCTCTTAGTCTTTTTACAATTGCTTTTGCACGTTTTGAGCCTATGCCGTCCACTTTTTGAAGCACACTTGCGTTCGTCTTAACCAGTTTATCGATACTGTGGAATGATTTTATGACATTTTGTGAAATGTTCATGGGTATGTGAACTTCGTTCCTTAGAATTCTGTAACCTCGGGGACTTACACGTACTTCTGAAAGTTGCTGGATGTTTGGTACATCGTATCCAAGAGCTTTAGAGACGTTCATTATCTTGTGCTCGGATTTGGTTATTGCTTCCGTTATCTTTGCCGCTTCTTCCTCTGTTACCTCTTTTTTCGAATAATCCATAACTAAAAGTTTTATGATTTCGTCCAGATCGCTCAGTACTTCTCTTAATCTGAGCTGAGCCAATTTTCCCTCGTTTCCAAGTTCTATTATGCTTGTTTGAATATTTGCAGAGATCGTGTTGATCTCAACACCTCTAATCAACAATTCGCATACGAATTCCAACGGTACACGTCCTTCGATCTCAATTTCGTCGAGACGCTCCAAATCCCTGTCAAAAGATTCTCTGAAGCGCTCGAGTGCGTTTATCGTTTGACCAACTTTTGTCAGGACGAAGTTTATATCCTCGAAAACGTGTTTTCTATCTCTGTAATACAATGTGACAACGTTCCGTCTCTTGGAAATTGCGACGACCATTTTGCCAAGTTGCTTGGCAACTCTTTCTGCAGTTCGGTGCCGCGTGCCTGTTTCAGATGTTGGAATGCTCGGATCCGGCACAAGATGAACGTTTGCTGCCAATATCTTCGTCGCGTTTTCATCCATTACTATTGCTCCATCCATTTTTGATAATTCGTATAGTTTTTCCGGTGTAAATGGACAGTCTAGCCTGAAACCTGACTGAAAAACATTGCTGTTTTTCATATCATCTTCATTGATGAAAACAATTAACGCGCCAAGTTGAGCGTGTATTATGTCATCGAGCGCTCTTCGCAGTTTTGTACCAGGTGATAATAGCTTTATTTTCTCGAGGATATCCTGAGTTGTTTGTTCGGTATAGTCAGGCATCTCTACAACTTTCCTCCTGATAAAGAATTTAGAATTTAAATTGTACTTGTTGCTCTATTTCAAATTCTATTATACAATATATACCGAAAGTGTGTTATAATGAATTGAGAATTTTTTCTAATTATTACTAAGGAGGAATCGAAAGTGTACGTAGTTGGTATAGACTTAGGTGGAACCTTTTTTAAGGTTGGGCTTGTGGATACCGAAAGTGGTGAGATTCTCCGAAAAGTTGAATGGGAAACTCGAGTAGCGGAAGGTAAGGAAAAAGTAGTTAAAAGAATGGCTCAGGCAGTTTTAGAGGTTAGCAATGGTGAGGACTATATTGGTGTTGGAATAGGCTCTCCTGGCTCGATTGACCACGATAATGGAATTGTAAGGTTCTCCCCTAATTTCCCTGACTGGATAAATTTCAATCTTGGTGGAACTCTCTCAAAGTTGCTAAATAAGCCTGTTTTTGTTGAGAATGATGCAAACGCATTTGTGCTTGGTGAAAAATGGTTTGGAGCAGGTAAAGGTCATGAACACATAGTAGCCTTGACGTTGGGAACAGGTGTTGGCGGTGGTGTCATTTCACATGGGAAACTCATAACAGGAAAAGATGGAATAGGGACTGAACTTGGTCACGTTATAGTAGAACCCAACGGACCACAGTGTGGTTGTGGAAATTACGGATGTTTGGAAGCTATTGCCTCGGCAACTGCAATAAGGCGAATGGCTCTTGAAGGGCAGAAGAAATTTCCGGAATCCGAGATATTCTCTGCTGAAGAGATAAATGCTAAGGCGGTGTTTGATGCTGCACGTAATGGTGATTTGCTCGGACAGATGATAGCTGAACGTGTTGTAAATGCTCTTGCAATCGGAGTCGCTAATTTTATACATATATTCAACCCAAGTATAGTAGTTATCGGTGGTGGTGTTTCCAGGGCAGGAAACATACTTTTTGCCCCACTTCGCGAAAAGGTTCGACACCTTGTTATGCCTTCCTTCAAAGATACGTATACAATAGTTCAAAGCCCGTTAGTTGAAAATGCTGGAATTCTTGGCGCTGCTTCAATAGTTTTGCAGAATCTGTAATATGATTTGTAATTTAATCACAGCATGGAGGTGCTACTATGATGAAAAGGTACTTTTTGTATGCAGTTGTTCTTTCACTTGTTGTATTAGCAGTTATCGTTGGTACAGCTGCTGATTCAAAGTCTGGTCCAAAACTTGGATACATCGATCCAAACAAGGTTCTTCAGAATTACGATAAGTGGATCACGTTTCAAAAACAGATGCAAGACGAGATTGCGAAGTACCAAGCCGAACTTGATAAGATAAAGGACCAAAACCAAAAACAACAAAAGTATCTTGAATATCAGCAGACAATCAACAATAAGATCGCTCAAACACAAGCACAAATAGAGGCAGAAATACTTAATAAAGTAAAGGAATATGCGGAAGTAATGGGATACGATTTTATCTTCAACAGCACAACTATGGCTTACGGAAGCAGTTCGTACAACATTACAGATGCGTTCATAAAATATCTTAAGACTGCAAAGAAATAAGATTGCAATAAACAAAAACACTGTATGGATGAAAGAGTATTCGATCAGATTTCTTGTGAAGGCATATTCAAAAAGTTTGGTAGAAAAGTAGTGCTTAATAACGTTAATGCTTACGTTAATACTGGAGAAGTTGTAGGCTTGCTCGGTCCAAATGGATCGGGCAAGACTACATTATTTAACATTATACTCGGTGTTGTTGTTCCAACAAAAGGTAGGGTTTATTTCAACGGACAGAATATAACGAATATGCCCATACACAGACGTGCAAGGCTTGGAATTACGTATCTTCAACAAGAGACTTCTGTTTTCAGAGACTTGAAAGTAGAGGACAATGTTAGATTAGTTCTTGAGTTTCAGAAACTAAGAAGAATAGAAAGAGAAGAGATTGTTAAATCAACTTTGGAAGAATTCGGTATTCAAGATTTGAAAAAGCAGTTTGCATTTTCACTCTCAGGAGGAGAAAAAAGAAGACTTGAATTGGCAAGGATGATGGCACTAAGCCCTAAATTTGTTCTCTTGGATGAACCTTTCATAGGTATTGACCCGAAAACTGTAAAGGAAATTCAGAAGATAGTAATTCAGTTAAAAGAAAAAGGCATAGGGGTTATAATCACCGACCATTCGGTTGATGCGTTAAGGCCTATTGTAGATAGGTTATATGTGATTCATAAAGGTGAAGTTTTAGCACAAGGACATCCGGAAGATGTTCTGCAAGATACAATGGTGAAGAAAGTCTATCTTGGAGAAGAATGAGAGAATAAGATATAGCGATAGATTCGGAGGAGTATAATGATTTTACTGTTCAAAAAGAAAGGTTTTCTAAGGTTTCTTTCTGCCATAGAAACTGCAAATTTGATAACACGAACACTTATTAGGTCAGGATTGAAATTGCAATATTCTGAAGGATTCCACCCGAAGCCGAAGATTTCCTTTTTGGATTCAACGCCAACAGGAGTTATAGATTTAGCGCTTTACGTTTCAGTTCAATTGGATGCTGAAAAAACAAGTCATGAAATAAAAAAAGCGCAGATTTTGAAATCAGTGAATGAAGTATCGCCTTTTGGACTTGAATTGGCAGATGTCTTTGATGTTGAAGTCAATTTAAACCGTGTTGTTGATGAATATGAGTACCTTGTGTTTTCAAAAGAAGAAATTAACTTGAAAAAGGAATTTAAAAAACATTCTGGAAAAGTTTTTATACCAAGCGAGTTGTTAAGAGATTTTCATATAGTTTTGAGAAATGGAATTTATGTGTTAAAATATAGAATTGCGAAGGATAACATATTCAATCCGTACTTGTTAAACGGTGTTTTTTTGGTTACAAGAAAAAGGGCATTTGCTAAAGAATTGGATTTGCATAACCTTTTAAATGACTTGGAAGAGAATAGGTGGAGGGACGATTTATGAAAGTACTTGTTGTTGACGATTCAGATGTCCTTAGAAAAATAACGGTTTTTAACCTTAAAAAAATCGGATTTGACGTGGAAGAAGCAATAGATGGAATAGATGGACTTGAAAAGATGAAAACTTGGCAACCAGATGTTGTAATTTTGGACATAATGATGCCAAGAATGGATGGATTTGCTGTCCTCAAAGAGATGAGGAGAGATGAAAACATAAAGAATATTCCTGTCATTGTCTTGACTGCAAAGGGTGGGCAAGATGACGAACAAATTGCCTTATCCTTAGGTGCAAAAAAAGTTCTTACAAAACCATTCAGCCCAACTCAGCTCATTGAAGAAGTGAGGAGTTTGGCGAATGAATGACGAAATTTTTCTGAAACTCTCAAAAGCTGTTACAGATGTTGCACAGCTTGTAGGTTTGGAAATTCTACCCATAAATGATGTAGAAACATTGGTTTTGGAGTGTACTCGTGTTACAGAATATCTTCAAAAATGGATAATTGATCAAAAATCAAATAACGATGCTCTGCAACAACTAATCGATGCACAGCTCGAAGAACTAACGGCAACATACGAGGGACTTTCTGCTCTTTTTGAAATAAATAAGATAATAGCCTCTGTAAACGAGTCTTGGATGATTCTGAGAAATGTCTTAAAACTTTTGAAAAATGCTGTGAACTATTCTGCAGGAGTAATTATACTGAATGTCGATGAAAAATCCTATTACGAATACTTTGGACTTTCAGAAGCAGAGGATTACATTAAAAGAGTTGCCATTGAACATATCGAAGATGAAAATACCTTTTTTGTTGATTATAACAAAGATTCCGGAGGATTTATTGCCGTTCCTCTTTATGCGGAGTTTGGTAGATACGGTATATTACTGATCTCTGGATATGGAACTAAGAAGATTTTTACAGCGGGCGACAAGAAAATCACGGAAGCAGTGGCTCAACAATTACTTACTTCTATTAATAGATATATAATGCTCCAACGTGAAATAGAAAAGCGAAAGCTCGAAGAGCAGCTTCAAATAGCTCGGAATATACAGCAAGGTCTACTACCCAAGTACTTCCCAACGCACGAAAGATTTGATATCAGCGCCCGGAGCGTTCCCGCGATACAGGTTGGTGGGGATTATTACGATGTAATTGAAGCTGATGATGGATCTTTTGTATGTTGCATTGCGGACGTTTCTGGAAAAGGATTACCTGCAGCGCTTATTATGTCATCTTTTAGAAGCATGTTTAGGCTATCGGGAAAGATATCTACTGACTTGAAAAAACTGGCGGCTCAATTTGATAAAATGATTCATGAAGATTTTGAAACTGGTAGGTTTATAACGTCTATAATACTAAGGATAACTTCTGACGGTAACATGGAATACGTCAATGCTGGTCATGATCCGTTATATATACTAAGAGGAAATAGAATAGTAAAGCTTGAATCCACTGGCACTCCGTTCGGCATTCTTGGAGATGGGTGGTACGATGTTGAAAAGTTCAAACTTGAGTATGGAGATATACTGATTGCGTACACAGATGGAGTTGTGGAAGCCAGAAATATCTCCGGTGAAGAATATGGCTTTGAAAGGCTGCAAGAAACGATAATGATGAACAGATATTTGAAGGCTTCTGATATAGTAAAAAGGATCATGGATTCTGTTTTTGAATTTTCTCATGGTGTACCGCAACATGATGATACAACAATATTGGTTGTCAAATATGAATAAAGAGAGTTGGAGGTGTCTGTATGATCGAAGTAGGAGATCTTGAGAAAGGTATGTACATAAAGTATGAAGGTGACATATACCGCGTGATCGATGTCAACAAGCATTTCAGAGCAAGAGGTTCAGGACTGATAAGAACAAAGCTTAAAAGCCTTTCTACCGGACTTGTAAGAGACGCAAATTTCGCAAGTGGTGAAAAAGTTGAGGAAGCAGAACTTTCTTTCAGAAAGGCAGAATACCTTTACAACGATGGAGAGAATTATTACTTCATGGACTTGCAAACTTATGAGCAGTACGCTATTCCTGAGGTAGAGGTTGATGAGGCAAAGAATTATCTAATTGAGAACACTCAGGTCGATCTGGTTATGCACGATGAAAAACCAATAGGAATACAACTTCCAACAACGGTTGTTTTAGAAGTGATAGAGACAGAACCAAATTTCAAAGGCGATACAGTTTCTGGTGGTGGAAAACCTGCAGTTCTCCAAACAGGTCTAAAGATTAGTGTTCCGTTCTTTATAAACGTTGGTGATAAAATAAAAGTGGATACAAGAACTGGCGAGTACATTGAAAGGGCATAAAGAGGGTAAGGCATGGGAAGAAATCTAAGGATATCGAAAGGAGGGAGAAGATGGGGAACATAACAGTATCAGATAATGTTATTGCCGAAATTGCGTACAGGTCAATATGCAGTATATATGGTGTAGAACCAGATAATAAAGAGTTCAAGAAATTTAGAAAAAATATAGACATCGAGAGAACACCTGAGGACAATGTAATCGTTAACATCAAATTGGAAGTTCCGTACGGTGAGAACATTCTTTCTTTCTCTGAAAATATAATGAAAACTGTCACGGAAAATGTTTCGCAGATGACGGACAAAACAGTTGAAGCGGTTAACGTTGTAGTTACTGGTGTTAGCGATAAAGAGTTTTCGAAATCCTAACCGTGAGTAGTGCTGAAATTCAAGGAGTTGAAAAAATTGGTTTCCAAAAGAAGGATACTTCGAGAGTCAGTTTTGAAAGCGCTTTTTCAACTTGACTTTAGACCTGAAGATTTCGATGAAATATTAAGTGACGCATTAAAATCAGTTAAGGATGGAAATATTAAGAAAGATGCAGAAAGATATCTCAAAAATATCCATGAACAGAAAACGAAGATTGATGAAATAATTGAAAAGCATCTTTTAAACTGGAGTTTTGATAGAGTATCGCACATTGCAAGAGGTGTTCTGAGACTTGGCACGTATGAACTGCTATACGAGAATGACATACCAATAGAGGTTACTTTGGACGAAATGGTAGAAATCACGAAAAAGTACGACACAGATGAAAGCGCCAAGTTTATCAACGGGGTCTTGGACAGGATAGCAAAAGAAGAAGCACCTAAGGAAAAATTCAAGCTTTAAATTTATCATTCATTTCTCATATTGTTTGTTGTTTGTTTGAACAACCGTATCTCAAGGGGATTGCGGGGGGTTCTCTTTGAGCTATATCGAGCTGTTGGTTTGTCTAATAATTTCTACCATCATATTTATCAGCGCTTTGGATGGATATAGCCATGTGCTCCAGCACATGGCTTATATATTAAATACGAATATAAGAACCTTAAGAGTATTCCATGTTATCAACTACATCAGGTTCGATTACCATAGACATGCAACTAAACAACCAAATTCAAAATATTCCAAAACTTTATCTACGTCATCTTTTGCATTTGATGAGAAGGTTGAAAATCTTAAACGTGTTCTGTACAAATGTGTTGGACCTTTGGAAGGTAAAACCACGATTTACAGAGATACTTACGACATATACACAAAAAGGCTATTAAATCGGCGAGTTTATACATTGTATGGTGAGTTTTCTTTAGAATTATCAGCCGATAAAAGATATCTCCTCATAAACAATCCGTACTATGGTGTTGCAAAGATACCAATTTCTCTCCCTGATGTGCAGATTGTTAGCATCATAGTAACTAAGGTGAGAGAAAACAATGAAACAAAATAAGGAGTGGTTGTATGTTCAACTACAATGAATTAATGGACGCAAAGAGGACAAGAATAATGGGAATAATAAATGTCACACCTGACTCGTTCTATTCAGGTAGCAGGGTAGATGAGACGAACTTGTTGATTAGAGTTGAGCAAATGATTAAAGATGGGGTTGAAATAATAGATGTCGGAGGCGAGAGCACAAGACCTGGCGCAGAAGCAGTACCTCTTGAAGAAGAGATAAGGCGAACAGTAACGGCTGTAAAGATTATTAGAAAACACTTCGACATACCCATATCTGTGGATACTTATAAATCCGAAGTTGCAAGACTTTCTATCGAAGAAGGTGCTGATATAATCAACGATATCAGCGCTATGAGATTCGATGAAAAAATGGTGGAAGTCGCGTCACACTACAAATGTCCTGTTGTACTCATGCATATGAAAGGCAATCCGAAGACTATGCAAGAGAATCCTGAATACAAAGACGTTGTCGCGGAAATCGTGGAATTTTTCGATGAGCGTATCAGATACGCTAAGGAACATGGAGTGGACAAACTAATACTTGATCCAGGGATTGGGTTTGGCAAAAAGCTGGAACACAACCTTGAAATACTGAAAAGGATTGAAGAGTTTAGGAAGCTTAATTATCCGCTACTCATAGGTGCAAGCCGAAAATCGATGATAGGCATGATTCTGAACTTACCGCCAGAAGAAAGATTAAACGGAACGCTTGCGGTGACAGCCTATTGCGCTATGCATAGTGTTGAAATAGTACGCGTCCATGATGTAAAAGAGAATAAAGAAGTAGTGAAAATCATAGAAGCAATCAAAAGTATTAAAAACTCGTGAAAGAAGGTTCATCATGAAAAGTATTAAAGAATCAATAAGGTTAGATAAGTACCTATCAAACGCAAAGGTGGGAACAAGAAGCGAGGTAAAAAAGTACATAAAAGAAGGAAGAGTTACTGTTAATGGTCGTGTAGTAGATGAACCAGAATTTCACGTGTCACCAAATGATGAGATAACAGTAGATGGTGAATATGTAAATTCTCATAGAAACGTTTATATAATGCTCTTTAAACCATCAGGATTCGTTTCAACGACTTCAGAATATGAACCAAGCGTCCTTAACCTTATTGATCATCCATATGTCGATGAACTGCACATAGCCGGAAGACTTGATAAAGACGTCGAAGGTCTTTTGATCCTGACTAACGATGGTGATTTCACACACAGATTGATATCTCCGAAAAAACACGTTGAGAAAGAATACTATATATATACGAAGCATCCTTACAAACTAACGGAAGAAGTTAAAAAAGAATTTGAAAAAGGATTAGAAATTGATGGTGAGAAATTTCTGCCAGCAAAGATAGGACAAATCGATGAGAAGACTATTTCAATAACAATTATTGAAGGAAAATACCATCAAATTAAAAAAATGTGCCAGAAGATTGGAATAGAATGGGAAAGAATCATGAGAGTTCGCATAGGTAGACTCACTCTTGGTGGTCTCAAAAAAGGTGAGTGGAGAGAACTTTCAAAGGAAGAGATTGATGAGATTTTTGAGAGATAGAACATAAAAGAGGCGGTGTGATTATCCACACCGCCTCTTTCTTTCATTGTCTTAGAAATGCCTTAGTAAGTTGCACCTTCTATTTTCAGATATCTCTTGTCAGTGCTGGTAGTGTAAAAGACCTCAATCGTATGGGTTGCAGCTGGCGAATCGCTTTCGAAAGAGACTATCCACGAAGATTCGACATACTCGACGATACCTAAATCGTTAAGATTAACGTTTCCTGCACTGTCAGTGTACTTTATCACACCGCCTGTTTTCTGGCAAAGCTCTCTAACGTCACCTGGGTCTGAAAAGTCAGTAGTGGTGTCGTAGTAATAACCACTTGGCACAAAAGCGCCGTGGATTGTGAAGAAACCTACTAATGCTGGGAACATGTCTGCCTTATCAAAATGTGAAAACCCTATGCCGTCAGACTTATAGTGTGCCGGTGCATCGGTTATGACTATCATAACTCTTTGTGCACTCGGTCTCCATTCAAGAGCTGTTGCAGCGAACATTATTGCATCGTACGGGTTTTCTGCCCAATCGCCACCGTAACCAGCGTACAGTACACCAACGTAATCTTTCGCATCAGACGGTGAAGATAACCCTAAATATGGAGGATCAACATCGATATCACTTGGCGGGTTAACATAGTCATCGAATGGTATAACACCAATTCTTACATCCATGCCGCTTTCTTCAAGATTTGTTGCAAAATCTATTATACTATTTTTAGCCCCGTTTATTGCGTAGCTCATGCTACCTGTCACATCCAAGATTATTGCTATATCAAGTCTATTTCTAATTGTTGATTCTTTATATAGTACAAATCCTTGTTCTTTGTTATCTTCGAACACCCGGAGAGTGCTAACTGGTAAATTCTCAACACCTGGTAAGCTTATCCTAATGTTAACCGTATCTGGAACTGCTATCGGTACGAGTGAAGGTGTCTTATCCACTGTACCGAATATATCTGTCGTTGAATATCCAGATGTTGAAGGTTTTGTCGTGTCCACAGGGTCTTTCGGAATAACTCTTGGAGCAATTGGAATTTCCGAACAGCTATAAACTAATAGCGCACTAATAATGGCTATTAACGCAAATAACGTGGCTCTTCTGAATTTTCTCATATTCATCACCCCTCAAAATCCGATACCGATGCCTGCAGAAACGGCAAAGATATCCAAGAACTGAAATGAAGTTGTCATTGTACCAAGACCTTCTACAAATAGCACGATTCCTTGACCGAACCTTGCACCAGCTTTAACGTGAAATAGATCGGGATAAAATGTGAAACCTGAATTAACAACATCATATACAAATATAGGTGCAGCACCTGCGTAAAACAAAGTGTTAAAGAGCGGTATGCCTAGATAAAGATATGGATCAATCTCTAAGAACTGAATTTCTCCAACTTCTATTTCTTCGATTTCTTGTATGTCTGAAAGTGGGTAATACGCTTCCAACATCAGAGAAATCCCACCAGAAAGCGTTCCAATGCGCACTCCGAGGAATGGACGGTTCTTTCCGCCAATTTCTAAACCACCTAATGCAGATATCTCAAAACTGAATGCTAAGGTTATTGCTAACAAAAGCACTCCTGTTACGACAAACTTCTTCATAAAATCACTCTCCTCTCAGATTTGGAACTTCCACACGAGCAATGTATTCCTTAGCTCTGCTTATATGAAGTTAAATACTTCAAATGATAACTGGTTCTGTATAGTCAAAATCAGAGCAAAAGTGATGCTTCTTTCCAAGACAGTATTATGACTCTCGTTTTCAGTAAAACGTTGTATGAATATTTCGCGTAAGTAATGTCAAATCAATGTCCTGAAGATTGCCAAAAAAAATACCTCCAGCGATTTCTCGCCGGAGGTATCGTTTGATTTCCTTGCGTTTACTCAATTTTTATTTCGACAGTAGGCTTTTCTTCTTTCTTCTTTGGCATCTCGAGTGTTAGAACACCATCTGAATATTTTGCTGTGATTCCTTTTGTATCTACATAGTCTGGTATGATGAATGACCTTTCAAACTTACCGAATGACCTTTCAACGATTCTGTAGTTTCTGCCTTTTTCGTCTCTTTCTGTCTTCTTTTCGCCAGTTATTCTCAGTACACCATCTTCTACTGTAATCTTGAGTTCGTCTTTCTTTACACCAGGAAGTTCGAGTTCAAGAACTACTTTATCTTCTGTTTCGTATGCATCAACCTTTGGCAGGAATTCAAACTCACTTCTGAATGGTCTCACAAAATCCGAGAAGAGTCTGTCAATCTCCTTTTGAAGTTCCATGAACGGTTCAAATAAGTCGCTTCTTCTTGCCAACATACTCTCACCTCCACTCCCCTTGGGGTTTTGTTCCTTATTTTCACGTTCCGACTATATTATACATAATTAGCACTCATGTGTCAAGAGTGATAATTATAACCTTGCTATGCTTGTTTATTTTGGACATAGATGTACTGTAAGGTTATAAATTTTACAGATACTAAAATGTTAATCAGTCTTAATATAAGACTGATAACGCACCGTGTAAAAAATAGCGAAGGGAATAATTCCCTCCGCTCGTGCATTTCTTTAATTGATTTTTAGTTGTGAAATCACTACATTCACTTGGTTATTTCAGCTATCAACCTTTCTACCAACAACATGCCAACTCTTTCTTGGGCTTCGAATGTAGAAGCACCTACGTGTGGTGTTGCAACGACATTTGGCAAGGAGAGGAGCTTTTGTCTCAACTCATCTGTTGGTGGCTCTACTTCGAATACGTCAAGACCTGCCGCATATACTTTGCCTGTTGTAAGCGCTTCGTATAATGCTGCTTCATCGATTATTCCACCTCTTGCAGCGTTTATTATTATGACACTGTCTTTCATCTTTGATATTGTTTCTTTGTTTATCAGATTTTTTGTCTCAGGTGTAAGTGGCACGTGGATTGTTATGTAATCACTTTCTTTAAACAATGTATCAAGGTCAACTATTTTGACGGGCATATCTGTTTCTTTTACAAACGGATCGTATGCAAGTACTTTCATATCGAACGCGAGTAACCTTTTAGCAACTTCTCTGCCGATGTTTCCAAAACCGATTATACCGACTGTTCTTCCGAACAACTCATGACCTTCGAGTTCCTTCTTCGTCCACTTTCCATTTTTCAAATCTGCTGTACCTCTTGCTATGTGTCTAGAACAAGCGATCATCAGTCCGATAGCCAATTCTGCAACCGAAATGCTGTTTGCACCCGGCGTGTTAATTACCTTAATTCCCTTAGCTTCGGCTGCTTTTACATCTATATTGTCGAGTCCAGTTCCCGCACGACCGATAATCTTCAAATTGCTACCAGCTTCTATTATGTCGGCGGTGACTTTGGTTGCGCTCCTTACTATGAGAACTTCGATTTCAGGCATTATTTTTATGAGTTCGTCTTTCTCGTAGTGCTGAGATGTGAGATTAACACCCGGAACGTTTGCAAGCTTTTCAGTTGCCTGTTTGTCAAGAGGGTCGTTTATGTGTATCCTCATGTTACTTCACCAACCCTTTGAAAAGTACCTCTTCTGCAGCTAAGACTCCTTTTCCAATTTCGACTTTATATCCCATTTCGTTGAGTGCAAATTCAAGAGCAGTTATACCTGTGATTATGTCAAACGGTGTAAGGTAGCCAAGGTGTGATATTCTGAATATCTCGTCTTTCATAGGTTCTTGTCCGGCTGCTATCGTAACTCCGTATTTATCGCGCATGAGTTTTGTGAGTTTGCTTGATGGTATTCCTTCTGGAGAATTGACTGCTGTAAGAACGTTTCCTGGGCGTTCTGAGAAGAATGTCAAGCCAAGAGCTCTAACTGCTGCTCTTGTTGCTTCTCCGTAAAGTGCATGCCTTGCCCAGACGTTTTCAATTCCTTCTTCTTTGAGCATTTTAACAGCCTTGTTGAGCATGTATATCAAGTTAACTGCTGTTGTCCATGGGTTGTCTGGTGAGCTTTTCTTATATTTTCTGAGATCGAAATAATATCTATTATTTGTGCATTTTTCCACCTTTGCGTATGCTTTGTCGTTAATAGCGATGAATGCAAGACCTGGCGGGAGCATCCAACCTTTTTGTGCACCAGAAACAACGACGTCAACGCCCCATTCGTCCATCTTAAGTGGTTCAGCAAGTAAACCACTGACCGCATCTGTTACGAGGATAACGTCAGTATTCTTTGTCAACTTGGCTATATTTTCGAGATCTATAACAGTACCCGTTGATGTTTCGCTGTATGTTGTGAAAACAACCTTAGCGTCTGGATTTTCCTTCATTGCCTTTTCTATCATCTCGGGTGTTACAGCTTTACCCCAAGGGAGTTTAATCTCGACAGGAACAATTCCGTAAGCTTTTGCTATTTCTACCCATCTTTCTCCGAACTTACCAGCACTGACTATGATTGCCTTTTCGCCAGGATTAACAAGGTTTACCATCGCTGTTTCAAGTGCACCTGTGCCGGATGCTGTTAGAACATAGACAGGATGTTGTGTCTGGAAGACGTATTTTGTCAATTCGAGAGTCTCTTCAAGTATCTTAACGAATTCTGGAGTTCTGTGGTGGATAGTCTCTTTTGCACCTTCTAAAAGAATCTCTTGAGGAACTGGCGTTGGACCAGGCGATAAAAGTAAAGTTCTTTTTACCATGCTGTTCCCTCCTTTTTGATATATGTGATGTAATAAAATACACTTACTTCTTTATCTTTGATAAGCCCACAATTATTTTACATCTTTTCTTACTAAATTGACAATATCCTTAATGATGCAATTTTTTGCGTGCAAGTATTTGCAAGTGCGAAATTTGTCAAAAATCTTCATTATACTATTTTAGCTATCAAATACCATCCAAATGCTTGTTTTGAATTTTGGCATAATGTTGCTAATATATAAGTGAAAACACTATTCATAACTTCCAAAAGGAGTGTGAGGCCAATGAACTTAGAAGGTATATTATCCGACGTAGGAAGGAACTTGAGATCGTCGCTTATAAGAGAGCTTTTGAAATATGCATCTGTACCCGGTTCCATATCGTTTGGTGGTGGCGTACCTGATCCAAATACATTCCCAAGACACGAATTAGCAGAAATTGCGAAAGAGGTTATAGAGAAGGAATATGCATATACGCTCCAATATAACACAACAGAAGGTGATGATCAGTTAGCCACTCAAATAGTAAAACTCTTGGAAAGAACATACGGTATAACTGGAATCGGAAGAGAGAATTTACTATTTACAACAGGTTCGCAACAAGCACTAGATCTTATGGCAAGAGTGCTTCTGGATAAGGATAGTATCTGCTTTGTGGAGTTCCCAGTTTATCTAGGTGCAGCAAGTGCCTTCCGAATGACATTCACGAAGTTTGAGACAATACCTCTTGAAGAAGACGGCATGGACGTGAATTACCTGGAGAAGAAGCTTGACGAACTCAATAAGAATGGACTTATAAACAGAGTAAAATTCATCTATACCGTCCCCAACTTCCATAATCCCGCCGGAGTGACAATGAGCCTCGAAAAGAGAAAAAGATTGATAGAAATTGCTGAAAAATATGACATTTTGATTCTTGAAGATGATCCGTACGGCATGCTCAGATTTGAAGGTGAGCATTTACCTTCGCTTTATAAACTAGCAGGTCCAGATAGGGTTGTTCTTCTGAATACGTTTAGTAAGATCCTTACTCCAGGCTTAAGAATTGGAATAATAGTTGGCAGAGCAGATATAGTTAGAAAAGCAACACTTGCAAAGCAGGCTGCTGATCTCTGTAGTCCAAGCTTGAACCAGCGCATCGCTGCAAGATACCTTGAAAGGTATGATTTGTTTGAGCAACTGAAACCTGGTATAGAGCTTTACAGAAAGAAAAAAGATGTGATGATAAAAGCACTTGAGGAAAATTTTGCTGACATAAAAGGTGCGAAATGGGTTAACCCACAAGGTGGTTTGTTTATCTGGTTGACGCTTCCAGAAGGTTTCGACACAATGGAAATGTTTGAGATTGCAAAAGAGAAGAAGATTTATTACATACCAGGTGAAGCATTTACGATAGATGATGGCAAGAGTTCATCTATGAGACTCTCCTTCTGTCTGCCACCTGAAGAAAAGATTGTTGAGGGTGTTAAGAGGCTCAGAGAGGTTGTTGAAGAGTACGGTAAGAAGAAGGGGCTGATCTAAGTATGAAGATTTTGGTTATAAATCCAGGCGCAACGAGTACCAAGATCGCTGTCTTTGAAGACAAAAATAAGGTTATCCAGGAAACACTCCAACATTCTGTCGAAGAACTCGATAAATACAAATCTGTAATGGACCAAAAAGATATGAGGGCAAAGGCTATATTAGACTTTCTTTCAAAGAATTCACTGAAAATCGAAGATCTTGATGCAATAGCGGCACGTGGTGGAATACTGCCACCTGTTGAAGGTGGAACTTACTTAGTCGATGAGAACATGGTTGATTATCTTGTTAATAGGACAAAAGTCCAACACGCATCGAATTTAGCTGCTGTTATAGGTTACGAACTTGCGAGTGGGGCATCGAAAAACATACCTGTGTACATAACTGACCCCGTTAGTGTTGATGAAATGATTCCAGAAGCACGTTTATCAGGAATAAAGGATATAGAAAGAAAAAGCCTTTCACATATTTCAAACATGCGGGCAGTTGGCATAAGAATTGCAGAAGAATTGGGAAAAAAGTTCAACGAATTGAATATGGTGATTGCCCATCTTGGGAGTGGCATATCAGTTGCACCTTTTGAAAAAGGTAGAATGATAGATGTCAACAACGCCAATGACGAAGGTCCTTTCAGTGTTGAGAGAACAGGTGAACTGCCAGTTGGTGATGTTGTTAAGCTTGCTTACTCAGGTGAGTACACCAAAGATCAGATGAAAAGGATGTTTATTGGAAAAGGCGGGCTTGTTGCCTACCTTGGGACAAACGATTTGCGAGAAGCTTTCAGAATGGCAGAAAGTGATCCGAAAGCCCTTGAAGTGATTGAAGCAATGGCTTATCAAATTGCACAAGAAATCGGAGCAATGTGTGTATCATTAAAAGGAAAAGTAGATGCAATCGTCCTTACTGGGGGGATGGCATACAGCGAAAGGTTTGTAGAAATGATAAGGTCATATATATACAAATTCGGCCCTATATTTGTGGTTCCAGGTGAAATGGAAATGGAAGCGTTGGCTTATGGAGCCCTGCGTGTGCTCATAGGGGAAGAACTACCAAAGGTGTGGAGGGATGAGAGATGAAAAAGCTCTCTGAACTACTTGATAAGGCAAAAGCCAATGGAAAAAAGGTCGTCGCAGTTGCGGCAGCAGATGACGAAGTAGTACTTAAAGCTGTTGAAATGGCATACAATGAAGGGATCGTTGACGCTATTTTGTTCGGTAACAAAGAAAAAATAGAAAAAGCTGCCAAAAATGCTAACGTTAATCTATCGAATTTTGAAGTTATAGATTCCAATGCTCCAGCTGATGATGCTGTTAAAGCTGTTGTTAATGGGAAAGCTCACTTTGTCATGAAAGGAAACATAAAGACTGGAGATTTGATGAAAGCGGTGTTAAAAGATGAGTACAATCTCAAAACAGGAAGAACGATGTCACTTGTGAGTATATTCGAGACACCACTTTATCACAAGCTCTTGGTTGTTAGTGACGCCGGGATGACTATCGCACCTGATCTTGAGCAGAAAGTACATTTAATTGAGAACTCAGTGCTTGTTGCAAGGAAGGCTGTTGGCGTTGAAAAACCAAAAGTTGCAATACTTGGGGCGATAGAAGTAGTGAATCCAAAGATGGAAGCGACAGTTCATGCTGCGTTGCTTTCAAAGATGAACGAGAGAGGACAGATTAAGGGCTGTATTGTTGACGGACCATTCGCGTTGGACAATGCCGTTTCTAAAGAAGCCGCCGAACACAAAGGAATCGTAAGCCCTGTTGCTGGGGATGCTGACGTTTTGATCATGCCAGATATTGAAGCCGGTAACATCTTCTACAAAGGAATGGTATTCCTTGCAGGTGCGAAGGTTGCATCAGCGATAATAGGTGCTAAGTGCCCCGTCGCTCTAACTTCTCGAGCAGACAGTGATGAAACAAAGCTATTATCTATTGCTCTTACATGTTTGATGGTTGAGTAGTAACTACTTTATGAAGGTGGTGTGCATAAAATGAAAATTCTGGTCATAAACCCCGGTTCAACAAGTACTAAGGTTGCGGTTTTCGATGATGAGCAGATGATAGCCTCAAAAACGCTAAGACATTCACCCGAAGAGCTTGCTCCGTTTGATAAATTAACTGATCAATTCGAATTCAGAGCGAGGATAGTTGAAGATTTTCTTAAAGAACTCGGAATAGCTCCGACAGAGCTTTCCGCAGTTGTTGGAAGAGGGGGCTTATTGGATCCAATTCCCGGAGGAACTTACAAAGTAACAGAAGACATGCTTGAGTTATTGAAGAGTGCTAAAAATGGAGAACATGCCTCTAATCTTGGTGCTTTAATTGCCTACGAATTTACGAGAAAATACGATATTCCATCGTTTATTGTAGATCCTGTTGTCGTAGACGAGCTTGAGCCTTTGGCGAGATATACTGGGCATCCAATATTTAGGAGAAAATCGATCTTCCATGCACTCAATCAGAAAGCAACGGCAAGAAATGCCGCCGCTCAACTTGGCAAGAACTATGAAGATGTCAACTTGATAGTCGTTCACATGGGCGGTGGAATATCGATAGGTGCTCACAGAAAAGGAAAAGTGGTCAACGTCAACAATGCGCTCGATGGAGATGGACCATTTACGCCTGAAAGAAGCGGTACGCTTCCATTAACACAGCTCATAGACCTCTGCTTCAGCGGCAAATACACGTTTGATCAAATGAAAAAGAAGATAAAAGGTGCTGGTGGGATGGTTGACTACCTCGGTACAAACGATGCGATGACTGTCCAGGAACGAATAAGAAATGGAGATAAAGAAGCAGAGCTCGTTTACAAGGCGATGGCATATCAAATCGCAAAATGGGTAGGGAGGATGGCGGCAGTTTTGAAAGGAGAAGTAGATGCTATAGTTCTCACTGGTGGTCTTGCTTACGATAAAGAATTCATGGTCAGATGGTTAACTGAATACACAAGTTTCATCGCACCGATACTTATATTCCCGGGCGGAGATGAAGAAAGGGCTCTTGCAATGGGTGGACTAAGAGTTCTTAGAGGACAAGAGAAAGCTAAGACTTATTGGGAAAACGTATTGCAGTTTTAGAAAGGAAGTTAATCTAATGGCGAAAAATTACGCGTTTATAGGATTATTTGGAAGCGGTAAGACAGAAGTTGCAATAAACTGGGCATTAAGATTGAAAGAAGAATACGATAAAGTGGCGATCATAGATGGAGATATAATTTCACCTTACTTTAGAACAAGAGACGTTGCCGAAGAACTTGAAGAGATGGGCATAGTACCTGTGTATCCGAGAGGAGCTTTGAGGAATGCAGACTTGCCGATAATAACCGGTGCAGCTATTGGTTATTTGTCGAATCCAGAGTACAAGACCGTTATGGACGTCGGTGGAGAAGAGAACGGCGTAGTTGTGCTGGGATACGTAAAGCCATACCTCGGAGACGTCGAAATAAGCATGGTTGTAAACATAGCAAGGCCATTTTCTTCAACAGTAGATGGAATTATAAGGGCGTACGAACAGCTGAAACGAGTCGCAAGGATTAAGGTAGATTACCTCATTAATAACGCAAATCTGTCTTACGAAACCACACCAGAACTTATATCGAAAGGCGAAGAAATACTTAGCAAAGTCTCAGAGGTTATAGAAGTTCCTGTCAAATTCACCGTGATACCAGAGTTCGTAAGTGAAAATGGTTTCAGGTATCCGATATTCAAAATTAAGCGTTTCATGAAAATGGAGATTTGAGAAGGAGGATGAGCCTATATGCCAAAGGTAAAAGGACGCATCGAGATCGACCAGGAAAGGTGTAAAGGTTGTGGATTGTGCATAAGTGTATGTCCAATGAAGGTAATAGAATTCAGCGATGGTTTCAACGCTAAGGGATATCATCCCGCCGAAGCGAAATATGTCGATAAGTGTATAGCCTGCGGTTTTTGCTATAACATGTGTCCAGATGTTTGCATAACGGTCTACAGAGATAAAGAAAGCGCATAAGTGAAAATAGCAAAGAATGAGGAGGGAAATAGAAATGGAACGAGTGCTTGTGAAAGGAACAGAAGCGATAGGTGAGGCAGCAATAAGAGCTGGTTGTAGATTGTTTTTCGGTTATCCAATAACGCCGCAAAACGAATTACCAGAATACATGTCAAAGAGAATGCCAGAAGTGGACGGTACTTTCTTGCAGACAGAAAGTGAAGTTGCAACGATCAACATGGTTTACGGCGCTGCGTGTACAGGCACAAGGGTGATGACATCGACATCTTCGCCTGGATACAGCCTCATGCAGGAAGGTGTTTCGTATATGGCTTGTGCTGAGCTTCCAGCTGTTCTTGTGAACGTTGTTAGAGGTGGACCAGGCTTGGGAGATATTCAACCATCACAAGGAGATTATTGGCAGGCAACAAAAGGTGGTGGCCACGGAGATTACAAACTTATAGTCCTTGCTCCATCAACAGTTCAAGAAGCGGTTGACCTTACATACCTTGCATTTGACCTTGCCGACGAGTACAGGAACCCCGTGCTCATAATTGCCGACGGAGTCATCGGACAGATGATGGAGCCAGTAACATTCCCAGAATTTAGAGATTTGAACACTCTTCCAAAGCACGAAGATTGGGCGTTGACAGGTGCTGCTGGAAGAGAAAAGCATATAGTTGTTTCATTTGATATAGATCCATACGTTTTGGAAAAGATGAATCTTAAATTGATTGAGAAGTTTAAGACAATCGAAGCCAAAGAAAAACGATGGGAAGAATACAAATTAGAAGACGCAGAAATAGTGATTACCGCTTTTGGTACCGTTGGTAGGATTGCTAAGAGTGTAGTTGAACAGGCAAGAAGAGAAGGTATAAAAGCTGGCTTACTCAGACCAATTACGCTGTGGCCATTCCCATACGAGAGACTCGAAGAAATTGCAAAAGGCAAGAAGTTAATATTCGATGTTGAAATGAACATGGGACAGATGCTCGAAGATGTGAGACTTGCTGTGAAAGATCACGCACCGATTGAATACTACGGAAGACTTGGTGGAGTAGTTCCTACTCCAGATGAGATACTCCAAGCCCTCAAATCTAAGCTCGGGAGGTAATGAATATGGCATTTGAAGTGATATTGAAAAGACCAGAAAGCTTAACTCAAAGAGAATTCACATACTGTCCGGGATGTACACACGGAATTATACACAGACTCATTGCAGAAGTAATTGATGAATTAGGTATAAGAGAAAAGACTCTGGCAGTTGCACCAATCGGATGTTCAGTTTTTGCATACCAATTTTTCAACACTGATGCAACAGTTGCGGCACACGGTAGGGCCCCTGCTGTTGCAACTGGTATGAAAAGAGCAAGACCAGACCTCTACGTCTTTACGTACCAAGGAGATGGTGACTTGGCAGCAATCGGTACAGCTGAGATAGTTCACGCAGCTAATAGAGGTGAGAAGATTACAACGATATTCGTGAATAATGCTATCTACGGAATGACTGGTGGTCAGATGGCACCAACTACGTTACTTGGCATGAAAACAACAACAACTCCATATGGAAGAAGTGCCACAAACGATGGTTACCCACTTCACGTTTCTGAAGTAATTAAGGAAGCAAGAGGGGTAGCTTTCTTAGCTCGAACAAAGGTAAATACACCTCAAGATGTTCAAAAAACGAAGAAAGCCATAAAGAAAGCGTTCTTAGCACAAGTCAAAGGTCTTGGGTTTGGCATGGTTGAAGTTCTTTCAACATGTCCGACAAACTGGGGAATCGACCCTGTATCTTCACTCAAGTGGCTTGAAGAACACATGGTACCTGAATATCCTCTTGGAGTATTCGTTGACAAGGTAGGGGATGAAAAATGACAACAAGGATGATATTTGCCGGTTTTGGTGGACAAGGTGTCATGTTGATGGGTCAGATAATCTCGTTGGCTGGTATGATTCAAGGCAAGAACGTTACTTGGATGCCATCTTACGGTCCTGAGATGCGCGGTGGAACCGCTAATTGTACAGTGGTGATAAGCGATGAGCCAGTTGCATCGCCGGTGACTGACAAAGCCGAAGTTATTGTTGCAATGAACATACCTTCCTTGCTTAAATTTGAATCGCACGTTGAGAAAGATGGTTTCTTATTCTTAAACGAATCCGTTATAGACAGAGAAGCACATAGAAATGACATCAGCATTGTAAAAGTTCCATGTAACGAAATTGCCGATGAGCTCGGAAACTTAAAAGTCGCAAACATGGTTATGCTTGGTGCTGTTGTAGGTGCGACAAATGTCGTTGATGCTGAAAGTATTTTTAAGGCTCTCGAAAAGAAGTTAAGCGGAGGAAAAGCTTCACTCATAGAAGTAAACAAACAGGCAATTCTAAAAGGAATGGAAATTGCTAAGAATTCTTTTAAATGATTACTTGCTTATCGTTTCAACTAAGGCGGATGAGATAGATACGGGCATTATGCCGGGGAATATTCCCCGGTATTTTTTTTGTTTATACAATTTGTGCTATAATCTAGATGTCACATTGAACGAAAATATTTTGTACACAGTCTAATAAGTACAGGAGGTGTTCAAATATGGGAAAAGTGAAAGTATTCGTACTGATTTCTATTTTATTTGTAGCTGTTTACGGCTTTTCGGATTTTTACTTGAACGTTGGGACTCTTCAAATAGGTAATGAGAATTACATGGTTTACGAGTTTGGTCCAGAGTTTACCGTTGGACCTTTAACGCTCGGAATTACCTTGACTACTTATGCTACTGATTTGACAACTGGTAACTTCTATTTTGGTTATCCCGGAGCTCAACAACCAAGTACTAACATCGTCGATGGTATTAACATTACAGCCTTAGGTCTTGATCTTGGGAGTTTTTGGTTCAGATACGGAAGGATGAGACCAATTACTTATGGCATGGGATTTGTTTTCAATGGATACGTTGTACCTGATATAAGGGTTCTAGATTTAGGAGTTCGATTTGGTGAGACAAACTTGTCGGTTCACATTCCGTATCAAATCGCCCAGCTTTCGAATTTTACAACTCTTCAATCAGATTCACTCTACACTGGGATGCTAAGTTCAAAACTTTTGATGTTTGATTTGTCAGTATTTGGAGGAGTAGAGATTGGGTCTGAATCACCAAGTGCAACACCTTTGCAATACGCTGCAGGTGTGTCGTTAACTAAGGAGATATTTGGTATATCATTAGGAGCAGAAGCAGATATCCAATATTGGAAAGATGGTACAATTGGTTATGGTGCATTCGCAGGCGCTTATGGAAATTTCGGAGTTCTCCAATTAGTAGCAGGACCATATATGACAACTGATGGTTTCTCTCCGTGGCTTATCGGAAGGAATTATAGAACACTTAGATTGAGTAACGATTTTGGACCTGAAACGTACAAGGCTGAGCTGGGTTACATAGTAAGCCTTGGATTCACTCTCAGTCCTTATGGAAAGGCTTCAGCATCATTAAAAGGGAATTTCGAAGGAAAAATGACACTTTCAGGAGAAGGTGTAGTCAATATTCCAGCAATTGGCGGTACCAATGGACTCGTACTGTACGGATATCTGTACGATGAGACACCATTCGAAGATGGACAGTTCTTTGATCCAAATACGCAGGCAAGATTAACAATAGCTTATCCTGTGTTTGGAAGTTTCTACGCCGGAGTTAAATATATTTGGGAAAATCAGGAGTGGAAACAAACAGCTTTCGTTGGCGGAAGTGCAAATTTCTAATAAGTTAATTCTCAAATCTAAAGACAGCACGTCTGTGCTCAGGATACTTGAAAACTTTTAACTACTGTGATATAATAAATAATGAAGTCATAGAGCGGGTGTAGCTCAGTTGGTAGAGCATCAGCTTCCCAAGCTGAGGGCCGCGGGTTCGAATCCCGTCGCCCGCTCCAGATGAATTACGATGAGTTACATAGAAAAATCTGCATATGGCAAATAGATACTAAGAAAATGGACCCTTGCCGGGGTCTATTTTATTATAGAAAAACAAAAACGAAAAAGCCGTGGGGCGGAATGGAGGTTGAAAAGATGGCAAGTTCTAAGAAACAGGTCAGCAGGATAAAAGAAGTGAATTTTAAAGAAGCTCTGACATTTGACGATGTCTTGTTAATCCCTCAGTACAGTGAAGTGCTCCCGTCAGATACCGATGTATCAACGCGCTTAACAAAAAGAATACGTTTAAACATCCCTTTGTTAAGTGCTGCTATGGATACCGTAACAGAGAGTGAGTTGGCAAAGGCTCTTGCTCGAGAAGGCGGAATAGGAATTATTCACAAAAATCTTTCTATTAAAGAACAAGCACACCAAGTCGAAATTGTAAAGAGAACAGAAAATGGTGTAATCGAGAATCCAGTAGTCATTCACCCAAACGATACGGTCTTTAATGCGCTTAAACTTATGGCAGAGTATAAGATAGGTGGATTCCCAGTTGTTGATGACAGTGGATATCTTGTCGGGTTGTTGACCAATAGAGATGTTAGATTCGAGACAGATGTGAAGAAAAAGGTAAAAGAACTTATGACTCCCAGAAACAAGTTGGTTGTTGCAAAACCTGGAATTTCACTTGAAAAGGCGAAGGAAATCCTGCACCAAAATAGAATAGAGAAACTTCCAATAGTTGATGAAAATGATAAATTAATAGGTCTCATAACGATAAAGGACGTCCTCAGCGTTATAGAACATCCCAACGCAGCACGAGATCAAAAGGGTAGATTGCGCGTTGGAGCGGCTGTCGGAACGGGAAAAGATACGCTTGAACGCGTTGAGGCTTTGATTAAAGCAGGTGTTGATGTCATCGTTATAGACACTGCACATGGACACTCGAGAAAAGTTATAGAAACTGTGAAGTTGGTAAAAAAGACATATCCTGAGATAGAGTTAATAGCGGGAAACGTTGCAACCGCAGAAGCTACTGAAGCTCTGATAAAGGCCGGTGCTGATGCTATAAAGGTTGGGATTGGGCCTGGGTCTATCTGTACAACCAGAATTGTGGCTGGTATAGGTGTACCACAACTAAGTGCCGTCATGGAATGTGCAGAAATTGCTAAAAGATTTGATGTGCCGATAATAGCAGATGGTGGGATAAGATACTCAGGTGATATAGTCAAAGCACTTGCAGCAGGAGCTGAAACTGTCATGTTAGGGAGCATATTCGCTGGGACGGAAGAATCTCCTGGTGAAACCGTGTTGTATCAGGGAAGAAAATACAAAGTATATAGAGGTATGGGGTCAATCGGAGCGATGAAATCTGGAAGTGCCGATAGATACTTCCAATCCGAAAACCAAAAATTCGTTCCCGAAGGTGTTGAAGGCATGGTGCCTTACAAAGGTGCAGTCAAAGACGTAGTGTACCAACTCGTTGGTGGTATTAGGGCCGGAATGGGATACGTAGGAGCAAAAGATATCAAGGAATTGCAAAAGAAAGCGAAATTTGTAAAAATTACACCGGCATCTGTAAAAGAAAGCCACCCGCATGATATTGTTATCACGAAAGAACCACCAAACTATTGGAGTGGACAGTGATTTCTATTGAATCATATGAAATTGGAAAAGCACAGGGGAGATATACTCTCCCCTTTTTCAATTAATTCCAATCTCTTTTCCTCTTACCAGAAATGATGAACTTTAAACCAATTTCAATTAACCCTGCTGCGATGATAGCTACCACAAATTCCCAGAATCCCATTTTGATGTAATCTAGAGATTGTACGACAATTAGTCCACCGAGTATGGCAAGACCTACACCGTTTGGAAAACTTTTTATCATGCTGATAATACCGCCCGCCAGTGCAATGGCACCGAAAATAAGCCACACTGGGGAAGTAATTGAAAATACAACGCTAAGTAGTATAAAAACACCAGCCGTAACCAAAATAACGCCCCAGAACACATTCATCACACCCCTTACTCTATTTTTTGTATTGGATTTCCAGTCAGTTCTTCGTAATCGAATTCTCTTGCCTTGATGCTTCCAGAATTGCTTATATATTCTGTAAACAGTTTCTCCGTGTATATTGTACCACTATTTTCAACATCTTCAGCATGCATACTTTCAGATGATATCTTCCCAGAATTCGTGATATTTTCAATATTCAAGTTCCTGGCATCTATTTCTCCGCTATTCTCAATATTCTCACCAACAAACGTCTCTGTCTTGATTAAACCATTGTTTTGAAGTTCTTCAAAATTCAAAGTTTTGGCGACAATTGTGCCATTACTAACCACATTTTCTGCTGTAATTTCGTCAGAAGTAATCGAACCGCTACTTGAAACCATAAATTCTTCTGTGGAGATCTTCCGTGCAAAAAGTTTCCCAGTTACGATAAGTGTTTCGCACACTACATCATCTGCATGAAGAACCCCATTCACAACAATTCTGTCCTTCTTGTAACGTTCGGTCTTCATCTCTCCATCTATTATTGAATTTTCTCCAAATGTTATGTTCTTTGCAAATTTCTCAACGAATGGAACTTCAAAAGATACTATGTTACGTTTACCTCTTATTGTTGGCGTGCCCTCCTCACTCGAAAGTACGAGATTTACATCGCCATCCACTTCTCCACCGCTCCATTTAACCTTTGTCCTTACAGCGTTAATGTTTCCATGCACCTTGCCAGATATTTCTAATGTACTGTTGACAGTAGATACATTTCCAAATAGCTCTCCTCTTATAAATACTTTGCCATTTGTCACTGATAAATTCTTCCGAACAACCTCACCTTCCGAAATCACGATTGTACTGTCGATTACTTCCTCAACGTGTTTGACTTCGGATTCGAATATTGCATTAATCAATTTTTCCGCATCTTCTGGTGTTATGTCTCCGCTTTCAACTGCCTCTAAAACTTTTCGCAGCTCCATAGTTTTCACCTTCCCCTTCTTGAGTCATTAATCCTCTATCTTAATTCCCGAGAGTAATGGTCTTACAACAACGTTCTTTACTAAACCTATGATGCCACTGACAAAAAAGTTGTTAACTTCACTCACATTTCCTTCAACAACCGGCTTGACACCTTTATAATTGCAACCGACCATTTGGAGATTACCACCAATACGTCCACCATTCCACGTTACGTTAGTCCCTACTAATTCAACATTTTTTGTTACTTCACCTGAAAACACGACTTCTCCAAAAACAACTTGCAAAGAACCGACAAGTTTCCCGTTTATCACTGCTCGACCGTTTACAATCTCAATATTTCCTACGTATTCTTCACCTGTGTTTAAAACAAACTCTTTCCCTATAAAACTTTTCGATTTTTTTCTCCGATCAGATTCTTTAGATTGCTTAATTGCAAGGATAAGTTGCTCGGCGTCTTCAACTGTGATCTCCTTTCTTGCAAGCGCCTCAAGAATCGCCCTGATGTCATTCGGAAGTTCTCCCATCTTCCTCACCCCTTCTCTGCTTTTTTAGAAGAGATATAGCTTCCTCGACAGTTATCTTCTTTTCCTTTAGCAGTTTGAACACATCTCCGGATTCCGACTCTTCCGAATCCGATTCGATAGGAGTTAGACCCATCTTTTCGAGCACCTTATCAAGCCTGCCTCTCAACGCAAAGTAGCCAATACCGGTGAGCCTCTCCATCTCCTTTAAGTTTCCCTTTGTTCTTAAAAACATCATTATGAATTTCGTATCCTCTTCATCCAAATATGCGAAAGCTGGGGCATCAAAGTAACCACTAACCGTAACTCCATCGTCATCACATCTTAGCTGTATAACTTTCATTGGTTTCCCGCACACTGGACATCTGGGAAGCATATTCGCCATACAATCACCTCCAAAATAATTGTATCACTTATAAAATTTTTTGTCAAATAATACAAAAATATTGGAACAAACTTTGACAAGAGAGAAGAATCGCATAAATAAGCAGTATGAGAGATTTGAAAGTACTTGTATTTGGTTAGCTAAATGATAAAATATATTTGACTTTCTTAATTATCTATTTATATTCAGGAGGTAAAAGATGGTCACACTTTTATTAGCATTTATATATGTTTCATTCATCAGCTTGGGTTTACCTGATTCCATGTTTGGAGCCGCTTGGCCTGTTATTAGAAATGATATGATGTTGCCGGTTTCAACTGCTGGATTGATTTCGTTAATAAGCACTTTGACTATTGTCTTTTCAACCCTGTTAAATCCATTTATTGTCAGGCGCTTGGGGACTGGAAGACTAATTGTGATAAGCACGTTGTTTTCTTCTGTTGGGTTATTACTATTCTCTCAATCCAGAACACTCATACATCTTTGCATTGCAACAGCATTCACGGCTTTAGGTGGTGGTAGCATTGATGTTTCACTAAACAATTTTGTGGCTCTTCACTACAAGCCCAAGCATATGAACTGGCTACACTCTCTATGGGGTGTCGGAACAACATTGGGTGCTTCTATAATATCTGCTTTTGTTGGTTCTTACGGTGGGTGGAGAAATGGGTACACTGTCGTTTCGATGTTTCAGTTATTGTTATCTTTTATATTTATGCTGATGTTACCGGTTTGGAACGTTCATAAGAATAATAATGAGGGTCAGATCGAGCAAAAACGTATCGTACGTTCTCCTCTTTTGGTAAAAAACGCCATTCTCTCAGTAACAGCTTTTTTTGCATATTGTGCTATCGAAACAACAACAGATGTTTGGGCAAGTTCTTTCTTAGTGAATTTCAAAGGTCTTTCTCCTTCATTTGGAGCCAGAGGAACTGCGCTTTTCTTCTTTGGAATAACACTTGGAAGAATTCTATCTGGTTTCTTGAGCATGAAAATCAAAAGTATTCCAATGATAAGATTGTCTTTACTCATGATACTTATAGGGGTGATTATGCTTTTGTCAAAAATGCCCACGGTATTATATCTAATAAGCCTTGGAGTCATTGGTTTTGGTTGTGCACCAATATTTCCTACAATGATGCATGAAACTCCCAGAAGATTTGGCGTCGAAGTGTCAAATTTCATAGTTAGTTTGCAAATGGCAGGTGGGTATTTGGGAAGTGCGTTTGGACCATTTTTGTTTGGACTTCTAATTTCTAAGGCAGGGATACAGCTTTTGCCACTTTTTCTTTTAAGCTTGCTTTTAGCATTGGTCTTAATAACTGAGAGACTAAATTCGAAGTTAAGACTTCTTCACGAATAAGTTGAAGAGCGCTTTTTGAATGAGTTTAAACTTATTAAATCCTGTTTTGAATTTTTCAAATTCTATGATATAATTTTATCTGTCTTGTATATGTTTGAATTCATATTAACGTTCTTTCGTATCTAATATTCTTTACCATATTATCTATCGGGGGGATATTTGTGCCAAAGGAAAAGGCAAAGGAAAAGTTCAACCTTCAGGACAGATTTTTGAACATTGTTAGAACAAGGAAGATAGAAGTTAAAGTTTACTTAGTTAACGGATTTCAGGCTAAGGGTATTGTTAGATCATTCGATAATTTCACGGTTTTATTGGAGAGTGGTAAACAGCAAACTTTAATTTACAAACATGCCATTAGTACGATTTTGCCTTCTGAATACATAATGCTAATGAAGACCGAAGAAGAGGAACAGAAGGAAGAACAAGAGGCTCAGGAAAGCGAAGGCGAACAGATATAATTCATCTGAATTTTGCTTTGTAAGGTTCTTAAGGAGGTTGAAAAAACAATAAAAAGAGTAGTACTGGTTGCTGTATCACCACGCCTTGATGACAAAGCTTTTGACTCGTTAAACGAGCTTGAAAATCTATGCCAGACAATAGATTTTGAAGTTGTTGAAAAGATAGTCCAGAGAAGAGATAAACCTGATCCGGCAACATATTTAGGTTTTGGAAAGTTAGAGAAGTTAAAGGTGTTTTGTAAAGAAAACAATGTAGATGCTTTGGTTTTTAATGACGAAATCTCCCCTATTCAGCAACGCAACACTGAAGAATTCTTAGAGCTCGAGGTTCTTGATAGAACGCAAGTAATCTTAGAAATTTTCTCACAGCATGCAACTACGCATGAGGGTAAATTACAGGTAGAAATGGCAAAATTAACATATGAATTACCTCGACTTAGAGGAAAGGGGTTGTATTTGTCAAACCCTGGAGCCGGTATTGGTACAAGAGGACCAGGTGAAAAGCTCTTAGAACTTGATAAGAGGAAAATCAAAGAGCGCATTTCGTCACTGAAAAAGGAACTACTAAAAATAAAGAAAGAAAGGGAAAATATCAGAAAGACAAGGCTTGAAAGCGGGTATAGACTGGTTTCAATAGTAGGCTACACAAATGCCGGAAAGAGTACCTTGTTAAAGAAATTGTCTGATGAGAAGAGCATCCTTGTTTCAGAAAAACTATTTTCAACACTCAGTCCGAAAGTTAGAAGAGTGAAATTTCCAAACGGGCGTGCCTATCTTTTTAGCGACACAGTTGGTTTCATAGACAAGTTACCCCATACCCTAATCGAAGCTTTTCACTCAACCTTAGAGGAAGTCCTGTATGCAGATCTAATATTACTCTTAGTCGATGCTTCGGACGGCTATTTTAATGATAAGATAAAAGCTTCGTATAATGTGTTGAGTGAAATAGGCGTTACAGATAAAGAAATAATGCTTGTTTTCAACAAGATTGATATTGTTCCCGAAAGCAGGTTGGAAATAATTAGATATGAATATCCAAAAGCTATTTTCATTTCTGCAAAAAACGGTATCGGATTAGACGTACTTTATTCACGGATTTCGGGATATTTTCAGTTTGTCGATTCCCATATTCGACTAAGATTGAGACAGTCAGAATTCGGAAAGGTATTACGCTATGCAGAACTCATAAATTACGATACTCTGAACGCTAATGGCGAATTCATAGATGTTGATTTAAGCGGGCCGATTGAAGTTTTAGAAAAAATAAAAAGTTCTATAAGTGCAGAAAAGTAAATCACTTAGTCTTATTAAATTTTTACAAGGAGAGGTTGACTATGGAAATAAAGCTTGTTCAAAAGCTCATTATTCAATTTATTCTTATTTTATTCCTATCTATTTCGACATTTGCTTTGTACAGGGTACCTGTTGATAATTCATATGTTACAGCGACATTCTTAGAGTTCAGATCAACCGGAAAGATTCCGCATTTTCATTCGGGAGTTGATTTCAGCACATTTTTAAAAGAAGGAATTCCGATATTGGCTGCTGAGGAAGGTTTCTTGAGAAGACTTGAGATTGATGTGGACAATATCTATGGCAATACTGTGGTCCTTGAACATCCAGATGGGTACAGAACACTCTACGCACACCTTGCTAATTTCAACGAAGAATTTGAAAAAATAGCCAATATGTTGAGGGATGAATTCGGGGATAAACGAATCGTTGTTGAGTTCCTTTCGGAAGATTTCAAAGTTTCGAAAGGGGAAGTTATAGGCTTTTCTGGAAGGACAGGTGAGGCCGCACAAGCGCATTGTCATTTTGAAGTCAGAGATAAGGAAGAAAAGGTTATTTTTGATCCGTTGGAGTTTATTGATAAGTCGATGTTAAGACCAGTGCAAATGGGAATAATACTGAAAAGCTTAATTATTGATGGCCAGGAATTTAATTATACTGAAAATGGAACTTACACGTTCACGGGTCCATATCCAAAGATTGCTGTGGAAGCATACACAGAATTAGCAAAAAATTTACTTGGTGTTAAAGAGATAAAAGTGTACTTTTCAGAAAAATTGGTGTATCATATAATGCTTGACAGATTATCAATGGAATTGTGGGAAAAGCCGTACAGTTTGTATGATGAAAAAACTGTAATGAGTGCCCTTACATATCGTGGGTTTTACAAATTGTACTCTGACGAATCACTGCCATTTGTAAAAGTCAACGACATGAGTGGATATAACGCTTCTAACTATCAAGTGAAATTGGAAATAAGGGATGAATTTGGCAACTCAAAAGACTTCTACTTCAACTTAGTAAGAAGGTGATTCGATGTTTCTGTTTAAGAAACGAGAGAAGAGCGAAGCAGATCTTGAGAGGAACCCGTTCTATAAGGAAGGAAATGCTCTCGTTGTTTATCTGAAATGCAATCGATGCGGTGAGGTCTTCAGGAGCCATCTTAGAATTGGGTACGATTTTATAATCGATTACGATAATCGTGCAGTTCCGTTTGTTATAGAGAAAGTCTATGTAGGTTCGAAATGTCCGAATAAGATTGAATTAAAAGCAAAATTCACTGGTTCGTACAAACCAGTGAGTATCGAGATAGAAGGTGGAAAGTTTATCTCAAGAGAAACTTATGAAAAGGAGGCCGAGAGATGAGAAGATTGTTCACAAGCGAAAGCGTTACGGAAGGTCACCCAGACAAGATGGCAGATCAGATCAGCGATGCTATCTTGGATGCGATCATCGCAGAGGATCCAAAAGCTCGTGTTGCCGTTGAAACACTTCTTACAACAGGTGTTGCAGTAGTAGCGGGAGAGGTAACCACAAAGGCTTACGTTGACGTTCAAGATATTGTTAGGAAAACCGTTCTTGACATTGGTTACACAAGGGCAAAGTACGGTTTCGATGGTGAAACTTGTGCTGTGCTATCTTCCATCCACAGCCAGTCGCCAGATATAGCACTTGGAGTCGATCAGGCAGCAGAGTACAAGGAAGGTCAAGCAGCAGAGGACGAGCTTGAAAAAGTAGGTGCTGGAGACCAAGGAATGATGTTTGGATACGCAACGAATGAAACAGAAGAACTGATGCCACTTCCAATAATGCTTGCACATAAACTCGCTATGAAGCTTGCTGAGGTAAGGAAGAACGGAACGCTTTCGTTCTTGAGACCAGACGGCAAAACGCAAGTAACCATTGAATATGATGAAAATGATAAACCTGTTAGAGTTGACACAGTATTGATTTCAACTCAGCACGAACCAGATGTAACGATTCCTGAAATAAAGGAAGCGCTTGTCAAATACGTTATTGATCCAATCATTCCCGCAGATTTAAGAGATGACAAGATGAGAATCTTTGTTAACCCAACTGGTAGGTTCGTTCTTGGTGGACCATCGGCAGATACAGGACTAACCGGTAGAAAGATAATTGTTGACACTTACGGCGGTGCGATTCCTCACGGAGGTGGAGCATTCAGCGGTAAGGACCCAACCAAGGTTGACAGATCTGCCCATTACTTTGCAAGATACGTTGCAAAAAACGTTGTTGCAGCTGGTTTAGCTGACAGGTTCATGATACAAGTTGCATACGCAATAGGTGTTGCAAGACCAGTATCTATAATGATCAACACTTTCGGTACAGCAAAAGTCGATGAGGAAAAGCTCCTCAAGGTAGTTACAGAGCTATTTGACTTCAGACCTGGTGCAATAATTAAGAAACTTAACCTTCTCAGACCTATATACAGAAAGACAGCTGCTTACGGACATTTTGGAAGAAACGATCCAGAGTTCACGTGGGAAAAGACAGACATGGTTAAAGAATTAAGAGGTGCATTCAACATTTAACGTTCATCGTTAACCAAGAGAATTAGAGGTTTACAGTCTCGGGATTTTTTGTCAGATTCTGGAAAAGTACTAAAAGTACCATCTACGGATGGTGAATCGATGAAGAAAGTCAGAAAACTGAAAAACAGGAGGTAGGTTTTGGTATGCCAAACATCAAGTCTGCAGAGAAGAGAGTCAGAGTTTCTGAAAAAAGAAGAGTTCTTAACAAAGCTTACAAAACAGCTATGAAGAACCGCATTAAGGAAGTTTTGAAAGCTATAGCAGAGCAGAAACCAGTTGAAGAAGTTCAAAAACTCTTCATCAAGGCACAGAGTACGATTGATAAAGCAGCAAGAAGAGGCGCAATACACAAAAACCAAGCGAGCAGGAGGAAGTCAAGATTGGCAGCTAAGGTTAAGGCTTACGTAGCTGCTAAAGAGCAAGGGGTGTAAAGATGCCATTCTACTACGTCATGGAGCTTGATGTAAGTGAGCAAAGGGCGAGTTACACATTGAAAAATGAAGAATTAATGAAACTCGTTTCCGAAAAAGGATGCGAACTTAAATATGATAACGGAGCGCTTGTATTGAAGTTTCCAGAAAACGAAGATTTGGACGAGGAAGTAATGGTTGCTGTTTTAGAAGTGCTCAGAAATCCTGTCAATGCCAAGGAATATATATTTGAAAATGGCGATAAGATTGAAATTTTTTCTGGTCGCTTGGACCCACTTCATCCACTTGGACAGACAAAGGAAGAGATAAAAGAAAGAACTATAGAAAGCCTTGAAGAAGAGGAAGAAGAAATCAAACCACCATATGAAGAGTTGTTGGACGATATCGAAGAAGAAGTTGAAGAAGAATAATAATGACGTATTAACAAATAATAACCCCCGACAAAAAATGTCGGGGGTTTGTATTTTTTTTGATTTGATTGTCAGATATTAAATCTCTTCACAAAATCGTTAAGTTGACTCACTGCGCTTGAGAGTTCATCTGAATAATTCTTAACCTCGTTCACCTGCTCTGCTTGGTTCGCAATCTGTGCTGCCATCTCTTCAACATCATGCTCAACTTCCTGTATGTTCTTTGTTATCTTATCCATTGCTGCACTTACTTCTTCCGTTGCCCCACTCTGTTCTTCTGCTGTTGCTGCAAGGTCTGTTGTCATCTTTGATACTTCGTCTATCTTCGAAATCAATAACTTCAAGCTTTCTCCTGCTTCTTTTACCGTCGTAACGTACCCATCAACTTTTTGACTCACACCAGTTGTGACCTTTTCTACTTTCCTTGCCTGCTCTCCTATCTTGCCGAGTATCTCTGCTATCTTCTTAGTTGCTTGTCTGCTCTCTTCTGCAAGCTTTCTGATTTCATCTGCAACCACGGCAAAACCTCTACCAGCTTCTCCTGCCCTCGCTGCTTCTATAGCTGCGTTCAGTGCAAGCAAGTTCGTCTGTTCGGCTATACTCGAAATCGTATCCACTATCTCTCCTATCTGGTTCGAGAACTTCGTCAGCTCTACTATCGCTGTCAACGATTCTCCCATTCCATTCCTTATCTCGCTTACAGATACCTCTACTTCAACCATTCTTTCTGACACCGTACTCACATTCTCTTTCATCACTTCTGCGCTGTGAGAAAGCTTTTCCGAGTACTTTGCGATATTCTGTGCACCTGCCGCTATCTCTTCCATTCCGCTGTTTGCTTCCTGTGTTGCTGCCGCTATATCTTGTACTTCTAATGTTGTCTTTTGAACTGTTTCTTTCGAAGTCATCGCTGCTTGTGCTGAGTTGCTCGCAAGGTCGTCCAACATGAATGAAACTGAAGAAACTTGTGTACCGAGTTTCATTATCTCGGCAACCGTTTGCTTGAAACTTTCGATAAGTATTCTGAAAGCGTGGCCAAGTTGTGCGATTTCGTCTTTACCGAGTTTCTCTTCGCTTATTTCTGCAGTTAAATCGTTGTTTGCGACTTTCTGAGCAACTTCAACAACATGGTTGATTCTTCTTGTTATACTTTCAGTCAAGAATAGTGCAATCAAAGCCGCACCAAGAGCAATTATTATACCTGCGAAAGTCCCGGACATGATAATTTTATTCGCTGCTGAAGTTACTTCAGCATATGGAATTATACCGATAGCTGTCAGATTGTACGAACCAACTCGCTCAAAAGCGGCGAACTTCTTACCGTTGAATGTATCGACAACACTTCCCTTTGTCTTTGACAAAATTTCTTGAGCCAATATTTTTGTTCCTTCTTCTTTAGCCAAATCCAACTTTCCAACGTATTCAGCTTTTGGGTGTGCGATGGTTAATGTGCCGTAAGCCAAAGCAACATATCCTGATTGGCCAATTTTGATCTTTGAGACCATTTTTTGAAGTTTATCGATCGGATGGAAACCTATGAGTGCACCTATCACATTTTCACCGAAATCTTTGACTGCAGCAACAACTATCATCACCTGTTTACCTTCATGCTCGTATGGCATGTAGATATCGTATTCTTTCTTACCTGATATGACGTTTTCAACAACGTCTTTTGGAATACTTATATTTGTTAATCCGTCTTTTGAGACAATCCTCATATCAGGAAGAACAACAACGACATCAAGATAGCCTTTCTGGTTAAGCGCACTGTAAGCGTTCCTAACGCCCCATCCCAACTGAGAGATTCCAAGTTCATCGTTGACATTTGTCATATATGGCGATATTGCACCGCTGGTCGAGTAATCTACAAGCGGTTTGACAGTTTCGTTTAGATGAACTTCAATATCTTTCTTCACTGCACTCAACACTAAAGTCTGAATCTGTCCTGCTTTATCTCTAACCACAGACGTTGAGACAAGGACTGATACGAATACACTTACAAATGAAGACAACACACCAACCAAAACAAGCGACAAAATAAGTTTAGCCCTCAAACTCATGAAAACACCTCCTCTTCAATTACTATCTTAACTTTTTCATAATTTTCGCCAAAAAAGGTATCGTTTGAAAGCCCTATGCCAATTTTATCATAAAATTCTTCGATTTGCTTAGAACTCTTCAAAGGCTTTCTACAATTTAACGCAACTGAAGTCAACATACCTTCGATTGCTAAGAGCGATATTAAATTATTGAAAATTCTTCTCAATTTTCTTACCGCTGTTGCCCCCATGCTTACGTGATCTTCTTGGTATGCAGAAGTCGAAATACTGTCCGCACTTGCAGGATGCGACAGAACTTTATTTTCATTGCATATTGCCGCTGCCGTGTACTGCCATATCATGTAACCGCTGTTGAGCCCTTCTTCACCACCAGCAAGGAATGGAGGAAGTCCTTCGTTTATCTTAGGATTAACAAGTCTATCTATTCTTCGTTCTATCATGTTGCCCATAGAGGTCAATGCAATTGAAAGATAGTCAGCACACAATGCAAGTGGTTCTCCATGGAAATTACCACCACTGATAATCTCATCGCCAAATACCAATGGATTATCTGTTGCTGAGTTTATCTCTCTTTCAACAATCTCCTTAACCCAATTTATTGTATCGTAAACCGCACCGTATACTTGTGGAATTGTTCTGAGAGTGTATGCATCCTGCACCTTAGAGCAATTTTTGTGAGCTTCTCGAATTTCACTTCCTTCCAAGAAATCTCTAAGCATTTGGGCAATCTTTATCTGTCCTGGGTGTGGTCTTGCAAGTTGGATTCTCTCATCGAAAGCAGCAGGCGTACCGTAAAGAACATCAACACTCGATGCAGCAATGAGCGTTGCGATTCTCATAAACTTTTCAAGGTCTCTAATTATTAAGGCAAGATGTCCAGCCATGAATTGAGTTCCGTTTATAAGGCTCAGTCCTTCCTTTTCCTCAAGCTCAATTGGTGCAAAATCGAATTCCTTTATACTTCGTATTCCTTCCTTTGTTACTACCTTTCCCTCTCCTATTAATACCATCGCTATATGTGACAGCGGAGCTAAGTCTCCGCTCGCACCTACAGAACCCATTTCTGGCACGGCGGGTGCTATTCCTTTGTTCAAAAGTTCGATTAGCTTATCCACAACTAAGGGTCTAATACCACTGTAACCTTTTGCTAAAGCGTTAGCTCTTATGAGCATCATAGCCCTCACTATATCCTCAGGAAGGTAATTACCTATTCCCGCAGAATGAGAGAGTATTATATTTTTCTGTAAATCTTTTAATTTTTCTCTGGTGATTCGTACATTTGCCAATGCACCGAAACCAGTATTAACACCATAAACCGGTTTGTTCTCATTAATAACATTATCAATAGCTCTCCTACTTTTCTCCATTTTTTCATATGCAACTGGCGAAATGGATACTTTGGCATACCTGCGACTGACAAGATGCACGTCTTCAATTGTCAAATGTTCACCATCTATTACAACAATTCGCTTGTTCATATTTCGCTGCCCCTTATCTTTGTCAAGTGTTTTCCTTCAACAAACCTTGCCATTATGTAAAGCAAATCAGAAAGTCTGTTCAGGTATTTTATCAGTTCTACACGCACGGGTTCCTCGTTAGAAAGCCTTACGACAAGCCTTTCCGCACGCCTAGCAACAGTACGACAAACGTCAAGATAGGCACTCGGTATTGTCTCTCCAGGTATGACAAATGAATCCAACTTTACGTGTTCTTCATAAGAGTGAACGTGTTTTGTTAGTACTTCTATATCTTCCTCTGAGATCAATCTTATGTATTGCTCACCCTTTGCCAATTCGGCAGCTACTCTAAAAAGGTTTTTTTGTATTTCTTCAACAATTTCTCTTTCATAATCGGGTAGAAAATGCTTAGAAAGTCCTAAAAAGGAATTGAGTTCGTCAACGGTTCCATATGTCTCTACTCTTAAATTTGCCTTTGATATACGTTCACCATTTGCAAGGCTCGTTTCCCCTGCATCACCTGTTTTTGTTGTAATTGACATAAATTTCACCTCCGATTGAATTATCCATTCTCAATGAAATTTTATCTTACAATTATATTCTTCTCAACGTTCGAAAATAATAAAAAACACAATGTTTAGGTCCTTAACTAACACCATCAATCTATTATTAGTGAATACATAACAGCATTTTCGTAAGAACCATTAACGTTAAGGTATGACTTCTTTATTCCTTCCTGTTCAAATCCAAACTTATCAAATATCCTCCTCATAGGTATGTTTTTCTCTAAAGTCTCTGCTTCTATTCTTTTTGCACCTTTGCTTATCGCCCATGCAATAGCTAGCTCGGTTAGCTTTGTGCCAATTCCTTGTCCTCGGTAATTATTCAATATCTCTAAGCCAAATTCTGCAATGTGCGATGTTTTCTTCTTAGTATCCAGAAACCACACCCAAAGTTGTCCAACAATAATGTTAGAGTTTTTCACATCTTCGACTACTACAAAGAGTTTTCTCTCAGCTTGAAGCCATGAGTTGATCCAGCTTCTCATTCCATCTATCGTTATTTCTTCTGGAGATGAAAGTATAGTATCACTTTCAAGCGCCACATTCTTTCGCATTTCATATGCTTTTTCAATGTCATCTGATGTTACCTGTCTGATCAAGAAATCTCCAAAGTAGGTAGGCAATTCTATCTTGTTTGTGCTATTAGAAGTGTAAGGCATATTCCTCCCTCCTCCACTTTCTTCAAATAATTACAAAGAACCCCAACGTTGTGAACGTTGGGGTTTGAATATTAAAACCTCAATCTGCACTTCCTTCGTTAGGCTTAATCATCAGTACTTCTAAATCAACAATGTTTCTAACACTTTCAAGAAGTCTCAAAGCATCAATCACAGTATCGGCTGGAGCTATGACTTTCAAGAAGTCACCTTCAAAACTTCTAATGTTCATTGTATTGTCCTCGGCTTCAAGAAGATAGTTTAGAATGTGAACATCCTCTTTTTTGATCTTCACTAAGATGTCGTATTCCAAGACATCCTTGGCTCTGAGTTGAGTGCTCATTTTTCGCCCCTCCACAATATAATATTATTACGATCTATTTTTCCTCTTTCTCTTCCTTATTTTGAACATTAAGTGGACAAGGTGCAAGCATTTTACGTGGCTGTTTCAAGAAACTCTTGAATTTTTCAACAACTTCTTTTCCTTCATCTTCAACTAAGAACCTTGCAAAATCAGAAAATCTTGAAACAGTTCCCGGATCTAAATTAAAGTAAATATTCCAAGCGGCTTCGTCAGACTGCGTTTGGTCAAGCTGTAAAATTTCACAGAAGAACATCTTCACAGCATTGAAGTGTGCGTTTTCCGAGATTGCAATTCTTTTGCCTTCCGGAGTCAACGAAATACCGCCTCGCGTTTCGTAGTAAACTAATCCAAGGTCCGATAGTCTTTCCAAGAATTGTTTGGCGGATGGCATTTTAACTTTCAGAAATGTTGAGACTTTTTTGAGCCTTGTCCAGCCCATCTGATTAAGTGTTAAATATACAGCCAAAAGGTACTTACGTTCTGTTGCTCCAAGTTTCTCCATGCTTTTCACCTCTTATATGAGAACTTTTGATTAATATCTAAACGCGCTTCTTCCTATGAACTCTCTTATAATAGATGTTCTTGGTATGTCTTCTATATTTGTAATTGGTAAGAAATAGTCCAATATCTTGAGCAGTCTGTTAGCCTCTGTTGATTCTGGGGCGTCATCAGGCACAACAGCAAGCAGTGGCTCGGCAAATATCTTCAAAACTGCAAGTTCATACACAAGAGCACTGTTGAACATAGCATCAGCATTCTCTTGATACGGGAATATGTTTCTCTCTTCACCCCTTCGGACACTATCCCACATCCTGAGAGTGGCAAGTGCATCGTGCCCTCGGAATTTACTGTCCCTTACCATTCTTCTTATTAACCTTACGTCAGTTGTGTGTAGTCTGTTTACGTTATCTAAATTGAGTTGGGCGAGTGCACTGGCGTATATCTTAAATTTCAATTCCTCTGGCACAAGCTCGGTGAGTTTTGGATTAAGTCCGTGAATACCTTCCACTATTATGATTTGATCTTTTTCAATCTTCATCTTTGTACCTGATGATTCCCTTTTGCCAAGCACAAAATTGAATTTCGGAATTTCAACTTCTTTTCCGTTGAACAAGTCAACCAGATTCTTGTTGAAAAGTTCAACATCAAGAGCTTCGAGAGCTTCAAAATCGTAATTTCCGTTTTCGTCCCTTGGAGTTCGTTCCCTATCGACGAAGTAATCATCCAACGATATCGTAACTGGCTTAAAACCGCTTGCCTTGAGTTGTACCATGAGTCTCTTTGAAAAAGTCGTTTTACCACTGGATGATGGACCGGCGATCAGTACTAATCTAACGCTCTCACGTTTTTTGATCTCTTCAGAAATCATTGCTATTCGTTTTTCGTGCAACGCTTCCGCCAATATTATCAAGTCAGTCACTGCGCGTTCGCCTTTTGCAATAACTTCGTTAAGGTCCCCAACACTGTTGATTTCCATTATCTCGAGCCATCTTGAGTACTCTAAGAACACGTTAGAAAGTTTCGGAAGCGGCTTGAATTCTGGAACAATTACTTTTTCGTTTTCCACTCTTGGCAAGAGCAGAACAAAACCTTGATCGTACTTTACTATTTCAAACCATTTCAAATATCCAGTGGACGGTGGCATGTATCCGTAAAAATAATCAAAGTGGCCATCTGCTTCGTAAACCTTAACAGTTTTTTTCTTTCTGTACTTTAATAGCTTAACTTTGTCTTCCATTCCTGCGGCATCAAAAAGTGTCATAGCCTGACTCTTTTGTAGTTCGTTTTTCTTGAATCTGTAATCTCCTTTAACCCATTGGTACATTTCGTCTCTAATGGCCTTGATGTCATCTTCAGATAGGTTAACTGGCGTATTATTGTCACGTATTTCGCAATATATACCTTGACCAATAGTGTGGAGAACTTTCAGTGTATAATCTCTAAATACTTTTCTTACGGATGCGTGAAGTATGAATAGTAACCCCCTCTGATAGATCCTCATTCCATCCTGACTATCTAAGGTTATGAAAGTCACTTCTCCGGATCTGTTTATGGGTCTAAATAATTCAACTATCGTGTTGTTGATCCTTGCACCTAAAATTATCTTATTATGTTCCTTTCCATATTCGTCTGCTATCTCCTCCAAAGTTCCTCCTTGAGGTATCTCATAAACTTTTCCATCAATGTACAGTTTTATCTTCTCTACCATTTTCACAACAACGCCCTCCCTATCTGCTCAATTTCACAGTCTTACTTTTTCCAAGATAATTCATAACTGTTCGGGTCATGATACATAAAATGAAGATGAACGTTTAATTTTGAAATCTGTCTCAACTCTTCCTTGTTTATAAGTTCCTTAAAGTATGGATGCAGTTTTATAATTGCTTGCGAGACATCCGCGGGTTTGTGCGTCAGCTCGTACATAAGTTTTTCTATAACGAATTGCGGGTTAATCACCCGTCCACTTCCGCTACAAACAGGACAAGATACTGTAAATCTTTCGTCTAAAGACTTTGTCGTTCTCTTTCTTGTCATCTCCAGTAAACCAAGTTGCGTAAATCCATAAATTTCTACCCTGTTTCTGTCTTTCATAACTTCTGCCTTCATTGCTTGCAATATTTTGTTCTTACTGGCTTCAGTTTTCATGTCTATAAAATCAACTATTATCATTCCTCCAAGATTTCTCAATCTAAGGATCCGAGCTATTTCTTTTACGGCCTCCAAATTTGTTATTTCTGACAGTTGTTCATGGTCATCAGTACTTGTGTAATGTCCAGAGTTCACATCAATAACGACCATCGCTTCAGTTTTGTCAACAACAATTTCACCACCTGATGGAAGAGGTATCGACCTGTTAAGAACTCTCTTCAGTTCTTTGTTAACTCCATATTCTTCAAACACATCAGTTTCTACTACTTTTACTCGAATGTTCTTTGAATAGCTTCTGACAAGCTCTCTTAACTCTGCGCTGTTAGCGATAACTTCTTCAACCCCAGCCTTTAGAAACTCTCTAAACACGAAAGAGTCCGTATCTAAGTCCTTGTACAACAATTTTACCTTTTTAGAGCGTTTAAAATCATCAACGATTTTAAGCCATGTAGAATAGAGAATCTCAACCTCGCCCCAAATATATTCTTCTGAAACTTCGCTTGATGCAGTCCTCAGGATCACTCCACATTCGAATTTATCTCTTATCTCATGTCCGAGCTTTTTAAGTCTTACTCTGTCTTCCTCTTGGTGTATTTTTCTCGAAATACCTACACTGTGAGAAAACGGCATCAATACGACATACCGTCCAGGTAATCCTATGTTAGTTGTTACCTGTGGTCCCTTTTTTGTACCACTCTCTTTCTTTACTTGAACCAAAACTTTTTGACCTTCTTGCAATTTCTTTAAACCAAAAAAGTTTAGATACTCATCCCTTATATCCTTTATTCTCAAGAAACCGTTTTCATCGTTGGTCAATTTTACAAAAGCAGCTTCAAGCGCAGGTACAAATTTTTCGATTTTCCCAACAAATATATTCCCAGCCACGCTTTCATCTTCGTCTGGGAAGTATATTTCGGTTAGCCTTCCGTTTTCCAAAAGCGCTGCTTGCAGCGTATCATTTTTCTTGTTAAGTAATAAAAGCACAACTTACACCTCTATTCACGCCTTAAAACTTATTTAAGTACTCGTCTTGCTCGTGTGTTAAGGTGTCGATTCCAATACCCATGGACTCGAGTTTTAGCTGAGCTACCTTTTTGTCAAGTTCTTCAGGATATTCGTAGACTCTGTTTTCTAATCTCTTGAAATTCCTTGAAAGATATATCAACGAAAGCGCCTGCAGGGCAAACGAAATATCCATAATCTCCACAGGATGCCCGTCTGCAGCTGCTAAATTTACCAACCTACCTTGTCCAATAACAAAGATATCTTTTCCATCTATTTTATAGCATGTCACATTCTTCCTTATTTCATACTTTTCTTCAGCAATCCTTTCGATGATTTCCATTGGAATCTCGACGTTGAAATGTCCCGCATTGGCAAGAACAACTCCGTCTTTAAGATTTCTTATAACATCAGCATTTAGAATGTTGCATACACCGGTAGCGGTTATAATAAAGTCAGCTTTTGGTGCGAGGTTTTCTATCCTTCCAACTTCAAACCCGTCCATGATAGCTTCCACAGCTTTAATTGGATCAACCTCACTAACCATCACTTTTGCACCGAGTCCATGTGCGCGCATCGCAATGCCACGCCCACACCAGCCGTAACCAGCTACAAGTACGTTTTTACCGGCGATTAGCAAGTTTGTGTTTCTCATTATAGAATCTAACGTTGATTGACCAGTCCCATACCTATTATCGAACATGAATTTCATCTTTGCATTGTTTACTGCGATAACAGGGATTCTTAATTTACCATTTTTCTCGAGGTTTTTCAACCTTCTCACACCTGTTGTCGTTTCCTCTGATACTCCTTTCAATCTTTCAAGTACCTCAGTTCTTTCTGTGTGAGCTAAAACTGTCAGGTCTGCACCGTCATCAAGTATTAGGTCCGGCTTGTAATCGAGTATTTTGTGCAAAAAAGAGAAATATTCCTTCTCGCTTTCTGTTCTTTTTGCGTGAACTGATATTCCAAAGTCTTTGAGAGCCTCTGCCACATCGTCTTGAGTGGAAAGTGGATTACATCCGGTGACTATAACATCAGCACCGAGCTTTTTCAAAGTTATTGCCAGATATGCAGTTTTTGCTTCTAAGTGAATAGACATTCCTATTTTCAAACCCGTCAATGTATTTCCCATGCTCTGGATATGATTGAGCAATTTCATATGCTTAGAAACCCATTCAATTTTCTGATGACCTGAATGTTTTAAATCACTCACGTTTATCCCTCCACACTGTTTATAGATTTACTTGCCAACAGCGACTGCTATCTTCTTTTCGAGCTTTGCGTTTTCAGCTTTGAAAGTAATTATCAGATTATAAACACCCGGTTTTGTAAAAGAAAGTCTTTCCAACTTTCCAATTAAAGTCTTCCCAAAAGGAAAAGCGTACAAACGCCGATTTCTAAGCTCAAAATTGTAACCAATCTCGGGGATACTGAACTGTACACTATCATATTTGATAAAGCGTTCTCTGTTTATTTTGTTTATCAGAAAGACTTGAATATCAGCAGATTTATTGATTACTACAGATTCTAAGGTTTCTATGCTGAAGTCCAAATCCTTTGGATTTCTTTCATAATCCTTAACTGTTGGGACAAGTATCTTTACCTCCTTTATACTACCGTCATCAAAATAAACTTGGGCAGACAACTCTGCATTTCCCAAGTCCAGTACTTTAAATCTTCTCTCGAATTGAAACGTTGCGAACTGGCCAGGATGTATTCTTACCATCTCGCTCAGGTTCTGCGTCATTTTGTCATCTTTATAAGTCCAAACGATTCTTTCCAATTTCAATTCCTGGGTTTTAGCTGTTCTGTTTACAATTATCAGTGAAGGTTGAATTTCTTCTCCAACAAGATAGAACTGCTGAGTTAAAATTCCGTAGAAAATTTCTTCGGTGTAGTTGAAAGAGCGCTTTATTTCAACTGGCTTACCGTTTATCTTGCATCTTGCGTATACATAGTATGTTCCATTCTCCAAGTTTGATACGGAAACTTGGTCTTCGAGGTTGAAAAGTAAACGCTTGCCAAGTGCAGGTGCTACTCCTTCCACTGCGCTCTGGTAATTAAAATCATAGATTGTTCTCTTATCATTTGAAAGTTGGAAATAAAATTCGCTAACTACAAAATTTTTGTCTGTTCTCTTAGTATTGACAACGTATACTCTTGCACCCACTTTCTCGGGTGCGCTGTATTCCAGTTTGTTTAATTCAATCGTCAACTGTAAAGAATCAGCTATGTTCGAATAAAGTCTTGGGGAAATGTTGCGTACAAAAAACAGGAAAACGAATACCATAAGTACTATAAATATATTGAGGAAGAGAAACTTGAAACTTCTCTTCCTCATATTTCCGTATGTCTGGCTTATCTCTTTTTCTTTTTCCTCTCTATACTTTCTTGGATCGAAAGTCAATGCTTATTCCTCCTCACCAATCATGGAGAGCACTTCTTGAATAGTTGTTTCACCGCTGAGAACCTTGTATAGACCATCTTGGAACATGCTAAGCATGCCGCCTCGTCTAGCAGCAGCGTCCAGTTCCATAGTAGATGCTTCTTTCTGAATGAATCTTCGGATTTCGTCGTTCACTATAAGAACTTCTGCGACAGCTGTACGTCCCTTGTATCCAGTGTTATTACATGATTGGCAGCCTTCACCTACAAATTGAATTGGTGGGAGATCAGGGAATAGCTTTGCAGCGATTTCTCTATATTTTTCAGGCAGTTCTCTCTGAACTTTACACTTACTGCACACTCTTCGAACCAATCTCTGACCCATGACTCCAATCAACGACGCTGAAATCAACGACGGTTCGATACCCATATTCACCAACCTATCAATGGCACCAGCAGCTGTGTTTGTGTGCAGTGTTGAAAGTACCAAGTGACCCGTTAATGAAGCTTCTACAGCCAACTGGGCAGTTTCCTTATCCCTTATCTCTCCAACCATTATTATATCTGGGTCCTGCCTAAGAAATGCTCTCAGATACTTAGCAAAGGTCAGACCTATTTCAGCATTCACTTGACATTGTGTTATACCATCAACGGTGTATTCGACAGGATCTTCTGCGGTAACGATATTCACATCTTCCGAGTTAAGCGAATTTATAATTGCAACCAATGTTGTGGATTTACCACTTCCTGTTGGTCCGGTGACTAATATTATTCCATAAGGATGTTCAATCAACCTTTGGATTCTTTCAAAGTTGTATGGAGAATATCCAAGGTCTTCCAATTTTTTCTTGGAAGACGAGACCTTCAAAATTCTCATGACTACCTTTTCTCCATGAACTGATGGCATCGTTGAGACCCGCAGATCGTATTGCTCTTCATCTTTTTTTACAAAAAATTTCCCATCTTGAGGAAGCCTTTTTTCAACAATATCGAGACCGGATAAGATTTTAATCCTTGATACAACTGCTGCATGCATGTTTCTCGGATACTCAGTAATTTTTCTTAGGACACCGTCAACGCGGTATCGAACGACTACGTTCCTTCTTTGCGGTTCTATATGTATATCGCTTGCATCGAGCTCAATTGCATGGTTGACTATATTTGAAACCAACTTCACAATTGGTGTTTCTTCCTGTTCGGTGGCTTCCTTTTCCTCAGCTTGTTCCTGTTGTAGGGCTTCCTGCTGGGTTATGATTTCACCTAATTCCTCAGCTATAACACCTGAAGACATCCCATGTAAAATCCCATTATATAATGTATCAAAAACTGTTGGGGGCATAAGGCAAAAGTCCGCATCTTTTCCAAGTCTGAATTTTATTCTGCGCTTGATTACTGGTATATCGTAGACATTAGATATTCCGAGCAGTACTTTACCTTGCTTCTCTTCTATGGGTATTACCTTAAGCTCGGTCATCAAGTCTTTCGGAAAGCTTTTCAGGAAGTCCTCATTTGGTTTGATTTCACCAAGACATGCTTGAATTTCGTACTGTTCTGCAAGAGCTTTGACTATATCGTCCCATGTGCAGTAACCCATTTGTATGAGAACTTCGCCAAGCGGTTTGCGAAGTTCTTTTTGTAAGTTCAATGCATTTTCTAATTCTGATGGTTTTACAATACCTTTCTCTAACAAAACGTCACCAAGTTTCTTAATCTTCTTCTCCAGATCTATCCCCCCGTTGGCACCAAAACAATCTTCACACTAATTTATTCGTTACCTCTTCCTTTGTATTCAAGTCCGAATTTATAAATTGCCGGGATATCTTCCTCTGATTTTCCAAATTTCTCTTCAACATCGAATCGAGTTGCAATAACGGTTACTCTCATTTCGTCATCTGAAAGTTCGTCGTCGATAACCATTCCAAATTTCATGTCAGCATCTTCACTGCATGTTTGTTTTACTATCATCGCCGCCTCCTGCATTTCCTGTAATGTTGCGTTGCGTGGAGCAGAGATGTTGAGTATTATAGACCTTGCGTTTTCTATTGGGTAATCGAGGAATTTACTATCAAGTGCTCTTCGTGCTGCGTCAAAGACGCGCTTTTCACCTTTTCCAACACCGATTCCAAGCATAGCGTTTCCTGCATTCCTCATTACAGATTCAACATCGGCAAAGTCAAGGTTTATGTAACCACGCTTCATGATAAGGTCAGATATCCCTCTGACACCTTGGTGGAGTATCTCATCGGCTGTAGCAAATGCGTCAACAATTGTTGTTGATGGAGACAGCTGTTCAAGAAGCTTGTTATTGCTGATTTTTATAAGTGTATCAACTTTACCTGTTATTTTCTTAACACCTTCAAGTGCTACATTCCAGCGTGGTGTTCCTTCGAAAAAGAAAGGCATTGTGATGATTGCAACAGTAAGTATACCAAGATTCTTTGCAATTTCAGCTATAACTGGAGCTGCACCTGTTCCCGTACCTCCTCCAAATCCTGCGGTAATGAATAGCATATCAGTACCATGGAGTATTTCTTCTAGCTTTTTTCTATCTTCCAAAGCGGCTTCTTCGCCAACCTTTGGATTTCCACCAGCACCAAGTCCTTTTGTTAACTTCTCACCAATCTGCACAGTCACATCCGCTTTGCTCACATCGAGGACTTGCGCGTCGGTATTTACAGCGATCAGTGTAACTCCCTTCAATCCCATCTCTGCCATTCTGTTGATCGCATTGCAACCTGCACCGCCAACACCTATCACTTTTAGCACAGGAACTCCTGGTAGTCTGTCAATTTCTCTTTGCTTGCTTTCCTTTTCTATCATAAATGGCATATTATTCCCTCCTTATTTTCATCCAAATATCTTTCCGAACGTTTCCGAAAGTTTCTTGAAAAAACCACCTGAAGGTTTTTTTCGAGATCGCTCACCGATCATAGGGGTGTACATATTCTGCTCTTTTTGATAAACAATTATGTTTCCGAAAGTTGGTGCGTAAAGAGGTGTGAACACATTTATTTCATTACCTTCGCATTTGAAATTCTCACTCTCTGAGATTGTTCCTATTCTCACGGGACACTTGAAAATCTCGCTTGCAAGAGTCTCTACGCGTTGCAGCATAGCACCACCACCTGTTAGGACTATACCACCAGGTATACCGACACTTCCAAATTCTGGATATTTCACCGTGTAATCTTTGTAGAGTTTTTTGACACGCATGAAAATTTCTCTGAGCCTTGCATATATGATTCTGGATAGAAATTCTTTATCTGTCTTCTGAATTGTCCTGCCATCGAGTCCTCTATACTCTATAGGTGTTGGCTCAACATCCATATACACTGCTACGCCGTAAGTTCTTAAAAGTCTTTCGGCTTCTTGAACAGATGTTTTTAAAACAACAGCTATGTCCTTCAGAACATTCTTCATCGCAATGTCGATCCTCTGTAATTCAAAAGGTGTATTTGCATAGTACAAAGTTATAGTCGTTGTATTGTATCCAAGATCAACATGCATTACACCTCTATCCTTTTCAACACTTGACAATACTGCTTCAGCATTTGATACGAAAGATATGTAGTACTCAGCCTCCCCCGTTATATCCTTCGTGGCATATTCAACAACATTTCTGTACCTTTCAGAGCCCATAACAACAGTATAAATTGCGTCAATCTTTTTAGCCTTCATTCCCACCGGATTGACAACTATTTTTGTGTCATCGAGTATGTACCTCTTCACAAACAAATGAAGAGAATTCTTCTCGTTCGTTGGAAAGAGATCAGCGAGCAAGTTATCGGTTAATTTTGCTACGTGTTCTTCCGTGACATAACTATCTTCTTTTTCCGTTAAAAGAAGTTCTTCAGTGATCTCTGTCAGCGTGAAATCTCCACAACTTGAAGAAACCAAAACATCTCCCCTCAAGTCTCTACCAACTTGCTCTTCCAAGTCTTGGATAATCTGTGTCATAGATTCATTTAGTGCGACTACATCTTTAATCTCTCCATTTTCAATACCACGTGTTTTAACGTTAGAAAATGCAATGACATTTCCATACCCCTCACTGAAATCAACAACGATCCCCTTTATGCTATCACTACCTATGTCAAGAGAAACTAACTCGTGAGTCTTTGGCATACTCTCACCCCTTTATCTTATAAATCTTTCCATTTTTGAACAAATAACTTACATTTGAGTCTAAATATCTCCAAGTCAACGAAAGAGCATTTATGCAAACTGGTATGTCGGTAATATCTGTAACATACACAATAGCTGAATTATACGTCGTGATATATTTCTCCGCCAAATTTATCTCAAATATCCCTTCCTTTATTTTGGAAGGTACGTATCTTAGAGCTGCTCCTTCCACAATTCCTAAAGACTCATTTACCGATAAACCAGTAAGTATCGGCACAAACTCTGTCTCTTTATCTTCATAAAGGTCATATATCTTTCCAAGAGTGTTTACTTTCCAGAATCTATCATTGTAAAATATTGAAAACCAGTAAGTATTCTCATAAGTCTGAGTGCTTGAAGATTCTGAATGTAAAATGTAGGCAGATATAAAAAAGAACGAGAGGAAGATTAATAATACTACCATGTACCTATTTTTCATTATTCCGTACTCCCGAATTAACATAATCATACTTTGATGATAATTCAAAAATATTTTACCATACAAATAAGGATATAGTGAACAACTATTTTTGAAATTTTGGTATAATTTAAATATGGCATCTGAAATTGATCACTAATTGGAGGTGATATAAGTGAAGATTTTTTCGAAGACAATACTAAGCTTGTTAGTAATTCTGAGTGTCCTTGCATTCCCTGCTGATGTACTATACAAAGATGGCAGGGTTTTAACTGGTAACCTTCTGGGCACTGAAGGATCACATCTCATTGTCGAAGCTGACATTGGAAAAGTGCTGGTTCCAATCGAAAGTGTTAGCTCCATCGTGTTTAATCCATCAGCTAAACCCTTTAGTGGATATGAGCTTTCTGTAAATGGGAAAATATATAAAGGATATGCTACGGAAATTTCTACAACCGACGCAACAGTTATTACATGGTTTGGAAAGATTAAGCTAAATCTCTCGCAAGGTGTTGATTACATTGGTTTTGAGAAAATTCAGTTCCAGAGTTTCGGTGGAACTGGATTATTCCGAATGGAGTTGAGCACAAATGAGAACTATGTGTGCATATTACTTACTGGTGATGTCTTTATTGGAACTCAGCTTGCCGGGGATGAAAATTACATAATTTTGACAGATGCATCGGGTCATACTTACTATATTTTAGAAAACTTAATAGAAGATCTATACATGCCTTACAGCAAGGTAAAAGGTTACGATATGGTTGTCCTTAGGAATAACAGAAAAATCTTCGGCAATATAAAAGTGATTTCCGAAGGAAAATATGAAGTGTCAGGTTATTGGGGTAAAGAAGTCGTCGACATAAATGACGTTATCTTTACGACTTACAAAGAAACAAAAAGGCCTGATGCGACTGACTTAAGAAACACTTTTTACGATAGAAACGGCATAGCAACATTGGTGGTAGACAGTCCAATAAAAGTTGATGGGAAGGAAGTTAGAAAACTCAATATATATCCGAAAGAGATACTTGATCCAAGAACGGGAATAGTCTTCGTACTGGTGCCAGGCGGTAGTTTCAAAATGGGGGCAAAGAGTTCATGGGGTAAAGTAGACGATGATGAATTACCCGAGAAAGACGTTTACGTTTCATCATTCTATATTTCCAAGTATCCTATCACAATAAAGCAATATTTGAACTTTTTAAGAGCAGCTCAAAACGTTACAACTTCCGTTTTGGTTGGGAGGTATATTACCCCCGTTGAAATTGATTTTCTCGGTTCGAAGATGAGAGCTGGTTTTACTTCAATGAGCTCGGCGTATAATTTTCCAATAACCGGAATAAACTATTTATCTGCAAAAGCTTTTTGTGAATGGGCTGGCTATCAGCTTCCTACGGAAGCCCAATGGGAAAAAGCAGCAAGAGGAATAGATGGTAGAAGATATCCGAGCGGTAACTCAAAACCCGAGAAGTATAACGACGGAAAAAAAGACTACAGCGTAAACGAATTTTCAAATTCAGATATTTCACCGTATGGTGTGGTTAACATGTACGGCCTTCCACTGGAGTTTTGTAGGGACTACTACGATAAAGATGCTTATAAAAGACTGTCAAGCGAAAACCCGGTCAACCTATCCGGGCAGTATGTTGTTGCAAGAGGCGGTGTGCTATCTGATAGAATAACCGACAGGATAGTTGTTTCGCCAAGTGAGGCAAGAAACGATATCACATTCCGCGTTGTGATAGATGCAGAGAACATTGACAAGGTGTTTTCACAGCCGTTAAATAACAAAATGTTTGGGATCACTTGGTTCGTTGTGAATGAGACTGTAAAAAAGAACTACAATGTTAAATCGGACGGATTGTATGTTGCGTATGTTGAAATCGATTCACCTGCGTATGCTGCAGGTATCAAGGTCGGCGATGTTATAGTGAGTGTTGAGAAAAAGAACGTGAAGAATGCAGATGATGTTTTAAAAATAATTTCCGGTAAAAAGATGGGAGATATCATTTCAGTTAGTGTTGATAGAAACGGAAAGATTTTGGAATTGAAACTTAAGCTTGGAATTTGGAATTTTTGACTTATCAATTTAAAGTAGTTTTTTGAAATTCACTTTGTAACAAGGTTACTTTGTGACTATCGATATCGCAGAAAAATACTTTTCGTATTGAACCACTGTAATTAGCAAATAACTTACATGTTTCATTCACGCAGACTCTTACGAATTTTTCGACAGGATATCCGAATATTCCAGTTCCTATGAAGGGTATAGCAATTGATTCAATTTTGAATTCATCAACTTTCGAGAATATATTCTCGAAAGCTTTTTTAATTATCTCATCATTTCCTTCCTTATCACCGATCGGTCCTACTGTGTGAATAATATATTTTGCTTTCATCTTTCCGGCACTTGTTACAGCAACGCCCCCAGGTTCAACAGGACCGTATTTTCTTACGTATTCGTCACTTTCTTTTTGAATTTCCGGTCCACCAGCTCTTGATATCGCACCTGCTACTCCACCGCCGTGCTTCAGGTGAGAATTCGCCGCATTTACTATCGCATCGACTTCAAGTTTTGTGATATCGGCTACGAGAAAATATATTTCAACGTTTCCCAACCTGATGCTGTTTGATAAATCCATTTAATCTCCCCTTTCTTATTCTTTCTTGACTTTCCCCTCTTCAATATCCTTGGTGGCAAATCTCTCTTTCCATAATTTTTTGTAAATCTCAGCCAATTTTGCCTCTTTGGCAATGTTCTTCGGGACATATATTCCATCTTTGATTTTCTTCGGAAGGTAATCTTGTTTAACGAATCCACCGTAACTGTGCGGATACTTGTATCCACTTCCTTCGATATTTAGCAAATGCCTTGGAACAGGTACGTTCTTTGTTTCTCTAGCAATTTCCATCGCTTTTGAAACAGCTTCGTAGCTTGAATTACTTTTTGGTGCGAGAGATAAGTAGATAACGCACTCAGAAAGATTTATAGCGCATTCTGGTAACCCCACCATCTCAACTGCCTGCATCGTTGCTGTTGCCAAAACCAAAGCAAATGGATCCGCCAGACCGATGTCTTCACTCGCGAGAATAACCAAACGCCGTGCGATAAATCTTGGGTCTTCCCCGCCTTCCAACATCCTCGCCATGTAATAAAGAGCAGCATCTGGGTCACTGCCCCTAATGCTTTTGATAAACGCTGATGCAAGATTATAGTGCTCAGAATCCGTGTATTTTGTAAGTTCTTCGCCCACATAAGTTGATAGAATCTCGTCGTCGATAATGCTTTTTCCAATAGTCTTAGCCATGTTTGAGAGAATTTCATATGAATTTATAAGAAAACGTCCATCGCCGTTTGAAGATGAAATTAAATAAGACTCACCAGCCTTAGAAACATCTATTTTAACGTGTTCTATGGCCTTTTGAAGAATTTTTCTCAACTCATTTTCGTGTAGTTTCTTGAACCTCAGAATACGGCATCTTGAAAGCAGAGCGGGATTTATAACATGTTCTGGATTTTCTGTCGTAGTACCGTAAAGCACATAAACACCTGTTTCGACACCAGGTAAGAAAACATCTTGTTGCTTCTTATTGAATCTGTGGATTTCGTCGATGAAGATAAGCAATTTCTTGATACCTCTGAGGTTGTAAGCATAGTTTTCCCACTTCTTTATTTCGTCAACAGAAGTGAAAGCTGCGTTTAATTGAACAACTTCGTAATCGGTGTATCTTTTAATCAGATGAAGTACAGAAGTCTTACCAGTACCAGGCGGACCAGCAAGTATAGCGGAAAACAACTGTCCTTGTTCTATTGACATACGTAAAAGAGCACCTTTTGCGAGAAGGTGCTCTTGCCCAACAAAATCTTCAAAAGATTTAGGCCTGAGTATTTCGCTTAAACCATTCGACAGTTTTCCTCAACCCCTCTTCTAAAGTGTATTTCGGCTCCCATTTCAATTCAATCCAAGCTCTGTTGTAACACAGTAGACTCTTTCTGATATCGCCTTTCCTGTGTGGTCCATAAATCGGATCTTTCTTGTAACCAGTCAATTTTTTCAAAATCTTGAACAATTCATTTGTTGTCGTACCGGTCGCAGTTCCTATATTTATAACAAGTCCGTCGCCCTTTTCCATCGCCTTGATATTTGCATCGACAACGTCTTCAACAAACACATAATCTCTCACGTATTCGCCATCACCAAAGATTGTGCAATCTTCTCCCTTAAGCATTCGAGAAGTAAATATGGCAACGACACCGGCCTCGCCATATGGATCCTGCCTTGGACCGTAGACGTTTCCATATCTAAGTACAGTGTATTTCAAACCAAATTCCTTGGAGAAGAACCTTAAGTAATTTTCAACACTGAACTTTGCTATTCCATACGGAGACATTGGCTGTGGAAATACACTTTCTGGAGTTGGAAATACTTTGACATCCTCGCCGTAGATTGCTCCGCCAGTGGAAGAGAAGATAAATTTACTAACGTTGTTTTCAATGGAAGCCTTTATAAGATTTATACTACCGATGATATTCCAATTTGCATCTTTGACAGGTTCTTTTACAGAAACTGATACGCTTGCCTGTGCGGCTAAATGGAATACATACTCAAATTTCTCCTTTTCAAAAAGTTTATTCACGGCGTCTGTATCGTATATATCCATCTCATAAAACGTTGCTCTTGGGTTTACGTTTTCCTTCTTACCCGTTGAAAGATTATCAACAACAACAACATCGTGTCCCAATTCAACTAATTTGTCTGTAAGATGAGAACCGATGAAACCGGCACCGCCAGTTACCAATACTTTACTCATAATCTTCATCCTCCTTTATTTTATCTTTGAGCCTGAAAGCTTCTTCTGGCAATTCTGAATTCATTCTGTGTTCCTTTATGAATTTCTCCAATTCTTCGCATCTATCTTTGGTGAAATCTATGAGAATTGAATAAAATTTTCTAAGCTTTCGCCTTGTCTCTGCGTCAAGGTCATAGACCATCAAGCTCGCTATCTGTTCTGCTTTCTTTTGAGGAATCCCCACAACGTACATGAAAAAGTATTTGATTCTGGACTCCCCGGATTTCAGCATCTGGGCTATTCTAAGCCCTCTCTGAGTTAATTTTGCAAAACCATATCTTTTGTGTTCTACAAGCCCAAGTGAAGAAAGCTTCTTAACTGCATTCGTTGCGCTTGCGTAAGAGACTTCCTTTAACTTAGCAATATCACTTACACGAGCAACGCCTTCCTTCTCAATCAGTGTGTAAATAGCTGATATATAGCTCATGACTGTTGGCGTTAACTTTTCTCTCTTCCCTTCCCTAAGTTCTCTGATTTCTCTATTCTCGTTGTTCACGTGCATTCCTCCTCTTTATTACCATTATTATTTTGCCTTTAAGAAACTTTCATAATAGCTCCTAACTTTCTTTATATCTTGCCAAGTAAGGTCCTTTGGACTTCCCTTTTCTTTCGACGGATTCCTCAGCAAGTAACTCGGATGGAACATTGGAAAAACAATAATCCCGCCTTTCCACATAATTTCTTTGCCTCTTATCTTCGTTATCGACTCTTCCTTTCCAAGAAAGAAAGTTGCAGCGGTACTCCCAAGCGGAATTATCATCCTTGGATTAATAACCTCGATTTGTGCAATTAAGAAGTGTGAACAAGCTTGTATTTCCAAAGCAGTTGGAACTCTGTTGTTCGGAGGACGACACTTAACAACGTTAGTTATATATACTTCTTCACGTCTTATATTAACCGATTCGAGTATCTTAGTCAGAAGTTGACCAGCACGCCCGACAAAAGGTCTTCCTTGGTTGTCTTCTTCTTCCCCCGGACCTTCACCAACAAACATGATTGGTGAATGTACGTTACCCTCACCAGGTACGGCATTGGTTCTTATAAAACCGAGAGGACAGCTTTGACATTCATGTACCCTATTTTCTATATCCTTCATTAAGTCTTCTTTTTTCACCACTTTCTCCCCCACATGTTAATCACAATCTAACAATTTTATTATAACACAAAACTATCTTTTCATGCAATATTTTTTTCATTTATCTGAAAATAGTATACAAAACATGACAAATAAAAAACGCTACCATTTAACAATGGTAGCGTTCAAGTTTTTACATATCTAAAAAAGTTAGCTTTCCAAGTTATTTTTTCAATAAATATCAGGCACTTTCCACCATTGCACCGAGGAATTGACTTCTGTACATTTCTGCATAAAATCCACCCTTGTGTAAAAGTTCTTCGTGCGTTCCAGTTTCAATTATCTTTCCTTCGTTCATAACAAGTATCATGTCTGCATTCTTTATAGTTGAGAGTCTGTGAGCTATTACAAACGAAGTTCGACCTTTCATCAAATCCCTCATAGCACGTTGGATGTAAATTTCAGTTAAAGTATCTACATTGCTGGTTGCTTCGTCTAAAATGAGTATGTCAGGATTTGCTAAGAAAGCTCTTGCTATTGTGATTAGCTGCTTCTCTCCTTGGGAGATGTTGGCTGTATCCTCACCAATAACCGTATCGTATCCATCTGGAAGCGCGAGTATAAAGTGGTGAGCATGTGCCATCTTTGCAGCATTTATGATCTCTTCTTCTGTTGCTTGTTCCTTACCATAAGTTATGTTCTCTTTTATTGTGCCATTAAATAACCATGTATCTTGCAAAACCATTCCAAAGTGCTTTCTTAGGTTATACTTCTTTATATCTCGTATATCAATTCCATCTACTTTGATACTACCACCTTGAATTTCATAAAATCTCATCAATAAGTTAACAAGCGTTGTCTTTCCTGCCCCAGTTGGTCCCACTATTGCTATCGTTTGCCCACTTTTAACTTCGATGTTTAAGTTTTCGATTAATGGTTTTTCAGGAAGATAACTGAAACGAACAGATTCGAACTGAACTTCGCCTTTTATACTTTCCAACTCTATGGCATTTTCCTTGTCCTGAACCTCTTCTTCCTCTTCAAGAATTTCGAATATCCTTTCCGAAGCGGCTAATGTAGATTGGATCATGTTAACTATGTTCGCTATCTGTACAATTGGTTGATTGAATTGTCTCGAGTACTGTATGAACGCTTGTACATCGCCAACCGTTATGGATTTCTTTGTGACAAGGATACCACCGCCAACAGCAACGATTATATATCCTAAGTTGCCTATAAAGTTCATTACCGGCATGATAATTCCGCTTATGAACTGCGCCTTCTTACTGGCGCTATACAATTGCTCATTGGTCTTCTTGAACTTCTCGAATTCTTCCTCCTCACGCCCATATACCTTAACAGCGATAAATCCGCTGTAGACCTCTTCGACTTGTCCTGTTAACGTACCCAAGAGTTTTTGTTGTTGTGCAAAGAATTTCTGAGAGTGTTTAGCCACAAGTATCGTTACAATAGCGCTCAAAGGAAGTGTTATGAGAGTAAGCAAGGTTAGAGACACATTTATCGTCAGCATCATGTATGTTATACCAGCTATTGTAACAATTCCAGAAATGAACTGTGTTAGACTTTGTTGAAGCGTGTTACTTATCAAATCTACATCGTTTGTAACACGGCTTATGATATCTCCATGTGCTCTTCCATCGTAGAATTTCAAAGGTAGTCTTTGAAGCTTTTCATTTACATCCTCGCGCATCTTCCTAACAATCTTTTGTGTTATTCCTGCCATCAGGTATCCCTGGAAGAAATTGAGGAGTGCTGATATCGAATATAGTATTCCGACAGTCATTAATATATTGAAAATCTTTTCAAAATCCATTTTGGTTTTTAGAAATGCCGAAAGCGGAGTATTTCTAATCATAACTACCCTAAATATTTCCGTCGTTGCTTGTCCGAGAATCTTGGGGGCTCTAATTGTCAATACGGTTGCTGCGATAGTCAATACAAAGACTATTATTAGCCCAATCGTATGTGGTTTCAAGTATTTCATAAGTTTTGACATTGCTTTCTTGAAGTCCTTTGGCTTTTCACCGCCTCTTGCAAAAGCAGGACCACCCGGTCCACCCGGACCTCCAGGCCTCATACGTGTGTTCTGTGGTTTGTTATTCTGCATATTCTTTTCACTCATGGTATCACCTCGTCTCCTCGGTTGACAGCTGAGAATATACTATCTCTCTATATGTTTCGTTATCTCTCATCAATTCATCATGATTGCCAATACCAACTATCTCTCCATCTTTCAGAACTATAATTTGGTCAGCGTTCATAATTGTAGCAACTCGCTGTGCTACGATAATTACTGTTGCATCTTTTGTCTCTTTGAAAAGCCTGAGCCGTATTTTTGCATCAGTCTTGAAATCCAAAGCACTAAATGTATCGTCGAAAAGGTAGATTTTTGGATTTCCAGCTATCGCTCTCGCCAAAGAAATTCTCTGTTTCTGACCTCCAGATAAGTTCAAACCGGCTTGCTCGATATGGTAATTTAAACCTTCCGGATATTTTGAAGCGAATTCTAAAACTTGAGCAATATCTGCTGCTCTTTCAACCATAGTGTCATCTATCCAGTCTCTTCCGAACCGAATATTCTCAAGGATTGTTCCTGTGAATATAACAGGCTTTTGAGTAGCGTATCCGATATTCCTTCTCAGCACTTCAAAAGGTATTTCTTTAACATCAACGCCATCAAGCTTGACGCTCCCGGAAGTTGCGTCGTAAAATCTGGGTATGAGATTTAGAAGGGTTGTCTTTCCTGAACCTGTCGCGCCTATGATCGCGGTTACTTGTCCTGGATATGCTTTAAAAGATATGTTATTTAAAACAGGTTCCTTCGCTCCCGGATATCTAAATGTAACATTTTCGAATTCAACAACGCGCACCAACGAATCGTTAGAATTATTCTTCTTAATTAAGGTACTTTTCTGAGAAAGCTCCGAAGAAATTGGAGAGATTATCTTAGGCTGTACTTTGAGAACCTCTGAAATCCTCTTAGCCGACACAGAAGCTCTTGGAAGAAATATGAAAATTACAGATATCATTATAAATGAAAACATTATCTGCATAACATACTGCATAACAGCCATCATCTGTCCGACTTGGAGAGTGCCGGCATCTATTTGTTTTGCACCAAACCAGATTATTCCGATAGTTGTAAAGTTCATCACAATCATCATATAAGGAAAAAGTATTGAACCAATTCTATTTATCCATAAACTTGTATTTGTAAGGTCGAGATTAGCTTTTTTAAATCTTTCCTTTTCGTATTCTTCTTTGTTGAATGCTCTGATAACCCTAATGCCTGTGACACGTTCGCGAACAATGAGATTCAGCTTGTCAATCTTTTTTTGCATACTTTTAAATAGGGGTGCTATAATCGCAGCAAGTAGACCGAGACCTCCAAGCATTACTGGAAGCGAAAAGGCTAAAATACCAGTTAGTTTTGCGTCCTTGTTTACAGCCATTATGATACCACCAACGGCCATTATCGGTGCCATGACCACCATTCTGAGTATCATTGTTGTAGCCTGTTGCACTTGCATCACATCATTCGTTGTCCGTGTAATAAGTGAGGATGTGCTGAATTTTGACATTTCTTCCATTGAGAACGCTGAAACTTTTTCAAAGACTGAGTTTCTCAAATCTTTACCAAGGCCCATACTGACCACAGAGGAAGTATAACTTGCGATAATTGAACTTAGAACCCCTATGAAAGAGACAAACAACATTTTTCCACCAACGTGCCAAATGTATCCGGTATCCCCCTTTACAATACCTTTGTCAACAATATCCGACATTAGATCGGGCAGATACAGCGATATTACTGCTTGTACAGCAACTAAAAGAACGGTTATTAAAATAAGGTACCAATACTTAAGCACAAACTTCGATATCATGGTTTCACTCTCCCTTATATGAACTGCATGGTTTATCTTGTACTCTGCTAAGGAGGTTAGATTTCATCCTGTTCAAGAGCGTTCTTAATATATTCTTGTCACTTTCCGTGAAATCTGTTAGAACCAATTTTTCAACGTCGAACAAAATATTCCTAAGTCTCTGAATTAGAGCGTTTGCTTTCTCAGTTGGATAAACACGTGAGATTCTTCTATCCTTTTCGTCTTGAACACGGTAGACAAAACCTGCTTTCTCCATTCTTCTCAACATAATTGCAATGGTGCCAGGTTCAACTCCTATAATTTTAGCTATCTCTTTTTGACTCAGGCCAGGGTTTCGTTTGAGCAAGAAGAGTATTGGAATCTGACCGGGGTGAACATTAAATCCCCTTAGAGTTCTCTCATGTACATATTTGTAGACAAGTCTCTGGATAGTGTTTAGGTTCATTAGCACGGTATCTCTTTCAAAAATCTCATCCAATTTTCAACACCTCCTATGTAAGCATTGTATTTCTTTATTATTGAGATGTACTATAATAAGACATATAATTATTAGACGTATAATTATACTATCACGAAATTATTCGATGTCAATAATGATGTTTTGAAAGTACTGAAATCAAATAGAATACTATCTTCAAAGCATTAAAGATTCTAAAAAGGTCGAAGTGTGGTATAATTATAAAAGAAATTCTGCTCCTGGAGGAATGAAGTATAAAGAAGAATTGGGTTAAGAACATTACGGTTTCTCGTGTTTTGTCAATTGCACTACTAATAATATTTGTACTGTCTGTGCTGTTTCTCGGAATTTCGTTAAAAACTCTCCATGGTGCCTTTAAGAGGGTTGAATCAGTAAAGGCGAATTTTGTTGTTGATAATTGCTACAAAAAAGGTATCACGTTAGTTTTTAGAGCAAATTTGAACATTCTGGCAAATGACATTGAACACAATGTCGAGATTATACAACTAAGAATATACAATTCGAATGGTAGATACCTCGGGAGCTGGACTAAAGATGGGGCTGTTCCTGAAGATTTCGTTTTTACAATATCTAATGTTCACTTATTCGATGGAAAAGATAAAATGAAAGGTGAAAGAATAACTATAGACGGTTTTGTTAAAGTGAAATTGAATATTGGCCGTTATGGTATGAGGCTTAATTTGCCAGTGAACGCAGAGGTGAGCATTAGTGAAGAAAAATAAGGCATTTGATGAATTTCAGGCAAATGTGTTAAACGAACTAAATGTTGGAGTGACTGAACAAGATAGGATATTTTCACCCGAGAGAACAGTATACGATACTTACTCACTCAGGCCGAAGTATCTCTCCGAATATATAGGGCAGGAAAACATCAAGGAACGCTTAAAACTCGCTATTTCTGCTTCAAAAATACGAGGGGAACAGTTGGACCACGTTTTATTGGCTGGTCCTCCTGGTTTAGGAAAAACAACGCTTGCGAATGTAATTGCCAACGAGCTTGGAGCAAATATCCACATAACGAGTGGGCCAATTCTTGAAAAGCAAGGGGATTTGGCTGCTATTCTAACAAATTTGGAAAGCGGAGATGTGCTGTTTATAGATGAAATCCACAGGATGAATAGAAGTGTGGAAGAAATACTCTACTCGGCTATGGAAGATTATCAGATTGACATAATGATCGGAAAAGGACCTGCGGCGAGATCTATAAGGGTGGAGTTACAGCCTTTTACTTTGATCGGTGCTACCACCCGGAGCGGACTTTTGACATCTCCTCTTCGAAATAGGTTTGGAATGATATTCGAGATGAGCTTCTACACGGAAAACGAGCTGAAGCTCATAATTACCCGCGCAGCGGGACTTATGGGAGTAACTATCGACGATGAGTCAGCTTTTTTAATAGCTAAGCGGTCCAGAGGAACTCCAAGAATTGCTTTAAGACTGTTAAAAAGAGTTAGAGATTTAAGCACAGTTAGAAATATGACACATATCAATTCACAGATCGTAGGCGAGGTTATGGAACTTTTGAAAATCGATGAATATGGTCTTGATGAGATGGATAGGAAAATTTTGCGGTTGATTATCGATGTTTACAAGGGTGGACCTGTTGGTTTGAAGTCTCTTGCCGCCTCTTTGGGTGTGACCGAAGACACGATAGCGGAAGTCTATGAACCTTTCCTCGTTCAAAGTGGATTTGTTGCAAGGACTGCAAGGGGCAGGATTGCAACAGAAAAAGCCTATAAATACTTTGGAATAAACAATTATGGAGGGTTGTTCAGTGAACCTTGAAGAGCAGATACGCCAAAATTATTCAAACATAATCGAGAATATAAAAATAAGCGCACAAAAAGTTGGCAGAAGTTCTGAAGATATTCGAATCGTTGCCGTTACAAAAACACATCCAGTTGATGCTATCAGAGCAGCGATACAGGCCGGATTAAGTGTCTTTGGAGAGAATTATGCACAGGAACTGCGTGAGAAGGCCGAACTGTTAAAAGGCGAGAATATTGAGTGGCATTTTATTGGTCGAATACAAACTAACAAGTTAAAATACATCGTTCCAGTAGCTACGTTAATTCACTCAGTTTATAGAATTGAGGAAGTTAGAGAAATAGACAAAATCGCAAAGAAATTGTTGAAAATACAAGATATTTTGATTGAAGTAAATGTCTCGGGAGAAGGAACTAAAGGTGGCCTGAAACCTGAGGAAGTTTTTGATTTCTTGAACAACATCCGCCACTATGAAAATATTCGCGTTAAGGGTTTGATGACAATGGCACCATACGTGGATCCAGAAGAGACGAGACCATATTTTAAAAAATTGAGGGAACTGAGGAATGAATTGCTAAAGGAATTTTCAGATATAAGTGAGCTTTCGATGGGGATGACAAATGATTATTGGATTGCAGTTGAAGAGGGGGCTACTATTCTTAGAATTGGAACTGCGATATTCGGAGAGAGAAAATACAAGGGGGAGTGAAAGATGTTTATACTCGGTAATTTTTTCTATGCAGTTGGTGTAGTACTTCGTGTTGCAATAAATTTTGAAGTCACTGTTATTATCATCGCAGCGATATTGAGTTGGATACCGCAGATTTATCAGTTTCGCATTTACCATATTTTAAGAGGTTTAGCTGATTTGGTTGAAAAACAAATAAGAAAGATCGTACCACCAATTGGATATATAGATATAACTCCTTTAATTGCGATTTTGTTGCTCATATTTTTGGATAGATTTTTAGCTCAGTCACTTATCGATCTTGGGTGGAGATTAAGGTGAAGATAGGCATCTTTTACCGAACCGACTATTTTAAAGCTGCTGAAGTCGTCTATAGTGCACTTAAAGATGAATTTGAAATATCGTTCTTCAAAGATTCTTCCGAGAATTTTCAGCCTGAAAGCAACGTTAGTGTCGTTCTGTCGGTTGGAGGAGACGGTACGGTACTAAGGACATTGAAGAAAGTTCAATGCCCAGTCTTAGGAATAAAGGCTGGTAGACTGGGATTCTTTTCTGGGTATTTACTAAATGAAATCGATAAGCTTGTTAAGGATTTGAAAAGTTGGAACTTTATCGAAGACAAGCGCTGGGTTTTAAGAATAGAATCTGAAGGTTTGAACTATTTTGCAATTAACGATGCCGTACTCCTAAAAAATGTTGAGCAAAAAATTGTAGATTTCCTTGTGGAAATGAAAGATGGGACATTTTACTATCATGCCGATGGCCTTGTCGTCAGCACTCCAACAGGTTCTTCTGCTTATGCTTTAGCCCTTGGTGGACCTATAATGCTTCCAAATGTCGAGGCTTTCGAAATCACGCCGATTGCTCCCCAGTTTTTGGCGACAAGAAGTTTAGTTATCCCAAGTAGCGAGAAAATACGCATTTCCGCCAACGAACCTGTCAATTTAGTTCTTGATGGAGACATTCTTTTTAGAACAAATGAGATATTCGTGAAGAAATGCACAAGAAACATAGTGCTGTTGCGCCCTAAAACTTACGATTTTTCAACATCTATTAAGGAAAAAATTGGATATGGAAAGCTCATTCTCGGGAATGGGAATCAGGTTTAATTATAAAAAATAGACTGCAAGGTGATATTCATGAAGTGGTTAATGAGAGAGGAGCTTGAAGAACTTAAAAAATTAGTTATGAAACAGGGATGGTATGTAGAAGACCTGCTCCATAACTGCTCTGAAGCGTTTAAGGAACGTGATGCGAATTTAGCACGCGAGATTGAACAAAATTACTGGGATGTCTACAAGAATTACTTAGACATTTTGGAGTTTTCACAGTTGATTTATGGGATGTTTTCGCCGGATAGGCGAGATCTCAGGTTTATCTCAGGATCAGTGGTTATTTCTAAAATACTTCTTGACGTCGCCGATAGAATAAGGGATATATCTGATGATATCGTTAAACTAACGAAAGAACCTGACATAAATCAGAGCATCGCGCTTCCGGACATGTTCAAATTTGCTCAGCGCATGCTGCGCAAATCATTACGAATATACGTAGACCAAAATCTCGAAGGAGCACCCGCTGTATGTTCGCAAGATGCACTTATGGATGAATCGCACGAGAGATTCAGCGATGATGTTATAAAACTAATTCAGGACAACCCGAGGATAATTCGCAGAGGTTTAACACTGATGGACATTTCAAGAGCATTAGAAGAGATTTCTGATTACTCAGTACAGATAATTGAGACAACCCATTATATCATGACTGCTAAGTATTATACGTGCTATAGAGATGAACTCAGGGAATTTTCAATCGATATGTTTAAGAAATTCTGACTTAGACGATTTGACCTTTAGCATACCGAATTCCACAGTGGGGTGAATTGTTTTGAAAACTCTAACAAAATACGTACTCAAACAGTCTTTAAAACCGTTCTTTATGGGGCTCGGCGGTTTCATAGTATTCGTTAGTGTTGAGTGGTTGTACCAGATTTCAGACTACATAATTAGAAACAGAGTTGATATATCAAAATTGTTCCTTTTTGTGTTGTATAATCTTCCTTATTTCACGGTCCTTGGCATTCCAGTTGGGGTTTTGTTTGCTATATTCTGGGTCATCAGTGAAATGTATACCAATAGAGAGATAACAGCAATCCTTGTACACGGCATATCGTCAAAACGTTTAGTAACACCGTTCGTTATTTTATCCATTATACTCGGCTTTTTTGCATGGTTAATGAACGATTACGTTGTTCCCAACGCAAATTATAAATCCTCGCAAGTTTTGAATCAGTACATATTGCAGTCACCGGAAACAGTGGTCAAGACAAACATGTTAGTTGAGTTAGAAAAAGATGTTTATTTCTATGTGAAAGAGTACAACAAACAAGCAGGTGAATTGTCCGACGTCGTGCTTTTTAGGAACGAAGAAGGTAACGAGCAGATTTTGACGTCTAAGAAGGTTATTAAGAAAAGTGATGGATGGTATCTTTTGGATGGAAATATGTACATAGTCGAACTCGAATCTGGTTTTCTCAAATTGGATATGCAGTTCAAGGAAATGAAACTTGACGTGGCTGGCGAGATAGAACAGATGCTAAGAGCTTATAAAACCACGCGCGATAAGACTTCTAAAGAACTTCGTGAGCAACTTGAGACATATAAGAAACTCGGTATTAATACTGCAAGCTTAGTTGTTGAACTTCACCAAAGGTACGCAAATGCTCTTGGATCTTTGGTGATCGTGCTGATAGGCTTACCTCTTTCTCTGCTTTTTGGGTTCACCAGCAGGTCTTGGAGTGTAATATTAACATTCTTGATAGTTGTTCTTTATCAGGGTTCTGGGGCATGGTTATCTGGAATGGGTAAGGAGGGGCTTCTTGATCCAGTTTTAGCGACCTGGCTGCCAAATATATTCTTCTCGATCGTCGGCTTTTTCATGTACATTCTGATGGATACGCCGTTTGCTTATAAGGTACGCGAGATTTTAAACAGGCTCTTCATCATCTTAGCTATCATGACTGTTTTTGGAATGGTTCTCGGTTCAACAGGCTTTGCTGGAGATGTCAAGATAAAAGCTCAATCATTTACCATATCTGAGAGTCACGCGTTTATTGAAGGAAAGATAGTTATTGAATGGGATAGATACAGAATTGAATGCGATGAGGCAACGGCAACACTTTTGGATGGAAAAGTAAAGTCGATACTCGCTGCAGGAAATATAAATTTTTTCGATGGTGATAGAAAGTACGTGGCAAAGTATCTCAATTATGAGTTTGAAACTGAAAGAGGAATAATCTTAAATGCCAGGACTGTCTACAATTACGATTATAAGGGTAAAAAAGTACCTATTTACCTTTCGGGCACATCGATTGAATTGCAGGAAGCAACGGAAAGCAAGAACGAAGTTATAATTGAAGATCCTCAACTTACAACGTGCAACTTAGAGGAACCACATTACGTGATATTATCTGACGAAGTGTACGTGCTTGAAAATAAGTACATCATTGCTAAAAATTCCTTTCTAATAGTTCTCGGTGTTCCCATTTTTCCTTACCCTGTTTTCTTAACCAAACTCGAAGGTACCGCACCATATTCATTTTCTGTAGTCTTTGGAAACACACTTGCCGTAACACAGACTTTTTCGTTCTCAGCAAATAATTGGAACAACACTTTATCTCTAACAACAGATTCAATAACCTTTACGGCAGAGAACTCAAAGAACAAGAGTGAGAAAATTACTTATGATTCAAAGAACGACAGGTTTGAATTTTCCATAATGCCTATAACATATAGATATTCTAAGGGTTCCGTGTACTACAAGCTCGATGGGATTGTTTTTTTAGAAGGCAATTTTATCAATGCATCGAATTATTATCATAAACTTGGGCTCAATTTGCAGTCTCAGAATGTATACTTCAAACCATACTTAATGTACGATGGGAAAACGACAGATTCCATAATATACCTAAATGGCGGAGTTAAGAGCTTGGATCTGAGCATACTTAACGACAACAAATTCTTGCTAAACTTAGACAGTGTTGTTCGTTTACAAACAGACGGTTATCTGACATCACTTGATAAGCCCTGGTCTAATTATTATCAGACAAGATACAGCCTTAATGTCAATAACAATCTCATTAGATATAGCCTGAACCTTGGCGGTGACATAAGGAACAATGGAGAAAACAGAACACTTAATTATACTTATCAACTTCCTTGGAATTCGAGAATTGATCAGCTATCGATAGATTTTCTATACAAATTTAACATTAAGTGGGTTTCTAACATAACTACATCGAAGAACGAGTCTTTTGGGCTTTCTGATAATTATACTTTGAGCTCGAGTTATAACGTTGGTCCGTTTAGAGTGACGGGTTCTTGGGAGCAAACCTATGCTTTTCTTGATGAGCCTACGAGTACTAACAGAAATCTTGTGAGACTTAGTACTTCTATCAATTCAAAAAACATTAGTACTTCTTTAATAAGAAGCTTTGATTTTGTAACTGGTAAACAGCTTCCAGACAATTACACTATTAACTATTCTCAAGATTTTGGTCCAATGAATATCAATGGTTCGATTACCGGAACTTACGATAACGTTAATAAGAAACTCGGGAATGAGAATATCTCAATTAGTACTACATTCAAAGATTTTCAAACAAGTTACACACTCCAGTACACTATAACCCCCGGAAAACCTGTTTCCAACTTTGTGCACAATTTTAAATACTCTAATCTCACCACCACCTTGTACCAAGAGAACGATTTCGTAAAGAGAGCGATTGTATCCGGTTCTTTTGCACTCCTTGACTATTCAGCAAAACTTAGTGCAAACTATTCTGTACAATCCAGAGAGTCTCAACCAAACTACAGTTTTACTTTAAGTCTTGAAAAGAAGGATGAGAAGTATATTCTTTCGTACAACACCGATAACACTAAGAAATATGTCTTCGAGACACAATTAAAAACGCTTGACCCGAACATATCGTTGAAACTAAGATACAATCCTGAAGAAAATAAAATAGAAAGCGGGAACGTCGTTCTGGATAAATCGTTGCACTGCTGGCGGTTAAGCTTTGGCATTGACTTCTCCTATAAGAGCACAAGTTCTGTCTTTGATTATGTAGACAAAGTAACGTTCAAGTTCTACCTTACCGATATACCTGACATTTTCTTCTTTTTGAATCCTAAGGAAGGGCAGTTCCAATTTAGCGGGATGTGATGTGGTATGATGTTTTCCGACTTATCGAGCCAAAAGGGTAAAAATGAACACGGTGGAATGTTTGAGAGGTTTGAGGGTATTGTAAGAAAATACGCTCCCACGGAAGTTTCATTTTTACTTGCTGTTTCAGGCGGTGTGGACTCCATAGTTATGCTTGATTTGTTTATTCGGTTAAAAGCTAAGAGACAGCTGAAAATTGGTGTAGCAACCTTCAACCATAAACTTAGAAAAGAAGCAGATGAAGAAGTTGAATTCGTAAAAAAGTTCTGTGAAGACCATTCCATACCATTCTATACAGCTTGTGCAGATGTAAAAGCTTATGCTTACATTAATAAACTATCCTTAGAAGAAGCAGCAAGGATTTTGAGATACGAATTTCTCCATTCGGTTAAGAACTCTTACGGATACAATTTAATAGCCACAGCACATAATCTGAACGACTTGCTTGAAACAATTATTCTACGTCTTGCAAAGGGAACTGGACCATTTGGCATGGTTGGGCTCAAACCGCTGAGTGGAGAACACCTACGCCCACTTCTCTTTTTTACTCGTGAGGAGATAGAGAGTTACGCGATAGCAAGAAATCTTACTTTCTTTACAGACGCTTCGAATTTTGATGAAAGATACGAGAGAAACTATATAAGGCACCGGATTGTTCCGCTTCTGAGAAAGTTGAACCCATCAATAGAAAGAGCCGCAGAATCCTTAGCGCAAAGCACGTGGAAACTGGATGAATACATTGAGAGCGTAGTAGAAAAGACAGAAAGGTTTCGTACGAACGATCGATTGTTTTTTAAGTTAAGCGAAGATAGATACATTCAGATAGAACAGGTCAGGCGTTTTGCGATGGAGTTTTTCGGTAAACCGCTCGACAGGGAAAAGATAGAAAGATTCGAAAATGCGAAATCAAAATCATTTAAAGTTTCATTCTGGAGAAATTTGGGAATGGAGGTTTCTCACGGATGGGTCATGATGGGTGATATTATTTCGCATGAACGGTTTGAATATACTTTAACAATAGAAAGACATGGTAATGAAACTATATTTTGTCCAAATGAAAAGAGATATTATATCAATGGGTACTTTATAGAATTTATAAACCGTGATATAATGTTACCGTACGGTGTTGACAAAATTGTTCTAATAGTGAGGAATTGGATGGAAGGTGATAGAACGCTGGAAGGGAAGAAGGTAAAGGAAGTGTTCAACGAAAGAAAAGTGCCGACGTTTCTGCGGAGAATGATACCTTTAATTGAGTACAACGACAAAATTGTTTTTATACCGCATATTTACAAATCAAGATTTCTCGATAGTTTAAATATTCAGGTTGTAGTGAAAGGAGGTTTTGGTATTGAATCGTAGCATTGGCTCTATAATCTTTCTGATACTAATAGCTCTCTCGCTGTTTTGGATATACGAAGGATTTGTCAACTCGAAGAGTGCTATTGAAGTCAATATGAGTTATAGTGATTTCGTGAAGCGAATGGGTGATGGAGAAACCGATATCGCGAAAGTTACTATCAAAGACGATGGTAATTTAAGAGTGGAAACGAAAAATGGAAGGCTGTATTCCGTATATGCTCCATGGTTTAGGTATGACATAGAGAAAATTAACAAACTTGTGGAGTACGGAGTAGTGGTAGATGGTGAGAAAAGCGTAGATAGTAGTATTTGGATTAACGTTATTGGAAACGCCGCATTTATTATTCTCACAATCATTTTGTTTGCATTCATCATACGTGGACTTGGTAGAGGAAATAATCAGGCATTTACATTCACCAAGAGCAGAGCCGAGAAGGTAGGTCCTAACAAAATCAAGGTAACATTCAAAGATGTTGCTGGTGTTGATGAAGCAGTTGAGGAACTGAAAGAAACCGTTGATTTCTTGAAAAATCCAGGGAAGTTCTCTAAGATAGGTGCTCGCATGCCAAAGGGTATACTCCTTGTTGGACCTCCGGGAACTGGTAAGACGCTACTTGCTCGTGCCGTTGCCGGTGAAGCAAATGTTCCGTTCTTTCATATAAGCGGTTCAGACTTTGTTGAACTCTTTGTCGGTGTTGGTGCAGCAAGGGTTAGAGATCTATTTGAGCAGGCCAAGTCAAGCGCACCATGCATTGTATTTATAGACGAAATTGATGCGGTTGGAAGGCACAGAGGAGCAGGTCTTGGTGGCGGTCACGATGAAAGAGAGCAGACACTGAACCAATTGCTCGTTGAGATGGATGGATTCGACATCAATCAAGGTATTGTGGTTATGGCTGCAACGAACCGTCCAGATATCTTAGACCCGGCATTACTTAGACCTGGAAGGTTTGACAAAAAAGTGGTTGTAGATCCACCTGATGTGAAAGGTCGGGAGGCAATCCTAAAGATACATTTGAGGAATAAACCTATAGAAAAAGACGTTGATGTTGGCATCCTTGCTAAGAGAACGATAGGATTCGTTGGTGCGGACCTCGAGAATCTAGTCAACGAAGCTGCGCTGCTGGCAGCTCGCGCAGGAAGAAACGTTATAAATATGGAAGATTTTGAAGAGGCAATAGACAGAGTTATCGCAGGACCTGCGAGAAAGTCACGAATCATTTCAGAAAAGCAGAAGAAGATAGTCGCGTACCATGAAGTAGGCCATGCGATAATAGGTTCTTCATTACCTAATGCTGATCCCGTTCACAGGATATCGATTACTCCAAGGGGTTATGCAGCTCTCGGATACACACTACACCTACCAGCCGAAGATAAATATCTGGTGAGTAAGAATGAATTGCTAGACAATATCACAACATTACTCGGTGGTAGAGCAGCAGAAGAGATTGTATTTGGCGATTTCACAAGCGGTGCTGCCAATGATATCGAAAGGGCTACTGAAATAGCCAGAAAGATGGTTTGTGAATATGGTATGAGTGAAAGCTTCGGACCTCTCGCATGGGGAAAGACTGAACAAGAAGTTTTCCTTGGAAAAGAATTAACGAGAATAAGGAATTACAGCGAAGATGTAGCGAAACTAATTGACCATGAGATTCAAAAGATAGTCATGACGTGCTATAACAGGGCAAAAGAAATACTTGAAAATAACAGGGAAAAGATGGAGAAAATAGTCAACATACTCCTTGAAAGAGAAGTAATGAGTGGAGAAGAACTGAGGGCTTTGCTTAACGGTGGAACAGAATCCCTTGAAACTGTTTAAACTGTCTAAGGACTGCTCTCTATTAATGTTCTTAAATTTAGGGGGGATCGTATGAAAGACTTATCGAACATTTTAGGATTAAACAAGTCTGTTGAACTCAATACAAACGAGAGTATGGTGTGGGAAGAGGAAGAAGAATTATCATACCTACATCTCGTGTCGACTTCGTCACTCTTGAAAGAGGTAAGCCACGTTACGTACGAATTTCTTGGAGCTTACATTGACGAAGAAGAAACTTCTGTTGTAACAGACGCTGAAATTAGTCACCTCAAACCTGTCGTTGTTGGAGAAAATTTGATAATTGGAGCTCGCATCACAGATATAGTAGGTAATCGTGTCTTATTTAAATTCGTCGTAATGAGAGAATCCGAAAAAATCGCCGAGGGAACTTTGACACGCGTAGTGGTTTCCAAGAACTATTTGAAAAGAAAAGCCGTTGAGAATTTCTAAACCTGAGGTGAACAGAGTTTAATGCGCAGACCGAGAGACTCTGAATCGTTTAAAGAATATAACTTTGTTCTTAATTATCAAAAATCAGAAGCTGAAATTTTTAAGCTAAAGGGCAACCTTCAGAAGGTTGCCCTTATTTTCCCGAACAGTTATAAAATAGCGAGTGGATCTTTAGCTTGGAGTTGGATACAGAACCTCCTAACGAAAAACAACCTAAATGTTCAGCGTTTTTTTTATGAAGACTGGTTCAGTAAATTCTATTCCCTTGAGGAACAAGTTCCTATCGACGAATTTCAAATCTGGTTATTCACATTCCAATTTGAAAATGATTTGATAAACATAGCAAGAATGTTGAAAAAGAAGGGGATTCCATTGTCTTTCCAGCAAAGAGAGTCTTACCATCCCATCATCATAATTGGTGGTCCAGTAACGCTGTTTAATCATAGGATTGTGGAAGACATTGCTGATTTTGTGTTTATAGGTGATCTTGAATGTTGTTCAAATCAGTTTTCCGAAGCTTTATCTTTGGACAACAAAGAAGAAATAGAGAACAATCTTCTGAAGATACCACAGATATATTCGAAGAAATACAGAAAAACGAATTATGAAAACTGCATCGGAAATCTATCGCCTATACCTATGGCACATTATATAACCCCGCATTCGCCTTTCAAAAATAAGCTTCTGATAGAAATCGGAAGGGGATGTATAAGAAGGTGCGCGTTTTGTGTTACTGGATATACGAAAAAGCCTGTGAAATTTGCGAAGTTGGATGATTTTATTGAAACACTTGACAGGTTTAAACATCACGAATTTGGTTTGATAAGCGCAACTATAACGGATTACCCATACCTTGATGAACTTCTGGACTATATAGAAAACAATGAAATAAGATTCTCTGTTTCATCGATGAGGGTGGACAAAGTGAATGAAAAACTTCTAAAACTCCTTAGAATCACCGACCACCATTCATTCACAGTAGCACCGGAGGGCATTTCACAAAAGATGCGGGACATAATGTTAAAGGACTTATCAACAGAGCAGATAGTCAAAGGTCTTGAGATAGGAAGGAAAGTAGGCTTTGAAAACGTTAAGTTTTACTATATTATTGGTCTGGAGGAGGAAACTGAGGAAGATTACAAAGAGCTGATAGAATTCTTGAACCAAGTGTTGAAATTGGGGTACAAAGAAGTCAGTGTCAGCATTAATCCTTTGGTTCCGAAGCTCTCTACACCGTTTGCTAATAGAAAAATGATAGACAAGAAAGAATACGAAAAACGTACAGCGTATATAAAAAAGAGCGTACCGAAAGGTGTCAAGCTAAACTTCGAAAGTTATAAGTCCATGAAAATTCAGTATGAAATATCTCACTTGAATGGAAACGAAAGCATACGATATGTTCAGGAGAAGTTTGAAGAATAGATTTATATCGCCATAAACAAAAAACGCGGAGCTTACGCTCCGCATTTATTAATCGATGTACAAAAGTTAATTATCTTCATCTTGTTCTTTCTTTCTCTTTTTTCTTTCTCTCAAGAACAAAGAAACAAGCGTAAGAACTGTGAAAATCAGCAAAGCTAAATTCATATAAAATTCGACAGGTTTTGGGCTTATTCCCAAATAATATATAAAAACTATGATTTCAAGTATAAAAGCCCATGTAAAGATTGTTAAGATGCCCTTTGTAAACATAATCACAGCCCTTCCAATTTTCTGTATAGTTTTGGTATACTCTCAACAAGCAGTTTCGAATATTCATGTTGTGGTTCCAAAACGACTTTATCAGGATGGCCTCTGTCTACTATTTCACCATCTTTCATAACAAATATATTGTCAGAAACGTAGTAAGCAAGTCCAAGGTCATGGGTTATGAAAATGATAGATGTTCCTTGCTCGTCTCTTAACTTTTCGAAGAGCTGTATTATTCCTCCTCTACTGGAAGCATCTATCATCGATGTTGGTTCATCTGCTACTATCATTAATGGTCTCAAAATCCAACATCTTGCAATCATAATTCTTTGCTTTTGACCACCGGACACCTGATGAGGATACTTTCCAAGTATATCTTTCGGATCTATACCAACTTTAAATAGAGAATCCTTTATTATTTCAAGAGCTTCCTTTTTGTTTGAAGGCTTCTTTTCTAAAAGATTTATTGCTTGCCAAAGTGGCCTTTCCACCGGATAAAACGGGTTGTAACTTGCGAATGGATCTTGAAAAACAGCATGGACCTTTCTTCTAAAGGTCTTAAAATCCTCCTGAGTTTTCAAATCTTTCCATATATCTTTTCCTTCGAACATAATCTTTCCTGAGGTTGGTTGTATAAGTCTTAATAACATTTTTGCTGTTGTAGTCTTTCCTGATCCACTCTCACCAACTAATGACACTATCTCTTTTTCCTTGACTGTAAACGATACGCTTTTAACGGCATTAACATGTCGCTTTGCTATAAAACCTAATGAAAATGTTTTAGTCAAATTTTCAACAACGAGTCTACTCATACTCTCTCCTCCTGAAAGAGAAAACAGGCAACTTGTCTATCCTTTTCCACCTCTATCAATTTTGGTTCCTTTTGTTTACATATTTCCATTGCGTGTGGACATCTTGGTTGAAATCTACACCCACTCGGCGGGTTTATCAAGTTAGCAGGTGCGCCAGGAATTACGCTAATGCCTCTTTCCCTTACTTCTGGTTCTGGTGTTAAAACGGATTCAAAGAGGCCTTTAGTGTAAGGATGCAATGGCTTCTCTAACATCTTCTCCATATTCGAGAACTCAACTATCTTACCTGCATACATAACGAGCATTCTGTCTGCTATCTGTCTGATTGTTGCTATATCGTGTGTTATGAACATGATACTCTTTACAATACCTTTTCTCTTGAGATCCATTAAGACCTGTAGGAGAACTTTTTGATTGACAACATCGAGTGCGGAAGTTGGTTCATCAGCAACTAACAACTTCGGGTTCAAAAGCGTTGCAATCGCTATAACGGCACGCTGTCTCATTCCTCCACTAAGTTCAAACGGATATCTTCTTAGCCATTCAGGTTTGAGACCTACTTGTTCAAACCTTTCCTCGGCTTTCTTCAAAAGTTCTTTTTCATCAATTCCATGTGACTGTGCGAGGTGCTCAACATATTTTGACATTCTAATAGTTGGCATCAGAGCGTTCATCGCACTCTGAGGTATTATGGTTATGTCGCTTCCCCAGAATCTTCTCTTAACTTCATCACGTGACATAGCTGATATTTCTTCAAATTTGCCATCCGTTTTCAAGAAAACTTTTCCGTCTATCAACCTCAAAGGTTTTAGCATATTCATGAAAACAAGGTTTGAAAGCGTTGTCTTACCAGAACCTGATTCCCCAACTATACCAACAACCTCGTCTTCGTATATCTCAAATGAAACACTATCAACGGCCTTTACGGTTGCTTGTTCCAAAACATAGTAAGCCCTAGCATTCTCGACTTTTAAAAGTACGTCTTTCACGATTATTCCTCCCTTAAACGTGGGTTAAAGACCTCATCCATTGTCGTGCTGATAACCATCAACGAAGCTGTGACAGCGACAATGACGATTCCCGGTGGTACAAACCACCACCACATTCCTCTCCTCATCGATTCCATTAACACTGCCCACTGTAGCATCAAACCTAAGGATATTCCGCGTGTTGGGCCAAGACCTATTAAACTCAATCCAGCTTCACCCATTATTCCACCGTTTATGAAAAGCACGAACGACATAAATGCGTACGTAGCAATGGTTGGTAGTAAGTCCTCAATTATTAATCTGAGATCGGAATATCCCGCCATAACTGATAAATAAACATATTCTCGTGACATAACACTCATCAACTGAGCTCTTATCGCCCTCGCGAACCAAGGCCATTGGAAGAGTCCCAATATGACAGCGACGACCTCCAAACTTCTTACGTTTAAATAACTTGCTATAAGAATAGCTATAAGTACCGACGGTGTAGTTAAGACAATGTTCGTTAAGGATGTTAATACATCGTCTACAATCCCTCTTTTTACAGCAGACAGACTTCCTATCAACGCCCCAATGATCAGCGAAATAATAGCGGCAAGAAAACCTATATAGAGTGAAGATCTAATTCCATGTAGGAGTTGTGCCAAGATATCTCTTCCATATGTGTCTGTACCCAATGGATGGTTAGCAGACGGTGGTTGCTCTCTATCCCAACTCATTTCCATAGGATCAACTGTGTAAAAAATGGGACCAAAAATTCCTAGAAATAGGAAGATGAGGAATATTGATATACCTACCAGAAACTTCTTATTCTTGAATAATGGTCTTATCATCGTCGCAAGCATAATCATTCCCCCTGACCAAGTCTTATCCTTGGATCTATTAACGCATACATAAAGTCCATGATGAAGTTAGCCAGATATATTGAAGCGATGAGTATTATAAACACACCTTGTATCATTGGAAAATCAAGAGTTGTTAGTGCTTTAAACAAGAGATAACCTGTTCCAGGATAGTTAAAAACAATTTCCGTAATCAATGCTCCTCCCAAAACTCCACCTAAACTTAACGCAAGTCCAGTAATTTGCGGTAGGATTGAATTTTTGAAAGCGTATTTGAATATTCTTTTCTCGCTCATTCCGAGGTATTCAGAGAATAGTGCGTAATCGCTTCCGAGTTCGTTTACGACCATAACCCTCATTCCTATTGCCCAGCCTCCCATGGCTGAGATAACTATCGACGCAAATGGCATTATATAATGTTTCAAAGCATCCAAGAAAAAGTTCAAGCTGAAACTTGGAATCGTTCCTTGTGAATAAGCACCCTGCACTGGTAACCATCCTAATTTTACACCGAATAAGAATATAAATAACATTCCGAGCCAATAATAAGGGATTTGAGAAATTATCATCGAGGATGTAAGAACCCACCTATCTACCCAGGTATTTCTCCTGTATGCTGCTATAGCACCAAGCATATTTCCAAGCCACCAAGCAACTAAAGTTGCTGGCAAAAGTAAAATAAGGGTCCAAGGTATTACTGGAATAATCAAGTCAAGTACCTTTCTCGGATAGTACGTTATCGAGGTTCCGAGGTCACCTTTCAACGCACGACCCACAAATTCGAAATACTGTACAACTACAGGTTTACCTACGCCGAACTGCTCCATTAATGTCTTTTCAGCAGCTCTTATTGCTTCAGGGTTTGCCTGTGCAACCTGAGAAAGATTGGCAAGAAGCTGGGCAAGTGGGTTTCCTGGAATTGCTCGAGGAAGGATAAAAACGATGGTTGTTGCAACGATGTAAGTTACAAGTAAGAATAAAAATCTTCTTAACAAAAACCTTAACATATTTTTCGACTTCATTCTACCACTCCTTGCATTTTTTATGTAATTCCGTAAGCGGTCCCCATTCAAATGGGGACCGCATCAGAAAGTAAAAACAGGTAAGTATTTCTCAATTATTTCTTAGCTTTGCTAAGGTCGTCGAATACCTTAGAAGTTGGAATACCAAGTCCGCCTTCTTCGGTTGTTCCTAACCATTTTGGAACTGGTTGAGGACTCTTAACAGAGGAGATCCCGAATAGTGTTGGTAGCGCATCTGCATGCCATGGTGCTGGTCTAAACCAGTACGGATTATCTTCACTTGGCCAGTTTCTCCAATACTTTGTCGAATAATTGTACCAGTGAGCTGTGTAGAATGCAGGTATGCTTGGCATATCTTTATAGATCATTTCTTGCAGTCTGAAATAAGCGTTCTTCCTGACGTTCGAATCGAGAGAGGAAACTGCACTGTCCAATAGTTTTACTACTTCGTCGTTGTCGTATCTCTGCCAGTCTCCTGCCCATGTAACCTCGCCAACTGGTGCAGAAAGCCTCTTATCAAGTGCGAATCTGTAAATGTTGAATGGGTGATCAAAGCTTGGTCCAACGCTCCAAGAGATTATTATATCAAACGTTCCCTTTGTCATTCTATCTGCCCAGACGGAGAAATCTGGGAATTCAGTTCTAACTTCAATACCTACCTTTTTCAGGCTGAGTGCTATCATTTCACACATCATCATCCAATCAGACCAACCGTAAGGAACTGATATCGTGTAAGAAAGCTTCTTGCCATCCGGTGTTACCCTTATGCCATCTTTTCCTAATTTGTAACCTGCTTCGTCGAGTATCTTGTTTGCCTTTTCAATATCGTATGGAATTCTACCATCGCTTGTTCCAAAAGTCTTCTTCGCAAGATCATAGTTTATGTATTGCCTATTTGGTTTGAACAAATCAATGACAAACGAAGGATGTGCCTGACTGCCGTAGCCGAAGTATGCCTTTTCGAGCATATCTTCATATGGTATAGCATAAGCGATAGCCTTTCTAACTGCTGGATCAGAAAGTCCAGGTTTTGTGTTATTTAAGTAGACAAAACCAACACCGTCTGGTAGGAAGTATGGTTTCGATTTATACCATGTTCCAATTGGGAGATTCTTCTTTTGCCACATTTCCCAGATGTTTGGTATGAACAATCCAGCCCAGTCTACATCTCCTCTTTCAATAGCCAAACTTGCACTTGGATTATCTTTGTAAATTACATGTGCAATGTATTTTGGCCTTGGCAGTCCAAAAATACCCTTACCCCACCAATCTTCAACCCTCTGATAGACAACAATATCAGGTGCGTAGAAGTAGAGCTTGTAAGGTCCAGAGACAACTTGCTCAGATGGTTTGTCGTTTATCCAGTCTTGTATGTTTATCTTCTTTGCTTCGAGAGCCGTATAAACGTGCTTTGGCATTGGTTGAGCTCCAAGAGCGTATGACAAGAACTGGAAGTAGTTCAGTGGCTTTGTCTTTGCCTTGAATTCAACAACTTTTGTTCCAAGGCGTGTTATTGAGTCTATGTAGTTCTCCCAGCCTGCTCCTGGTCCAATACCAAGTTTCTTTGTAAGTTCAAAAGCGTAAACAAAATCATCTGCTGTTATCTGCCTTCCATCGCTCCACTTTGCTTCAGGCCTTATGTAGATCCTCAGTGTTGTACTGTTGACAAATTCGTACTTTTCTGCAATGAGAGGAATCCAAGCATCTCTTCCAAGGTCGTACTGAAAAGCCGGTATGTACATAAATTGGTCAGTACCCCATGTTGACTGTGGCGCATAGAGGTTCCATGTCGTTGCTGGTCCCCATAGAGCACCAGCAATGTAAACTGTTTCCTCACGCGGGAAAGACACCGCTGCAAACGTTAAAGAGAGAACAAATAACAAAACCAAGAACGTACCTAACTTCCTCATACTCACACCTCCTGATAGTAAAGTTGGGTAGTCATCAATCAAAAGACCTCAAAAAATCCTCGAGAACTAAAACATTTGCACCAACAAGCGAGGGCGGAACTTCTTTGAAAACAGTATCGCGTATGTTCACATCAAAAATCTTATCTGCTTCAATAATTTGATTCAATCGATCATTTATCTCTGATGAAAACGTTTCATATATATCGTTTATTAGTCCGCCAAAAACAATGACATCGGGATTCAAAAGATAACCCATATTCCTTACGGTTAAAGCCAGTTGGTGAATAAAATCATCTACTACGTGTTTAACACCAGGGTACCCTTCATACCACAGTTTTTTCATGTATTCAAACTTATCTTTCAGCGATGCGTTTCGATGAAAGGTAGGACTTTCTATTCTGTCTAAAATTTTTGATAATGAAAGTAATTTCTCGAGCTCAGTATTGCTAACACTCAACTCCACATGTCCAATTTCGCCTGCTATAGAATTCTTTCCCCTAACAATATCACCGTTTACAGCGATAGAGCCGCCTATACCTTCACCAAAGTACAGGAAAAACGCAACCTTAGATTCTCTGACATCATTTGAGAAAAACAATTCGGCAAGCAAAGAAAGGTTTGCATCATTCTCGGCAAGTACCTCTAAACCCATCTCTTTAAATTCCCTTTGAAGATTCAAATCTTTCCAGTCTAAATTAGGAGCACAGATTAGGAGCTTTCTCTTATAGTCAACCATTCCAGGTAGAGAGAAAACAACTTTCGTAATATTGCTATTGATTCTGTAATTCTTTTGAATTCTATAAAACGTGTCAAGCACAATTCTCTTAAACTCTCCAAAATTGTCGGGTGTTAAAAAGTTTTCCACAATTCTCCAAGACCCATCAAGAAAACCGACAGCTACAATTGTTTCCTTGACTTCCACGTTGTATATCACCGATGTTATGAAAGAAGTTGTAGGGGCATAGACTAAAGATTTCCTACCTCTGCCAGACGAAGTATTCTTAACCTCAATAAGGTTCTCGGATTCAAGCTCACCCATTAATCTCCAGATTGCACTTAAAGCAAGTCCAGTTTTATGAGCTATTTCGCTCCTCGTGGCATGCCCTTTCTCCATTAGGTACCTCATTACCATCTTTTTGTTCTTTCTTTTCATAGATACGGGATTAAGCTTCTTGTTTACCATATGCTCCCCCTACAGAATTAATTCTTTCTCAGAAAAAATCACTTATATTATATAAGACAAAGGCGGATAAAAGAAACACTATGATACTGAATATATTTGAAGCAATAATGACTTACAAGAGAATTATTTATTATTCTAAGTGAGAAAGAAATATTCTATTGTTATTCAAATGTTTAATGAAACTTGTTTCAATTTTCAAAGCATACAAATTAGGAAGATGCATTTTTCACTCTTATGTAGAAAAAGATGGAAAACTCATCTTTTTATTGGAATTATGATGAATGACGAATTTCTCTTCTGTGTTCTAATATATACTATAGGGCTTGTGTGGTCCGAATTTAATGCTGTACACTTCAGCGAATTGAGAAAAGTTCAGAAAATAAACAAAAAGGCACAGCTAAGCTGTGCCAGATTGTTATAATTATCATATATTTTGTCGTTGCCTTGCCATACTTCCTATACTTTCCCTAACTTCATACTGAATATTCCCGTAGCAAGAATGATAGCCGTTTCAAATCTTAGGATCTTTTTTCCAAGACATATGCTTTTAAACTTTTTTTTCAATATTGAAAGCTCTTTTTGGGAGAATCCTCCTTCAGGTCCTGCAATTAATCCAATGTTCTTTGAAATCCTTTTCGGGATCTTTCTACCTTTGAAATCTAAAATATACGTACTCTCCGGTGCTAAGGAGAAAATATCAAGAAATTCGACAGGTTTAATTACTGGAAAATGATATCTCACGCATTGTTTAGAAGCCTCTCTTACAATCAGTTCCAGCTTTTCAATTTTATCATCGTAATGCCTTGATGCACGATCATTGTTAAAGACGTATATCTCGTCTACCCCGAGTTCTACAGCCTTTTCAATGGTCCATCTGAGTCGTTCCCAACGTCCAGATGGTGCAAATAAGACAAGTCTTCCTTCCGTATTTGGAACAAAATCATAGCTGATAACTGTTCCATAAGCCGAATTTCTGTCTATTTTTTTCACTACAACTTTATACTTACCACCATTACCGTCAGTTGCCTCAATAACTTCCCCCTCTTTAACACGAGTGACTTTCATGTGTGTTACCTCGTGCTCATCGAAATGAACAACATCTTCCTTTGGCATACAATAGAATAGATTTGGCAATTTACACTCCCCCAAAAATACCGCCCTTGCACAACTTCGTAATTTAAAGGCAGGTACAAGGGCGGTAGTGATTTATATATGTTCTAAAAAGTCAACAATTTTAAAGGCAGGACGAAATAATTCGAAATTACCAGTGGAGAAGCTCCTTCTCAGTGTCCTTATCGAATATGTTCATAGTTGTCATGTCGAAGACGAGATCAATTTTTTGTCCTTCCTTAGCTTGGCTCTTTGCATTAACTCTTGCTACAAGTCTATCATCGCCGGCCACTACGTGAAGTAATGTTTCACTGCCAAGCGGTTCAACAACATCGACAGTAACTTCCGCCGTGTTTTCAGGTTTCGGAGCGATTGCAAACATCTTATCGTATATGTTTTCAGGCCTGATTCCGAAGACTATATCTTTGTCAATATAATTTGCTAACTTGTCTTCATATTCTGCAGGTACTTTCAGTTTTAGACCACTTGTTTTAACCCAGAGCCCACCTTCCCCTCTTATGATCTTTCCATTGAGGAAGTTCATAGAAGGACTTCCAATAAAACCGGCAACAAAAATGTTAGCTGGTCTGTTGTAAACTTCATACGGACTTCCTATCTGTTGGATAACACCGTCTTTCATGATTACAATTTTGTCAGCCATTGTCATAGCTTCGACCTGGTCGTGTGTAACGTAAACAATTGTTGCCTCAAGCCTCATGTGCAATTTCTTGAGTTCAGCCCTCATCTGCACACGAAGCTTAGCGTCAAGGTTGGATAGTGGTTCATCAAACAAGAATACCTTTGGGTTTCTAACAATTGCCCTACCGACAGCAACTCTTTGCCTTTGACCACCTGAAAGTTGTCTTGGCTTTCTATCAAGAAGGTGTTCAATTTCCAAAATTCTCGCTGCTTCTCTTACACGTTTTTCGATCTCATCTTTTGGTACTTTTCTGAGCTTCAAACCAAATGCCATGTTTTCGTAAACAGTCATATGTGGATACAACGCATAGTTCTGGAAAACGAAAGCGATATCTCTATCTTTCGGTTCAACATCATTGACTATGCGATTATCAATCTTTATAGTACCCTTAGTTATTTCTTCAAGACCAGCTATCATTCTGAGTGTTGTTGTTTTACCACAGCCTGATGGTCCAAGCAGAACCACGAATTCTTTGTCCTCAACCGTGAAGTTTGCATCTTTTACAGCTTCAACCTTACCTTCGTAAATCTTCCATACGTGTTCGAGCAAAACCTGTGCCATACTTACTCACCCTCCTCATCAGTTTCAGATTCAAAAATTTCCTCCAATTTTAAATCTTTGAAAAGCGAAGGATCACCTAAATCCAACAAATACAAATCCCACACCCTTTCCATAAATTCCATGATCTTTTTGTATTTATCAAAAGAGATTACAACCGATGTGGGTTTGCCATTCTTCGTAACAATAATATCAAAATTCAAGGAATCATCAACAACTTTCGAAAACTTTGCCTTAGCCTCAGCCAACGAGAGAAATTCTTGCTTAGTTCTCATATCTGTTTACCTCCTGACTATAATTATAGTCAAAAAAAGACAAGTATGGTTGCAGGTAGTAAAAAGTTACATAAATGTTACCAATAAGAAATATCGCTGAGGAGGAAGAGGAGTAAAATTATGATAGAAATTTGACTGAACGGTCAATAAATTTCCAAAGATATAAAGATACTCAAGGAGGGATAAGATTATGGCAGTTGGTGGATTAAAGGGTTTGGTTTATCATCAAGCTGGTAAGATGATTTCATCTGTGATGAGAAAGGCTGATACGCAAACGTTTGCGAAACTCCTTTTCACAGTTTCGGCACTGAGCAAGGAACCGGCAAAGAGCGGGCTTAAAAAGCTCGGCCTTATGGCACAAGAAGGACATCCAATGATTAAAAAGTGGATCGAGATATTCCAAAAGTCCTCTCCAAAATCCGTTGAAAAGATAATCAACAACCTTATAATCAACGAATTTGCAATCGGTGAACCAACGAGGCAAAAGATAATGCACGAAGAAAAAGTCGTTCTTCCGAAACTCGGTGTTATAAGTCCAACTTATGCTTGCAACTTGAACTGTATAGGATGTTACGCTGGTCTCTACGGTAGAAAGTACGAACTAACGAAAGACGAGGTTAGGAACATTCTTAAGCAAGGCGAAGAGCTCGGTATTTATTTCTGGGTAATCACCGGTGGTGAGCCTTTCTACTGGCCACATCTAATGGAAATTTTAGAAGAATTCAATGAACACTACTTCATGATTTACTCAAACGGTATCCTTATCAATGAAGAAAAGGCCAAGAAACTGTCTGAGCTTGGAAACGCAACGATTTCAATCTCCGTCGAAGGATTCGAGTCAGAAACGGACTGGAGGAGAGGACACGGTGTCTTCAAGGCAATACAGAACACTTGGGAAAGATTGAGAAGGTACGGTATACCTTTCGGTGCAAGTGTTACAGCAACGCGTGTCAACCACGATATAATCATGAAAGATGAATTCTGGAACTTCCTGGAAGAAAACGGCGTAAGTTACGTCTGGATTTACCAGTTCATGCCAGTTGGACAAGACCCAGTAATGGATCTTGTCCCAACTCCAAAGCAGAGATACGAAAGGTTCTTTAAGACAGAGCAGATGAGGCTGAGCGGTAGGTTTGCATTCGTTGCGGACTTTTGGAATCACGGCTTCTTAACTCATGGTTGTCTGTCTGCCGGAGCAAAGTATTTCCATGTCAACGCAAAAGGTTACGTTGAACCATGTGTTTTCCAGCAATTTGCTGTTGATAGCATAAGAGAGAAATCACTGCTAGAAATATTCAAATCTCCGTTCTTCGAATCATACAAGAGAGCGATTCCATTCTCGAATAACCTATTCAGACCATGCCCAATTATCGACAACCCAAAGGTGTTTAGAGCAATGGTTAAGAACTTCAATGCAATACCGCAGCACGAAGGTTCTGAAAAGACAATTACTGAATTAGCGCCAGAACTTGACAAGTTGGCAGCAGAGTGGAAAGAATACGCAGACAAATTATGGTATGAATATGGTTACGTTGAAAGGTATCCAGTAAACCGCGGAATTTATAATTACGAAACAAGAATGAAGCGATACATGAACAAAGAAGAGGCACTTAAAGTTGACAAAAAACTGTCCCTGTGATTATAAGATATGATGGCATAGCAAGCATTTGGGGGCGCTCAAATTGGCTAACAAGTCAAGCGAAACGCGGGAGAAGATACTTTCTGCTGCAAGGAAATTATTTTCAGAAAAAGGTTACGACGGAGTAAGTATGGAGGACATTGCGCAAGCCTCGGGCGTGCGCAAGTCCCTTATTTATTATTACTTTCCAAGTAAGGATGTTCTTTTCGAGGAAGTTTGGGTAAGTGTTATTGACGAGTTAGAGACAGAACTATTTTCCGAAGCAGAAAATGAAGGTAGCATTCTGAAAGTTATTAAGAAACTAATAAAGAAATACGTTGAGTTTGCCCTTAACAAGCAGCAGCTTAGTAAATTGATTGCTCGAGAGCGAATGCACGTACTTGAAAATGAGAGCAATTTTGCAAACGCACATAAGAGATATATCAGTCTGTTGAGTAGGCTTGAAAAGATTTTCGAAAGGGGTAAAAACGAAGGGGTTTTAAATAACATTGACCCGTCAACAGCAACTGAAATAATTTCGACTGTTGATTCAATTCCAAGAAAAAGTTTGTTAAAAAGTGTAGAAGAGTTTTTGGTAAGAGTTATTTTAAAGGAGAAGCCGGAACAGTCAGCACATCAATAAATTTTCTCAAGAGGTGCATGAACAGTGAACTCTTCAAAAAAGAAGGCTTTTTATTTTGTACTCTTAATGGGGCTTGTGAGTTTATTCAGCGACATCACTTACGAAGGAGCAAGGAGCCTTGTAGGACCTTACCTTGGATTGCTTGGTGCATCAGCAGTAGTAGTTAGTGCCGTGGCTGGTCTTGGTGAGCTGTTGGGATACACGCTGAGATACCTAACAGGAAAGCTTGTTGACAAAACGAGGAAATATTGGTTTTTTGCGATATTAGGTTACTCTGTCAACTTACTTGTAATACCCACGCTTGCACTTACAAAACACTGGACTTTAGCGGCACTACTCATCGTGTTAGAACGTATTGGAAAGGCTTTAAGAAAGCCGGCAAAAGATACAATAACCTCATTTGCTGGCAGTCAGCTCGGATACGGAACTACCTTTGCTTTAGAGGAATTTCTTGACCAAATTGGAGCTACTATTGGTCCATTGATAATGAGTATAACGATAGCACAAAATATAAAACTTGGAACTATTGACTCTTACAGAAAAGCATTCTCATTTCTCGCGTTTCCTGCGTTAATAACAATCGGTATTATATTCATAGCAAGAGTTCTGGTTCCAGAGCCTGAGAAAATGGAAAAGGAATCGGTTTCTTCCAAAAGCAGTCAAATTAAATTTGACAAGGCGTTCTATGCGTATTTAATCGCAATATCACTTATCGCTTTTGGCTTTGCCGACTTTGCCCTGATTGGTTATCATGTTCAGAAGTTTGGTATATTGTCCCCAGCTCTGATACCAACAGCCTATATGATTGCGATGATAATTGATGCGTTTGCAGCACTCATATTCGGCAGACTGTTTGATAAGTTCGGTATAAATATATTGGCATTATCGACATTTATCGCGGCGTTTTATTCTATATTTGCGTTTTCGCAAACCTCGGCAAACGTGTTTATCGGTGCAGCTCTTTGGGGCATTGGAATGGGAGCGCAGGAATCCATAATGAAAGCTACGATTGCAAAGTTAGTTAGCAAAGAAGTGCGCGGTACAGCATACGGTTTCTTCAACGCGATATTCGGCATTGCTTGGTTTGTTGGTAGTGCATTCTTAGGATTAATGTACTCGCTTGACATTAGGTATTTGATAGCTTTGTCTGTTGCAACGCAAGTTTCTGCGGTAGTTGTAATCTTCTATATAAGCAAAATTAAAAAATAGCAAGATTAAATTGAAAGAACAAGGGGTGCGTTATGCACCCCTTTATTATTAGCTATTAATTTTTCTTACTTTCTTTTCGTAATTCCTTGCTTTTTGTCTAATCTTCTTTTGTACTCAGAATATGTCTTTTGGCTGTCTTTTAGGAATTTCTGGAGCTTTCTTTCAAAATCTTCTTTCTTTGCTTCTGCTTCATTTTCCTTCGTTTCTTCTTTCAGTGAAAGTTCCCACTTGCCATCTCTGCCTTTTCCTATGATCTTTGCTTCTACCTCTTGTCCAACCTTAAGAAAATCTTCGACTTTCTGGACGTACTGATTAGAAATCTTTGATATGTGTATGAACCCCTTTTCTCCGTTTTCAAGCTCGACGTTTGCTCCGAATTTGAGTACTTCTATTACCTTGCCTTTTACTACTTGACCAACTTCCATAAAATATAACCCTCCTGAAAGATAAGATTGGAGTACACGTTTTTAAAATTATCAATACTTACCTTCGAACTTCTTCTTAAACTTCTGCACGCGTCCTTCGGTATCTACGATCAGGCTTGCACCTCCACTTCCTTTGTAGAGTGGATGGCAGTTAGAACAGACATCAACTTTAAGCTGTTCCTTAGTTGTCCAAATCTTGTGCTCAGCACCACAAGCACACCTAACGTTTAGAAGCCTCAGTTCTGGGTGAATACCCTTTTTCAACTCACTCACCTCTCCTACATGATTTTTGCCTGATTAAATTCACGTTATATAATACCACTTTTCCTTTGATTTTTCAAGTATTATATTTTTATGTCCTTGAAATTCTCTTGAATTGTATTCAAGAGAGCTATTGTTTGTTTGACATTTGAGAACACATTGTTTATTTCATCAAAGAACCTCTGAATAGAAGCACTTATTTCCTCAGCTGTTGCGGAACTTTCTTCTGATATTGCGAGCAAGTTTTGTATACTCGTTGTTATGCTCTCCAGTTTGTCTGTTTCCCTGTTCAAGGTCGAAACGAGCAAGTTCAGTTGTTCGCTTATTTGAGAAATAATCTCACTTGATTCTTTACTCTCTTCTGCACTTCTAATTAGTGTTTGAGATTGTTCTTTCAATTCTTCATAGCCTTTAATAATACTTGAGCTTAATTTATCAATCCCACCAGAGACACTTCCAAGGAATTGTGAAATCTTCACAGCTGAAGCCTTGCTTTCTTCCGCAAGTTTTCTGATTTCGTCTGCTACAACTGCAAATCCTCTTCCTGCCTCACCACTTCTTGCAGCCTCTATAGCTGCATTCAATGCCAACAAATTAGTTTGTTCTGCAATGCTCATAACTGTTTTCGCTATGTCCATTATTGCACTTGCCTGATTTCTTAGCTGTTGGCTCTCATTGGCTATGCTCTCGAAATCATCACTCATGCTTCTCATGCCGTTAGCAGACTGTTCAACACTACTTGCCGCAGCCCTTATCTTTTGAACGGCAAGATTGAGATCACTGATGATTTGATTTTGTTGATTAATTGTCTTTGAAATAGTTTCCACGTTCGATGTAACAGCATCTGAAATTCTTTCGGCATCATTACTTATCTGTACCGCAGTGTCTGCTACTTGGGTTGACAATTCCTTCATAGTATCTATTTGTTCTTGGACTACGTTAGCCGAATCTATTGTTTTCTTAGAGAATGCCATTATTTCTTCCATATCGCCTTGTAGACCTATAAGAAATTCTCTGAATTCATATGCAGCTTCATTAAATGATTGGGAAATATCTTCAAAATTCTTTTCTCCATATACGTTAACGGTGTTGTTGAAATCCTTTTGTTTCAAGATCTCATTCTTATCTTTAAGCGCTGTTAACCCAGTTTTGAAGTCTCTGAGTCCAAAATACACAGCAGCTAAAGCAGCTCCCGCTGTTAAAACTGACCCGAAAAGCGGACCAAAAAAGTTTGTGAACAAGTAAGACGCGATAAATGTAAAAATCGGGAAAACTATCGTGTAGGTTGATATAAAACTTCTTGAAAGGCCGAACGAAAATAACCTGAACGTGCGGAGTTTAACGGTTCTTCCGTATGGTTTTGTCGAATGAAGTTTAACTTCTATATATGAACCAGAAGGTGACGAACCTTGATCGAGTATCTCAATCTTCAGCGGGTCATTGAAAAACTCGGAAGCTCCTTTTAATAAACCTAAGAAATAAGATCTGAAATCTCTGTGCGATTGATATCTGACTATTGCTGTATTCTGGTCGATATAGTTAAAAATAATCCTTGGAGGCTTAGCGCCAGATATCCTTCTTGTCAAAGCTCTGTGCACACTATCCATTGCGCTCATAAATGACATACAGTTGTTCTTTTTGAAATAACTTGGATACGCATCGTGGAAAGAGCGTATGTTGTTGTAGCCTGTTTCCTCCCACAATTGCTCGTAAGTCTTTCCAACTTTTTGCGCCAATCTTTTCGAGAACTCCATCACAAGTTCATCTGAGACATCGTTTATTGGGATTAGGAGTTTTGTTTTGTCGAGTTTAAATTCCTCTATAAGAGATTCAACGATACTCTCACCATACAATTTCTTCCACGTCTTCAGCCAAATATTCATTACAAAACTTTTCATATTCATCCCCCTTTCCAAACGATTCTTGTATATTATACCACATTATACAAATTTCAATCAAGGAACAATAGTAATTTGCAAATTCATCTTCTTGATTCTTTCATCTTATACATTAAATCATCTACAACTCTTATAGTTTTCTCAAGATTAAATTGATATTGTACGATTCCGTAAGAAAATTTTGGATGGAGAATATGGGATAAATAAAACTCTTTAGATATTTTTTCAAATATTTCTTGTGCTTTATTAACAGGGCAACTTCTCAGAACTACTAAGAATTCGTCTCCTCCCATTCGCACGACCATATCGTTTGATCTTATATTCCTCTTTATAGTACTTACAAGCAACTTGAGGATTTCATCTCCAGTGTCATGACCGTGCTTGTCGTTTATTTCCTTAAACCTATCCATATCAATATATACGAAAGCATCATCTGGACTGAACACTATCCCACTTAATGCGCCTCTGTTGTAAGCATTAGTAAGTGGGTCAGTAATGCTCTTTATATGTGACATCGTTATTTGAACAACCATTTGCTTATATTCCTGAACCAGAGTATAGGCAAAACCAGCAAACATTGAAGCTATACCAAATCCCGAAAGTAGCTTAGTTCCCGTTGAGAAGAACATAGAAATTCCATCGTGTAAAACCGCATAAATGAAAAACATTATGAAACCCATCAAAACTCTTGAATACATCTTCAATGATTTAAAGAACAGATAAACTGCGTTGGCTAAAAGTAGCAATGCAACATTATTTGAAATTTCCTTGAGCAAATAATTCGAAGGTGAAAATAGCAAAGAAGCAGCACCGATGAAATTTGTCGCCACCATAACTTTACCAGTCTTAGAAAGAGAGCTTGATACTTCTTTGTCGATTGCATATAGCAACGCGGCAAAACCGAGGTATCCTGAAGCAACAAAGATCTTTCTCAGTATAAGAAAAGTGGTAACAGAACCCATCGTTGGAAATGCAAATAAATCAAATAGCCACACGGTTGCGAAAAAGCTTGCAATTGCTAAATGTCTGTAAATCTCCTTTTTGTTATTAGATAGGTTCATTGCGATGGAATATAAGATAACCGATAACGTGAGAGCTAGACCTGTAGCAATGGAAAGAGCTAAGCTTGTCAAAAAGTACAACACAGCATACTTCGATTTCTGTGTTTCATTTATAATAGTAACTGGGAAGTCGATGCCAATCTCATAAACACCAGAAATTAGAAATTCTATGTTGGAATCCACTGCAATTTTTTCAGGAAGCTTGAAGATAAAGGGTTGATACCACACATGTGCCGTACGTTCATTTTCAAATCCAAAACTTCCAATGATTTGTCCGTCAAGATAAACAGCAAAATAAGATGTGTCAATTTGAGGTATGTAAATATAAAGTGGTTGGTTAGTATTATTCTTGAGCTTCTTACTATCTAAAATAGCTCTTAATCTTACGGTTGAGGGTTTCTTGATAACCCTGTAAAACCTACCATCGACTATTTCACTTTGGAAAACTTGATTGCTATCCCTAAGAACTTGCCACTGTTCTATTAGGATTCCATCTGCTGCTATAGACCATCTAAAAAGTAACAATAGGGAAAGAAAAAAAGCTAAAGAGTATGAACTGCTCTTCATATAATAAGAAAAATAACCTCTCAAAGAAAATCCCCCATCATCTACGCTTCAGATTAATATCCAATTCTATCAAGCAAGATTATACCAGATAAAATTGCTACGGCAAAGTTCGAGTAGCAATATTCTGCCTCAAAAACTGAAATCTACTTAAAAATACAAACCTATCTGTATCGAAATGCCAGAAACGTCTCCAAAATAGTATGAGTAGCCAATACTTCCATAAACGCCAGATTTTGGATTGAAATCATAAGTGATCATTCCACCTACAAAAAGTCCAAAGAGATAAGCAACAGGTTCGTAAGTATCCATGTCCACAAGTCCTACCATACTTAAACCACCATTGGCCATCGTAGAAATACGTCCCATAGTAAGTATGTTCATCCCAACGCCTAAGTTTAAATAGACCGGTGTGTAACTCCAAATGGAGCCCAAGAATGTTCCAAGACCTATGTGTAACGGGACAGGTATGTCTTCTGTTCCACCCCATCCTGATATCCCCAAACCAAACATTCCAGAAAAGTAACTCACTCCAATTCCGGCTCTAATTGGTAGCATCGGATATTCGGTTGCAACATCGTACTCTCTGGGCATTTCTCCATACATGAGCTGTGTGACTACGGTTCCGTCATTTTTGTTGAATCCAACAACTTTCACATAGCCAACACCACTTTCTGTCTCGATCTCAAACACATAACCTGATTTTATGAGTTTTCTATCAACTCCAGCCAATATTACCGTATTGCCCTGGATTGCCTGTACATATGCTTCCAGTTTGAATATCTGCCTTAATTCGTACCAAATATCTGTCGCTGTGCTCTTAAGTGCCTCCGTAATAGCCTTTTGACTACTTTCTTTTGAGGAACCTCCCGAATCGAGTGTCTTTGAAGCTAATAAGCTTCCGTCCTCAATGTTGTAAAGCTTTATGGTGTATCTTGAAACTGCGATGTAAGCGTTTGATTTACTACTCCAAGATGAAGACAGTTCAGTAAGTGTTAAAAGTAATGCGTACTTTGAACCACCGAGTTTTCCAATTTCTACCGCTTCGGAGACTCCGAATTCACTGAGGTTTCTCTCTTTCATTATCTGTTGCAAATCACCCCTCGGAAAGAGCTGGAATCTTCCGAGTTCAAGAGCTTGCTCTTCAAGTATTGAGAGTAAATAGTCAACCTCGTCCATGTTCCATCCCTGGCCTATTTTCCCCGGTAATATAACAAGCTTGACCTTTTCAGTGATTGTGACTCCACCTGCGGTGAAAAACATTGAAGCAAGTAAAAACAGGAATACAAAAATTACTAATTTTCTTCCAAACGCTCGGCTGTTCATAGATACACCTCCTCGAAATATAGTGAAGAATAGAGAATATGACCGCACAATACTTCTCTGTATACAATATTAGACCTTCTCTGTTTACAGATAGTTCAAATCATGTGGTAAAATATTCAAAATGAAAAAGGAGGTCGAAAAGGAATGTGCAGAATGGCAGCATTTTCCTCTAATGAATACGTTGAAGTTGGAAAGATAATAATCAACGTTTCTGAAATGGCAAAGAGTGGTAAGAGTGCACCACATGATGATGGGTACGGTTTTGTTCTATTCACAAAAGAACGCAAGCTGGAATATAAATCAGTAGTTGCTATCTTCGAAGATGATTTCTGGAAAAGTGTAGTTGAAGGCTTTAAAGCTTCAGCGGGAATAGTTCACGCCCGTAAGGCTTCCGAAAATTTGGATAAGACAAAATTACAGCTCCATCCATTTCACATAAGCGGTAAATATCTGGCTCACAATGGTACTGTGTACAATGCGAATATAGAAAATGATTTTCGAAGCGATACATATGACTTTTTTCTTAATATATTCTCTTTTGATAATTTCGAAGCATTAATTGATAATGTTAGAAGATATGTAACCAACCACAAGTATAGCGGTTTGAATTTTCTACTTTATGATGAGATAGAAGATAGTCTTTACGTAGGTTGTATATATTCAAGATCTCCGGACTATTTCACTTTATATTACGATCAAAACGAAGCTGGTTTTGTTGTTTACTCTGAGAATGTGAATGGCGACCTAACACCGATGGAAAATGGCGAGATACTTAAGGTAAGTAATGGCAAGGTAACCCAAAAAGGGAGGGTATTTTAGTCATGGAACTATTAGAAAGAACAGAAATAAAGGAACTGATTAGCAAAATTGGAAAAACGTATGGAACCCCACTTTACGTGTATTTTGAAGAAGTGATTAGGAAGAGAGCAAGACTGGTAAAGAGTGTTTTCGAGGGTGTAAATCTCTTGCCGACTTTTGCATGCAAGTCAAACAACAATCCGAATTTGATCAGAATACTGTATGAAGAAGGATTCGGAACTGATATAGTAACCGTCGGTGAATATTATGCTTCGAAAAAGGCTGGTATACCAGATGAAATGATCGTTTGGAACGGGAACGGAAAGTCAAGAGAGGATATGAACGTGCTTTCTAACATTCGATATGTTAATATAGACTCGTTCGAAGAATACGAACAGTGGATGGCGTTCAAAAGGCAATACGAAAGTGTACCGGAGTTTTTCTTGAGAGTGAATCCAAACGTTGATGCGAAAACGCATCCTCATATCTCAACTGGTCTGAAAAAGAATAAATTTGGAATAAATATCGATGATGTGAGCAGAATTCTCGAAAAACCAAACCACAACATCGTAGGTCTGCACACACATATCGGCTCACAGATAACATCAATAGAACCATTTGAAGAGGCAATCTCCCAAGTGGTTGAACTTTCAAAAAGGTACAATTTGCGCAAGATAAACATTGGTGGTGGATGGGGAATTAATTACAATGGCTCTGAATTAGATATTTTTGAATACAAAAAGAGACTTATCCCACTTCTAAAGGATTTTGAGAAAGTGATAATGGAAATTGGAAGATACATTATCGCACCCGCTGGTATTCTTCTGCTTCAAGTAGAGTATGTGAAGAGAACACAAGAAAAGACATTTGTTGTCGTAAACGGCGGTATGAATGCGTTGATTAGACCAACACTCTATGATGCATTCCATAAAATCATGGTTTTAAATCCGACTAACGAGAAAAATGTAGTAGACATCGTGGGACCGCTTTGTGAGTCAGGAGATGTCATAGCTGTGCAAAGGGAAATAGAAATACCAGAAGTTGGAAGTTTACTGTTAGTAGAAAATGCTGGAGCGTATGGTTACTCGATGTCAAGTAACTATAACTCAACTTTGAAACCCGCAGAGGTACTGATCACTTCAAATGGTGAAGCAAAGCTCATAAGAAGAAGAGAGACGTATGATGACCTATTCAGGACAATCGTATAGAAACAACTTCAAGTAGTTTAATCTTGAAAAATTTTTTGAAATACCCTATTGACAACTCCCGGAATGTATGGCAAAATATTGCTCGGTCAGTGACGAAAACTGACTCAACAAAAAGACGGGGACGTGGTGCAGCCTGGTTAGCACGCCGGTCTGTCACACCGGTGGCCGCGAGTTCAAATCTCGTCGTCCCCGCCAACAAACGGGACCTTAATGGTCCCGTTTTTCTTTATGATTCCAATGAATTCAATGGCCAAACAAGAAAATCGAAGGGGGTAGACGTGATGAGAGTTGAGCTTTATAACTGGCGCTATGAAAGTCTTGCCGAACAATTGTCTAAAGAAATGAAGAAAAGATACTTTGATGTATTTATTGCCCGCTCAAAGGAAGAATTACTTGAGACGGTAAAGAGTATAATTCCTGAGGGTGCTTCTGTTTCTAATGGTGGTTCTTTGACTTTAGCAGAAACCGGAGTCTTGAATTTATTGCGTAGTGGAAACTATGTATATTATGATAGAGCTTCAGCGCAAACTATACAAGAAAGAAAAGAAATTGAATTAAAGTCTTTCACCGTTGATTATTATCTTTCCAGTGCAAACGCCATAACAAATGACGGAAAGCTTGTATTTTTGGATGGAAATGGTAACAGAGTCGCAGCAGTTTTGTATGGTCCAAGAAATGTTGTGATTATTGCAAGTGTTAATAAGGTTGTTGAGGATGTTGAAAATGCACGTCGAAGACTACAGTTTATATCGCCTATGAATTCCAAGAGATTGAACTTGGAGACTCCATGTATAAAGACCGGCTACTGCGTAGATTGTAGCAACAAGCAAAGAATTTGCAACTACTTTGTGGTAGTGGAAACGTCGGCTCGACAACCTGGGCGAATAAAAGTTGTACTCACAACATTCGAAAGTGGTTTATAGACTGAAGAACGATGTTCGCTATTCAATAATTACCTTTGTGAAACGATATCAATTATTCCTTGATTAATGAAAGGAAAAGTGATATAATTGTGAAAGATATAACATGCATTATGATTATTAAAGAAAAGCAGGGGTGAAACGGGATGAAAATACCAAAACCGACGGTGAAACGTCTCGGACTTTACTATCGTTGCTTATCAAGATATAAAGAAGAAGGTGTTAACTTTGTTTCTTCGCAGGACATTGCAGAAAGATTGAATATAAAGCCAAGTCAAGTACGTAAAGACCTGTCGTATTTCGGTAACTTTGGCAAACGCGGACTTGGTTATAGCGTTAACAAGCTTCTTGGTGAGATAGCGTTTATAATAGGCGTCAACAAAGAGTGGAATGTTGCAATAATAGGTGCCGGAAATCTGGGAAGTGCGCTGGCGAATTATCCGGGGCTTTTAAAACATAAGTTCAATGTTGTTGCTATATTCGATAACGATAGAGAGAAAGTTGGGAAGAAAATAGGTGGTATAACTGTAACGCACATAAGCGATCTCAAAGAGATGGTTCAGGAGAAGAACATAGAAATTGCTGTTATAGCAGTTCCGGAGAGCGCTGCTCAGTATGTGGCGGAACAGGTTGAAGATTCGGGAGTTAAGGGTATTGTCAATTTTTCACCTATTAAACTGAGAGTGAATATACCTGTTGAAGATGTGGATATAACTTTATCATTTGAAACATTAGCCTATACTATAATAATGGGAGATAATGCATTTATTTTGGAAGACGATGAATGATTCAAGATATCCAAAAATAAGACCCCCTTGCAAGTTTCTTCAAAACTGCAAGGGGGTTTATCTTATTTCAACTTAGCTGCATTTACTCCATCCACATTTTCTACAACTTGTACATCCTTCCTGTTTGATAATGCTGTTCTTTGAGAGACAAGATGGACAGTAGGTATTACCGTCTGCATCTATGTAGTATCCCTCACTCCACTGCAGACCATTTGCAGTTACAAATTTCTCTATTTCTTCGGCAGTCTTTGCAGTTCCATCTATGGTAAATGTATCAAAGCCTTCTGCAGGGGTCTCTCCCCACAGATCTACAAAGTCGTCAACCGCATTCTTAATCTCTTTTGCCAAAGCTGGTGTATAGCTACCTTTTACCTTCCGCAGTTGCTCCAAAATTTCCTCGGCGGAGACTCCGGCACGCAGAGCTATTGAGCTGAGCCTACCAATTGCTTCTGCAAGTTCCGTACCATTAGATAGGAATATTTCAACAGCCTCTCCGTTATCATCGAAACTAACTGTTATGTATGTTGTACCAGTATCGGATTTGAACTTTCTTGTAACGCTTCTTAGCGTTTCCTTTCTTGGCTTCGGTCTCAATTTATGTTTATCATCAAGAACGAAGAATTGAACCTTTGGTGCGTCTTTCGTCTTCAAATTCTTTGCTGAAGTAAGTACCTGTGTTTGCAACGAACCATCTCTATAGATCGTGAGACCTCTGATATTTAATTTCATTGCTTCAAGGTAAATGTTGAGTACGTCTTCTTCAGTTGCGCTGTTCGGCATATTAATTGTCTTGGAGATATTATTATCAACATATCTTTGGAACGCGTCTTGCATGAGCAAGTGATCCATTGGTGCTATATCCATCGCTGTAACGAAAACTCTTTTAATATTTTCTGGAACTTCCTCAAAGCCTTTTAAGGAACCGCTTTCTACAAGTCTTTCCTTAATCTTCTCAAGAATTTCGGGTTTGAGCTTGGATTCAAGAACCTTGTTCACGTAGAACAACGCTTCTTTTCCACCATCATGTTTATTCATGTACCTTACGTAAGCCAAAAGGAAATTCGGTTCCAGACCACTGCTTGTGTCTGCAATGTTAGAAATTGAACCTGTTGGGGCTATCGTAAGAACTGCCACATTTCTCTTACCATGCTTTGACTCAGCAAGAACTTGTTTCAATTCATCATCAAATTTACTCATTCCCATAGCAAACGGTGCAAAATTGTCCTCTCTGTAATACCTACTCTTTTCAAATGCGGGGAAGTTACCCTTCTCTTGTGCTAATCTGTTTGACTCCGAATGTCCATGAATGGCCATATATGCAGTCATATCAGCTGCAAATTGTCTTCCTTCTGGCGAATCGTAAGGTATATCAAGCAAATACAACAAATCTGCAAATCCCATTATTCCAAGTCCGATTCTTCTGCTATCTGCTACAGCTTTTGCAATTTTCTCAAGTGGGAATACATTGACGTCTATAACATTGTCCAAGAACCTAACAGCTAAGCGTGTAGCTTCGCCGAAAGCTTCCCAGTTGAATTCTCCGTCCTTAAAAAACTTAGCGACGTCAATAGAACCAAGGTTACAAGCTTCGTAAGGTGCAAGCCCAATTTCACCGCACGGGTTCGTACTTTCAATTGCCATCTCTGGGTACATGGCATAATACTTATTCATCTCGCCGAGGAATGCGAGTCCTGGATCGCCTGTTTTCCAAGCATTTTTGGCCATCTTATTTATCAGCTCTCGAACTTTAATCTTTTTTGATTCTTTACACTTTGGATGTCGTAGTTCAATTTCTCCGTCTTCCATGTACAATTTCAACAGTTCTTGCCTATCCATTGGAATGCCAACTGAGATATTGAAGAACTTAAGCACCTTTTCCCCGTCGTTTCCCTCTTTTGCGGTTATGAACTCTTCTATATCAGGATGATCTATATTGAGTATTCCCATTAACGCACCGCGTCTTCTGTAACCTTGTTCAACAACGCCAACTGCTGAGTTGAACACATGCATAAAAGATACAGGACCACTTGCCTGACCGTGCGTACCAGCCACAAAGCTTCCTTTTGGTCTCAACCTGGAAAAATTACTTCCGATACCTCCACCAGCCTTGGTTATAAGTGCATATTCTTTAACTGCTTCGAATATTCCTTCAATACTGTCTTCAACTGGAACTACAAAACAAGCTGATAACATGTGGAGATGGTTCCTTGACTTGTAAATTTCCCAATAATCTTCCAAAGTCATCTGTTCTATTGGTTTCCACAACAGTTCATGTCTAACACCCATACCGGCATTGAAAAGAGTAGGACTATTTGGTATGAAAATCCTCGAGACTAAGAAATTGTAGAACAATTCTTCCCATGCTTTGACTTCATCTAACTGCTCAACTTCTGCCTTCTCCTTAAGTTTTGGGTTATTAACCAATTCTGAAGTTGCGATAATGCGAGCAACTCTGCGACATACGTGTTCCCATCGTGTTTCCAAGTACTCGCCTTCCGGTGTCTTAAGAAAGTATCTTTCACTCAATATTTTGTATGCATTCTTCGAAGGCTCAACATCCTTCCAATAATCGATGAACTTCGATAAAGCTGAGTACATAAATATCCCTCCCGGATAAATCATGATTTCTAAAGATTCTCCTGCGTGAAAGATTATACCACATATTGTGTGTCCTAATCAATAGTATACAATAAATTGTAACGAAGAACGGGAGAGATTTTGCCATACATATGGTTTTATTTAAGCTAAAACGTAGTTGTTCGACTTTTTGTGGAGTTGACCAGATTAATTAGTCTAATAAATGAGAAAAACAGGAGGATAATACCAGAAAGGATGTAGACGTTCTTCACTCCAAGTACGTTACCGAGTAATCCCAAAACGAACGTTCCTGTTGGTGAGCCACCCGTGTTTATAAAGGAATAAAGAGAGATTGTTCTTCCTTTCATATCTGATGGAGAAAGAAGTTGAGTTCTACTATTCGTGATATTGAAAAACGAAGACTGACATGCTCCAACGATAAATGCAGAGATAGGAACGAGTTTTGGTTGAAAAGATGCTGCAAGGATGCTCAGTCCAATTATGAGCAGCAGAAAATCTTCCCTTAAAGTGATAAGCCTCTTAGAATTGATGCTCGCCACGACATTTGCACCGATGAATGCTCCAACACCCATCATCCCCATTATAAGACTGTATCCGAGGATATCATACTTAACAACGCTCTTTACAAATGCTTGCATCAACATTCCAAATGGCATACCGAATAAGGAATACATCGTTAAACCTATGAATGTTCTTGAAAGTACATCATTCTTAATCACGTAACGTATTCCATCACGCAAATCAAGGAAAAATCTTTTAAACGACACATTCGAAGATGAAGAATAGTTATCAGGAATAAAGAAAAGAACCACGATAAGTGGCACGAATGAGATTGCATTTACGATAAAGCCAACCTGTAAACCATAAGACTTAACTATGAATCCAGCAATCGTGGGTCCAATCATTCTCGCCACATTAAAGATCATAGAATGCAGAGCAAGAGCGTTTGGTAATAGTTCTTTCGGAACAATGTTAGATATGAACGTATTTCGAGACGGCAAATAAAATCCACTTGTTATTCCCATTGCAAGACTTAAAGCAAGCAACACATACGGACTTAACAACCCCTTCCATACTAAATATGCCATTATAAAAGCATTTACAGCATCGATAACTTGACTGTAAAGAAGAATATTCTTAGGTCCGAACCAATCAATTAGAACACCAGCGACAGGCGAAAAAAAGACTGAAGGGAAGCCCTTTAGAAAGGCAATCAAACCAATAAATCCAGATGCTTTATTCTCGGCAAACATGTTGACGGCTACCCAACCTCGTAATGTTGTATCTATCCACGTTCCTATAAGTGAAATACTCTGTACAACCCAGAAATTTCGATAGTACTTGTTCCTTAAAGCCCTATAAGGATTCATATATCTTCGCTCTTGATCCATTCTACCGAAAACGCCTCCCACAATTTAATTCGTACTGCGAACTACATATAAATGATATCACAAACTGGCGTGTGTTCAAAGAAACAATGGAAAATAAAACAATGCATGGGAAAGAAAAAGTTAATTTTCTTCAATTATTTGAATATAATCAACTTATTTCAAGATTTGAAAACAGTGAACTTTTTGTTTAAATAATATTAGCAGCATCGGTAACGTTACCGATGCTGTTCAGTGTGTCTCGTTGATTGTTATCAAGATTACCACTATTATCATAAACTTGGGAGGTTTACTTTATGGACATCTATGGAGCCGCATATTATCCGGAGCACTGGGATGAAAAGTTTTGGAATGTTCATATCAAGGTTATGAAAGAGTATGGCATTGAGTGGGTTAGAATCGGTGAGTTTATGTGGAGCGTCATAGAACCTGAGGACGGGAAATTCGATTTTTCTGTTCTTGACAAGGCGATCAATATACTGAAAGCAAATGATATCAAGGTGATTCTTGGCACACCAACAGCAACTCCACCCGCTTGGTTAACAAAAAAGTACCCAGAGATGCTTCCTGTTGACTGGCACGGACAAGTTCGTGGATTTGGGAGTAGGAGGCATTATTCAGTTAATTCTAAACCTTATAAAGATTACGCACTGAGAATAACAGAAAAATATGCTTCAAGATACGGTGATGAAATCGATGCTTGGCAGGTTGATAATGAATTTGGATGCCACGGTACAACTTACAGCTTTGCAAATGCTGATCTCGAGAAGTTTCGCGTGTGGCTGAAAGAAAAGTACGGAAATATCGAAAATTTGAACAAAGCATGGGGGACAGTCTTCTGGAGTCAGAACTACAATGATTGGAACGAAATAGTCTTTCCAATTAATACGCCAACGTTTGAAAATCCTCACCAAATGCTTGATATATACAGGTTTATGTCAGACAGCAATATAGAGTTCCTAAAAGAACAAGTTGATATCATTAGGAAACATTCTAAGAAACCCATTACACATAATTTCATGATCGACTTCATGGATTTAAATTACAGAAAGATGGCTGAATACATTGATTTTGTTTCATGGGATAATTACATAGCAACAAAGGACTATGATCCGTTACGCCAATCGGCAAATCATTCTTTGATGCGTTCTATCAAACACAAGCCGTTCTTGGTGATAGAGCAACAACCTGGTCGCGTTAATTGGCGCGTGACTAATGAGAATTTTGATCCCGAATACTTGGGAATGTGGACAAAACAGGCTTACTTGGATGGTGCTTTTGGAGTTATGCCATTTAGATTTGACCAGATTAGATTTGGAGCAGAACAGTACCACGGTGGGCTTCTCGATTATGCAGGACGTCCGTCGAAGAGATTGGAAGCATTTTCAAAAGTTAAAAATGAGACATCTGGTATGATTGAGCAGTTAAAGGAGATTGCAATATATTTCGATTACGAGAATGAGTGGATTCATAGGATAAGCCATGTGAATAGGAATTTTAAATACTGGGATGCAGTGGTTGAGATTTACAAGGCAGTTAAGAATTTGGGTTATAATGCCGAATTTGTGTTCAGCGACGATGAGATAGATGAATACAAAGTGATGATCGTGCCATACGCCAAATATATACCAGAGGAATTTTCCAGCAAACTAAAGCGTTTCAAAGGTCCTGTTTTCGTGACGGCTATGTCAGCATTGAAAGATCAAAACAACTGGATAAGAGAAAGGATACCTCATAATCTCATAGATGAACTGGGGTTAGAAGTGGTGGATTTCGGCGCTATCGATAAAGAGAATGGAGCTATAATGTCACAGAATGTCGATGTTTATTACTGGAAGGAAGAGATAGACATAATTGATTCAAAGGTCATAGGCATTTTTAGTGATTGTTCACCGATGGTTACACAGAAAAACAATTGGTATTACATAGGTACGGTATTGGATGAGAATGGTTGGAAGATAGTTTTGTCCGATGTTTTAAAATCCAGAGTTGTAGGCAGAGATTTTGAAATTGCCAAAACAATAGATGGTTATGTAATATTGAATCTAAAGAAAGACATTAATGTTGTATACTTGAATGGTGAGAAAGTAGAATTAAAACCATTTGAATGTAAAAAGCTATAGGGGGCTGAACAGATTGAAGAAGTCAAAGAAATTTGTTACCATTCGTGACGTAGCTAAGGCAGCAGGAGTATCTATAAATACTGTATCCAGGGCACTAAACAACAGACCTGATATAAACCCTCAAACAAAAGCAAAGGTTCTAAAAGTTGCAAAAGAACTTGGCTATATAAAAGATGCTACAGCTTTATCTCTTAGATACGGGCTTTCGAGGGTCGTTGGTGTGATACTTGAAGACAGCTCGAATCCATTTTTCTCTGAGGTGCTCAAAGGCATTGAAGTCAAAGCAAAGGAGAATGGGTTCAACGTAATCTTGATGAATACAGAAAAAGACTACGGCCTTGAAGAAGAAGCGATAAGGACCATGCTCAGTAGAAGAGTGGACGGGATTATAATCTCACCAACACAGGAAAAGACAGAGGATATGAAACTACTCCTCGAATCAGGAACTCCATTTGTTGTTTTGGGTGTTCATTTCAATGAAGAGAACATCCCTGAAGTATACAGTAACGATTTTCAAGGAGCATACGCTGCAGTAAGACATCTGCTCGAAAATGGCAGAAGAAGGATAATATATTTAAGCGCCTACCTTTATAAATCGGTCGCTCAAATGAGATTAGCTGGGTATAAGAAAGCCCTTGAAGACTTTGGCATTCCGTTTGATGAAAAGTTGGTCTACGAGGTTGAGGAAGGGATTGAGCAGTCTTACCAAAAGGTACTCGAGATTGTCAATTCATCAAAAGACTTTGATGCAGTATTCTGTTTCAACGACATATCGGCTATCGGAACAGTTTGGGCTCTCAAAGAGAGTGGAAGAAAAGTGCCTGACCAAATTTCAGTTGTTGGGTATGATGACATATTGTTTGCCAGATTTATTGAGCCACCATTAACGACTGTTAGGATTGATAAACAACAAGAAGGTGAGTTAGCTTTTGAACTGTTGCTCAAGATAATTAAGGGAGAAAAGTTAGAGAAGAAAAAGATAGTCTTAGATGTTAATTTAATAGTGCGCCAGTCTTCGTGAAACGTTTTAACTTACTAACTTTATCAAAAATGACGAAAGGTAGGGAAGGTTATATGTACATAGATAACTTATCAGAGATTAAAAAGATTGCAGGGTACAGGAAATTCGAAAGCGGTGAATGCATTATAGAGATCGAGAAGATTGATTTTGGATACTTAATCAAAGGGCAAGTTAAAGGTGTCATCGATAAGTTAGAAATTTTCTCAATGCCTACGCCGGATAAGCTTCTTGTGAATAATTGGCAGTCTTGGGGACCATCAAGGGTCATACGAAAAGGCTTCAAACTCAGTTTCCCTTCAGAGTTAATCCAAAAATTCGGTTTTAGCGCGTCGATAATGCCGGAAGAATATTTCAATACACTTTTGAGCGACTATTTCATAGCTTTTGAAGATTTTGTAATAGGTTCGCTGAGTTCTAAAATTGGGCACCCATATTTCAGGATAGAAGATGACAAAATAACAGTTATGTTGCGATACTTCGAGAGAAATTTCAATGATTGGACGGATATCGAGCCTTTCGTAGTACTTAGGTTAAAAGCAGATATAGGACTACCTCACTATGCTGATTTAATCGCCCATCAGAATGATGTTAAATTTGCAGCGAATCATCCATTGGGATGGTCGAGCTGGTATCAGTACTTTTTAGATTTCGATTATGAAAAAATGATGAGTGATTTGAAGCGTTCAAAAGAACTTGGACTGAATTATGAAGTCTTTCAGATAGACGATGCTTGGGAAAAAGATATCGGAGATTGGGAGCCGAATGAGAAATTTCCATCGCTTGAAAAAATAGCCGATGATATTGCATCATTTGGTTACATTCCAGGAATTTGGCTGGCACCATTCAGCATATCTGAAACTTCGCAGATATTTAAAGTGCATCCTGATTGGCTGGTGAAAGATGATAATGGCAGCCCTGTAGTTGCCTACGAGAATTGGAATAAGAAAATATACGCATTGGATACAACACATCCAGAAGCTGCAAAATGGTTAAGTGAACTGTTCAAAAATTTGAAGAAAAACGGATTCGATTACTTCAAGATAGATTTTCTATTTGCTGCAGCAATTCAAGGCAAACGATACGAAAACGCAACCCCTATTGAAGCTTACAGAAAAGGTTTGGAGATAATTAGAAACAGCGTTGGTGATTCATTCGTTCTTGGCTGTGGTGCTCCGCTTCTTCCAAGTGTGGGATTTGTAGATGGAATGAGAATAAGTGCCGATACGGCGCCATTCTGGGACCCAACTGGACCTGATATTGGATATCCGAATGCATACTATGCACTTAGAAATGTTATTACAAGGAGCTTTATGAACAACGTACTTTGGTGGAATGATCCAGACTGTCTTATGCTGAGAAAAGAGGATACTCAGTTGAATGATAAGCATAGGGAATTGTACATTCTTGTCTCACTTATGTTGGATAACATGATAATTCAAAGTGATAACCTTTCTTACAAAATTGATTTTGACTTGTGGAATAAGGTTTTAGATTACAGGAAGTACGGAAGAAGGAAGTTCAAAGTCGAAGGTTTAATCAACGAAAAATACAAAATAACCTCAGCTGGGGTCAACGGAGTCGATGAGCTTCTAATCGGCGACTTATCTTTGCCTACATTCGAGATGAATTTTGACAAGAAAAGAGTTGAGCTTGCGAAAACTGTTGAAAAAAGACCTGACGGGAGAACGTTTAACTATTATACCGAACCAAGATCAGAAGACTGAAAAAGAATAAAGGTGGTGAAGTGATATGATGGAAAGAAGATGGAGCCTAATTACAGGTGAATGGGTCCTTATCTCGGCTTACACACAAGCAAGACCAACAAACCCTACGAATTTCTGTCCACTCTGCCCTGGTGGTGATGAATTTGAAAGTGACTATGATTTATCCTCTTTTGACAATAGATTTCCATCGATGAAACTCGATGCTCCAGAGGTTGAGTCTGAAGGATTATTTAAAAAGGAACGCTCCAACGGGAAGTGTGAGGTTGTTGTCTACACAGTAGAGCACGAGAGTGCGATGAGTCAAATGTCTGTCCATCAGATAGAGAAGCTATTAAACATGTGGGCTGATAGGTACCTTGACCTTTCACAACATCGCTCAATCAAGTATGTGTACATCTTTGAGAACAGAGGTAAAGAAGTTGGTGCTACACTTCCACATCCGCATGGACAATTGTACGCTTTTCCATTCATACCAAAAAGGATCGAATCAAAACTGAAGGCGTTTGCACAGTACTATGATGAAAATAACAGATGTGCGTTGTGTGACGTAGTCGAAGAGGAAACAAAGAGAAAAGAAAGGGTAATATACGAAAACGATTCTTTCATCGCCCTCGTACCATTTTATGCCAGGTGGCCTTATGAGGTACACATTTATCCGAAACGCCATGTAAGCACACTCGCAGAGCTAAAAAATGATGAGAGGCATCTCTTGTCAAAAGCTCTAAAAGTTGTTACAATGAAGTATGACTTGTTATTCAAACAAGCATTCCCCTACATGATGATGCTCTTTCAGTCACCTGTAAACTACATTAAATATGATCATGCTTTCCATTTTCACATCGAGTTTAATCCTGTAAAGCGCGACAAAGACAAGATCAAATGGATGGCAAGTGTTGAAACAGGAACATGGGCGTTTATCAATCCCAAAATTCCTGAAGAAGCTGCAAGAGAATTAAGAAATGTGGAGGTCGAGATCTAAGTATGGCAAACAAAATAGTTGTTTATTCTCCAGGAAGAGCGAACCTTATAGGTGAACATACAGACTACAACGACGGTTACATACTCCCGTTTGCGATTAAGAAGTATGTAAAAATTGAAATTGAATCTTCTGAGAGATTCAAAATATTCTCAAAACAGGTTAAGAAGGGGATTGAATTCGAAGCACCTTTAAAGACTAACTCCTGGGCTGATTATGTCATTGGTATGATAGTGAAGCTTAGAGAGCACGGATACAAAGTGGAACCGTTCAACATGATTTTAGATTCGGAACTTCCCATGGGAGCTGGTCTTTCTAGCTCCGCTGCGTTAGAAGTAGGGGTTGGATACGCTATTTCTCAACTTATGGGATATGAAATAGAACGAGAGGAACTTGCAAAGATAGCGCACGAATGTGAAGTAGATTTTGTAGGCGTTAGATGTGGCATAATGGACCAGTACGCTGTTGCACTCTCCAAAGAAGACCACGCACTATTTATTGACACTATGACGAGAGAGTACAAATATGTGCCATTGTATTTGGACAGTGCAAAGTTGTATCTCATTAACTCAGGAATAAAGCACGAGTTGGGAAACTCGGAGTACAACAGACGCAGACACGAATGCGAGCTTGCTTTGGAATCTATGAAAAAGTCATCGTTCCGTGATGTAACAATGGATGATGTTGATAGACTTTCCGATCCTGTGCTGAGAAAACGCGCACTACATGTAATTACAGAGAACGAGCGTGTTTTAAAAACCCTATCGGCTCTTGAATCAGACAATCTTCTTCTCGTAGGCCGTTATCTATACGAGTCTCATGAGAGTCTAAGAGATAACTACGAAGTTTCGTGTGAGGAAATTGACTTTCTTATAGAGGAACTGAGAAAATATCCAGACGTGCTCGGTGCAAGGATAGTTGGAGCAGGATTTGGTGGTAGTGTTATTGTGTTGGCAAGAGATAACTTTGAAGAGATTTTTAAGAAAGTAGCTGAAATGTATACGATGAAATATGGTATTACACCTTCTTTGATGAATGTAGAAACAAGCTCTGGAGTATTCAGAGTCGACAGTATCTGAGAATTGGAAAAACAGAAAGGAAAAGATCACTATGCAAAACGTAGTATTCAATATAAAGATAGCGCAAGAAGTCATAGAATATGCAAAAAAAGTTTCAGCCGAAAGGCTTACAAAAGGAACATGGGGCAACATCAGTGTAAAGTCCGGAGAATATGTGTATATTACTCCTTCAGGTTATCCCTACGATAAATTGAAGCCGAAAGATATATGCGTTGTTGACATGGAAGGACAAAAAGTTTTTGGCAACTTAAAACCATCGAGTGAGTTGCCTTTGCACATTCAGATATATCTAAATAGGTCAAACGTTGGTGCGATAATTCACACTCATCCTATATACAGCACGATAGTTTCAATTACGCAAAGAGAAATTCCACCGATAGTGGAAGATGCTGTGATGATTCTCGGAGAAACATTAAAAGTCTCAGAGTACGCACTACCTGGCACAGAAGAACTTGCCCAAAAAGCTCTTGAGGCTCTTGGAACAAATAACTGCGTATTCTTAAAAAACCACGGTCTTGTGACCGTGGGTGAGAACCTCCAAGAGGCGTTCATAGCGACATTGATAGCAGAAAAGACCGCCCAAATATACGTTGAAGCGCTGAAAGTTGGAAATGTTTCTCTTCTTCCAATGGAACACGCAAGATTGCTAAGGGAAAAGTATATCACATCGTACAGGCAAAAATAAAATATTTAGAGCATTTAATAAACCCGGCAGCGAAACTACTTAGCGTTAAGCTTTCGACTGCCGGGTTTTATTGCAGGGATATTCGATTCGCAAAGTGGACAGTTTTCAGGATTGTAAGTTGGAAAATCGAGTTTTACTAAATAAAAGTAGGGTTTCCTTTGTCCAAAAGGATTTTCTTTGCCTGACCTGTTAATAATACTTGCAAAACCTACTATTTCTCCACCGCATGAATTGACAACTTCAACAACCTCAAGTGTAGATTTGCCTGTTGTTACGACGTCCTCCACAATCAGCACCTTTTCGTTTTCCCTTATTTCAAATCCTCTTCTCAGTTTCATTAGTCCATCTTCTCGCTCGGTAAAAATACCCCTTACACCAAGGCTCCTCGCTACCTCATATGCGACTATGACACCACCCAGAGCCGGACCAACTACCACGTCGATTTCAATGTTTGAGGCTTTTATCTTTTCAGCCAAAAGTTTACCAACTTCTTCTCCATACTTTGGATATTCGAAGACTTTCGCACACTGCACATAATTTGTTGAGTGTAAACCTGAGGAAAGTATAAAATGTCCTTCAAGAAGTGCGTTAGTCTCTTTTAAAATTTCCAAGACACGTTTTTCCATATCACCTGTTCTTTCCATTACTCTCTCCATGTTTTCACCCTTTCCTTAATTTCGTTTATCTTTTCATCAGGATTCTTAGATTTGTAAATCTCCCTTCCAAGAACTGCGAAATCTGCAATTCCAAAAATGTCCCACAATGAGATAACGTCTTTCTGGTCATCCTTTGATTGTTCCATTCTGATTCCTGGCACCAATATCGAACCACCTATGTATCTCCTCATAGCGATAGCCCACTGACCAGGTAATACAAAAGAAGCGCCGAGTCTTGAAAGTCCAATTATAACATCCTTGAAGTCTTCCAACTTCCCAGGAATTGAAGTAAGCTTTATGACTGTGAATATCCTCTTTCCACTTGATTCTAATGCAGCTTTCACACTTTCCAACCCAGAATTTGCATGTACGGTAAAACCAACAATCGCAGGATGGTCCCAAGAACGAACAGACCTTGCAACAGTTGAGGGGATATCCGAGAATTTCAAGTCTAAAATCACCTTATACCCATTTTCTAAAAAGTAATCAAGCACCCTTTTTCCTTCTACTGCCAGGTTGTGTCCAACTTTAACGTACTCAAAACTCCCGTATTTTTGCACAAACTCGATAGGATTTTCCATATCAAGACTGAGTACAGGTTCAGTTATTCGCACATGAGCTTTCCTGATATCGCTTTCGTACACGATTTGTCTTTGTTGCTCCTCTGCTAACATAATCATAAACACACCCCCTGTTCAAGTATTTTGGATACCTTGCAATGATTTTCCGATTTCATTTAACACAGACTCGTTCTTAAACAGTGCACTACCTATACTCACGGCATCCGCCCCGAATTCAATCATCAGCTTTGCATCATCAGGTGTGTATACACCACCAGAAGCGATGATGTAAATATCTGGCAGTCTTTTCCTCACCTCATAAACAGCACGCAGAGCTATTGGAAAAAGATTCGGACCTGATAAGCCACCCAGTACCACACGATTTTCCCCGTCTATCATTAACCCCCTTATAGTGTTAATTACGGTTACGCCGTTCCAGCCTTCAGATGCTGCAACCTCTGCCATCTGCTCGATAAAACCACCCTCGATACCGAGCTTTGCGATTATAAATGAATCTGTTTCTTTACGTACCACTTGTAACAATCTTCGCCACTCGTTTTTATCAGACACTATAGATAGCCCACCGTGTTGAACGTTTGGACAAGAGAAGTTGTATTCTATAGCTATGAATCGATTCAAATAAGGTTTTAAAAGTCTTGTAAGTTCAACGTATTCATCGAAAGTATCACCACCAACGCTCAGTATGACCGGAACATGTGATATTACTTCCTCTAATCCCCTTTCCTCCATAAGTGCTTTAAAACCTTCGAAACCGGGATTTTCTAATCCGATTCTATTGATAACGTATCCATCCTTAGCGTATATACGCGGAGGTTTGTTTCCAATTTTCCTATTTAACGTAACCGTTTTGAGTGTGTAAGCTCCAACAAGGGCCCAGTCTATCGTAGGAATTTCAAAGTACTCTCCAAAACCTCCTGGTCCAGACGCGATAACAATAGGTGTTCGGAGGTTCAACTTATTTCCTGATTTTTTCATCTCCATATTTCATCACCTCTAAAGACAGGACCATCTTGACACACGTGCTTAATGCCACTTGTCGTTTCAACTGCACATCCTTTGCACGCACCTATTCCACAAGCCATATACTCGTTAAGCGAGACGAATACCTCCTTTATACCTTCGGCTGAAAGATGTTTAGTTGTGATTTCCTCCATCTTTTTGGAACCCGATACAAAGAACCATTCGAAATTTGAAAATTTTAGTTTTTCAAGCAAATAGATATAATCGTAATCACCTATTATGTAGTTTAGTCCATAGTGTTGTACAATATCATCGTTTAAATTTGTTCTTGAGGCTACAAATAATGGAACATCGAAGTATCTTGATAGCTCAAGGCCCTCGGCAAGGCAAGAAGGCGCGACAATTATCGCACCATTCTTATTCGGTGGCAAGAATCCCCTGCCGAGCGGAGCTAATATGTTCAATTTGTTTTGTGTTTTCACAATGTATTCTGTTCCAGCCCCAACTATCTTTACCGAAATCATGATTCGTCCTTCAGCATCACTTCCGAGAGTAAAAGGCTTTCGGGTAAGTCCGAAGTCATTAACGTCTACCATACAAAACTGTCCGGGTGAAAAGTCAATTTTTTCCTCGAACGTTATTAAAAAAGTGTCGACTGTTATTTCCATAATCTCTCTTTTTGACAGTTCGAAAACGTTATACTTTGTTTTTTTCTCGCTTGAACCATCAAATTGCCTTATCGATGAACTCACCATTCCAATACACCCACCTTCCGTTCCTTCTGAAACCTACCACCTGACCTTTCAGTTTATAACCATCAAACGCACAATTCTTTCCAAGACTAAAGAATCTACTGCTATCTACTGTATACTCAGCGGATGCATCTATTAGAACAGCATCATGTGGATATTTTATTCCAAGCTCTTCATATGACCTTTTTATCACTTTGAGAGGGTTAAGAGTTAGGTTTCTCAGAACAAGTTCAATATCTTCAAACAATGTATAATAGACTGAAAATGCAATCTCTATATGCGAGCTTCCGTAAGGCGCATTCTCGAAATTATCCCCCTTAGGATTGTGCGGTGCGTGGTCTGTTGCAAAGCAGTCTATAATACCTTTTCTCAAAGCTTCTCTCAATATTTCTCTGTCTTTTGAAATCGGCGGATTTATCTTTTGAGTTGTGTTCGAAATCATGTCAGGGGTGAAAAACACATGGTGTGGTGTGACTTCGCATGTTATGTTAGCAAACCTTCTCAGATATTGAACTACCTCAAGAGACGTCGCTGTGGATACATGTTGTATATGAAATGATGTATAGCCAAACTCTAAACCTGTTAAAACGGTTCTGAAAATCGCTATCGCTTCATTTGAATAAGTTCTTATTGAGTTTGGCAATTGCGTTCCTATGTAAAAATCACCAGGAATTTCATGGAGCTGAGAATGGTCGAAAAGAAGAGCGGCTTTTTTCGTAGCAAATGAAGCGTAAAGCTCCTTTGAATCGTAACGCATTCCGTCTGTTGAAAAACCAGTAATCCTATTTGAAACATGGTCAACTGTGGAAATGTCATTAATCTCTCCAAAAAAGCTTATTGTGTGCAGAAAGTTAACAGGTTTCTCTCTTGAAAGCTCGACATGTTTGAGAAGCACTTCCAAGCTTTCAAGCTTTGGGACGGTGTTGGGTTGAATATTGCATACCCCAAAACCACCTGCAATGGCAGCTCTACTTAGTGATTCATAATCTTCTTGTGCGTTTAACCTAACGTGGGTATGCAAATCTACAAATGGAGGTGATATTACAAGATTATCTGTATTTCGAACATTTTCAGGAAAATTCAAGAGCTCCAAGTTGTCAAAATACTTCAAACTACTTGAATTCAAATCAAAAATCTTCATCAACTATCCCTCCAAATATAAGTTTTGAAGGATATGAGAAAGAAAATAAAAGGGACTTCATTAAAGAGGTCCCTTTTGAAAATAATAAAATATTGCATTTTGAAGAAAAACAAAACAAAGAATTTTGTCCTTTAAGCCATATTTGCTGAAAGGATGTGCAATTCTCAATGTTAATTACACTTTCAGATAGTTTACCCAAACGGTTTTGGCCTCTCTGGACCAAATTAACCACCCCCAAGATTTTCAAGTAAAATTTTATCAGAAAGTCTCATCCTGTCAATACTACGATATCAAAAGTTGTCACAAGCATTTATTTATGCGCCTATTCAAGCATTTGTTTCAAAAACTCTCGGAAAATTTGACAAAATTTGATATAAAGTGATATACTTTGTAGCGATAATGGGGGTACTGGGGATAGGTGGGAGCTGTCCGTTATTTTCAGTGTGCACGCCACAGGCGTGCACACGTTTGTTTATATATAATCACATTTAATGCTGTGACAATACTGACAGATATTTCATTCCATCATCCGGGAAAACAGTGACAACTCTCTCCAAGTTGTATTTCTCTTTGACCATCAAAGCACCTATAAGATTAGCTGCCGCGGATATCCCAACAAATATTCCTTCTTTCCAAAGCCTTTGTGTAAACTTTAAAGCTTCTTCATCATCAACTTGCAAAATCTCATCGACGACAGATTTATCGAAAATTCCTGGCACAAAACCGGCACCTATTCCTTGTATTCTGTGTTTCCCAGGTGTCTGACCACTTAATACCGCCGATTGTTTCGGCTCAACTGCGATTACTTTTGAGGAAGTATCAAACGTTTTCAAAACATGTCCAACACCTGTGATAGTACCACCAGTTCCAACGCCCGCAACAAAGGCATCTACGTTATATTTCATTTGACGCAATATCTCTGGGCCCGTAGTAACCAAGTGTGCTTTAACATTATTGGGATTGTCAAACTGATTAGGTATGAACACATTGATATTGTTAGAAATTTCCTTTGCTTTTTCCACAGCCTTTGTCATATTCTCTGTTAGTATAATATCCGCTCCGTAGCTTTTCAAAATATGCCTTCGCTCAACAGACACACTTTCTGGCATTGTGAGTATTACTCTCAAACCCAGTTTAGCACCAATCCATGCCAAAGCGATTCCCGTATTGCCACTCGTAGGTTCTACAATTGTAGTATTCGCACCTATGAGTCCATCCTTTACTGCTTGAAGAACCATAAAGTATACGGGTCTATCTTTAACACTGCCGGTTGGATTATTCTTTTCAAATTTGGCATACACACCGTATTTTTCCAAATATAACAAAGGAGTCTCGCCTACTTGCAAATTCTGAATTCTCGATATAACGGAATGCTCAACCGATTTTTTCATATCACTGCCTCCTTGTGAACTGATGAATAGTCATCTTCAGAAATTAGACAAAGACCATCACTCACTTCTCCGTTCACAGCCTTATAACAATCTACACAATTTGTATTTTCATCATAGTTTGTTTTCCTGACAATAATTCTTGCAGGAATTCCAACGGCTGTGGCATTTTCCGGAACATCTGCAATTACTACACTATTTGCACCAATTCGTGCCCCATCACCGATAGTGATTGGTCCCAAAACCTTTGCACCTGCACCTATTATCACATTTCTACCAACAGTCGGGTGACGTTTTCCCTTTGTGATGTATTTAGCACCAAGGGTTACACCATGGTATAACACGGTACCACTCCCTACCACAGCTGTTGAGCCAATCACCAGTCCCGTTCCATGGTCTATGACTACCCCTGGCTCTAATTGTGCGGCAGGATGTATATCTACAGAGTACAAGATTCTATTCATATGATACAAAAAGTAAGCTAAGAATTTAAAATCGGACATGTAGAAGGCATGGTATATGCGGTACATCCTTAAAGAGCGAAAACCAGCGTGGAAAAAGAACTGAAAGGAACTCTCAAAAGAAGGGTCATTCTGCTTTAGAGCTTCTTTGTCAAGCCTGATGTACTTTCTTGCTTGCAATAGCCTTTCAATCAAAGAACTCATCTTTCTGAACAAACCTAAAATGTTCAAACTCCGCACCCCATCTGAAATCACCTCTACTGTCAAGATTGAATAATTCAAGATGAATAATCGACTTAGTTTTACCTAATTATATCACGAAGTACGACTATGTCAAGTGAAAAGAGTTACAAGAAAATTCTTTTATAAATGATAAGATATAATTAATATAATGTGAAATTACGGTTACCCATTGCACGTTCTTCAAAGTTTGTGATACAATAAGATTGTACTTCGTAAAATATTGTATCAAAAAGTGGGAGGCATGAAGATGGTAAAAAAAGCTACGGTTGATGAAGTCATGGAACTTCTTAAAGCCAAGGGGGTTAAGCCAACAGTTCACAGAGTTGAGATACTTGAATATTTAAGAAATTCATACGATCATCCATCTGCAGACGAAATTTACGAACACTTTGTTAAGGAAGCAAAACTTCCAGTACTTTCACGGGCAACTGTTTACAATACACTGAGAACACTTGCTTCCGCAGGGCTTGTCAAGGTTATAATCACACCGGATGCGATAAGGTACGATTTTGTAAGGCAAAATCACCATCACTTCTACTGCACTAAATGTAAGAAAATATACGACATAGAATTGGAAGTAGAATTACCAGAGATCTCAAGTGTAGATGGACATGAGGTACAAAACGTTCAGCTCACACTTGTTGGTATTTGCAAGAGCTGCTTGAAATAAGATTGCAATTGTTTATTAAAATACTGGCTTGTTAAAAAGCCAGATTATATGCGTAAGACTTTCATAGGGAGGTGTAAGCATGAGGGATATGACAAAGAAGTTTTTGGAAGATGCGTTTGCTGGCGAGTCTATGGCTCACATGAAGTACCTTATTTTTGCTGACGAGGCAGAAAAAGCGGGGTTCAAGAAACTGGCAAATCTGTTTAAAGCCATAGCGTATGCAGAGTTTGTTCATGCAAGAAATCACTTTAAGGCATTGAAAAAGCTTGGCGACAACCAACAAAATATTCAATCCTGTATCGCTGGGGAAACGTTTGAAGTAGAGGAGATGTACCCTGTCTATAAGGAGACTGCAAAATTACAGGGTGAAAAAGAAGCTCAAATAAGCACACACTATGCCCTTGAAGCAGAGAAGATACATGCTGAAATGTACAAGAAAGCCCTTAACCTTGTCAATGAAGGAAAGGATTACGAAGCTGAGAAAATCTACATTTGCTCCGTGTGTGGATACACAACAGAAGAAGGAGCACCCGAGAAGTGTCCAGTATGTGGTGCCTCTAAGTCTGCTTTTGTTGAGTTTTGAAACTTGCAACTGAACTTTATTGATGAGCTAATTAGGGGGTGAGAAAATGATAGGTGACTTTGTAAAAACAGGTGATTTTAAAGGTGAAAAACACGTTCCAGTAATTTGCGGTCCTGACAAAGTGAAGAAAGGTGAGTGGTTCGAAGTTGAAGTCTCGGTAGGTAAAGAAATTCCACACCCAAATACAGTGGAACACCACATTGCTTGGATAGAACTCTATGCTATGCCTGAAGGCGCTCCATACATACTTAGAATAGGCAGATACGATTTCTCACCAACACTCGAAGAACCAATCGTCAAAGTCAAAATTAAACTTGAAAAGAACTCGAAACTTATAGCCCTTTCATACTGCAACATTCACGGACTTTGGGAAGGTACAAAGGACGTTGTTGTAGAAGAGTAAAAACATTAATATGTAAACAGCCCCTTCGTGTGTGAAGGGGCTGTTTTAATTTGCTTTGCTATTTCAGCAAGAGAGTTATGAACGTTAGAAAAGGTGAAAAAATCAAAGCCGGTAGGAAATTACCGACCCATGTGTCCTTTACTTCAAGTATCCTAAAACCTATTCCGAGAACCATTAATCCACCAACAGCTACAAGATCATTCAAATAAACTGGCTCGCTAAGGAATTTCAACGACCCTGCAAAAAGTGTTATTGCCCCTTGAACAACAAGAACGCTGAAAGCTGATACCATAACACCTATACCGTAAGTAGATGAAAGTACTATAGATGATATGAAATCGAGAAGTGATTTTGTGTAAATAATGCTACCGTCGCCTTTAAGACCTGCTGTGATAGAGCCAACGATAGTCATAGGACCTACAAGGAAGAGCAATGACGCCGTGACAAAACCCGTTGAAAAGTCGCCTTCTTTCATCTTATCACCAATTATTTTTAGCTTCCCCTCAATATCAAAAAATTCACCAAGTAACCCACCAAATGCCATAGAGAAAAGGACAATAAGAAAATTGTTGACTTCTAAAATCATTTTTATTCCTATCCCAAATGTTGATAAGCCAACGGCAAAAAATAGTATTCTCTTGTACTTATCTGAAATTCCTTTCTTTAACAATGTCCCTACTGAACTTCCAATAAGAACAGCGACGGAATTGACGATTGCAGGTAGTAATCCGGCAATGTTCATAAAAACCCCCCTTGATATATATAATTACTCACGTATTTTTAGAATAGAAAGTTCGCACCGAAATTAACAAACGCTTCAGGCTTATTGTTCAATTTTTTTGCTCCACCTTCAAAAGAAAAGTACAAATTCTTTAAATTTTCAACCCTGAGCTCATAACCAGCGACAAATGCAAAATTCAACTCATTGTTGTAAGGATAATAAATCATTGGGGCAATATACAGTCCGCGTGTCTGAGAAGATGAGAGTCTAAAGCCAGCAGAGATATAATTTAATCCAACATTACTAAAAATATGAGAGTACGGATTAACATCTGTCCTAACTTCAACCCCTATAAAGTTTTCAGTGTTGAAGAAAACATACAACCTTCCAGCTGGTGAAGGTGTTGTCGCAGCAAATGTGAATGAAAAGAATAAAAGGCAGAATGCACTTACAATACTTCGCGCAATTTTCATTTCGATGCCTCCCTTCAAATGCTTATCAAACTATTGTAGATTTCCATATGTACTCTTTTATCGGTAGGCTTCGGCAAAATTGAAAACCTCTCAGGAGCTTTGAAATTGGCTAATGCTTCAATTGCTTTAATCAATAGTGCTTTGTCTATCTTCCTTTGTTTTTCTACTGCTGCTCTCATGATTCCGGGAAAAGCCAAAAGGTTATTAACTTGGTTTGGATAGTCTGACCTACCTGTTGCAACAATAAATGCACCATTCTCGTATGCCACTTCTGGTGGAACCTCTGGTATTGGATTAGCAAGAGCAAAAACTATCGGATCTCGTGTCATAAGCTTCACATCATCACCATTCAAAATGTTTCCTTTAGAAACGCCGATAAAAACATCTGTGCCTTTCAGTGCATCTCTTAAAGAGCCACTAATATTACCTGAGTTTGTGAGTTTTGCGATTTCAAGATGATATTTATGTAGTCCTGTCTTCTCATTTAGTATACCATTGATATCACAAGCAATAACACTCTTGGCTCCAAATTCTATAAGTAGTTTAACGATATTATACCCGGCAGCCCCTATTCCATTAACAACTATTCTCACATCTTCTATATTTTTCCCCGCCAACTTCAGTGCATTTAAAAGAGCTGCGATAACTACTACTGCAGTTCCTTGCTGATCATCGTGGAAAACAGGTATGTTCATTTCCTCGTTTAACCTTTCTAGTATTTCAAAGCACCTTGGAGCGGAGATATCTTCAAGGTTTATACCACCGAACGATGGTTCTAAGTTCTTTACAATAGATACAATTTCATCCACGTTTTGCGTTTTCAGACATATTGGGAAAGCATCCAAATCACCAAATTCTTTAAAAAGAATAGCCTTTCCTTCCATTACGGGTAGTGCTCCGTACGGACCAATATTGCCAAGTCCAAGAACTGCACTCCCGTCGCTTATGACTGCGACAGCATGCTTTCGTCTCGTATATAAAAAAGTGCGTTTCGGATCATCTGCACATTGCTGTGCAACTTGAGCAACACCTGGCGTGTATAGATATTTCAAGTTATCCTCTGTAATTTCTACCGCGGTTGTTATTCTGTACTTTCCATTCAAGAACTCATGAAGCATTACAGAATCAAAATTTGTCATGTTCTCCATCCTTTCACGATATTCTTTCCTGGTGCATATTTTTTTAAAATTTTATCGTTTTTCTCTATACATAAGTGTGACTAGTGATGTTGCTGTGATAAAATTAATGTGAAAAAAATATGAGGAGGGATATATATTTACAAAATTGTCGCACTTATTGGATTTGTCATCTCTCTAATAAACGTTATTTATGTACTTGACAGAAGAGTTTATAAGATATCTTACTCAGATATTTGGTTATCTATTGTAGGTTTAACATTATCTTTTATTGAATATATCAAGTTTGAGGTGGACAATATTGTTCGTTTGGAAATGATTCAAGACCTCATATTACTATACGTGCCAGTTATACTGTTTTCCTTTTTTACCAAGCTCTCAGAAGTAGAGAGAAAGAATGTCAGGAGCTTTACGCTTTATCTTCTACCCACCCTGTATCTTATTTTAGCACTAACAAATAAAATACACAATCTTTTTTGGATAGGCACCATACAAAGTGACATTTATCACGGCAGACACAGACCGCATGGTAGTTCATTTCTTTGGACCTATTCAGTTTATACAGCAGTTGTGATCACATTTGGAATTTTTAAAATTATTAGAACAAGTCGACTCCCGAGGAAAACCAAGTTTTTGATAGTAGGCTCGATTTCTCTTGGTATATTTTTATCTTTTTTTGCATATTTATTTAACTTCAACTACCCGCTATTATTTCTTTCTCTGTCAACTTTAATCTTGATTTTAAACATTAGTGCAATAAACGTATTTTGGAGAAGAACAGCGTTGGGTGTACGATATCATGCATTCGATAGCTCACACAATGGGTATATAATACTTGATAAGGACCTGAGAATTGTAGATATCAACAAAGCTGCACTTAGGTATCTTAGATTGAGAAAAGAGGAAATTTTAGGCAGAAAAAACGATTTTGTAATAGATTTGCTTGACAAAATAGGGCAAATCTTGGAGTACAATGGTGATTTTTTCAAAATTTCAAAAGCCGAGTTAAAAGACTCTTTCTTGATGGTTATTGAGGATGTTACAGAACAAGTAATTACCAAAAGGGAGCACATCAGCACTTCGATGCTCTTAAATACACTTCTTGAAAATATTCCTGACGGTGTCGTGGTGCTTAACCAATACGGAACGGTTATTGATTGTAACAAACAATTTGAAAATATCTTTGGGTACAAGAAACTAGAAATAATAGGCAAAAATATTGATGCTCTTGTCCTTCCAGAAAATCTTGAATCTGAAGCGCAAAAACTGATAAACCTCGCCCTAGAACAAGGAAGCCTCAAAGTTGAAACGGTGAGAAGGAGAAAATCCGGAGCGCTTGTTGAAGTGCGAATAACAGTTTCAGTTGTTGAATCTGATTCAGAAAGGTTAATATATGCTATTTATACGGATATTACTTCTGAGAAGGAAGCTATAAATCTTGCGAGGACAGTTTTGCAAAGGGATAATTTAACGGGATTGTATACGAGACATTATTTCATCAGAAAACTCGCAAGTTCTCTTGAATTTTCTTCGATTGATGATTATCACGCTATAATCACATTGGACGTTAGGAACTTCTCAATGATAAACAGCATAAGAGGTCATAACATTGGTGATGAACTGCTAAGAGAAATAGCAAAAAGATTACGAACCGTCCTTCGCGAAGGTGATACTATATCGCACCCGTATGCCGATGAATTTTGGATATTCTTAGAGAAGCTTGGTAAGACATACCAAGCAGGAAAGAAAGTTGTGAATGACATAATTTCAAAGATAGAGAAGGAATTAACTAAAACATATAACATTCAGGGCGAATTTATCGACATAAAATTTGCTTTCGGAGTACATGTGTTTAATTCCTTCGATACATCTGAGGAGGTGTTAAGAAAGGTAAATTTAGCACTCATTAGAGCCAAAGAAGCTAAGGACAATATTGTTTTCTACAACGCAATTATTGACAGCGAACTGCAAGAACACGCTGCAAAAGAAAGGGCGATTAAGGAAGCCTTCTACAATGGTGAACTTAAGATTTTCCTTCAACCAATCTGCAATTCCTATTCAGATATTGTTGGGGCAGAAGCTCTTGTAAGGTGGATAAAGAAAGATGGTACCATCATACCGCCAGTAGATTTTATCCAGCTTATGGAAGAAAATGGAATGATTACGTCAGTCGGTGAGGAAATACTAAGACAGGTTTGTGAGATTTTATCTGAACAAAAAGACAACCTTGACTTCATAGACATCAATGTAAGTCCTGTTCAATTGAGAGATCCTCAGATGGCTGAACGTTTTAAGGAAATAATTTCGTCTTACAATATTCCTCCAAAGAAGATTGTTATTGAATTCACAGAAAATATATTGATAGACATGAACCAAACTGTGCGCGATAATATTGATAAACTATTGCAGTTCGGTTGTCAACTGTGTATTGACGATTTTGGTACGGGCTATTCGTCTCTTTCTTATCTAACGATACTCCCACTCAAGAAGATAAAAGTAGACAGGTCCTTTGTTTTCAGATTGCCAGATGACAAACATTCTATAAAACTTCTCGAAGCGATATACAACATTGCAAAATCTTTTAATCTGGAAGCTATCCCCGAGGGTGTAGAGAATACCACACAGCTTGAAGTTCTTAGTATGATAGGTTACAAACTCTTTCAAGGATATTATTTTGGAAAGCCAATGCCCGTAAGAGATTTCCTATTGCTTGTTCATCAAAATATAAGCAAAAAGGGTCAACAGCAAATTTGAAAGAACTGAACTAGATAGCACATTCTGTTATGTTACTAACAAATTCAGACAAATACCATCTGAGTTGGTTTGAAAAATGAGAAAGAAGATTAAATTCTTTTCACAAACATGACACATGTAGTAAATACATATTCACCCCAATGGTGTATAATACCATTGGGGTGATTTTGTTGTGTTAACAACTTTTCTTACGCATAATGAACTTGATACGATATCATACACTTTTCAAGCAGCAATTGTTATAGACGTTCTGCGTGCAACATCAACAATAGTTACCGCACTGTCAAATGGTGCAAGATTTGTAATTCCTGTTGGAAAAATTGAAGAAGCAGTCGATATTAAAAGGATTCAACCTGATTTAATACTTTCAGGAGAGAGAAATGGCATCAAACCTCAAGGGTTTGACTTGGGAAATTCACCATTGGAATATTCAGAAGAAGTAGTCAGCGGAAAAGGAATCATATTGACTACATCGAACGGAACTAAAGCCATACAAAAGGCAAAGAAAATCGCAGGAAATGTTTATATCGCTGCTTTCTTGAACATTTCTTATGTAGTTGAACAATTATCTGCATACGAAAATATTGCCATAATATGTGCAGGTAATGAATCCGAAGTATCATATGAAGACACTCAACTTGCCGGTTTTATTATTTCAAAGCTCACCGAATGCAAAAGGTATTCTCTATCTGATAGTTCTTTAATAGCCCTAAGAACATGGGAAGCCATTAGAAGGCCCGACTTTTCGGGAACACATTCTCAAAAACTAATCGAACTTGGATTTGGAAGAGATGTTGATTTTTGCCAAAAGATAGACGTTTTTCCATCAGTTCCTATTTGTAAAGGTGAGAGAATTGTTAGGAATTTAATAAAATAAAGACAGGAGTTGAGGTAGATGTTAGAGCTTCAAAACGTTTCTTACAAAACTCAAGAAAAACAGATACTATACAATCTCAACATGAAGTTCATTCCAGGACACAAATACGTTGTCATAGGAACCAACGGAGCAGGAAAAAGTACAATAGGATACGTTATTATGGGACTTAGTTCTTACAAACCGTTCGAAGGTAAGATTCTACTTGACAATAAAGATATAACTTCCCTGTCAGTAACTGAACGAGCAAAGCTCGGTCTTACTTTGATGTGGCAAGAACCAGCACGCTTTGATGGGCTCACGATTGAGAATTATCTTACTCTTGGTGGAAAACTAACAATTCAAAAGAGTGAACTAATAGAATCATTAGAATTTGTGGGTTTGAATCCTAAGTTGTATCTAAATAGATATGTAGATAAGACTCTGAGTGGCGGTGAACGGAAAAGAGTCGAATTGGCTTCCATCATTCTGCTGAAGCCAAAGTACGTAATCTTAGATGAACCAGATTCTGGGATTGATTTGATGAGTTTAAACATTATAAACGATGTTGTCAATTATATAAGTCAGTATGGTGGTACTCCAATAATCATAACACACCGCGAAGAGATGGTTTACAATACCGATTATGGCTATCTTATATGTGCAGGTAAGATACTCATGCATGGCAAGACCGAAGACGTTCTGAAAGCATTCAGAGGTACATGCGAAGTGTGCGAACATCCAAATGTACCTCTTAATGGGGAGATGAGATAATGGACGTGAGGAAAGAGTTTGAAACCATCGTCAAAACAGCGGAGAAGCTTGGTACAGATGCATCGAAATTCATGGATAAAAGAATTGCGTCGATAATAATTAGTGGTAACAAAGTTATCGGTCTCAACAACGTTAGCGGTTTAAAACTTGTTCCCACAACTTTTGAAGATGGTGTGCAAGTAGATATGGAGATAGAGGAAGGCGTTGAAATTCCGCTCCCAATTCACGTCTGCACGGGCTTTGTCGAAAAGAAGGGATATCAAAGGGTCATATTTAACATAAGAGTTAAGAAAAACGCTCGTGTTAGATTCATAGCACATTGTGTTTTTCCACAAGCAGAAGAGTTTACGCACAACGCAGTTTCCAATGTTATAGTTGAATCCGGTGCAATTATGGAATATTACGACGAGCACTATCACAGTGATTTTGGGACAATAACACTCAATACAACTACAAATGCTATTGTGGAATCAGATGCTGTATACAAAAACACATTCCATTTAACCAAGACAAGAGTAGGGAAGCTCAACGTAATAATGAATTTGGAATTGAAAGAGAACGCTGTTGGTGAATTAATATCAAAGGTAAAAGGGTCAAAAGATGACGAGGTATACATCAATGAAGTTGTTCATTTGAGCGGTGAACATGCAAGAGGCCTCGCAAAAACTGTCGTGGTTGGGCTTGATGAATCAAAAGTGAATGTTCTTAATGAAGCTTATGGAAATGCTCCGTACTCGCGTGCTCATATTTCGTGTGAGGAAATTACCAAAGGTGAAAAAGTGATTGTTTCGACAACCCCTGTTTTAAAAATAACTAACGATTTAGCAGAACTGACACACGAAGCCTCTATAGGGCGCGTGAGTGAAAAGCAACTTGAAACACTTATGGCAAAAGGACTCACAGAAGAAGAAGCTACTGATCTCATAATCAAAGGGCTACTTTTGTAATTTACACAAGTTTAATGAAAATGTTTGGTGAGATTGATGATTGCCACAATCATCACGATACATTTGTTTTTTGCCACTGTTTATCTTGTTATAAAAGAGCCTGAGATAGTTTTTAAAAACAAGAGAGTAATTCTCGATTATGCGAGAGTATCTTTGGCTGTTCTTGGTCTCTTAATAGCCTCTGGCATAGCTTCGTTAACAACTATAAAATCAGCGATGATGCCACAGATGAATATTGTGCCGTGGCAAATACTGATTATATTTTTTGGTTCAGCATATATATGCAGCTCACTAGACGCATCAGGTGTGTTAAAAGTTATTGCTTACAAGTTTACAAAAAGTGCAGGTACTGGCAAGAAGCTGTTTTTCAGCCTCGTTTTACTGGCTGGAGTAATGACAGTCTTCACATCTAATGACATAGTCACCTTAACTCTGACACCAATCATCGTGTATATCAGTCAGTATGCCGGTATAAATCCTTTACCGTACTTGATTTCTGTATTTTTCGCTTCTAATACCTGGAGCATGTTTTTCTACATAGGCAATCCTACAAACGTTATAGTAGCCCAAGCGTACTCTTTAAATTTTTCAAACTACGCAAAACTAATGTTTTTCCCAACACTTGCAGCAATCTTAACGTCGGTTATAGGATTTTATGCGAAGTACAAAAAAATATTATCTGATAAGATAAGTGTCCATTTTGAAGAAACAAAGGAAGTTATAAAGGACAAAAGGTACGCCTTCCTGTCTTCCGGCATATTTGTGATATTCTTTTTAGTTATTGCAACTGGGGACCTTTATGGTTTACAACTTTGGAAATCGATATTAATATTCTCAAGTATCTATATTTTATTAAACCTTTCATTTTCAGATGTCATGTCAGAACGCGATGAGGTAGTTGTTGAATTTAAGAATTTTGATTATAACTTGACGTTTGTTGTAGATACTATTAGAAGAGTTCCTTGGAAGATGCTACCAATGGTTGTCACCTTCTTTGTTTTCGTGCACATATTTACCACTTTTGGTGTCACGAGATACGTTGGAACTCTTTTTAATTTTCCAAACGAACTTATTGGCACAGTTGCAACAGCTTTCATAACAGCTTTTGCAGCGAACGTTATGGTTAATCAACCGATGACTATTTTCTTCGCTCAAGCACTTTATCAAAAGCCTCTCAATTATGCGATGAGTTTGGTGCTTGGCTCAAACATTGGTGGTAACATAACTCTGATAGGTGCCCTTGCAGGCGTTATGTGGTCAAGGATTTTGGCATACTATGGGATAGAGATGAATAACAAAAAGTTTATTAAAGAAACATTTTTCACAGCTTGTTTAACACTCCTCTCATCAAGTTTTGTAACGTACGTAATACATAGATTTTTATAAATCTAAAAAGGAGGCTGATTTGAAATGTACGATTATACCGAATTTGATAACGCCGTGGCTATCAAAATGACAGGTTCGTTGAATACTACTAACGCTGCACAGTTCAAAGACTGGGTTGTTAGAGAATTCATCACTTCTAGGAAACAAACGATTATCGTCTTCGATATGTCAGCTGTTGAGAATATAGACAGCTACGGCTTAGGTATAATCGTTGGAATTTACAAAAGATTGATAACTGAATCTCGATACTTAAAAATAGTATCACCGAACAAGAACATAAAAAGGCTTTTCGAATTGACAGGCCTGGACAGAATAATAAAAGTGTACGAACATTTAAGCGAAGCTCTATCAGATCAGTAAACTTTTTGGGAGGGAAAAGTGATGTACAACGCTCTTGTACTCGGGTTAGAGTATGTTCTTTCATCGCTTATCATACTATTGGCTCTAAGGTTCATGAAGAAGGAAGGAGCGTACGTTGCGCTTTCAACGCTCATCATAGCCTCCAACCTTGGTGTTGCTAAGCTCTTCAATCTATTTGGAATGGAAGTAACAGCTGCGAACATGAGCATGGGTATGGCTTTTGTTATATACTCGATAATCACAGAAGTTTACGGAAAAGAGGAAGGAAGAAAAGCTGTATGGGTTGGATTTTTCGCACAATTTGCCTTCGTTCTTTTGGGACTTGTTTACACAAGCTACTCACCATCATCGAACGATTTCGCCCAAAGCTATCTTTCGCAGGTATTTGCAGTAACACCAAGGATAGCGTTTGCAAGCTGGACGGCATTCATATTATCAGGTTACACAGCAGTATGGATACACCATGCACTTAAAGGAAGAACAAAGCTTTGGTTAAGGAATAATGCAGCCACAAAGATTGGCCAAATTTTAGATAACTTGATATTTGTAACGATTGCGTTCGTAGGATTGGTAGATTTAAGAACTTATTTCCAAATATTCCTTACAACAACGATAGTCGAATTTTTGCTTGACTATATCGACACATGGGTTGTTTATGTTGGCGTGAAATTTTTGAGAGATGATGAAGGAAATTTTGAGTTATTCAGTTCTAAAAACGCTTGAGTTAAGTCTTGAGTTAAGTAAAGCCCCATCATCGGGGCTTTATTTTTCGGAACTTATGATCCATAGACTTTCATTTGAAAAGTATAGTTTAATTTCTGAGTCTATATCAGGGATTGCATTTTCAATAGGATTTGATATTACGGATTTTATGACACTATTAGATACTTGTATTTCGCACTCAACTGCTGCTCCTACAAAGATAGATGAGAGAACTTTTCCTTTGATGCAGTTCGAATTATCGATACCCTGAGGTGAAAGTCTGAAAGCCTCGGGTCTAATTACAATCTTGACCTTCTGACCCTTTTTTGCTTGAAACATCTTGGAAATCGAGAAGAATTTATTATAGAAAATATCGCATCTTAATTCCAGTTTTTCATCCTTGTCGTCTTCAACAAAAGCGTCTATCAAATTCACTTTCCCAATGAAATCTGCAACAAATTCATTTCTTGGTCTTGCGTAAATTTCAAATGGATTCCCAACCTGCATTATTTTCCCATTGTTCATGACTACAACCAAATCTGACATGCTCATTGCTTCTATTTGGTCATGCGTAACGTACACAGCGGTTATGTTAAGTTCTTTTTGAATCCTTCTTATCTCAATCCTCATTGCTTCTCTGAGTTTGGCATCAAGGTTTGAAAGAGGCTCGTCCAGTAATAAAACACTCGGTTCCATTACAAGGCTTCTTGCTAACGCAACCCGCTGCTGCTGACCTCCTGAAAGTTGTTCCGGCCTTCGTCTTTCGAGTCCGATTAATCCTACTATATCCATTATCCATTTGACCTTTTGTTTGATTTCAGAACTTGTCATTTTCTTTATTCTCAGTCCGAAAGCTATATTCTCTTCGACTGTCATGTGAGGAAAAAGTGCGTAACTTTGAAATACCATAGAAATATTTCTCTTATTTGGTGGTTCGTTTGTTACATCCTTTCCGTCGAGAATTATCTTACCAGAACTTGGAATTTCAAAGCCCGCAATCATTCTCAGTGTGGTAGTTTTTCCGCATCCGGATGGACCAAGCAGTGTAACGAATTGCCCTTTTTCAACTGTTAAATTAAAATTCTCAACCGCTACCGTCTCAACTCCATAGTTCTTAAATACTTTTCTTACCTCTCTCAGTTCAAGACTCATTTTCTCAACTCCTTACCGATGAATAGTTGCTGATACTGACCTTATTCTTCAAGAAAACCTTTAATACGCCTATAAAGACCATTATTATTACTATGAGCAATAAAGAAAAAGCACAAGCTTCGGAAAGTCTACCCGATTCAGTTTGACTGAGAATCTGAACAGTAACAAGATTCCACCGACTTGAAACTAAGAATATAGCAGCGCTTATCGCAGTCATAGCACGAACAAAAGCAAACACGAGTGCTGAGAAGAAAGCAGGTGTTATAAGTGGTAAAGTGATTTTCGTAAACACTTGCCTGTTCGTTGCACGCAAAGTAAATGCAGCCTCTTCTATTGAAGGGTCAACCTGATTTAGCAAGGCTACTCCCGACTGAATCCCAACAGGCATATACCTAAATACAAAATTCAGTACTAAAATAGCCAACGTCCCTGTTAGAAGGAGTGGTGGACTATTAAAAGCAAGAATGTAACCTATTCCGATTACGGTGCCAGGAACAGCGAAACTAAGTAGTGATATAAATTCCATGACCCTTTTTCCAGGAAAAACTTTCCGAACGACCAAGAACGCAATAACCATACCAAGAATTGCAGAAATAGGGGTTGAAATAGCTGCTATTGTGAGGGTTCCTTTAATCGAATTCAGTCCTACGTCAAAAACGTATTTGAAATTCTCAAGTGTAAATTCGTTATTAGCTCCCCATGCTTTTGTGAATGCTCCCCAAAATATAACGCCATAGACAAGGAGTATGAATAGGACAATGAATGAGCATATACCAAAGAGTATCCACTTAACGGGCTCACTTACACTTTTAAGAACAGAAATCGTTGGTTTTCCAGTTACCGTGTAATACTTCTTCTTATCAACAAAGTACTTCTGCAATATGAAAGCCAGTAATGATGGAAGTAATAGCCAAACAGATAATGCAGCTCCACCTTTCAAGTCGTACATTCCAGTTATTTGAAGGTATGCTTGGACAGACAGAATAGGAAACTTACTTCCAGCCAGTATTAATGGATTACCAAAGTCAGCAAGTGATTCAATAAAAAGCACAAGCATAGTGCTTGCAATTCCAGGTGCCGACAAGGGAAGTATCACCTTATAGAATACTTGCCACCGGTTAGCTCCAAGGTTAAAAGCAGCATCTTCTAAAGTTGGGCTTATCGTAGAAAGTACCCCGTCCAAAGTTATGAAAGCAACTGGAAAGAAACATAGAACTTGTGCAACCATTAAGCCAGGTAATCCATAAATGTAAACATTTGTCATTCCAAGCAGTCTTGAAGTTATGAGCCCATTTGCTCCAAAAAGCATGATAAGTGAAAGTGCACCAACAAACGGTGGAAATATTATGGGCATTATAGCTATCGTTCTAAAAAAAGATTTGAATGGTATGTCTGTTCTATTAATTGTGTAAGCGAACAGATAACCAACCAATGTACCGAAAATAGCAGTAAGAGTTGCCACAAGAATACTATTTGTAAACCCTCGCCTGAAATAGTTGTTCTCTAAAACACTTTTATAGACATTTAGCGTAAATTTTCCATCGTCGTTGATGAGACTTATTTGAAAAATCTTATACAAAGGAAGCAATATAAAAACTATCAAGAGTCCAGAAATCAGAACTATTGTTATAAGCAAAGCAGGTTCATTTAAGAGTTTCAGTAGATGGGCTTTTATTTCACCTTTGGAATAACTCATCGTATTCACCTCACGACCAAGTCTTGAAGCACTAAAATTAACAGAAAAAGGGGCACACAGCCCCTTCTTCTAAAGAAAAGAGGTTTTAGTAAGGTAGAACCTCGTTAATCCACCTATTCACAATCCTTGTCTTGTTATCAGCTGCCCATTTAGGATCAACATGTATCAGTTTTATCGAAGAGAGTGGTGGCAAATTTCCAAAGTCAACATCTGTACGAATTGGATAAAAATATGTTTTTTGATTGATAATCTCTTGTTGTCCCTTTTTCGAAAGAATCCATTCAACAAGTTTCTGGGCTTCTTCAATATTCTTTGCACCCTTTATTATTGACATACAGGCAACTTCATATGGAACTCCTTCTTTTGGAAAGACGACTTTAACATTGTAACCCTGATCCATGAACTGGAAGAATGCAGGTGTGAATTGTATTCCAAAGACTGCTTCACCTATACCTACCGCTTTGGAAGGTGCTGTACCACTCTGAGTGTACGTCTGAACATTCTTAGCCATAAGCTTTAAGAATTTCATAGCAGCGTCTTCGCCTAAAATCTTTATCAGACCTGTAACAAAGCTATATCCTGTTCCTGATGATTGCGGGTTCGGGTACTGTATTGTCTTTTTATAAACAGTTTTGAGTAAGTCGTTCCAACTTTCTGGAAGAGGTAGTTTCATCTTTTCAAGCATGGTCATGTTCACGCCAATTCCAAGCGGATTCATATAAATTGGATAATAGAATCCTTCCTTATCATAGAACCTTGACGATATCTCTTTAGGCATAGTAATCTTGTATGGTTGGGTTAACCCTCTTTCCTTAGCTATGATATGGTTCTCCATAGGTGCGCCAAACCACACGTCTGCTTGTGGGTTCTGCTTTTCAGCTTCGATTCGCGCTAAAGCCGGACCTGAAGAGAGAAAAACAAAGTCAACATCTATACCGGTATCTTTTGTAAATGCAGTGAGTATCTTTCGAGCATTTGCTTCGTCAACACTTGAATAGACGACAAGTTTCTTTGAAAAAGCAAAACTACCAAGAAGAACAGTCAATATCATTAAAGCAAGCAATAACCTCTTCAACATTCTTTCACCTCCAGGTATTTTGGATATACATAGTCTAATACACAATCACTTATAAACGAAATCTCAAAATCATTCTCTTGAATACAAAAGAGTAAAAAATCTTTTTATTCCTTCTATTATCTCTTCCAATTCCGGATTTAAAGCTAATAATCTTACTAAACTCGTTTTTTACACGTTGAACAACTCTTTCTCCTTTTCCTCTACGAATTGTTGCATATATAGTCGGTAATAGTGCCCTCTCTTTTTCATAAGCTGTTCATGACTTCCGTCTTCTATTATTTCTCCGTTTTCTATGACCAAAATCCGGTCAGCACTCCGTATAGTTGACAATCTGTGAGCTATTACAAAACTCGTCCTTCCGTGTAAGATCTTATCGATAGATTCTTGGATTATATGTTCTGTGTGGGCATCTATTGAACTGGTTGCTTCATCCATAACTATGATTTTTGGATTTGCCAAGACTACTCTCGCTAAAGCTATTAACTGTCTCTGACCTACGGAGAGATTTGTTCCACCTTCTCCCACGAGTGTATTATAGCCGTCTTTCAGTTTGACAATGTAGTCGTGGACGTTCACAACCTTTGCTGCCTCAACAATTTCTTCAAGAGTACAACCGGGTTTTCCAACAGCTATGTTCTCTGCAATAGTTCCATTAAAAAGGTGTGGAACTTGGAGTACATATCCAATGTTCTTTCTGAGAGTTCGCAAATCAATTTCTGTGTAGTTAACCCCATCAAAATATATCTTGCCCTCTGTAGGTTCATAGAAGCGCCCAAGTAAGTTTACTATTGTTGACTTGCCAGAACCTGTCGGTCCAACAATTGCGATTCTCTCTCCCTTTTTAACTTTTAAATTAAAATTCTTGAGAACCATGTCACTTGTATTGTACTTGAAAGAAACATTCCTAAACTCCACGTTCCCCTCAAAGCCAAACTCAGCTAAGGCGTACTCTCTACTTGATTCACCTTCTGATTGCGCTCGCAATACTTCCATAACACGTTCGCCAGCAGCCTGTGAAGAGATAACATCAGCCATGACACGTGAAAGTTCGCGCAGCGGCTCAAAAAATTGGATAGAGTAAGAGATGAAAGCCGCCAAAGTCCCGTATGTGATACTTCCTTGCTCTAAGTTTTTGCTGCCATACACGAGAATTAGTGCCGTAACAATGCTACCTATTTGGACAATAATTGGTGTGTATATCGAAGATATTACCGAAGCTTTTATTGCCTCTTGCCTCATCTTTGAGGTTAGCTGTGAAAATTCTGCAATAGTCTTTTCTTCAACTGAAAGAATTTTTGTTGTTTTTGCTCCGAGAATTCCTTCGTTGAATTTTCCTGTAACTTCCGAATTGTACCTTCTAACTATTCGATAATGTCTCAAAATAAGCTTTTGGAAGTACAGACTCACAAAGAAAATCACAGGTATGCTGCCAACAACAAAAAGAGCCATTTTCCAGTTCAACCTAAAAAGGTAGAACGTGATAAATGTCATTGTAGATATACCCCAAACCGTATCAACCATTCCCCATGATAAAATTCCGGTAACTCTTTGCACGTCCGACATAATTCTGGCTATGAGCGGTCCTGTTCCGTTAGCATCAAAGAAGCTTAACGGGAGTTTTTGTAGCTTAGAGAATGCAGAATTCCTTATGTCTCGTGTCATTCCAGTCTCGATTTTTCCTGCAAGAACAATTAAGACATATGTATTTATCGATTGAATTGTTGTAAGCAAAGAAAATGCAGCTATGAATTTCCAGAACCCGTTGAAGCTCTTAGGTACAACGAAAGTGTCAATTGCAAACCTTGTAAGGTAAGGAAATGTAGCTTCAATTAGGCCAACTAATACCATGACTAATAGGAGAAGTAACACTTTTATCTTGTATTTTTTCAGAAACTCGAAAAAACCCTGCCAAAGCTTTACATCAATTCGTTCTTTCTTTCGGCTTATATTATCAAGTTTTTCTTCCATAACTATTGCACCACCTTACTTTTTCAGCTTCTGTACTCATCTTCGATCAACGACTGAATTTTCCAAACTTTCTTGTAAATCCCATCAATTTTTATCAACTCCTCGTGCTTGCCTATAGCCGTAACAATGCCATTTTCCAAAACGACTATCTTGTCTGCGTGTTTTATACTTGGAATTCTATGAGAGACTATGATAGTAGTTAGTCCCTTTGTTCGTTCTCTTAAAGCCAAACGTATCTTGTATTCAGTTTCGGTATCAACGGCGCTCATGGAATCATCAAATATCAACACAGGATATTCTCTAATTATGGTTCTTGCTATCGCCATCCTTTGTCTTTGGCCGCCTGAAAGTGTGACACCACGTTCACCTATGATTGTCTTATATTTGTTTGGAAAAGTCTCGATATCATCATGCAAAGATGCTGTAGTTGTTGCATACATAACTTCTTCCATATCTATCGTTTCTTTTGTTATTGCAACGTTTTCATCAACTTGCTTGGAAAACAGGAATGGCTCTTGTGAAACAAAGCCTATATTCTCTCTCAGCACCTTTCTTGGAATATTTCTTAACTCAATTCCGTCGATAAGTATCTCACCTTCATAGTTAGTATAGAGCTTCAGCAATAGATTAAGAAGAGTCGATTTTCCAGACCCAGTAGGACCAAATATCCCTACTGTTTCTCCAGCATCGATTTTGAAAGAAACACCGCGAAGCACTTCATTATCACCGTATTTAAACGATACATTCCTGAATTCTATTTCACCTCTGAATGTCCATTCCCTTATCTCTTCACTTTCTGAAACTTCATCCGATGTCTCGTCTTCATGTTTCAATATCTCCCCGACCCTGTTGAGAGACACATTCATCTTGCTTAAATTCGAAAGAATTCTTCCAAGCTGTCTTACTGGCCAAAGGAACATACCAACATAACTTGTAAATGCAATGAACGTGCCTAATGTAATCTTCCCAGAAATTGTAAAGAATATTCCAAAGATACTCACGAGCGCAATCTGAACGAGAGCTATAAAATCGCTCACTGCCCAGTATCTTGCAAACAAAACATACAGTTTATAGTCAAGCCTTTGAAAGTTCAGGTTCTTACTCTGAAACTTCTCTGTCTGCTCTCTTTCGAGGGTAAAAGCTTTTACAACCCGTATTCCCGTTATATTCTCTTGTACAACCGTCGTCATTTCCGCTTCAGCTTCATCTGCCATCTTAAAATACTTCTCTACCATTTTGAAAAACCAGTATGATACGCCAATCAATGCAGGAATCGTTACCACTGCGATTCCGGTTAGCACTTTGTCCATTCGAAGCATAGTATACATGACCATTATTATTAGAAAAATTGTTCTGCTGACTTCAACTAATTCATTTGCAAGGAAATTCCTGATTGTCTCTACATCAGAGGTGCACCTCTGAATGAGCTCCCCGGAACTGTATTTGCTGTGAAATTCTACAGGAACTTTGATTATCTTTTCAAACAGAGCGTTCTTTAGCCTCTCTGCAAACCCTTCCGCAGCTTTTGAAGAATACTTTCCTCTCAGGTAGCTTGAAAGTCCATTCAATAAAGTAAGCAGAACGATAAAGACGCCCACTATCCATATGTTTCGTGAAAGAAACTCATATCCAACAAGATTCACTAAACGTCTTACAAGTTGTGAATCGATTTCTTTTCTTCCTATCAAATTATCGAGTGTAAACCTTATAACAAGTGGTGTCAGAATTGATAGGAACGTAGCTAATGCAGTCGAAACTATGGCTACGAAGTAAGAAACTCGACTGCCTTTCATGAACTTATTTAACATCCTTAGGTTATCAATGTATCCTTTCTTTGATTTGCCGTATACTTTCTCCATCTCAATCCCCACAAAATTTTGAAATCCTCAGAAGTCTCGAATGTGACTATGACTGCACTATTTGAAAACAAAAAACTCCACGGAACAACCCGTGGAGTATCTATTTTGGCCTCATAAATTGTACGGAGTTAGACAAGTTTGGAAAATCTAAAGGTCTGGGTTCTAACCTCCAACACAGGGTTGTCCTTTGAAAAAGGTCTTATTAACTTTAATTAATGCTTGCTTTGTCATCTTCATCGGACAACCCTCCTTTCATTTCGCTGTAATTTTCAGCAAAAGTTCGCTTTGCAAAGTTTTTACAGAAGTAGTTTAACATTTTCGGAGATTTTTGTCAATAGCGAAACAAAAAAACACTGTGATATAATCACTGTGAAAAATATATCAAAATAGGGGTGATTTGTGGTGGTGTATAGATTTTTATTTACCATTTCCTTTATTTTTATTGTTTTTGGCATTGCTGTCGGAGGGTTTAACATAATTGAAGAACTTATTCATATTATCAAATCACCTGATTATTTAATTACGGATTACTTTGAAATTGCAGGATTAGGAGGAGCTTTCTTAAACAGCGGATTTTTGATGCTTGCCTTTACATTTATCTTTAAGCTTCTCAAAATCAACCCAACGGGTGTTTCGGTTGCAGCAGTGATGACTATTGGTGGCTTCGCGTTATTTGGTAAGAATATCTTCAATGTATGGCCAATTGTTGCGGGAGTATTTCTTTATTCAATTGTTATTGGTGAAAATGTGAGAACTTACCTATACGTTTCGTACTTTGGAACAGCACTCGCACCTATAACAACGCATCTTGTTCTTGACAAAGGTTTTGATTATATCGGTTTGATAATCGTCTTGATAATTGGATTCTTCCTTCCACCACTCGGAAGCTTTGCTCTAACTTTGCACAGAGGATATAACCTCTACAACATTGGTTTCACTGCTGGTTTGTTAGGAATGTTTATCGGTGGAATATTGAGAGCGTATGATTTACATCCAGAACCTCGATTGATATGGCACACTGAAAATCAATTGTTGCTGTCTATCTTTGTATACACCTTCTTTTATCTCATTCTGTTGTATGGGCTAAAACTGAACGGCTGGACATTTGCGAAATACAAAAGCATATTCAAATATTCGGGAAAACTTCTAACAGACTTTGTGCTTTTGGAAAATGAGGCAATTGCGTTTATGAACGTTGGTATACTTGGTTTGATAGGTACGTCATACGTCTTGTTGGTTGGTGCACCGCTCAATGGACCAACCATCGGCGGAATAATGACGTTGGCTGGTTTCGGAGCGTTGGGAAAACATCCAAAGAATATTGCACCTGTCTTTCTTGGTGTTATGATAGGAGCACTAACAAATTCTCAACCTGTAAATAGTCCTATAATGGTCTTAGCTGTTCTGTTTGGAACCACATTGGCACCTATAGCAGGTGAATTCGGGTTTATTTGGGGAATAATCGCTGGATACCTCCACAGCGCACTTGTCTTGAACATTGGAAGCTTACATTTTGGAATGAACCTCTACAATAATGGTTTCTCAGGAGGTTTTGTGGCACTTTTCCTTTTACCATTAATAGAAGCTGTTAAAAATATAAAGAACAGAATCGTTGAGAAGTGGGGTGAAAGAAATGGAAATTGAAAAGCTTATCGTTTCAGTTATGAATGAGATGACTTATTATTTGTTAAAAAACGGTGCCCACCTTGTTTCATCGGAAATTGTAGTATCCGACAAGAATTTCTATGTAATGCTTGAAGCAAACATCAAAGCGACTGATGATGTAATACTGGAATTAAAAAAACTCTCAAAAATAAAAGACCACCCTGAGCTGAGATATTATTCGTCTCTTGCCACACAAGTTGGAAGTCTACAAGATATTTTCGCTATTGCGCCTTACATGAAGAAATTTGAAATAGAAGCAAAGGTGGACTCGATTACTTTAGAGATGTTTGTTGAACGGTAAGGAAGGTGAAGATGTGTTCTATTTGGAAAAAGAAAAGCACAGTTTGTCCTTGCTCAATCCTGCGATATTAGTTATAGACGTGCAGAATTACTTTTTTCAAAAAGATGCGCCTGCATATTTAAGGGGTTCTGAGCGCATTCTGAAAAATATTATACAGCTCTTAACAGAAGTTAAGTCCATTAAAAAGGACATCCCAGTCATCGGAACAATCCACAAAGGTTGGAACGATAATATGCACAGCTGGTGGGGGAACGTCGTTACGAATGAATGGGCAGTTCCTCTTGTGCCACAAGAACTGCTTGACAACCTTATTGAAAAAAGCACTTATGATGCATTCTACGACACAAATCTGAATGATTTGCTCAAATCAAAGAATGTTAATCAACTCATCATAACCGGTGTTATGACCCATCTTTGTTGCGAAACAACAGCCCGAAGCGGATTTGTCCGGGGTTACAAAATAGTGATGGTTGAAGACTGTCTTTGGGATAAAGACGAATGGTACCACTACGCCTCATTGAAAAACATAGCGCATGGATTCGGAGTGATTGCAAACAAAGACGAAATCTTACAAATTCTGAAAGCTATTGAATAATTCATGCTTTCGCTTTCTTTCTCAACGTCAGCAAAACTCCCAAAGCAACGGACAACAACGCAGCAACAAGAACTCTGTAAGTTGAAGGTAAGAGGAACGTGACTGTATGAGCAGGAATCCAGAAAAATGGTATAGTTTTTCCTAAAACAAAACTTACAAAGGTTTTCCAATCGATGTGTTCCAGTACGGTATTCAATTCGATTCTAAGCATATTTCTTATTTTTCCTTGACTCAAGTCAATGTAGGCATCTGTTATCCTGTGTAACGCCATAAACGTAGGGGCAAATATCAGATTCATAAGAACACTTGTGTAAAACGCTTGAAGAAACGTTCTTGTGTTTTCTGCATACGGAAGAAGATTTTTCTCAAGCAGTACTTTAGTCCCAGACCCGAACAGCTCAAATATAGCAACGAATACAACGCCCAAGAATCCCCAGACTACAAACCTATAGGGTAATCCGACAAGTATTTTGTATTTACCGGTTACTATTCTTGTTGATAATATTTCCCCAAAAGTTGCGAGAATACCAACTTTTAAGAAACCCAATATATATGGATGTGACGAATTTAGATGCAAATAAACTTCGCGCGTGCTCTTGTTGATAAGCAAATAACCAAGTAGTGCAAAGAACAAAACTGATAGAACGTCTCCAAATCTTATCCTTTTCATTCTCTTTTCCTCCCCTGTTAGAAAATTGCTATGATTCTTAATATTACTCCATTATCCCAACAACTGCTGCAAATCTCTTCTTAGTCTTTTCTTTTCTATAAGAATACAGATATTCTGTATGCTTGAAAGTATCTATATTTGAAAATTCCACATGTTTCACACCTACGGAGGAAAGTGTTATTTCCAAAGCTTTCCAGAGATCTACGTGCAATTTATCGTTCTTTTCTATTATTACTTCCTTACCAAATTTCATGAAAAATTCTGTAGCGACCTCGGGACCGACTTCAAAGCTATCTGGACCTATGGATGGTCCAACAGTGACAAAGATATCTTCTGGTCTACAGCCAAGCTCACTGTTCATTTTTAGAATGAGTTCTTTTGCTATTTCTTGCAGAGTTCCTCTCCAACCAGAATGTGCCACTCCTACAGCCTTTCTAACAGGGTCGTATGCCACAACTGGCATACAGTCAGCATAAGATGTCACCAAATACAAGTTTCTCTCGGTTGTTATAAGACCATCTATATCCTTCAGTTTTCTATTCCAGTATGGCTCTCCTATATCATTGCTCGTCACTATCTTAACATTTTTGCTGTGAACTTGGTGGGAGAAGACACATCTGTTTGTGCTTATGTTCAACTTCTTCGCGAGGAATTCGAAATGTCTGGTGAAGTCTTCACTTGAGACCGACATATTAAGTTCACCAAAGTTTTCTGAATCGGCATACTTATCGATTTTTCGCGTTGTGAAGAAATGTTTTAGTTCCGGAAACTGACTCATTAGTGGTGATTTGAGGATGTAAACACCATTCCAATCCTCCAATATATAGTTACCAAGGTATTTTTTCATTTCTTATCCCCCTCTATTATTCCATGTCAGGTTCACCATGATTATTGTTAATCGATTATACAACGAACTCATGAATTAATAAACCCTACAAGCTAACTCTCTGTTAATTGAAAGCCTTTTTCTATAAACTTTAGGGATATTGATTTCTAAACTTTTCTTTCTTATGCTCATTTTTCCTTCGTTATGCGTTTTCAATTTTGTTTTCTTAACATTAGAAACTCTTTCTTTACAATGATATACTGATAATGGATAAGTACATATTTGCGAGACCTTAGTCAAAGAAAGGGGGAATTGGTTTGAAAATCATATCGTTCGATGAAGCAGTTGAATATATAAAGCCTGGTTCTACAGTGATGATAGGTGGATTCTTAGGTGTTGGAACACCTGAAGGGATAATCGATAAAGTTGTCGAGAAGAAGATTGGAGAGTTGACCGTTATAGCAAACGACACGGCATTTGAAGACAGAGGCGTTGGCAAGCTCGTAAAGAATAAACTGTGCAAGAAGGTCATAGTCTCACACATCGGAACTAACCCAGAAACGCAACGACAGATGATCGCTGGAGAGTTGGAAGTAGAACTCGTACCACAGGGCACATTGGCTGAACGTGTGCGCGCTGGTGGTGCAGGTCTTGGTGGAATTCTGACTCCAACAGGTGTTGGAACTATTGTTGAGAATGGAAAGCAGGTCATAGAGATAGAGGGTAAGAAATATCTGCTCGAATTGCCGCTCAAAGCTGATGTTGCATTGATAAAGGCAAAGAAGTGCGATTATTATGGAAATCTCGTCTACAACCTTACCGCAACCAATTTCAACCCACTTATGGCACTCGCGGCAGAGATTGTTATCGTTGAAGTTGAAGAGATAGTCCCGGTAGGTTCGATTCCACCTGATGAGGTCAAAACACCAGGTGTACTTGTTGACTATGTCGTAGTATCGGGGGTGAAGTGATATGCCAGTAGATCCAAAAGAAAAGATTGCTAAGAGAGTTGCCATGGAACTTTCAGAAGGAGACCTTGTAAATTTAGGAATTGGTTTGCCAACGTTGGTGGCGAATTACATACCAAAGGGTGTACACGTCTTCTTCCAAAGTGAAAACGGAATAATCGGAATGGGTCCTGAACCGGAGAAAGGATTTGAGAATAAAGACTTGACGAATGCGGGTGCGGGGTTTATTACAGCACTCCCAGGAGCTATGACCTTTGACAGCGCATTTTCATTTGCAATTATCCGCGGTGGGCATTTGGACGTAACTGTGCTTGGTGGATTGCAGGTTGATGAGGAAGGACACCTCGCAAACTGGATGATTCCTGGTAAGATGATACCGGGTATGGGCGGTGCAATGGACCTTGTAACAGGTGCAAAGAAGGTAATAGTAGCGATGACCCATACGGCAAAGGGGGAACCGAAAATATTGAAAAAATGCACGCTTCCTCTCACATCAGTTAGGAGAGTTGACTTAATAGTGACAGAACTTGCCGTTATAAGACCAACAGACGAGGGACTTGTCTTGGAAGAAATTGCAGAAGAAACAACACTTGAAGAAGTTTTGAAACTCACAGAAGCAAGATTAATCGTATCGAAAGATCTTAAGAAATTCTAAAAAGAAATCCAAAATTAGGGGGCAATATGTATGGATTTGCCAAAAGCAATCATTAGGGTTCGAATGAGCCAAGCAGATGCTCATTATGGCGGAAATCTTGTAGACGGTGCGAAGATGCTCCAGCTCTTTGGAGATGTTGCTACTGAATTATTGATTAGATTCGATGGGGACGAGGGACTTTTCAGGGCATACGACAGTGTGGAATTCCTCGCACCAGTTTATGCGGGAGATTACATAGAAGCACGTGGTGAAATCATCGAAGTAGGTAGAACTTCGCGAAAGATGAAATTTGAAGCTTACAAAGTGATAAGGTCGAGACCTGACATAAACGATAGTGCAGCCGAGGTTTTGGAAGAACCAATTCTTGTGTGCAGAGCAAGTGGTACTTGCGTTGTTCCTAAAGATAAGCAAAGGTACAAACACGAAGAACAATAGTTTTAACTGTTCATATTGTGAGGTGAAAATTATGGAAAAGCTGATAATCACGGTTGCTGTTACCGGTGCTGAGGTAACAAAGCAGCAACAGCCAAATCTTCCGGTAACGCCCGATGAAATAGCACAGGAAGTATACAGATGCTGGCAAGCGGGTGCATCGATTGCACATATACACGCAAGAATGCCGGACGGCACGCCAACGCAATCTAAAGAAGTGTACGCTGAGATAAAGAAGAAAATACAGGAGAAGTGCGACATTATAATCCAATTCTCAACAGGCGGAGCAGTCTGGCACAAACCTGAAGAGAGAATACAGTGCCTCGATGCCTTGCCAGAAATGGCGACGTTATCTGCCGGTTCTTGTAACTTTGGTGACGACGTGTTTATGAACTCACCTTCTTTTATGGAATTGCTCGCCAAAAGAATGAAAGAGCTTGGAATAAGACCAGAGATTGAAGTCTTCGAACCGGGAATGATAGAAAATGCCTTGAGACTTGTAAAAAAAGGATTATTAGAATTACCTCTTCATTTTGACTTCGTTCTCGGAGTCCCTGGTGCGATGACTGGTAACATCGAAGATTTAGTGTTTTTGGTGCATAAACTACCTGCCGGGTGCACCTGGTCAGTCGCAGGAATAGGCAGATACGAACTTCCTTTAGCAGTACATTCAATACTTATGGGTGGACACGTTAGAGTTGGTTTTGAGGACAATATCTACTACAGAAAAGGCGAACTCGCTACAAGCAACGCACAGCTTGTTGAGAGAGTAGTGAGGATTGCAAAAGAAGTCGGAAGGGAAATTGCAACACCGCAGGAAGCAAGGAAAATTCTTGGAATTACCAAATGAATCGCCAAATGAGGAGGTAAAGACATGAAAAGCATAAAGGGATGCCCGTTTGGAACACACAGGGTTATAGAACCAAAAGGAACATTGCCACAAGCCGCTACGAAAATCGATAACACCATGGAAATTTATACTAATGAAATGCTCATCGATGTGAAAACCTTGAATGTAGATTCCGCAAGTTTCACACAAATCGAAGAATCTTGCCATGGGAACGTTGAATGCATAAAGGATACAATATTAAAGATCGTAGCTGATAGAGGAAAACTGCAGAACCCAGTAACAGGTTCTGGAGGAATGCTTATAGGCGTTATCGAAGAAATCGGACCAGATTTTCCAACGGACCTCAAAGTTGGAGACAAGATAGCAACACTTGTCTCGCTATCACTTACACCTCTGAGAATTGACAAAATCTTGAAAGTTAACGTTGAAACTGATCAGGTTGACATAGAAGGTAAAGCGATACTCTTTGAGAGTGGAATATACGCAAAACTACCCAATGATATACCAGAAAAGCTCGCATTGGCTGTCCTTGATGTCGCAGGTGCCCCTGCGCAGACGCAGAAACTTGTAAAGCCTGGAATGACGGTATGTATCATCGGTGGCGGTGGAAAATCTGGAGTTCTCTGCGCTTACGAGGCAATGAAAGCGGTTGGGAAAGATGGAAAAGTAATAGTCGTAGAATATTCACCTGAAAATGCTAAGCGCATAGAAGAACTAAAATTAGCTCATCACGTTATAATTGCCGATGCGACAAAACCAGTTGAAGTGTACCAAAAAGTGATGGAAGTGACAGGTGGAAGTTACTGCGATGTGGTGATAAACAACGTAAACGTTCCAGCCACAGAAATGTCCTCGATTTTAATTACAAAAGACGAGGGGACAGTCTACTTCTTCAGCATGGCAACTTCATTTACAAGGGCCGCACTCGGTGCTGAGGGTGTTGGCAAAGACGTGACGATGATTATTGGAAACGGATACACGAAGGGACATGCGGAAGTAGCCCTGAACATATTGAGAGAATCTAAAGAGATTAGAGAATTGTTTGAGAAACTGTATATTTGAGCGGTTGAGGAGGCTGAAGTATGGCAAGATACTTTAAAGACATTCCACTTTGGAAAAACGTGACAGAAGAAGAATGGAACGACTGGAAGTGGCAGATAAGAAACCGAATAATGGATGTTGACACGCTTAAGCAGGTTATAAACCTAACACCAGAAGAAGAGGAAGGCGTTAGGAACGCCTTAAAGACGCTTAGAATGGCTATCACACCGTACTATGCAAGCTTGATGGATCCAAATGATCCAAAATGTCCAATAAGAAGGCAGGCTGTTCCAACTGTCAAAGAACTTTTCACGTCCCAATGGGACATGATGGACCCGCTTCATGAAGATGAAGATTCACCTGTGCCTGGACTAACGCACAGATATCCAGACAGGGTACTCATGCTCGTTACCGACATGTGTTCAATGTACTGTAGGCACTGTACAAGAAGAAGATTCGCAGGTCAACACGACAGGTCAAGAACAAAGCAAGAAATTGATGCGATGATTGAATACGTAAGGGAAACACCGCAAGTAAGAGATGTCCTTATATCTGGCGGAGACGGACTACTTGTTGGTGTTGAAATGCTCGAGTATATACTCAAAGAATTGAGGAAGATAAAGCATGTTGAAGTAATCCGAATCGGTACAAGGACACCTGTTGTTTTGCCTCAGATGATTACACCAGAGTTGACTAATATGCTCAAGAAATATCATCCAATATGGATAAACACGCACTTCAATCATCCTAAGGAAGTTACTCCAGAATCAACGAGAGCGTGTGAAATGCTCGCAGATGCGGGTATACCTCTCGGTAATCAATCAGTTCTACTCAGAGGTATTAACGATAGCCCTTACATAATGATGGAACTCATGCACCAGCTTGTGAAAATACGTGTGAGACCTTACTACATTTACCAATGCGACCTTTCCATGGGCTTGAGCCATTTCAGAACTTCTGTTAAGAAAGGGCTTGAAATAATGGAAGCTCTCATTGGACACACATCTGGATTTGCTGTTCCATGGTTTGTTGTTGATGCACCAGCCGGCGGTGGAAAAATAAGGGTAATGCCGAACTACGTAATATCTATGTCTGACCACACAGTCATTCTTAGAAACTACGAAGGCGTAATTGTTGCTTATCATGAACCTGAAGACATAACAAGCGATGTTGATGATTCCGAATACAGGGAAAAGTACAAATTCTCTGGTGTTGCAAGCCTATTTACTGACAAGAAAATCAGCATAGAACCAGCTCATCTTGAAAGGCACGATAGAATCAAAGAGTGGAAAGAGAAAAAGATGAGAAGGGAATGAGAATATGGTTGACATTGAAAAACTCTACGTTGGACAAGTGTATGAAGTAAAGAAGATAGTCACAGACGAGATGGTAAAGCTCTTCGCAGAGGCAACAGGTGACAAGAACCCTGTACATCTGGATGAAGACTTCGCAAAGAACACGATATTCGGCGGAAGGATAGCTCATGGAATTCTTTCACTCGGAATCATATCATCTGTGCTTGGAACTGAATTCCCAGGTGCAGGCACGATATATCTAATGCAGAATGCCAAATTTAAGCGCCCAGTATACGTTGGTGAAGAAGTCACCGTAAAGCTCGTCGTGAAGGAGATAGATAAAGATAAGAGACGCGTTTTGATGGACACTCTTGTTGTAAAAGAAAACGGCGAATATGCAATCGAAGGTGAGGCGCTGGTCAAAGTTTGATGAATTTGCTTGATGGTGTAAGCACTCTTGTTGACAAAATTGTCAAAAATAAGGTAATTGCGATAATCGGTATAGAAAAGAACACCGGAAAAACAGAGACGTTGAATTACATAGTTAGTAAAATTAAGCATTTAAGAAAGGTAGCATTAACATCTATAGGCACGGATGGTGAAGAGAAAGATTTGGTCTACGGTACTCTTAAACCATCCGTGCATGTTGATTTGGATTTCGTATATACAACAACTGACGTATTCTTCAAACGAAAGAGAATCCTCTCGGAAATTCTTCACGTTTCAAAAGAACATACATCAACAGGACGATTGATAATCGCGCGGGCACTCGAACCGGGAAGAGTTATCCTATCAGGTCCTCCATCAACTGACTGGATGAAGAGAATTACTCGGCTTCTTAGTGCATATGCAGACATTGTGATTATCGACGGTGCGCTCTCTCGTTTCAGCCAAGCTTCACCGTTTATCGCAGAGGGTATTATCTTAGCTACCGGTGCTGCATATTCACTCAACAAGTCAGAAATTATTCGACATACAAGATATGTGTATTCTTTATGTATGTTGCCTGAAATAGAGGATAGCGAATATCAAATGCTCTCAAAAGCAGAGAATATAATGGTTTATAGCGGTGGCGAATGGAAAGATGCAAAGGTTCAGTCTGCGCTTCACTTGAGCAAATTAAGGGAAATGGATATAAAAAACATAGACAGAATCTATATCCCAGGTGCTCTTACCGACAATGTACTCAAGGTACTGCACGATAAAGAGATAATCATTCAGGATTTCACAAAGATATTCGTATCACATGAAACGTACACGAAATACAAACCGAGGATTAGAGTCTTCAAGAAAGCAAACATCATCGGAATCACAGTAAATCCATTTTCGCCAACAGGTTACATGCTCAACTCCGAAGAAATAATCACCGAACTTAAAAAATATATCGATATTCCAATAATTGATGTCAGGAAAGTGGAATAATACGATAATATCAATTTGAAAAAAGGTGGAAATGAAAAATGTCTACCATCATGCTTATACCTTCAAAAAGAGAAGATTTCGAAAGACTCACGGGTTCTGCATACATAAAAGAGCAAATTGCTCCTAAAACACCCATGGGGCATATTTATTTTAAACACCTCCAACCATTGAGTGCTGAGAAGATTGATCAACATCTTGAGGACACGGAGGTGTTATTGAGCATATTGAAAAGTCCAGTTTTTTCTAAGTATATAGAAGAGATTGAGCATGACCTTGAATGCGTTATAGACATCTCGCATACGCTCAAAAGATTATCAGACGGCAATGTATTGGACGAAATAGAACTCTTTGAACTGAAAAACTTTCTAATTGTCTCCGAAAACCTGAGACGGAAAATAGAAGCGCTCTTTTCTAACGCATCGCAGAGCATACCACAAATCTTGTCAATTGAACAACGTTTCCATATTCCTGATCTCTCAAAACCGTTAGATATACTCGACCCAGAGGGGTTGCGGATTCCAACGTTTTATATATACGATGCTTACGACGAAAGGCTTAAAGAAATTAGACAGAAGAAGAGAACAATTCTGAAAGAAGAGCTTAATAAATTTGCGGATTCATCCGACAATCCTCAAATGCTCGAGCTAACTCAGAGAGAGCACGAACTTGAAGCTGAAGTATTAGAGAAAATCAGCATGAGTCTGAAAACCTATTCAAAAGCTTTAAGCGAAGCAATAGATAAAGTACAGTATCTCGATGTGATACTTGCAAAAGCACGCCTTGCAAACGATTTGAACCTTTCAAAGCCGAACCTGAGCGGCTATGATAATTGTGATAAGATAAAAATCACCGGAATGTTCAACCCGCAGTTGAGAAATGAGCTTGAAAAAAAAGGAAAAAATTATCAACCTGTTGATGTAACCATAGAAGAAGGCGTAACCTTGATTGTCGGTGCAAACATGTCAGGCAAGAGCGTAGTTTTAAGAACGGTAGCGTTGATAGAGTACATGGCTCTGCTCGGGTTTTTCGTCCCTGCGAAAAACTCGGTGCTACCCGTTGTAAGTGCAATAGCTCTGGTAACCGAAGATACACAAAAGCCGTTGAGCGGGCTATCTTCATTCGCTTCAGAAATTCTCATGATAGATGAAGCTTACAAAATCGCTAAGGAGAAACGGAAAGCTTTAATTCTCATAGACGAACCTGCCCGAACAACGAATCCATACGAAGGCTCAGCAATAGTGAATGCTATAGTAAAAGCCTTTGACAGCACAAATTGTTGGACGTTGATAGTCACGCATTTTGATGATATAAAATGTGAAAGGCGGTACAGAGTAAAAGGACTAAAGCCTGTTCAGAATACGAACTTGTTGCTGAAAGATATTCAAGATTTGATGGATTACTCTTTAATTCCGGACAATGGCACATCCGTTCCAAAGGAAGCATTGAGAGTGATGGAGATTTTGAATATTAGCGAAGATTTAGTATATGAAGCGAAAAATAACTTAAGAAAAAAATAAATAGACTGGAAAAATTAGCAAAAGATTGGAGGGGATACGTTATGGAAAGCAAACTCGGTATAGACCCGAAGAAGGTTGAGCGAGCACGTGAGCTTGCAAAAGATATCGCTGTTGATGTTACGAACTTTGTCCAGAAGTACTCAACAGTGAGTGTTGAGAGGACGATATGCCGCTTTTTTGGTATTGATGGCATAAATGACGAGGGAATACCTTTACCGAATGTTGTTGTTGATCACCTCAAAGAAAAAGGCGTGTTGCAAAATGGTGCAGCACTGTACATAGGGAATGCGATACTTGAAACTGGAATGACACCTCAACAAATTGCAGAGGCTGTTGCATCAGAAAAGCTTGATTTATCAAAACTTCCAGTGCACGACATTAACGATATACGCGGTGTCGTCGATGGACTTGCTGATAAAGCCATTAAAATAATCGACGAGAAAAAAGCGGAGCGCGAAAAGATGCTTAAAGAACTCGGCGACCCAGCACAACCATATGTATACGTTATCGTCGCAACTGGAAACATATACGAAGACGTTGTACAAGCACAAGCAGCTGCAAGGCAAGGTGCGGATATAATAGCAGTCATCAGGTCAACTGCTCAGAGCTTACTCGACTACGTACCTTACGGAGCAACAACTGAAGGTTTTGGTGGTACGTTTGCCACACAAGAAAACTTCAAAATTATGAGAAGAGCATTGGATGAAGTAGGAAGAGAAGTAAAAAGATACATCAGGCAGACCAACTACAGTTCAGGACTGTGCATGCCAGAAATTGCGGCACTTGGCGCGCTTGAAAGGCTCGATGTCATGCTCAACGATGCACTGTACGGGATACTATTCAGGGACATCAACATGATAAGGACGATGGTTGACCAATACTTCTCAAGGATAATTCTCGGATATGCGGGTATAATCATAAATACTGGAGAAGACAATTATCTCACGACGGCTGATGCATACGAACAAGGATACACGGTTATATCCTCACAACTCATAAACGAACAACTCGCATTGCTTGCAGGCATACCAGAAGAGCAGATGGGACTTGGACATGCTTTCGAAATGGATCCATCGCTTGAAAATGGTTTTCTCTACGAACTTGCTCAGGCACAGTTATCGAGAGAGCTCTTCCCCAAAGCACCGCTTAAATACATGCCGCCGACACGATTCATGACAGGAAACATATTTAGAGGCCTTGTCCAAGATGCTATGTTCAACGTCATCGGTATCTGGACCAAACAAGGAATCCAGCTTCTTGGAATGATGACAGAAGCCATACACACACCATTCCTGTCAGACAGGTATATAGCAATTGACACTGCGAAATACATATTCAACAACATGAAAAACTTAGGTGACGAAGTGATATTCAAACCCGGTGGGATAATTCAGAAACGAGCGCAGGAAGTTCTCGACCAAGCTATCGAGCTACTTGAGAAAATGCGTGAAGACGGGCTCTTCAAATCGCTTGAAAAAGGCGTGTTTGCGAACACAAAGAGACCGATGAAAGGTGGAAAAGGACTCGACGGTGTTTTCGAAAAAGGACAGTATTACTACAACCCGTTTGTTGAGAAGATGCTTAATAGAGGGAAATAAAATAATAGATAACGACCGATTTGGAGGTGCGATAAAATGAGCGGAGGACTGTACTCGCTTGAGAAAAAGGAATACGATAAGACGTTGAATTTACAAGCAATAAAACCGTATGGAGATACAATGAACGACGGAAAAGTGCAAGTGAGCTTTACACTTCCAGTTCCAGATGGAGATGAAGCTGTTGAAGCGGCGAAGATTCTGATGAAAAAAATGGGACTTGATAATCCAATGATAGTCTACCACCACCAGCTCACAGAAGGCTTTACATTCTTTGTCGGATATGGCGAATGCGTCCATACAGTTGACTACATGGCGATAAAAGTCCCGAAAGTAGAAGTTCACAGAATGACCATGGAAGAAATAGACGAGTTCATAGAAAATAATATCGGGCGAAAGCTTGTCATCGTTGGTGCAACAACGGGGACAGATGCTCACACTGTTGGTCTTGATGCAATACTCAACATGAAAGGTTTTGCTGGACATTACGGGCTTGAAAGGTACAAGATGTTCGAAGTTTACAACATGGGAAGCCAGGTACCCAACGAAGAGTTCGTTGCAAAAGCGATAGAAGTTAAAGCAGATGCACTTCTTGTATCACAGACAGTGACACAAAAGAATGTCCACATAAAAAATTTAACAAACCTTATAGAGTTGCTCGAAGCGGAAGGTATAAGGAAAGATGTCATCGTTGTTGTCGGTGGACCAAGGATAACACACGAGCTTGCAAAAGAGCTCGGATTTGACGCAGGGTTTGGACCAGGAACATTTGCAGAGGATGTTGGGGCTTTCATCGCACAAGAATGGGTAAGAAGATTTGGTGGGAAAAAAGAATAAAGAAGATCACCAAGATTTGTGGATTCTTAACTCAACTCGTATATTGTTCCCAACAGTTGTTGCTTCACTTAGGCCATATTCTCTAAGTTTCTCAATAGGTACGTCGTTTCCAGCATAGTCGATAAAAACAGAACTGACGCCATTAACAAAATTTGTTCCAGAAACGAAAAACGTTTTGGGAACAGCAGAAATATATTCTTTCTCTTCCAGCAAATATATAGAAAGTGAAGTTAACGAATCGGGCTTCTCAAAATTAACGTAGTTCTGAACAGCCTTCTCAAGATTTTTGAACTGCTTTGCAATTTTACTAGTTCGTGTGTTCTCGTAAATCTTCGTTGAAGGGATTAAAGTTAACGCTACCGTCATTAAAAGAGAAATGATCATGATTGCTATAAGCAATTCAACTATGGTGAAGCCAAGACGGAATTTTAGAGACACAAACGGCTTCGTCAGCATATACCTCATCCTTTAAAAGCCAATCCCCCGTTTCCGGGGGATTGGTTGTTAATCCAGATAAATTACCACCATTTTTGCAAGTTGAATGTAAGTGTTAAGTCGGCACCTGTATTTCCCTGAACTTCTCCCATTCCATTGCTTCTTACTTTGTCTGCGTCAACATCTTTACCTGAGTATGTTATCGTACAGTTGTAAACTCCACCTGTTCCTGTTGTAACCGCAACTGAGAAATTCGTCGGTGTTGCGCTTAGATATTTGCTACTAACAAGTGTACCAATCGAAATCCCCGTAATCGACGCCGCTGCTGTTGGTTTTTCTGTATTCCAGTAGTTCTCAACCGCTGTTTTAATGTTCCTGAAGTTCTGCGCAACCTGGCTTGCCTTTGCGTTTTTCACTGCGTTCAATGCAAGTGGTGTTGCAACTGCCATGAGCGCTGCGATAACCGCCAAGACTATCAAGAGTTCAACCAACGTAAAACCTTTTCTCATACTACCGACCTCCCTTTTTCAAGATTTACATTTGTATTATAACACCATAGCAATAATTTAAACCATTGTGAGGATAAAACGTAGAAATCTTAGAATGAAAAGCACAAAATTAAGTATGAAATGCAAAAATTCAAAAGTGAACGAAATACATACAAACAAAAAAACCGCAGTAAGTGAAAAACTTACTGCGGTATTCTTTTAAACTGTTATGATTTTAAATTCTTCAGTATTACTCACCGATCTGCATTCTGACAAATCTTGAAACTTGGATATTCTCTCCAATCTTTGCGATTGCTTGCTGAATCATGTCCTTAATTGTTATTGTCTGGTCAAGGGCATATTTTTGTTCGAGCAGACAGTAGTCCTGATAGAAGCTTTCGAGTTTTCCTTCGATTATCTTTTCAATGACTTGTGTTGGCTTTCCGGAATCTTTAAGCTGGTCTCTGTATATTTCTTTTTCCTTTTCAATAACATCAGCTGGTACATCTTCTCTCTTAACCCATCTTGGAGCCATCGCTGCAATGTGCATAGCTATCTTTGTTCCAAGTTCTTTGAATTCATCTGTTCTTGCAACGAAGTCTGTTTCACAGTTAAGTTCTACAAGAACGCCGAGTTTTCCGTTGTGGTGGACGTAGGAAATGATAAGTCCCTCGTTCGTTTCTCTTCCGGCTTTTTTTGCTGCTTTTGCGAGACCTTTCTTCCTGAGAATTTCAATAGCTTTTTCGACATCTCCATTCGCTTCCGTAAGTGCGTTCTTACAATCCATCATACCTGCACCGGTTCTTTCGCGTAGTTCTTTAACCATTTGTGCGCTAATTTCCATGTTCCATACCTCCCTGTTATTTTATTTGAAAACTCTTTAAATTTTCGCCTCCCGCCATTCTGTGTCCAGCACTAAGATATAATTGTAACCCAATTCTTTAAGTATTTCAATACCTCTTTCAACGCCTCTTCCTATTTGGTTTAAACTATGTGCGTCTGACCCTATGGTTATATTCCTTCCGCCAAGGGATTTATAAAGCCTTAAAATCTCGAACGATGGATTTGGTTCTCCGTATAATTCAATGCTGGCTGTGTTAATTTCTAAGGACTTTCCTTGACTTATCAAGAGCTTTAAAATGTCTGTTATTATATCAAAAAGTTCCTTTGAGAAGGGCTCATTCTGATTCTGATACCTTCTCGGAAAGTCGAGGTGTGCCAAAGCATGGTATCCATCAAATCTTTTCATTATATCATACAAACGCAAAAGATAGTTCCTATACGATTCTTGATTTATAGGTTCTTCTACGTAGTGGTGCGACAGGAGAACATAGTCAAATTTCTTCGTATCTACGTTCAATTCTTTAACTCCATCCCAACCGAGTTCAACCCCTACTGGTAGTGAATATCTTTCCATTTCTTTTCTGTATGTATCGATATCAATAGTGTTTGCATGTTCATCAGCAAGTTCATAGTGGTCAGTTATTATTATATGCTTTATTTTCTTCTCCCTTGCAGCGTTGATGATATCAAGAATTTCCGATTCTGAGTCCGGTGAATAGTTGCTGTGTATGTGGTAGTCCGCCAAAAGTTCTCGTACTCTCACCTGTTAACCTCCTCAATTGCTTTTATTAAACTCAAGAATATTGGATGTGGAGCGCCTACTTTCGACTTGAACTCTGGGTGGTACTGTACACCTACAAAGAATGGATGATTGTCCAACTCAACGGCTTCTAAGAACTCAGCTCTGCCTGAAATTGTAAGTTTGTAACCTTCTTCTCCGGGGAGTTTGTACATAAAACCATAGTTGTCAGTATCCGCTTCGTATCTATGCCTGTGCCTTTCATGAACCGCATCTTCGCCATATATAGAGTACAATTTCGTTCCCTTCAGAACCTCCATTCTTTGAGCTCCAAGCCTCATCGTGCCACCGAGGTTCATTATCTTTTTCTGCTCTTCCATCATATTAACAACTGGATGTGGTGTATCTTCATAGAACTCTGTTGAATTCGCATCTTTTAAGTTAAAAACGTTTCTTGCGAATTCTATAACCATAAGTTGCATACCAAGGCATATTCCGAGTATTGGTTTTCTATTTTCCCTTGCGTATTTTATAGCCTTTATTTTCCCTTCTATTCCTCTTCTTCCAAAACCGCCGGGAATAATCAGTGCGTCAAATGAAGAGAGTTTTTGAGCAACACCTTCATCGTCAAGCTCTTCAAGTTCTTGTGCGTCTATTACAACCGGTTTTTGCACCCCAGCTAAAAATATCGATTCAATTATGCTCTTGTACGCATCATCTGTTCCAAGATATTTACCAACGAGTGCAATTCTGTAAGGTTTGAAAGATTTCGGATACGTCCAGTTGAGTGGTTTATCCTCAAGTTGTAAGTTCAATCTATTTGCTACAAGCTTATGCACACCAGCTTCGTAAAGCGTTTCAGGAATTTGATACACATTTCCTATGTCCGGAAGGTTTATAACCATTTCCCTTGAAACACCGCTGAACAAAGCTATCTTGTAAAGACTTTGCGAATCGATAGGCATTTCACTTCGTACAACTATTATGTCAGGCTGTATACCAATTTTTCTTAGCAACTGAACTGACTGTTGTGTTGGTTTAGTCTTGAATTCATTCGTTACTCTCAAATACGGTACGTACGTTACGTGAATAAAGAGAAAATCATTTCTATTCTTTTCAAATGCGAGTTCGCGGACAGCTTCAAGAAATACTTCACCCTCTATGTCTCCAACCGTACCACCAATCTCTATAGACAGAACCTTACCAGGCATGGAAGTAATTCGCTCTTTAATTTCAGATGTAACGTGAGGAACAACTTGAACAGTTGAACCTAAATACTTTCCTTCGCGTTCTCTTTGGATAATTGCAGAGTATATCTGCCCTGCCGTTATGTTGTTTTTTCTTGTCATGCTAACTCCGAGGAATCTTTCGTAATGCCCCAAATCAAGATCTGCCTCGTAACCGTCATCTGTTACAAAGACCTCGCCATGTTGATTTGGATTCATTGTTCCTGCATCGACATTTAAATACGGGTCTATTTTTAAAACATTAATGTCCACCCCTGCTTCTTTTAGTGTTCTTGCCAAAGAAGCAGAGAATATTCCTTTACCTATTCCGCTGAGCACTCCGCCAGTCACAACTATATACTTCTCGGGCATATACTGCACCCCCAAGTTTCCAATTAATTGTACATGAATCACACAGCTTGCGAATTATTGTGCAACACCACTTAACACTTATGACAAGTTTACACGGATATTTGTCAATCTTCAAGGAAAAACTTATTAAGTTTCGTTAACTTTTTGTTTTGTTTAAGTAAGAAGGCTTTTCTTCTGTAGATTTATCATCTTAACAGTAGATGTTTTCGCACAATGATATATAATTAACTTTGGAAATATTCAGAATTTAACAGAGGTGGTATTTAAGTGTTGAATATTGAAAGAATAGAAAATATACCACACAAACCAGGTGTATATTTTTTCAAGAAAGATAAAGAGTACATATATATAGGCAAAGCTAAAGACCTCAAGAAGAGGTTAACGTCTCATTTTAAAGCCAAGGAAGGGAAGAGTAAACTCATAGTCGAGGAAGCGGACGATTTAGAGATAATGATACTGGAAAACGAAAAGGAAGCTCTTATCCTTGAAGCCAATATGATTTATGAACACAAACCAAAATACAATGCGATGCTGAAAGATACGCAGGTGTATCCGTACATTAGAGTTTCTGAAGACGAAATTCCGTACCTCGAAATTGTCCGTGCACGGAAGGGTTTTGGGCTATTCTTTGGTCCCTTTACTAACGTATCTTTTACGAGACAGTTGTTTGAAGTGCTTAGAAAGGTCTACAAGTTTAGAACATGTAAGAGAGATTTGAGGCTCGTTAAGAAACCATGCATGGATTATCATCTTGGATTGTGTTCAGGTGTATGCATAGGTGAGGAGAGCAAAGAGGAATACAACCAAAGAATTTCGGAACTGATGAGAGTCTTGAAAGGTCAGTTCTTAAATGTCGTAGATTACGTGAAATCTAAGATGGAGCAGCATGCAAAGCTACTGGATTTTGAAAATGCAGCAAAATACCGCGATATACTGCTCAACTTCAACAAAGTTATGGAAATGCAAGGGGTTGTCTTAAGCGAAAATATTAACCTTGATGCAGTTGCAGGAAAACACGGTACATATTTGGTTCTGAAAATCCGTTCAGGTTATCTGATAGCAAAACTGGTCTACGAATTTGACGGTTCTTTAGAAGATTTTATCGAACAGTTCTATCTGACAAAGAATTCAGATATACCTGAAATGATATTAGTAGAGCATAGGACAAAGAGTATAGCAGAGCTTGAAAAGATTTTGAATGTAAGATTCATTATTCCAAGTAATGATGAACAATTGCAAATATTGAATAAAGCTGTTGACAACTTGAACTACGAAGTTGGTCTCATACTCTCTAATAGATCTATTTTAAAACAGATGAAAGAACTTCTTGGTTTAAGCAGATTCCCGAAGAGAATAGAAGGCATTGATATCTCACATTTGGCAGGTAAGAACACTGTCGCATCGCTTGTAGTATTCGAAAACGGAGAAGTGAAGAAAGATGAATATAGGAGATACAAATTAGGCGATGTGCTTGATGACTTCAAAAGCATAGAGATGGTCGTAAAACGACGATATGTTAAACATGAGTTGCCGGATTTATTGTTTGTCGATGGTGGAATTGGGCAAGTAAATTCTGCATATAATGCTTTGAAAGAAATCAACAAGGACTGTGATGTTATAGGTTTAGCAAAAGAGGAAGAGATAATAGTTACAAAACATGGCATGGTAAGGTTAGACTACAATCATCCAGTACTAAGACTTTTAGTAAAGTTACGGGACGAAACGCACCGCGTAGCCAATAAGTTTACTCGCGAGTTATCATCTAAGAAATCGCTAAGAAGCGTTTTAGATGATATAAAATTGATAGGTCCAAAACGCAAACGCTTATTACTTGAACGTTACACTTCGGTTGATGAATTGAGAAATGCGTCAAGGGCAGAAATCGAGCAATTAATAGGAAAAAAGGCTGCAGAAAGTTTGCTAAGTGAACTATCTGGTCTCAGAGATGTTTAAACTAATGTTAAGTAAGTTGATAATCACGGCATTGGTGTTATAATTTATGAAGTAAAAGTAAAACACCCTACAATCTCAATTTTTTAAAATTCTTATAGGAGGTGGGTTTAGTTGACCACGTTTATCATCAGGAGGTTACTTTTGTTACCACTGATAGTGGTTGGTGTCTCACTGATCATCTTCAGTCTCTTTCAGATTCTCGGACCAGATAAACTTCTCGCTTCGTACGTGAACCCCAACGTTTTCGACAAGTTAACACCAAGCGAACTCGATGCGTTAAAAGAAAAGTATGGGCTTAACGATCCGTTTGTTCAACGATATGGAAAGTGGCTCTGGAATGCATTAAAAGGAGATTTGGGTTGGTCTCAAGTCGGTAAAGAGCCAGTTCTAAAAGCTATTTGGAGTAGGTTCCCGTATACGCTTGAACTTGCACTCTACGCTTTGTTACCAGTAGTTGGTGTAGGTATATGGCTCGGTGTAGCGGCTGCAGTAAATCGTGACAAGTTTTTAGACCACTTTATAAGAATATTTGCTATCGTTGGATGGTCATTCCCAGATTTTGTCTTCGGATTGCTCATATTAATGGTATTCTACTCTGTCCTTGGCTGGTTCCCGCCAGGAAATCTGTCACAATGGGCAGAAGAAGTTGTCAAATCGCCTGAATACCTAAAAGTCACTCATCTTTTGACAATTGATGCTTTGATAAACGGAAGACTTGACATTTTCTGGGATGCATTGCGACATATCATAGGTCCTGTAATGACGCTCTCATTCCTCTGGTGGGCATACTTGCTTAGAATAACAAGATCAAGTATGCTTGAAGTTCTTTCTAAGGAATATGTTAGAACGGCAAGAGCAAAAGGTGTTGCCGAACATGATGTAATTCACAAACACGCAAAAAGAAATGCGATGATACCTGTTGTCACAGTTGCAGGTGCAATGGTCATCGGTCTTCTCTCTGGTACGGTTATCGTTGAAGTCATATTCAACAGAACAGGTATAGGTAGACTTGCAGCAGAGGCTGCTGTACAACTTGACTACGCAACAGTGCTTGGAAACACTCTGTTCTACTCAACTATACTTGTCCTTGGTAACCTCATCATTGACATACTTTACGCAGTATTCGACCCAAGAGTCAGACTTGGTTGAGGAGGTGCCAGAAAATGAGCGAAAATGTAGTTACCAAAACGAAAACAAATACAGAATTTAAGAGAGTGATGCGGAAAATTTTAAGAAACCCTTCCGCTGTTCTTGGATTTGTCCTATTAGCTTTCTTCATCTTAGTGGCAATTTTTGCACCTCTTATTGCTAAACCGTTGAACCCTCTCATGTTAGATGAAAATGGAAACCCGACGAAACTTGATGATCCTTACATAATGCCTATCATTACGTGGAGTTCCGAACCTGTTCCACCGTCAGCGGAACATCCATTCGGTATGATTCAAGGTAGGGATATATTCTACGGTGTTGTGTGGGGTACAAGAACTGCGTTCTTTATAGGTTTAACGGTGACTATCATCTCAACCATTTTTGGTATAATAATTGGTTCTATCGCCGGTTACTACGGTGGTTGGTTAGACGAAATTCTCATGAGGATAACGGACGTTTTCATGTCTATTCCTTTTTTGCTTGCTGCGATGGTTCTAACCACAATTCTTGGAAATGGTCTTGACAAGGTGATGATTGCAATGACCGTATTTGGTTGGATGGGTGCTGCAAGGCTTATAAGAGCTAATATCCTTCAAGTGAAAGAAGAACAATTCGTTCTTGCAGCAAAGGCACTCGGAATAAAGGACTATTTCATAATCATGAGGCATATCTTACCAAATACAATTTTCCCAGTTCTTATACAAGCATCAATGCGTATGGGTTCCCTTGTTATCACTGCTGCTGGTTTGTCATTCCTTGGACTTGGCGCACCGGTCGGATACGCAGATTGGGGTTCAATGCTTAATTTTACGCGTAACTGGATACTCGGAACTAGCGGGTCGGCTTTCACTTACTGGTATGCCGTTTTCTATCCAGGTATGGCAATGGTACTTTTCGTTCTTGCTTGGAACCTCGTCGGTGATGCTCTAAGAGACGTATTTGACCCAAGACTTAAATGACGGCTGGAGGTGAAGAAATTGGAAAAGACACCACTATTAACGGTAAGTAATTTGAGAACCTATTTCTATACAGAAGATGGCGTTGTTAAAGCTGTCGACGGTGTGGATTTCGAAGTCTACGAAGGTGAGACACTTGGTATCGTTGGTGAATCAGGAAGTGGTAAAAGTGTCACATCGTTGACGATATTAAGACTTCTTGACCCAAAAGGAAAGATCGAAGAAGGTAGCGAAATCATTTTCAATGGGAAGAACTTGCTTGAACTTAACGATGACGAAATGAGAAAGATCAGAGGTAACGAAATTGCGATGATATTCCAAGAACCAATGGTTGCACTCAACCCAGTTTTCACAATAGGTGAACAGATAATGGAAGCTATATTGCTCCACCAAGATGTTGATAAGAAAACAGCAAGGCAAATGGCAATCGATATGTTGAGAAAAGTTGGAATTCCTGAACCTGAGAAACGCGTCGACGAATACCCACACGAACTATCCGGTGGTATGAGGCAAAGAGCAATGATAGCTATGGCTCTATCATGCAGGCCCAAATTGCTCATAGCAGACGAGCCAACGACTGCTCTCGATGTTACTATTCAGGCTCAGATACTCGAATTGATGAAGGAATTACAAAAAGAATACGGAATGGCAATTATATTGATTACCCACGACGTAGGGGTCATTGCAGAGAATGCAGACCGTGTCGTTGTTATGTACGGCGGTAAGGTTATGGAGACATCTGATGTAAAGACAATTTTCAAAAAGCCAAAACACCCATACACCTGGGGTCTTTTAAATGCTATACCGAGGCTTGATATTGAACAAGACAGGCTTTACAGCATACCCGGTATGGTACCTGATCCACTTCACTTCCCAGTTGGTTGCCGTTTCAGCAACAGGTGTGAATTCAAAGAAGATAAATGCTCCGTTGAGATGCCACCACTTGTTGAGGTAGAACCAGGACATCTCTCAAGATGCTTCTTCTACCGCAAAGTTGAAGAAGCTCAAAAAATATTGAAGGCTGGTGAAGGAGCATGAGCGAAGTAAGGACACAAAACAATTCAACGATGAGCAACACAACTTCTGAAAAGCAGGTTCTCCTCAGAATTGATAATCTCGTTAAACACTTTCCAATCAAGGCTGGTGTTTTCAAAAGAATTGTAGCCTGGGTAAAGGCAGTCGATGGCGTAAGTTTTAATGTGTACAAAGGTGAAACTGTTGGTCTCGTTGGCGAATCCGGTTGCGGTAAGACGACTGTTGGTATGACACTTCTAAGGTTGTATGAACCAACATCCGGAAGGATTATTGTGGATGGTGAAGATACAACACATTACTTCCTTCCAAGCTGGAAAGCAAAGCAGTATGTCAAAAAGAATTACATAGACAAATTCAAAGAAGAGGGTTTTGTTCCAAAAGACGATGTAGACAAGAAGTATTTTGAAATCTTCACCAAGAGCGGAGAAGAAGCTCTGGTGAACTATCTTACAAACGATTTGCAAGAAAAACGCCTTCAATTTAGAAGGGATATCCAAATTGTTTTTCAGGACCCGTACAGTTCTCTTAATCCAAGAATGAGAGTAAAGAACATACTTGCTGAAGGTCCTATCGCACACGGTATGATTACAAAATCCCAAGCTATTGACCGAGTTGGTAAAGCGCTTGAAGAAGTAGGCATTCACAAGAATCACATGTACAGATTCCCACACGAGTTCTCCGGTGGTCAAAGGCAAAGAATAGGTATCGCAAGAGCATTGCTGATGAATCCGAAGCTTATAATCGCAGACGAAGCGGTAGCTGCTCTTGATGTCTCTATTAGGTCTCAGGTTATAAACCTCATGATGGACCTTCAAAAAGAGCACAATTTGACATACTTGTTCATTTCACATGATTTGTCGTTGATTAAATACATTTCAAGCAGAGTCGTTGTCATGTACCTTGGTAAAGTTGTAGAAACAGCTCTCAAAAAGGACTTATTTGATGAACCACTGCACCCATACACAAAAGCGCTCATGAGTGCAATACCAGTACCAAACCCGGAATTCAAAAAGCAGAGGATAATACTCCAGGGCGACGTTCCAAGTCCAGTTAATCCGCCAAGCGGTTGTCCGTTCCACCCGAGGTGCCCAGTTGCAAAACCAATTTGTTCAAAGGAAAAGCCGGAGCTAAGAGAAATTAAACCTGAGCATTTTGTAGCATGTCACTTCCCAGGAAGTCTGTAATAATACAAAAAATTGAGCCGCCTTTTTAAAAAGGCGGCTCGTTATTTTTTAGTTCATTTGTTGATTTAAGCGTATATATCTTTTCTGTTGTAATAAACAATACAAAAAGCAAATCCAACAAAATACATCAAAACAACTATTGAAAACGCGAGCCAGTGGAACTCACCGGTTTTAATAATATCCGCTGGGTCAAAAATACCAAAAGGAGTGAATTTTTTAACATAAGAGTATTCTTCATACACCCTTGCGATTAAGCCGAGTATGTAGAAAAACCCGAGTGCAAATATTGTACCCGCATCTGCCAGTGTCCTTTTTCTGAAAATCGTTGAAAGCACGTTCCCAATAAGGGCCATAAAAATATGCACAGCCCAGAAAGATAGTGAAATATACCAGAAAAGATTTGTGTCAAACGGTTTAACTTTGTAAGTGTTGAACATCCACAAAAGTGCGAAAGAGATTATTGTATCGTAGATCAGAAGTATAACAGTAACTACAAGGAGCTTTTCAAAAACATACCTGCTTCTGCTTATTGGCTTTGACAAAAGGAATTCGACAGTTTTTTCGTGTTCTTCTTTGGAAAGCATTGACGATGCTAAGCGCATGACGTAGAAAGTTGCGAAGAGCGAAATCCAAATCTGCCCTTGCATTGCAAAGAAGTGGAGTATATTTGAAAAATCAATTTGGTCAATACCAAAAAGCTTTAGGAAGGCTTTGGGCAACAGTTGCATCTTAGAGCTGAAAAGCCCGCCCTCACCAGCGAAACTTGGAAAGAGTGCAGAATACATATACTGAATACCGATGATAAATATCAGCCAAATAAGAAGTGATTTAAGATTTCTCCTGAATTCCCATTTGAAAACTTGCATCTATTCCATCCCCTTTCTTTTGTCGTTAGGTCAATTCTCTTGAGAAGGCTTATAGAGTTCTTCAAAAACATCCTCTAAAGCCAAGTCTTCTACGCTTATATCGGAAAAGTCAAGGTTCAAAATTAATTCCTTCAGTTTTTCTGGATTTCCATCAAAATAAATTATGTACCCTCCGTTCTCTATACCCTCATTTATTTCGACAAATTCTGCAAACTTTGAACTTATGTTGTCTATGCTATTGGCTTCTTTCAAGCTCACAACTATTTTCTTCATGCTCCTCTTGAACTTTGGAGGCGTTACGATATGCCCTTCTTTTATAAATATAACCCTATCGCAAAGCTTCTCAACTTCGCTCAGCACGTGAGATGACAGAAATATACCAACGCCACTTTCCTTCTGTTCAAGCAATATTTTGTAAAATGTTTTTTGCACAAAAGGATCCAACCCATTTGTTGGTTCGTCCATAATAAGCAGTTTGGGTTTGTGTGCAAGTGCTTGAATTATCGAAACTTTTTTCTTATTACCCATAGATAATTCCTCAAATTTTTTGTTTAAAGGTATATCAAAGATTTTACACAGCTGTTCACAATAATTGTCATCAAAATTCTTATAAAAACTTTTGTAAAGCTCCAGTATCTTTATAACTCGAGCATCATCGTAGTAGTTAGTCTCACCCGGTACGTACCCTATCTTTTCAACTAATTTTGGAAGACTTTTCTGGTTAACTTTCTCTCCAAATACTTTTATATCTCCAGCATCTGGTATTAGGTATCCCATAATTGTTCTAATCGTTGTTGATTTTCCAGCACCGTTCGGACCTACAAACCCCACTATCTCTTTCTCATTAACTATGAAACTGACATTTTCAATTCCTATTTTCTTTCCGTAAAATTTGGTAAGATCTTGTACCTCCAATAACACATTACCACCTCCGTGAATGTTACACAAATGAAAGTTAGCATTACTAATAAGATTATATCACAACACAAATAAAAAGAGCCCCATTTCGGGGCTCTGCTTTCCAACTTCTTGATAATAACAATTATTTGTATTCTTCTGCGAGGTATTTCTTAATTTCAGAATCTGCTTTCTTGATAGCACTTTCCATATCAACTTTACCGTTGATAAAGTCATTGAACATTGTGCTGACTACGTTTCTAATTTCTGTCCAAACTGAGAGTTGTGGGTCCATCTTCGCATTGTCAATCTGCTGTAGTGGTATTTCAAGCAATGGGTCTGCTTTGGCTGCGTTCTTCCAAATTGTCGTTTGAAGTGCTGCTTTCCTGACTGGCAAGTAACCAGTATTGACTGCCCAGTAAGCTGTGACTTCTGGAGAGATTAAGTACTTCATAAATTCCCAAGCAGCTCTTTTTTCCTCTTCCTTAGCCGTTGTGAACATTATTACATCTGTACCTGCGAACGGAACGTTTCTTGTCTTCCAAACTGGTACTGGTGCCCATGACCACTGGAATTTACCCTTCGCTGATTGTTCAACGTATGTTCTACCTGCTATTGTGTCGATGTAGGACAACACCGTGCCTTGACCAAATATGTCGTTCAAATAACCGCCTTGTGCGAACGCAGCCTTATCGTCAAGCAGTTTTTTGAAGAACGTAAGAACTTCTCTGGTTTCTGGTGAGTCTATTGCAGAAACATATTTGCCATCTTTACCGAGCTTAACAATGTCGCCACCGCGCATCATTAGGAAAATTTGGAATGTGTCAACTGTTGTTCTGAATGCGAAGCCATATACATCTGGTTTTCCGTCTTTGTTCTTATCTTTTGTCAATGCCTTGGATGCATAAAGAAGCTCATTTATTGACTTTGGCGCACTTACGCCAGCTGCTGAAAATGCCGTTGCATTATAGTAGAAAATGTAAAGACTCTTGTTGAAAGGTACTGCATATACTGTTGTTCCCCATGTACAGTTGTCTCTGAAAGCTTTGAATACGTCTTCCCATTCAGCTTTGGTCATACCTATCTTTGGATCATTTATATACTTGTTCAATGGTTCAACGATCTTGCTCTGCAAGAGCTTTGCTGTCCAGTTTGCATATGCCTGTGAAATAGTTGGAAGCTGACCTGCTTGGACGCCAGCAAGGAGTTTCTGCTGCAATGCATTGTAGTTACCAATATATACCGCTTCAACAACGATATCAGGGTGTGATTCGTTGAATGCCTTAACTATCTGGTTGAGTGTCTCACCCTGTGCACCACCCATGGCATGCCAAAAGACCACTTTCGTAGCACCGAAGAACGTGACCGCTAAGACTAACAAGCTGACGATAAGGAACTTCTTCATACCCTGTACACCTCCCGTTTGATTATGAAGAATCGAAGATTCTTACCATACTACCGTAGCATACTATTATATCATGTTATGTTAAGAAACTAATAAGACATTTTAAGTTTAAAAAATCGCCTACAGGTCCAATTTCAGCGATTTTACAGGTCCCCCTTGCTCTATAGCAATTTTATTCAGTTTTTCTAAAATCTCGTCTTTATTTAAACCCATTCGTTCGATTTCTTCGCCAAGCGTTCCCCATTTTACATCACCGCAGACTATAACTTTGATACCAATTTCGAGCAACGGTGATATCAGATAGGGAAAGTGTTCAGCAATTTCTTCAAAGCTTGTATTCTCTTTTATATATTTTTCATTCAGCCCGTTCATATTAACACCTCCACGCACTATTTCGTACATTTAATTCTTATTCATTGCAACCACAATCGGATGTATTGCTCTTGGCTTTGCAATTTTTAGTATCTTTATTGCTTCTTTTATCGTGCTTCCTGTAGTAAGAACATCGTCTATAAGGATAATGTTTCTATCTGATATCTTCCGATCTGCACTATCTACTAACGCAAATTTTCCTCTCACAGCCTCGGTTCTATCAGTAGTCTGGAGTTGATCTGTTTCTCGAAGAGCCGTTAGCGCTTTTAAAACAGGTATTCCAATTTCTTTTGAAAGTGCTTTCGCAATAAGGTACATATGGTCATATCCCCGTTTGTTCTTAGCTGTTTTAGTAGCTGGAATATATACTATGAAATCTGCGGCTATTAAATGTAGCTTAATCGTTTGCGAAAGCATCTTGGAGAATACTTTGGAAAGAGAATGATGATTTCTAAATTTGTAAGCGAGAATAAAGTCTCTGAGTTTCTCTTCGTATATTCCGAAGTATTTGACTTCAATGTTTTGTATGAATCTTCCAGTCATTGACGGCGGGCCATCAATAACCTTTACACAATCTTCGCAAAGCCTCTTTCCAAAACTTTGTTTTCCACAGACGATACATTCCGTGTTCGTTGCAATGTTTAAGACTGATTCAACTATCTCGTTTAATCTGTGAAGCATTTCCTCATATTTTTGTTCAATTACACCCATATTCTCAAGCTTCAAAGCTCCAGTATTTCGTATTCTTTTTGCTCCGGTCGCAATATTACTGCTGTTGACCTTCCTGTCAGATATCCGCATGATTCACCCGGATTTATGACAAGAGTCTTTCCTTCTGTTCGTATATCAAGCTGATGTGTATGACCGTAGAAGACAAAATCATAGAGTTGCGATTTTATGGCGGGAACAAGAGCGTACGGCTCATGCATCAAAAATATTCTGAAGCCGTGAAGTTCTTTTTCGTACGGCTGATTGTGGAGTTTGTTTTGGAATTTCTGCATCAAGAACAGCTTCTCACCATCATTGTTTCCAAAGATACCGAAGAATTCAATCTCATCAATCAAAAAACACGGCGCCACAAACGGTGAAACTATATCACCCAGATGAAAAATATGAGTTACGCCCTTTTGCTTTGCTATTTCAATAAATTTCTTGACGTTTGGTATGTTATCATGCGAATCACTTATTATCATCCATACTTCTTCCTTCTTGCCCAACACTCTCAACCTCCTCCTTAAATCTTGTGAAACGCATCATCAAGAATAGACCTATAAATATTATGAGATAATATGTTACAAGCCTAAACACGAATATACCAGTCATTGATGCTCGAGCACCATATATGTGTGAGAACACCATTTGATAGAATCCCTCTATACCACCGCTTGAACCCGGAGTAGGTACATAGTACACGATAGTATTAAGCATTGAGATGACACCCCAAATAGTAGTTAGAGGTACTTTTACATGACTCACATATTCTATAGATAACTTAAGCATCAGTGGAGACAATACAGATACTAAAATACCAAGAGCAACATCAACTAAAACAATCCAATAATTTTTTAATAGCAGTGTTTTCGTTGATGCACTCATATTATCAAGCCATGCAAGGGCCTTTATTTCTTTCTCTTGTATCTTTTCAGATTTTGTGAATTTCAAGAAGAATTTGAAAATCTTGTACAAAAATTCTTTGTTAACAAAGGCAATAAATCCGGCAATGCTGATACCTAAAGTAACTAAGAAGCCAACAATTATAACAGATAGACCGACAGTTCCTCTGAGAATTCCTACTACATCTTTGAGAAATATTATATCTACAACAGAAACAATTATGATTCCCTCAAACATTCTAACTATGGATATATTAGTTGCGTCATGTGAGGAAATTCCATTCTTTGTCAAATGATAGATTTGAAAAGGCTGACCACCAATAGACATAGGTGTTACGAACGAAAAGAAGATTGTGAAAAAGAAGTTTTCAAAAGAACGCCAAAAAGACAATCTATACCCCATGAACCTAACAAAGACCATTGTTCTGATGGCTTGTATTGAGTAATCTAAAAAAAGTAGGACTATGAGTATACCAAATCCCTTCAATGGAAATGACCTTAGAGCTGTTATTGGATCTTGCTTTGCAAAGAAAAGTCCAACGATGTTAACAATAGCTAAGCCTATTATCACAGCTATTATAACGTTAATTAATATCTTCTTTAAGTTCAATCATATCTCCCCCTACACATTTTACCCACGCTTATTTTATCAATATATTCTATTCTCAATAAAAAGCTTCACAAGTGCTATATCTTCTTGGCTTGTAATCTTAAAATTCAACCTGCTTCCCTGAACATAATAAATTTCATATCCGTTTGCAAGTACAATGGAAGCATCATCTGAAAAAAGATGAAGGTTTTCTATTTCACTCTCCATGGAGGACTTAATGATTTTATGCTTAAAAGTTTGAGGAGTTTGATGCAGGAAGATCTTGCTTCTCGGGACAATCTCGTCAATCTTAACACCGTCTTCAGAATAGCCCACAGTATCAGTAGCATTAATAGCAGTTACAACAGCGCCAAATTTTTTAGCATATTCTATGTTATGACTAATTATTTCTTTACTAACTAATGGTCTCGCACCATCGTGAATCAAAACGATATCATCTTCTTTTGCAAACGTTCCTAAAAAACTTACACCATTCCACACGGAATGCTCTCTCGTATCACCACCTGGAATGATGTAAACCTTATCTTTGAAATTCTCCAACTCTTTTTTGGTTTCTTCAATATACTTTTCAGGCGAGACAACTACTATTCTATCAAAGAGTTCCAGATTTACAAACTTGTCAACTAAATACTCAACAATCGTTCGATTACTTATTTTATAAAATTGTTTGGGCTTCTCCCATCCAAAACGCGAGCCTATTCCACCAAACATGAGCAATGCAAAGACTTTGGTATCTTTAATTTTTTCACTATTTGACATTTTCTCTCTCTTTCCTTTCTTGCACGAGTTTTAAAAATTCCTCTTCGTTTATGATTTTCACGCCAAATTTCTGTGCTTTCTGTAACTTACTACCAGGGTTTTCACCAACCACAAGATAATCAGTCTTCTTTGATATGTTATCTGTGAAATGTCCACCTAAGGATTCGATGTACTTTTTAATTTCCTCTCTTGAAAAGTTGCGGAGCGTACCAGTAACACATATTGTAAGTCCGTCGAGTATATTCTCTTCTTCGGTTATCTTGCTCTCCAAATTTACGTTTGCACATTTCAGCTTTTCAATTATTTCCCGCGTCTTTGGTGCTGCAAAGTATGTTACGATACTCTCAGCGATATCTTCTCCAATTCCCTCTATTTGTAAAAGTTCGTCAATCGAAGCATTCACAAGTTCATCGAGATTCCTAAACTTCTTTGCTATGACTTTTGCTGTTTTCTCTCCAACATCCGGTATACCAAGCCCAACGATCAACCTTTCAAGAGAGGTATCTTTAGCCCTCTCTATTTCGCTTAGAATATTCGATATCATCTTAGGACCAAGCCCACTGATTTGCGAAAGGTCAAATATCGTAAGGTAAAACAAATCTGCTATGTCCTTGACTAAACCGGCGTCGACTATCTTCGAAATAATCTTTGGACCGAGTCCTTGGATATTTAAAGCCTCTCTTGAGACAAAGACCTCAAGATGCCTTTTCAATTTTGCACTGCAGTGAGGATTAAGACATTTGTAAGCAACATACTCACCTGACTCTTTACCAACGGGACCTCCACATACTGGACATGTTTCAGGTGGCGCTACTGGTATTTCGGAACCGGTTCGCAAATCAGCGATAACTTGAACAACTTGAGGAATTATTCCGCCAGCTTTTTCAATAAGTACATAATCACCGATACGTATGTCTTTTTCTTGGATGTAATCAAAATTGTGTAACGACGCACGTTTAATAACCGTTCCTTCTAATTCAGTTGGCTCAAATTCAGCAACCGGCGTTATTACACCTGTTCTCCCAACTTGGTATGTAACGCCCAATAGTTTTGTTCTTGCTTGCTGTGCTGGGAACTTAAATGCAATTGCCCACCTTGGTGCTTTTGCAGTCCAGCCAAGCTCATTCTGTTTTTGAAAATCATTGACCTTGATTACCACACCATCTACCCAGTATTCCAATTCATGCCTTTTAGCAGCCCATTCCTGCCAATAAGCGATAACCTCTTCTATTGAATTGCACAATCTATTGTGAGGGTTGACTTTAAAATGGAGCCTCTTTAAGAATTCAAGAGCTTCCCAATGAGTTCTTAGGTTATATAAGTTTGGCTTCACAACAAAATAAATGAAAGAATCGAGCTTTCTCTGAGCAACTTCGCTTGGGTCCAAGAGGTGGAGAGTACCTGCCGTGGCGTTTCTTGGATTCGCAAATGCTGGCAAACCATTTTCCTCTCTCTGCTGATTGTATTCCTCAAAGTAACTAACCGGCATGTATATTTCACCGCGCACCTCAATATCTATCGGTTCGGGCAATTTGAGAGGGATTGATTTAATTGTCTTCACATTGGCGGTAATGTCATCTCCTCTGAGTCCATCGCCTCTTGTAATAGCTTTCATTAAGATTCCTTTCTCATACCTTAAAGCCACTGACACACCATCTATTTTAAGTTCAGCAACGTATTCGACATCACCAACAGATTTTCTTACACGTTCATGGAAGTTAAGCATCTCAGCTTCGTTGTAAGTATTATCTAAACTCAACATTGGTTCGCTGTGTTCAACTGTTTCGAAGCCTTCCAAAAGCTGACCCCCGACTCTTTGCGTTGGCGAGTCAGGGGTTCTTAATTCAGGATACTTTTCCTCAAGCTCTATCAGTCTTTTCATCAGTTTGTCATATTCTTCATCTGTTATTACAGGGCTTGCAAGAACGTAATAACGATAGTTGTGGTACTCGATTTCATTTCTTAGCTTTTCTACTTCTTCTCTTATCTTTTCGGGAACCATTCTTTACACCACTCTTTTCCCTTAATTCATAGGTTTGCTCAACATCTTCTGTTTTCACCTTCTTCTTGCTTTTCTTACCTTTCTTTTCAATTTGTTCGCTCTTTTTACCTCTATTGCTTTTGGCATTACTTTCAAGCATTCTCAATTCTTCATCTGTAGGTATCTCAAAATTTATCTCCATTCTGATTTTATCAGCTCGAACTACCTTAGCTTTTAGCATATCGCCGATCCTATAAACAGTTCCAGTATGCTTACCCACAAGCATACTTTTAACATCGTCGTAGTAGTAATAATCATCAAGTGTCGACACGTGAATCAAACCTGAGATGTATTTATCTGGAATCTCAACGAACATCCCAAATTTTGTCACTGAGGTCACAACGACATCGTATATTTCACCTATACGTTTGGATATATAGTCTATCTTCTTCAAGGCATCGTAATCCCATTCTGCTTCGTCGGCAACGCGTTCACGTTTACTGCAGTGGACGGCTGCTTTTGCAAGGTATTTTTCTAACTTCTTCATTTCCTTTTTCTGTATAGCTCCACCTTTTTCCAAGTACAGCTTCAATAATCTGTGTACAATTAAGTCTGGATAACGTCTTATAGGAGACGTAAAATGAGTGTACGCTTCAGACGCAAGTCCAAAATGTCCAACGTTGCCCGGAGAATACACGGCACGTTTCATAGAGCGAACTAAGAGTCTTTGAATACTACTTCTCAGTGGATGGTCTTTCGTCTTCTCGAGTAATTCTTGCAGAACTCTTGGATGCACCCTTTGTGGCAGTTTCATCTTTATACCTATGGCACTAAGATAATTCTTTAATTGCAAAAGCGTGTCAAAATCAGGCTCCTCGTGGATACGATATAGAAACGGAATATCTGCATTGTGGAATATTTCAGCCACCGTCTCATTAGCTTTAATCATGAATTCTTCGATAATGACTTCTGACTCTCCGCGTTTTCTCGGGACTATGTCAACCGCATGACCCTGTTCGTCGAGAACAATCTTTACTTCGTCCCCTTCTATGTCGAGAATAGCTCCTCTGCGCCTTCTGTTTTCTCTAAGCACATCTTTCAACTCTTTCATGAGATATATATGCTCTGCAAGGTCTTTCAATTTATCGCCTTCTGGTTTATCTTCCAAAAATGCGTTCACGTCGTCGTATACTAATCTTCTGTAACTTCTAATCACGCCGTTTCCGACTTTGTAGTTCACAACGTCACCATCTCTATCGATTTCCATAAGCAAAGACATTACCAGCCTATCTTCACCTTGCACAAGACTACACAGTCCGTTTGAAAGCTTGAACGGGAGCATTGGTATTACTCTATCAGCTAAATACACGCTCGTTGCACGATTATAGGCTTCTTGGTCGAGTGCAGTTCCTGGCTTTACATAATGAGCAACATCTGCAATATGTACGCCCAGCAAATAATTTCCATTAGGAAGTTTTTTTACTTGCACAGCGTCGTCGAAATCTTTAGCGTCAGGTCCGTCGATTGTGACTATAATTTCATCTCTGAAATCCCATCTGCCCTCGATATCTTCTGGTCTTACGTTATCCGGCAACTCGGCAACTTCCTTTAAAACTTCTTCAGGGAATTGCACTGGCAAATTGTGTTTCACAACAACAGTTGGAAAATCAGTAGCTGGGTCTTCGACCTTTCCAAGCACCTCAATTATTTTTGCCTCAGGCGACCTTTTAACTGAAGGATAGCGGGTAATCTCTGCAACAACCTTCATTCCAGGCTTTGCGCCGTTGATTTCTTCAACAGGTACAGCAAATTCGTATGGAAGTTTTGGATCATCCGGTATCACAAATGAAAATTGCCCGCGTGTCTGAAAAACACCGACAAACTGTTTTATTCCACGTTCCAATATGCGTACGACTCTACCTTCGGGTAGCTCGTACCACTTGCCAACAATCTGCACTTGAACCTTGTCTTTGTGCATTGCAAGATTTGTTTTTTCAATAGGAACCGCTATCTCTTGCCCGTCGTCTGTTAAGACAAATGTTAAATTACCACTTCTCGTAAATTCTATTGTACCAGTAAAGAGATTTCCCTTCGTGATTGCATATCTTCCGTCGTCTCGCTTAAAAATAAATCCACTCTCAGTAAGCTCTTCCAATTGTTCTTTCAACAACTGTTTTTCTTTATCATCGTTTAACCCAAAGTATCTGCACAGTTCTTTAAATGTCATTGGGGTGTATTCTTCAGACTTAAAAAATTTTTTCAACTCGTTTTTCTTAGGCACGTATAGCCCTCCCTTATTTCTATCTCAATAAATATTATACCATACCTAAGTAATAATTAATTTCGACAACATTCGAATCGATAGAGCATTTTTCGTCTTTGATACGAGTTATTTTACATTTTCAGAGAATTTGACGCCCATTTATGCTGATGATAAACTTTCTTTGGACAATTTAGACAAAGAACTATAAAGGGAGGAAGCCTTGTGCAGACGAAAAAGATTTTTTCCTCTGAAAGTTTTGTTTTCTTAGCCGTACTTATTTTGTTCTTCTGGCTTTTTATAGGCTCTATGGGAAGTGCAAATTTCTTCAAGACACTGATGGCAACAGCTCACGATTTGTTGCTAAACACTGTATTCTTTATAATGGCAGTGGCTGTGCTCACCGGTGCGTTCGCAGGCTTACTTAACGAATTTGGCATAGTTCACTGGATACACTTACTACTGGATAAATTAATGAGACCGCTTTACGGACTCCCTGGTATAGCTGCAATGGGAATACTTTCGACGTATTTTTCGGATAATCCGGCAATAATAGCGCTTGCAAAGGATAAATCTTACATAAACCATTTTGAAAAATGGCAGGAACCTTTGTTGTGCAACCTCGGTACAGCATTTGGGATGGGTATGATAGTCTCAACGTTCTTCATAGCTCAAGGTGGACGCGTGGGAATGAATTTAGTTCCAGCAGTAATCATTGGAAACATTGCTACGGTTATTGGAAGCATCGTAAGTGTAAGGTTGTTCTCTGTATGGACTAAAAAGAAACTTGGAAGTGTACACAAAGAAGTTGAACACACAAACCCGCATTTTAGAAATGTACGCGAAGGTAACTGGTTTGAGAGATTTCTTGAAGCCATGCTCGATGGGGGAAAAACAGGGGTTGACATAGGACTTGGAATCATACCAGGAGTCATAGTAATAAGTACAGTTGTCATGATGTTAACCTTTGGGCCAAAGGATCCAACTGCGGGGTATCAAGGATTAGCATACGAAGGCATCGCTATCTTTGACAAATTTGGCCGAATAGTTTTTCTTCCATTCAAAGTACTTTTTGGTTTTGACAGTTCTCAGCTTCTGGCATTTCCAATAACGTGTCTTGGCTCCACTGGAGCTGCGTTAGCTCTGGTTCCACGCTTTTTAGAACACGGACTTATTAAACCAAGTGACATTGCCGTCTTTACAGCAATAGGCATGACGTGGAGCGGATACTTGAGCACCCATGTTGGTATGATGGATGCTCTTGGATACAGATATTTAACAAGTAAGGCAATTCTTTCGCATACAATAGGTGGTATTGTTGCTGGTTTCAGCGCTAATGTACTGTACAATTTATTCTTTTGAGATCTCAATATACATATTATTTTAGTGCCTGAAGAATCTGTGGGGGTGTAGTAATGAAATTGTCCATTTCTGAGTTAAAAGTATACAAGACATCCGGTGAGTTTGAAACGAACACATATGTCTTTACAATTGATGACATAACGTATGTAGTTGACCCAGGGATAGGGGTGGGAAAATACCTCGGCGGAGTAAAATGCGACGTTATACTAACACATGGCCATTACGACCACATAGCTGGACTTTCTGAGCTAAAACACGAACGAATTTACATTTCGCCTGAAGACAGTAAAGCACTATCCGACCCATCAGTTAATCTTTCTGTCCTTTTTGATGAACCATTTAGCTTAGATGTAAATTGGTATAACGTAGACGAATACTTCAACACACTCTTCGCACCGGGCCATACTAATGGTTCTCGAATTATACTCTTTGACGGTGTGATTTTTACAGGTGATGTAGTTTTTTCAAACTCTATAGGGAGAGTGGACCTATATATTGATGAGCATGATAAAGTTAAAATGAGAGAAGAGATGAAGAAGACGATATATTCGCTCAGAAAGTTTCTAAAAACACTCCCACAGGATTGGTACATCTGCCCTGGTCATGGAGAAATGGTGACGATCAAAAGACTATTCGAAATAAATCCATTTTTTAAATAACCAGGCTACTCACTCGTTATCCTTTTCATATATCCTTAGGCAAGTTCATGCCAGTAAAATTACCCTATTTTTCCCTGTTCGTTTCGCAATGTATAGGTTGGTATCCGCCTTATCTATTATTTTTTCAAATGTATCCGTATATTGTGGAACAAAGCTCACTGCTCCAATACTAATCGTGAAGCTTACATCAACAAAACTACTGTTGTCTTTTTCACATCTTACTTTCATTTTGGCAACTTCGTCTCTAAATAAGTTTAAGTGTTTCGCAAAGTCATCGGATTCTTTAGATACGTTGTAAATGGTAAATTCCTCTCCTCCAAATCTTTCAAATTCATCTGACGATCTCTGGAAACACTTCCTTATCATCACTGCCAAAGCTCTTAAACACGCATCACCGCACAAATGTCCATATTTATCGTTTATTTCTTTGAAGTTATCTATATCCACTATTGCAAAGTTTATATAAAAACCTTCCCTTCTTGCAATGTTGAAATCTTTGGGAAAACTTTCATCAAAATGCCTTCGGTTGTGAAGCCCTGTGAGTGCGTCTGTTGTAGAAATTTCCATTAAGAGCTCGTTTTGTTCATATATTTGCGCTGTTTTCTCTTCTACAATTCTATCTGTTTCTTTAACGTAATTATCGTGCTCTTGACCGATTTCGTTGTAGGAAGTTATGAACCCTTTCAGTTCATCTTTGTATTTGTCATAGTTCTTAATTTCTTTAAAACTCGTTCTGCTGTGCTCACGGATTTCTCTTGAAACAATTTCAAAAGACAGAGACAATTTTTTGCTCAGTTGACGGGAAAGTATAAGAACAATCAAAAATAGTGCAGCCAATAACAATGCTCCAAAAATTAAGATTGGACGAATTGACTTGTACACCATATCGATTGACACCACAGCGAATATTTTTACATCATAAAGCATTCTCTCATCAGAAAAAATGAAACTATCATTGGTTGTGGTCTCTGTTCCTTTCTTGAAAGAGAAAATATTCATGTTCCCCAAGCTAAACATAATTCCTCTATTATCATCTGAAACTATGTTTGTGAAAAAGTCTCTTACAAATCTACTAAAGTTAATTAGAGAAAGCACCTCTACATCCTCATTAGGTTTGTAATTTCTAACTAAGTATAGGCTGTTATTAAGTAGGATAAACGCTTTGCTACGGTAAAAAATAGTGTCATCCACGTTAGATACCTTATCAGTCCCATAAGAAAAAATCGTTTTTTCAACATACCTTACCTGGAACATTTCTGCGTATGGAAAGTATGATTTAAAGGAACTAATCTGCTTTTCCAATTTCGCTCTGGTACTTGTGCTCATGTTTTCATCGTCCATTGCCAAAGAATAGAAATCGACATCACTGACAGCATTCATCAAACTCTTTTCAAAAACCGAGAGTGCATATTTTAAGTTCGACGTAAAGTAAGAAGATAAAGTATTAAGATATCTTTTTTCTGAATTCATTTTATGAAAAATCTCGAGAGTCACGAATGAAGATACAGCGATTAGAACGGTAAAAACGCTAATGACAAAAAGCACATCAAAAAGTTTTGTTCTTATCTTCATATCATAGACCTCTTCTCATATTTTCATTATTCACGCGGTATACCTGACGGTACTTTAGACATCGATTTATATCATTTCGTTCAGATAATAGCGAATACCTAATATTGAATGTCGAAAACCCTGCTACGGAAACACTTTTCAAGAACTGAAGCTTTTGCAAAGCACAGACAAAACTTCCGTTGGAATTTAGAAAATATTCTGAAATTCTTAATAAAGAGAGAAAAATGATATAATATATAAGTGAGGCAAGAGACAAGAGTGGAGGTTTGGAACTTTGAGCAATTTACCAGATATATATGATCAACAGTATCTTCAAAGGTTACATTCCCTTGAGATAAAAAGAAAAGTTATACTGGACATTCTCAGAAACTATAAAAAGATAGAAAAAGAAAAGTTAGAAGTGCTTATTAAGAATTTAGAACATCCAGACAAGGTAGGATTGAAAAAAATCAATCCTTTAATTTTTTCATTCCTAATTGATAGTCTACTGAATATTCGCGAAAATCTCGAAGTAAAAATTGCAGAATTTGAAAAGAGTAGAATATCGAGGTACGTTCTTTTCGAAATACTATTCTGGTCAAAACCTTCAAGTTATCCTTTTCCTAATGAGAAAATATCTAATTATAGATCTTTTGTTCAACAAAAACGTGAAAAAGCAAAGAAAATGGGAGTTGAAAATTTTCTCCAACTATATGCTTTGGAGAGCGTTGAAAGGGATACATTTTTGAAAGAGATCAAAAGCACCGTGCTCAAAATAAGGCCAGAAAACCTTGAAGAGTATCTGTGGGTCCGCGACTTTGTAGAATATCTCACTCCTATCGAAAAAGAAAATTTAAGGCAAAAACTTCACCCATATGTTTGGAAGATTCTTATAAGTAAGAGCACCGCAATTCCGATTGTAATTGATGGCAACAATGTACTGATGTCACCAAAATTGAAGTTTCCGGAGAAAATAGATTCGCTACTCGAATACATAGCAAGACTCAATCAAACATATTTTCCTTTCTTCATTGTCTTTGATGAGAATGCAAAATACAAATTCCGCACAAAGTACTTCGAGTACAAAAGAGTATACTACCACTCACCTGCTGATGAGCTGATCATAGGACTTGCAAAAGAATTAGGAGGTGTAGTCTGCTCACAAGACAGATTCAAAGATTACGCTGACAATATAAAGAATATATGGTATGAATTGGGAATATAAAGTAAAGGGGGCAAGAAATGATAATACTTGGTACATCATCTCCAAGAAGGATCGAGCTCTTTTCGCACTTTAAACTTCCATTTCAGATTTTGGCACCACAAATCGATGAAAAAGTAGACGAAACTCTATACAAAACTCCTGAAGCCGTTGTTATAAAAATTGCAAAAGATAAGTTGCAAAAGATATGTGATAACACTATAAACCGCGAGGACATTGATGTAATTATTACAGCAGATACGATAGTGTGGATGGATGGCAGAATTTTTGGAAAGCCAAGAGACAGTAGTAACGCAAAAGAAATTCTCAGAGAGCTTTCTGGAAAATGGCACAAAGTTTTTACCGGTGTCTGTGTTAAAATAGATAACGAAGAATTCAGTTTTTACGAGGAAACAAGTGTAAAGTTCAGAGAGCTTGAAGACGAAGAGATAGATTTTTATGTATCCACCGGAGAGCCTTTAGACAAAGCCGGGGCTTATGGTATTCAGGAACTTGGAGGCGTTCTTGTCGAAAGAATAGAGGGGGATTACACTAACGTTGTCGGACTACCTTTACCAAAGCTTTGGAAACTTCTGTTCGACAGGGGGGTAATCAAACGTTATGCAACTCGAAAATGGTCCGAGGGAGAGGCTATTAAATGACGGGGCTCAAAATTTGACAACTGAAGAACTCATTGCTATCTTGTTAAGAACAGGCACGAAAGAAAAAGATGTTATCGCGCTTTCAAGAGAGATATTCGATAGATACGATAGGAGTCTTTACAAACTTTCAAAAGCGACGATTGATGAGTTAAGGGAAATAAAAGGACTTGGCGATGTAAAAATAGTGACATTACTTTCGGCACTTGAAATATCAAAACGACTTGTCAAAGAAGAATACAAAGAATCCTTCGTTTCTTTGAAATCACCAGAAGATGTTTACAAATACTGCATTGATATGCAGTCTTTTGAACAAGAAGTGGTAAGAGTGTTGTTTGTTGACTCAAAATTAAGATTGATAGGTTCAAAGGACATATCCAAGGGGACAATAAACACATCTATAGCTCATCCAAGAGATATATTCAGGGAAGCCTTAACAAAGAATGCGCCTGGAATAATCGTTGCTCACAATCACCCGTCTGGCGACCCTACACCAAGTACAGATGACATAGAGATAACAAAGAAACTTATAGAAGCCGGAAAAATAATAGGAATTACTGTCCATGATCATGTAGTTATCGGAACTGGATATATTAGTATTATCTCGAGAATAAAAGACAAATAGGGAGATGACAAATATGTACGGTTCTAATGAGGAAGATAAATTAAAGAACATAATGAAGTTGAAAGAAGAATTGGAAAAAGATCTCAAGAAAAAAGGCCTTTTGAAAGATAAAAAGCAAGAAACTTCAAAAAGTTCTACCGTCGATGAGTCAACAATGAAAAGACTCAAGGAAAGTGTTGTAAAGAGTTCTCACATAGTTCCTGAAGAAAGCCTTACTCTGTACAATATCAACCTTCAAGACTACGATGCAAGTATTGAGGATGTTATAAAAGCACTGAGAATATTTTCCGCGAAAACCACAAACATGAACCATAAACTAATATTTGAAGGTCTGGTAAAACTGCTCGAGGGAAATGTAAAAGGCGCAAAAGATTCTTTCACACAAGCTCAGGGAATAGAAGCTCAGTATAATAAAATCCTTTCAAATTTATACAGCGGAGAAGATGTATCCCAAGAGCTCGCACTCTTTTTGAAGTCATATCCTGATTCAATTTATCCGTTACTTCTCATACTTGAGCGAGAGATTATTAAAGGTACCGCTGATGGAATAGAAAAGATACTGTCAATATTGTCTAAGAGGTCTTATTTCTGGCATCTTATTTTTGAGCTTTTTAAAGACACTTACTCTGAAGAAGCTGCTATTTCCGCTGTGAGAGAAAAGGTATTTGCATCTTTAATAATGCTGTTGTTTGTATATATTGATAGAACAAAGGATCTCCCAATTCAAAACCATACATGTCTTAATGCTCACAAATCATATTTACGGGGTGAAACAATTTCAGCCCCCGATTGGTGTCCCTTTGGCAGAATTGCGATAGAAGCAAGAAGATACTTGGCAGGTTATAAAATAGACTTTGGAGCAGTGAAACCATTCGAAAAAACACCTGAAGGAAAGCTCTTCTTGGGACTTGTCTACCTCAATGAGGGAAACAAAACCATCGCAGAACAGTATATAAACGCATTTGAAAAGCAAGTAGGGGATTATAAAATATACAAGAAACATCTTAAGCAGTCTAAAATGGGAATTGAGCAGTTTATAGCCCTGCCGAGCGACTTTGAACCTGTCGAAGAAAAAATCTCCATTATAGAATTCGTCACAAAAAATCCGGGTTATGATATCTATGTTAGATATCGCAAATTCGAATTCGTTCGCTTGGTCTTTTCCGAAGAGCACTGTAAAATAAATTATTCAAAATAAAGGAGGACTCAAAATGATACCACTTTTTGACTTAACAAGACAGTACAACAAGCTCCGCGAAGAAGTGCTCAGAACAGTTGACAGCGTCCTTTCTGATGGAAGAGTCATACTTGGACCGGCAGTGGAAAACTTTGAAAAAGAACTTGCAGAATATTTGGATGTGAAGCATGCTATTGGAGTTGCAAATGGAAGTGATGCGCTCGTAATAGCGCTCCACGCTCTCGGCATAGAAAAGGGCGACAAAGTTGTTACTACTCCATATACATTCTTCGCAACAGCATCATGCATTGTTCGAAACGGAGGTGTACCTGTTTTCGTCGACGTTGATCCCGAAACGTACAATATAGACCTTGAACAGGTAGAACACGCAATAAGAAAAGAAAACGCTAAAGCCGTAATTCCAGTTCACCTTTTCGGTAGAACTGTGGATTTTGAAAAACTCCACTTCCTAAAAGTCAAATATGGTGTTAAAATATTAGAGGATGCTGCGCAATCTATAGGAAGCGAAGGAAAAACTGATAATATCATTAAAAAGTCAGGCACATTCGGAAATATTGGTATTTTTTCATTCTTTCCAACCAAAAACCTTGGTGCATACGGTGATGCTGGTGCAATAGTTACGAACGACGATACACTTGCAGAAAGAGCGAAAATGTTGAGACAGCACGGCTCAAAGAAGAAGTATTTTCATGAAATGGTTGGATACAATTCAAGACTTGACTCTCTTCATGCTGCAATACTTTCAGTTAAATTGAAGTATCTTGATGAATGGACAGAGAGAAGAATAAACATCGCAAAAGAATACCAGAGACTATTTGAAGAGAAGAGACTACCGCTGAAGTATCCGAAAGTCGAAGAAAAAGGTTACAGATCACACGTTTACCACCAATACGTTGTCGAATTCGAAGATGAACAGACAAGAGACAGAGTAAAAGAGTACCTAACGAAGAACGATATTGGAACAGCTCTTTACTATCCACTACCACTACATTTGCAAAAGTGCTTTGCAGAGTACGGATACAAAGAAGGTGATTTTCCTGTTTCAGAAAGACTATCTAAAACGACGCTCGCACTCCCAATATTCCCTGAGCTTACCGATGAGGAAATAGCAACAATTGTAGAGAAAATCAGCGAGGTGATTTAAATGGCAGAGCTTCAGAACGAAAAACAAGCACAAAACGAACAATTTCTTCAAACACTCGAAAATTTCGTCAGGAGATATCTGAGAGTTAGAGATACTATAAAAGAACTCAACAAAGAAAAAAAGGACTTGGAAGACGCGATAATACAAATGGTTGAAGGTACGGATATAGACCATATAATAGTCGATGGCTCTGTTGTAGAATTTGAAAACAAGACAAAGATAAAACTTAAGTAAATAATACAAAGTATCCGGAAAAACCGGCATACAAAAAACCTTACGTGGGGGGAAGAGTGTATGGACAGGTATTTCAAGATAACCGAACAAGGTTCTAGTGTACGTACTGAGATCATCGCGGGTATAACAACCTTCCTAACGCTTGCTTACATTGTCTTCGTTAACCCGTCTATACTTGTGCAAGCAGTACCAGGCATATTTGACCAAACTGGTAAGATTCTCGACCAAGCACTTTACAACAGCTACTACGGCGCTTTCATGGTTGCTACGATCGTTGGCGGTGCTATTGCAACACTTATTATGGGACTTTTTGCAAACTATCCGTTCGCACTTGCACCGGGTATGGGACTAAATGCATACTTTACATATACAGTTTGTCTCAAACTTGGTATTCCATGGCAGCTTGCATTAACGGCAGTATTTATCGAGGGTTTAATCTTTGTGATACTCACAATTACCGGTGCAAGGAATTTCGTGGCAAAAGCTGTCCCACAACCTGTTAAGGCTGCAACTGGTGCAGGTATAGGATTGTTCATAGCACTAATCGGACTCAAGAACGCAGGTATCGTCATGCCAGACCCAATAACAGCCGTAACACTCGGACATCTTAACAAGCCAGACACACTACTCGCTGTAATAGGCTTCTTCATAACTGTCGTTCTTTTTGCACTCAACGTTCCTGGGTCAATACTCTTAGGAATAATCCTCACAACAGTCATTGGTGCAATGCCAGTTTTCAATGTAACACACTACCAAGGGATAATAGGCAAAATACCAGATATATCCCCAACTTTCTTCAAAATACAGTTCAACCCCGAGACGTTGCTATCAGCAACATTCTGGATAGTTGTCGGCACGTTCTTTTTTGTAGACTTCTTCGATACACTTGGTACATTGACAGGTCTTGCTGAAGGTACAGGCTTTACAAAGAAGAACGGAGAAATGGAAAGAGCAAACAGGGCATACTTGGCAGACGCGATAGGAACAGTTGCAGGTGCATTGTTTGGAACATCCACTGTTACAACATACATCGAGAGCAGTACAGGTATTGCAGTTGGTGGAAGAACAGGTCTTACAGCGGTCGTAGTTGCATTACTCATGCTTGCAATGCTCTTCTTCTCACCACTTGCTCTCACAATACCAGCAGCAGCAACAGCACCAGCGCTTATATTCGTCGGCGTTCTCATGGTCAAGAGCTTGATGTCGATAAAATGGGATGACGTAACAGATGCAGTCCCTGCGTTTGTGACGCTCACCATGATACCCTTCACATATTCTATTGCTAACGGTATAGCGCTCGGAATAATAACATACCCAATAGTCAAAGCATTATCAGGCAAGAGAAAAGAAATCCACTGGTTCACGTGGATTCTTGCAGCACTGTTTGTCGCTTACTTAACATTCTTCAGAGAATGAAACAGACAGTTAACAGCAAAGCCCCGGAGATTTCTCCGGGGCTTGTTTTTCTTGTTCTATTTCAACATGGTATAATACAAAGTAGGGGGCTGAAACACCAAGAACTTGGGGGATAGGGAAATATGAGAAAGAGAAACAACAAAATGGGTTATCGAAACGGAGCAATTTTAGTATCCGTTTTAATTATTTTAATTGTTGTTGTAATCATCCTCTCAAAGCTATGGTTTCTGCTTGGGTTAAGACTTAAAGGATATCCATGATATGTTTGATGCATTCTAAACCGCATTCTGATTAGCTTTTTTGTATATTCGCTGAGCCTGTTTTTTGAAAAATTTGAGGCTCTTTCCTGCGATAAAACGTCTGAATAGATAAGATGATTTGTGTCCTGATGGCACAGTTATTTTTGTTGCATTTGGTAATAGTCTGTAAAGCCCATTTGATGCTTGTTTTGGTATAACCTTGTCAAAAACACCCGAGAACATTAAAACGGGTTGTTTGACAAATTTTGCGTACGATAGAGGGTCATAATGGAAACACGTTGGGGTTAGCGTGAATATATCTTTCAGTTCCTTTAGTGAATGAACTTTCCGCCTACTGCTTGACCTTAGCTCTATACATTTTGGTTCATCTTTGCATCCCCACTCATTGCTGAATTTCTTGTATCCTTCCCTTACTGGCTCAACATACGGAGAATACCAATTAATCCAGCGCCAGTCACCACCTGTGAAAGCAAGCACACCGATATCCAATCTGCTATCGAGTGCAAGGCTCATTGTCGCTATCATCCCACCAAAGCTGAACCCCATAATTCCCAATGGCAAATCATTACTTACGCCTTGAATGAGTCCTGACTCTAAAAGGTCTATCGTCCTTCTCACATCCTTGATCGCTTGGTGGAAGCGTACAATACAATGTGCCGGTGAATGATGGAAGAAAGGCTCTCCTCCGTTCCACTCCTGCTTTGTGCGCTGCATGTGGTAGGGTTGTATAAGAAAATACGTCTCTATGCCTTTTTGTGCAAAATTCTCTGCAAACCACATGAGATATGGAATATGTCCATTCCCAATTCCATGCAAGAATATCAGTCTCATCCAAGGATTTTCTGCGCTATATCTGTAGACATATACTCTGCTTGACTCTGGAATATCTGGTTCATAGACCGTGTCGAAACTTAGAAGTACGTATTTCTCGTCCTCTTTTTCGACCTTAAGATTAAAAGGCAAATTCTTATCGTACTCATAAATGTACACTACTTGCACCCCCAATTTTCTAAATTATTCGGGACTTTTTGTTGAATAAAAGACATCGGCTATATAATATCCAGTCGAGCTGCCGAACATAACATCCGACAACCAATGATTATTGGACCACAATCTTTGCGCCGAGAAAACCAGAGGTATTGAATACCACACATCTCCGAAACGCTTTGCAATTGGCGTAAAAATAGACCAACTCAAAGCACTGTGACCAGATGGGAATGATTGGTAACCCTCAGTGAGAGAGAACGGTTTAAAAATGAAAGGGTTGTTTTCAGCGTACGGGCGTCCTCTTCCAACAACAAACTTTACTAATCCAACAAAAACAGCGGTAGTCAAGAAACTCTCTATCACTGTGAATGCTGTATATTCATCGAATGGATACGCAACGGCTGCACTCACAACCGCAATCGCAGTGAAATGAACAAGATTCAAGTCGTTAAGAAAATCAAATAAATTCGATCTTGACACCCCCCTATTTACAGGTTCATCTAACAAAAAGGATGGAAGCGGAACACAGAAAACAGGAACAATTACCTTTGACAAGTTATGTACGTCCATTACTAATTCATCCAAATAATCAGCTCCAAAACTTATAAAAGGAATCAGTAACAATAAGAACATAGCTAAAGACCTTTTCAACATTATCAATCACCCCTCCTAAAGATTATTATAGCCCCTGAACCTCTTAAGTCAACTATTACTGACCGAACATAGTTCTTAAAAAAGAGTGGTATAATTATTATGTGAATGGCGGCTCAGTATAAATGTAAGGGGTGGTGCTATGAAATGGTTCAATTTTACAGTTATCTTTATTATAGCCATTGTCATAATTGGTCTTTTTGGATTTTACATATATGAACATTATAGATACTCACCGTTTGCGTTACTCGTTGACGTAGGAGTTGCGAAAGAATACCTAAGAGACAGACACGTTGATTTATGGAATCCGGTGAAAAGAGATGAGATTGTTTTTGAGAATGTAGAAATCACCGAAAGATTGAGTACTTATGAATTCGCACTCAAACTTGAACCAATCCTGTCAAAACTAAACGACGGAATTACAAGAATAGAAATTCAATTAAAATCAACGGACAAAGTTCTCCCGATGAGCTTCAAACTTATTGATGGAGACGTTATAGTCTACAAAAGCAAATGCGAAATTCCTGTTGGTTCAAGAATACTTACAATGAACGGATACCAAATAAAAGACATAATTGAGAAATACAGAGATTTATTCCCCACACTTGATGAATTTGAAAGAGAATATGCTTTTGTCGATAAATTACTGTATGCTTATCCCAGCATAATTGATGGCTCAACTATTCACATCACATATTATCTTCCTAACTCCAGTGTACAAAGAACAGCGTACATCAAAGCAATGGACAAGAAAAGATGGGACACTGAAATAAAAAAAGACGTCGAGAATGTCAAGATTTACAAGATAAAGGATTATGCAATTCTAAAAATACTCAGCTTCGAGATCTTTGATAAGAAGCAAATGACAAGTTTGCTTGAAGCATTTGGTGAACTAAATGACGCAACGAATGTAATCTTCGACTTAAGATATGCAAACGACGGCGACAGCACAATACCGACGATTATAATATCAAAACTAATTACAAGTCCAACGGCACTGTATCCGAAATACACGGGCAGATTTAGAAACAAGGAAATCGAAAAGAAACAAATTCCAATAGAACCAGACGACCATAGAATAGATGCAAAAGTTTATTTTCTTGTCAACAACTCTTGTTTCTACCAGCCACAAAAGACGCTCATAACAGTTCTGAATCAGCACCAACTTGGAAATTTCATCGCTTGGAATATTCCTGAAAGTATCAACAAAGGCGTTTACTATACAGATGAATTTTGGAAAATACTCCCCAATACTCGCACATACATAGTAATGCCTCAAGGCAGAGTCGAATACAATACCAATATTGACTTTGTTATAGGTGACGGACCAGATGTGGCCATAGAAGAACTGATCGATGAAAATCGCTACTTTGAATGGTTGAAAAACTTTATTGACATGTTAGAAACTACCAAAGAAGAATAAGAAGGTGGCATTTATGGAACTATCGCAATATCTTTCAAGAACGAACGTTTTGGACTTTTTACAAGCACTCGAAATTTCCGCATACGTTGTTGACAAAAATAGAAAGATTGTCTTCTGGAACGGACAAGCGACAAGTCTAACAGGATATGACTCAGAAGAAGTCATAGGAAGGAAATGCGCTGAACAAGTGCTTAATCATGTTGATAGAACAGGCATTCCCGTCTGTTCAACCGACCTTTGCCCATTATACCAAGCTATCAAGAATGGTATTCCAGTCGAAGTACCTTTTGCGGTATATGGGTTGACAAAATCAGGTAAAAGGAGGCCTTTTTCTGTATTCGGTCTACCTATCAAAAACGGTAATGAAATACTTGGAGCTGTAGAACTATTTACAGATGCCGAGAAATTGGATGCTGACATGTCACTCGCTATAACCATTCAAGAAGGGTTCGTACCTGAAAGTAACGACAAGATAGAATTCTTCTACCGCCCGTCAACAGGACTTGGTGGAGACATGATTTACTACAACCCACCATGGATTGGAATCATCGACATCAGCGGTCATGGAGTAGCCGCTGCGCTTGTGAGTATGCTGATTAGGATTTCTCTCGACTCTGTCATTGCCTTCGACCCTCCTTTAAATGCGCTTCCATACTTGTTAGAGAATGAACTGAAAAGATTCAAATTGCAGGGAGTATACTTAACATCGATATTCGGACAGCTTAAGGAAGATGAATTTACCTTTATAAACATGGGACATCCATCTCCAGTTAACATAACACAAAAAAAGGTTGTTAAAACGAAGAATGTTGTTCCAGTTGGATGGGGGTTAAGTGATGAGTACGATGAATCGATTATTAATCGCCATAAGCTTTCAGACGGCAATCTGCTCCTTTATACAGATGGACTTACAGAAATGAAAACAAAAACTGGTATGCTGGGAACAGAAGGACTAATCAGCACACTCGCGCCTGAAGATAATACAACAAGCATATATTTAAAAACACTCTCACTTAGGGCTTCTGGCTTACAAGAAGACGACATAACAATGATACTAATCAAACAATAACCATTTGTCTACAACGCATAGCAGAGGGCATTTTTCAATGCCCTTTGTTTTTTGTTTGAAAGTTAAAAAAGTCACTTGAAAATATTAGAATATTCTTATATACTAAATACAGAAATTACACTTTATGCTTGAAAGGAGTGGAAGCATGGTAGAGAACTTAGAGAAGTATGCAGAGACATTAAAAGTGATCGCACACCCGATAAGATTGCAAATACTTATGATGTTAAAAGATAACGAAAAACTCTGCGTGTGTGAAATGTTACCACGCATCGGTATTAGTCAACCAAACCTATCTCAACACCTGTCCATGATGAGACTAAGTGGACTGGTCGAAACAGAAAAGAAAGGTAACATGGTCTTTTACAAACTTTCGGACAACAGATTTTTGAAAGAATTTCTGGATTTAATAGACAAATATATTAATGCAGAGGTGAAATAAGGTGAGCGAACTAAAATTATTCTTTCTAATCTTAGCCGTATTCTTCGTATTCTATTTTGTCCCATTCGATGCACCCGCTGTTAAGGACAGCATCTTAAACGGTTTTGTTATGCTCAACGAATACGCCCGCGAACACGTTCTACTTTGTTTAGTCCCTGCATTCTTCATCGCTGGCACAATTTCCGTCATGCTCAAAAAAGATGCCATACTGAAACTTCTCGGTCCTGATGCCAAAAGAATAATATCCTACCCAATTGCAGCTATCAGCGGGGCAATACTTGCGGTTTGCTCTTGTACAATCCTCCCGCTTTTTGGTGGCATATATAAGAAAGGAGCAGGAATCGGTCCAGCAGCAACATTCCTTTTCGCAGGACCCGCTATCAACATCGCAGCGATATTTCTAACAGCAAGAATCCTTGGCTGGGACCTTGGAATTGCAAGGATGATAGCAACATTAAGTGCAGCGATACTCATAGGTTTAATTATGGAGCTGATTTACAAAGAAAAAGGTAGTGGTGGATTTGTACAAACAGCTGAGACAAACACAAGTAATGCAAAAGCACTGACATTTTTTCTGTTGCAACTCTTTTTCCTTGTACTCAGCGGGCTCAAAATAAACCCAACAATTAAAAATGCTGGACTCGGCGTACTTGGCTTATCAGTATTTGGGATGGCACTTTTCGGATTTGAAAGAGACGAAACAAGATCTTGGATTGCTGAGACGTGGGATTTTGCTAAGAAGATACTTCCATACCTATTTGTAGGTGTATTCTTAGCAGGAATCATAACAAAACTACTTCCACAGAATGTAGTGGTCTTCTTACTTGGCAAGAACAACATATTCTCAACATTCGTTGCTTCCATCATAGGTGCGTTAATGTACTTTGCAACGCTTACAGAAGTGCCGATAGTGCAAGCATTGACACAACTTGGAATGGCAAAAGGACCGACACTTGCATTGCTCATGGCAGGAAACTCTCTAAGTTTGCCAAGCATGATAGTCATAACAAAGCTTCTTGGAAAAAAGAAAGCATTTACATACTTCGGCTTGGTTGTTCTTTTCTCAACAATATTTGGAATGATCTATGGTCTTATTGGATAAACCTACTAAACAAGCATAGGAGGGATTATTGCATGGCAAAGAAGGTAGAAGTACTCGGTTCAGGATGTCCAAAGTGCAAACAGACGCTCAAGATTATTGAAACTGCGATTCAAGAACTTGGAATCAACGCAGTAGTTGAGAAAGTCCAAGACATCAACGAAATAATTTCAAGAGGAGTTGCAGCAACCCCAGCAGTAGCAATCGATGGGAAGATAGTCCTTTCAGGAAAGATACCGACAATTGATGAAGCGAAGAAACTGCTTGCTGAGTAATTTGTAAAGAAAATCAAAAGAAACCCCAGTGGATTCAAACCACTGAAGTTTTTGTTTGAGCTATCGGAGTGATAGAACATAATCGATAACTTAAAGGAAGGAATTAAATATGCGTTGGTGTTTTCGAAGAAGCATAAGCATTGGTAAAAGCTTTCGCATAAACTTGAGCAAAAGTGGAATGGGAGTTATCCAAGAAACGTCACAACTATGAACAAGCGAAGCCTAATAGCATAAGCGAAGGACCTATAGTCGTTACCATCTACAAACCTTCAAACATAAAGGACTTATCAGCATTTAGAAATCTATCAATTTCTTTGTTAATTATAGGTGTTGCCATTCTATTTGCTTCACTGCCCTTAGGAATAGCTTTCCTAAGAAACGAGGTTTTGGTGATTAACCTTTTAGCCGACTGCTTTCTTGAATTAGAGAAAACAGAACTCGCCTTAGAGGTTCTCCAGAAAGGTCCAGTGCGTTCGAGAAAAATGGCGAATGAACAGCTCAAGCTCTTTCATTACCTTTTGGGACAAACATATCTAAAACTCGGCAACAAAAAGAAAGCACTCTCTCACTTCCAGAAAATATATGTGGATGATAGAAATTTTAAGGATGTTGAGAAGCTTATCGAAGAGCTTGAGAGTCAGGAATAGGAACACAACGGATTCAGTGAAGTCAATGAGATTATGATATAATCGACTTAGAAGAAGAAACCTTGCTTCGAAATCTTAAAGGTTTTCTCAAGAGATATAGAGTTTTCTTTGGATGATACAGACGTAGAACTTAACATTGATGATTATCAATATAGGGGGGAATACTTTGTTTAAGATGCTGTATTATATAGCACCAATCTCAAATTTGCATGGAATTTTTAAACATCGCAAGGTGTTTTGCAGGAAAGATGCAGAAAGAAAAGGGTTAATAAAAGAAGATCCATCTGACAAAGATGTTCAAAGAAGGCGGACAAACAAGATTATCTATGAAGGTCGCGAAAAGAGATATAATCTTCACGATTATGTGAATTTGTATATAAATCCAAGAAACGCTATGCTTTACCGCTATTTGAGAGAAAAGGATAAGATTGCTGTCTTAGAATTTTCCGGCGATTTGTTAAGCAAGTTTAGATACGTAAGATATTCGTTCAAAAATGCTTCAGCCGATGATGCTATTATCTCAGGGAGTCCATACTTAATCAATGAAAATATACAAAGAATTTTTTCCTCATCTTGGAACGGAGATGAAGAGCTAAAAAAGATAATGCAGTCTGAAGTATTAGTTTTTGGGTATGTGCCAATAGATTTCTTAGTGAGTATTATTACTCCGTCTAAATATATTGAAGAAGTTAAGGGAATAGTAAGGAAGTACGAACTGAACATCCCCGTTTTTTCTAAATCAAGACAAATCGAAGATATATTTTTCGAAAGTGAGTTCTAAAGAAAATGACAAATAATAGAAAGGGGATAAAAATGATTCTTATTTCGCCATATTCTGTTTTTGAACATATCTTTGAAGTTGATGCGATTGTAAATACGATAAACACCAAAGGCTACATGGGAAAGGGATTAGCCCTTGAATGTGCTTTAAGGTTTCCGGATATGGAGAAAAAATATAAAGAAGAATGCCAGAAACAAAAGATAAAGGCCGGGGATGTTTGGATATATGAAGTAGAGAGTGAATACTGGGAAGATCCAGAAAAGGAAATTAGGAAAACGAAAAGACTAAAAGTATTGAATGCGGCCACAAAGGATGATTATAAATTCCCTTCAAAGATTGAATGGGTTGAATCAGTGGTTAACGAAATTAAGAACTTATTAAATGGCAACGAAATTAATTCTATTACTTTGCCTAAACTTGGTGCTGGACTTGGAAAACTAAATTGGGAGAACGTTGAGGATATTATCGTCACTAAGTTGTCTGAATTGGACAAAAAAATAATTATTGCTTTAGATCTAATACCAGGCGAAAGGGAAAAATTAGGAATTAGACGTGCAATGAAGGAATTGTTTAGTAAAAAAACACTGTTTGAAAACAATACTGAACATAGCTACAAAGAAAACATCTCAAGATTTAGAGAGCTTTTGAACATTGAAAATGTTGGAAAGAAAAAATACTCGGAATTGGTTAGGAAGTACTACTGAAAAGAGCTAAAACAGCCAAAAATTAGTCGGAATAATAGTCCAAATAACAATTCTTGCTGCAATTCTGCTTGTACTGACCGGGTGTAAAGCTGAGGTCTTGCCTGAAGTTTACATAAGCGCTATCTATGACTTTGCAACAGGGCAGGCTGATAAACTTTCGGTCTGGGCAACCCTGAAGATTTCAGTAAGTGACAGAGACAGCCATGATGATTACGCGGATGAGATAACGGAAATATTGAGTAAGCGATTTGAAACTACTGAGAATGTTAGATATGATAGCGACGGGACCTATTATGTTGCCGACGTGGAAATCACAACAGATACCAGCAAACTAATAAGTTTTAGTCTGAAGCAAGATGGTACGTTTACAATCAATTTTAACAAGGAAGAGTTAAAGGCAGCAAACGAAGAATCAGCAGCCGTTAACTCCAATAACACAGTTTCAGAAAACGAGATTACCTTTACAATTCTTGTAGTCAACGATCTAAAAAAGAATATTGTTATAGAACCACAAGGTGGAATATATATTGATAAGGTACCATATCCATTCCCAGAAAAGATGAATGTCAAATCACGAAGTAGGTTTACTGTAGTAGTTACTGATCTCTTTAGGGATTACTTAGTGCAGAAAGGCTCCGCACCGCTCTTCAAAATTTACTGGTAAGTTCTAATTTGGCAGCCAGCCCAGGGGTAGCATGGGTGAAAAAGAGAAGAATATTCAAATGCTCATAATTTAAGGTACCATACCGGCATCCATTTTAAATGGTGCCGTTTTTTAAACACGAAATCAGTTTACTGAGCGTTTTTCAGCATCTCCTTGATCAATTCTCCGCTACAATGGTATGGAATAATTTTCTTAACACCAAGAAATGTAAGTGCTTCTATAGTCCTCCTTCCCTTACTTTCAGGCAAGTTATAGAGATGAAACCCGCCCATAAGGAGTTTAACCTGCTTCCCAAACAGTTCTGTTGCGTCTTTTACTATATTTACTATCCCTCTATGCGCACAGCCTGTTATAAGGATTATTCCATCACCTTCATCCACTACAAGGTTTAGTTCTTCTTCAAAAAAGTCTCTAATTCTTTGACCGTTCTTTTCAACGAAAAACTTTGAATCTGGTTCTTCAAAATTGTTGTTCAATCTGGCTGGTCCGAAGATATACATAGATTGTGAAATTCTCATCAGTTTGTCCTTGACTATCATGAAGTCGAACCCATCTTTTGCCTCTTCCCACTGAACGCCTGTAAATCTTTCACCGCTGTACTTTGGCAAGAATGCCTCCTCTCTTAGAAAGACGTTGAACCTTTTTCCGAGGTTCGCAAGGTATCTAAGCCCACCGGCGTGGTCATAATGCCCGTGGCTTATGACCACGTTTCCCACTTCAAGTAGATTCTTACCAATAATCTCAGCATTTCTGAGAAATACATCTGTATGCCCAGTATCAAAGAGCAACGGTGGTTCTCCGTCCTTTTCAACAAGCACTGAAAATCCATGCTCACGAATCAGTGGTTCGTTAAGTTCATCATCGCACAATATTGTTAGACATGTTGATTCTGTTTTTATGCTTCTCAATAACATTTTCCATCCCCTCTGTACGATACACGCTTAGTGTAAAACGTCTATCCATAAAATCAGGCAACTCTACAATATATTATACTTCATTACTTTTCGGTAAGCTTCAATGGAGCACTAATAATCTTGACAACTCCTAACCATACTATGCTATATCTTTGATATAGCATAGTATCAGCAAGTGTCAGTGTAAGCTATAACATAGTTATTAAGTGTCCAAATACTTATATCATAATAAATAATAAGTTTATGATAGTTATTTAGTAAGTTCATTATATGTACTGCTTAGTTGATATACTTAATTAGTTTATACTGCTGTATCTTCTACTGCGTGCTTACAAAGGCTTTACTATGTTACAACGAAAGTTTACTTTTCTTAGCTTTGTCTTATTCCATGTTATATCACTAATTTATTCATTCTACATGTCTTTCATCTCAAAACCTGCTGTGCCGCTTTCAGCTTCAAGCATTTGTTAGAGTGGCTATTCATTATACCATTGGAAATAAATTGCTTTCCACAATTCTTGTGTCGTGATTAGAGACTACTTACTCAGAATGCCTTTTGAGATGCCCTTCTTTCGACTTTGGCTTGGCAGGATAGCTTTTGCTTCAAGCAATACTTACCGTTCATACGCACCGTACGCCTAAGCTATCATAACTCGGAGACTCGTTGGCACGTCAATTGTAATCTTTCTTATATCCCTGCTTATCCATAACATATATGTTTCAATAGTAGTGTATTCATGCTGTTTTTCAATCGCTCATTGCCGTACTATAAAAATGCAATATAAGAAACATTATATTGCATTTTTTCTGAGGACTTGGTTACCTTTGTTCCGTCAACTATTCTAAGTTCTACAACACGCACAAATTATTGCTTTTCGAACACTTTCGTTTTAAATCGCTTATAAGCCCTTTCGAGAAGGTTTAACGCAATCTTATATATCTGGACAGTTTGAAAACGCTTATAGGTCAAATAAACGGCATGGTAATTTTTAGGTCTTTTCGGAAACTGCTTAAAACCCTATAAGTACATAATTATTACAACTTGTTGACATAAGATGAGGCGAGCGGTGGGAAGATGCTGTATCTTAAGAATGATAATTAGCATACACATAAAGATTTAGTGTATAAATATATACTAATGTATTAAAAGGTTATATAGGCAAAGCACAGTGAAATAGGTTTGTATAGTAATAAACTATTGCCAAAGTAAATCTATAGTAGATAATATTATAGGCATAGCTAAAGGTATTTCACAATAGAATGTACTTCAGAAATCGTGAGTGCATTAGTGGAGACTAACAGAATTATCAACGCTGTATGTGTAGGTATGAACGCCATTTGTTAAAGAGAGCGAAAATTGAGCAGAGTGATAGACATAATATAAATCGTGTGCAGAATTTTCGCTTCTAATTATTATTCTCATACATGCTTGAGCGCAATACTAAGCAGGTTTTTAATTAATCCAGAAGGTGCACTAATCGAGAGGTTGGACTTTGATTTCCGAGAATCCACTGATGCATTTCAAGTTAAATTCAGGCAATTCCCTAAGGACTTACATATTTTCTGGAATAAATAAGCCAGGGCGTTAATAACCGTGGCTTCAGAAGAATGCAATAAGAACAATAGGAGTTTGAATACTATTTTATAGTATACTTCAAGCAGTTTGCGAATTTGTCCCAAGGTATCGTGAATGTTGGAAGTCCAGTTGAATGCGGTGCGATTTCGTAGTCTTGGTAACGAATTTGAACTCCATCTTTTGAGATCGTAAACGCCTTATTGGAAAAATCTTCCTGGGTTATATACTCGATAGCTTCAGGGTAGTAGTCTTGCTCTTCTGATTTGATTTCTTTGATTATTTCGTCTTTTATTACCTTGGTATAATCGCATGTTCCGTCAAATAGATCCGCCAGTGTCAAAATCTTTCCGCTTTTTACATCAATAGTGTACGTTTCAAATACGGTATTACCGTGAGCACCACCTGTAAAAGTGTAATAGTAAATAACCAAGCTAATTAGGTCTCTACCTTCATAAGTGATTTCAGTTGAAATGTGTGCTTGATATGGATAGCGAAGCTCTTCAACTTTATTAACTTCTTCTGCTATTTCTTTAACCTCTTCAACGATTTTCTTGACCTTCTCCTGAATTCCATTATTAAGCTCGTTTTGTATATTTTCATTTTTGAAATTCTGGAACTTCGGTATTTGTACAAAGATTTTCGTTAGTTTATCTTCGGTTTTAGTTTCGACCAGCACAACCTGTTTTGTGTTCATCGAAAGTATGTATGCGATCAATGCAATCAAGAATAGTACAGAAAGTGCAGATAGTTGCTTGGTAAATCTCTTTTGCTCTTCCATAAGAATACCTCCTCTATGTTCTCCAATTCTATTATACACCTAAGAAAAAACAATCCCAGCAACTAAATCAATTCACAGTTGCCGGGAAAGATTGCCTTACTTATTCGAAATCAAATCTTGAAGCCTGGAATTTCTTTCAGTTCCGGCTTTTCTTCCTTTGAAGGTCCCATATCAAATGTCTGTCCTAATGCTAAAACAGTTGCGAGTTCTATTGGTAAACCAGTTTTGATAATTTTCTCAACAGTTGTCTTAATATCGTACTCTACAAATCGGAATTCATACCAGTAAACTCCGTTATCTACGTTCAGTATCAAGTAAGTTGCTCCGGGTTGTCCATCTTTTGTCCTTCCAACGCTACCGGGATTGAGGATTGTCTTACCATAGATGTGTTTGGCCATAATCAAATGGGTGTGACCGTTAATTATTATGTCTTCCTCTACGTTTTTCACCAGCACTCTCAATCTTTCCGCACTTGTTGAAGGTTTTACATATTCAATAAGGTAATTGATTGGACTTCCATGAACAAGTAGTATTTTGACTCCTTCAATATCTAATGATAATTTGTGTGGTAGCTTTTTCAGAAACTCTTTGTTCTCAACTGTTGTGTTCTTTATAGTCCAGCTAATCGACTCATCACCAACTTCTGTTTCTCTACCAGGATTGTACGCACATCCACAGCTATCTTTTTCATATCCAATAGCATCGTCGTAATTACCCATGACTGTGATAATGTTCATAGCTCTAATTGTTTCAACAACTTCGTTAGGATTCGGACCATAACCAACCAGGTCGCCAAGACAGTAAATTTCATCGATACTTTGTTTCTCAACATCTTTCATTACTGAATCTAAAGCTTCGAGGTTGGAATGAATGTCAGAAATAAAAGCTATTCGTCGCACAGAAACCACTCCTTTTGGTGATTCTACAGTTATTTATATTAATTATACTATGTCTAAACATACTTTGTGTTAAGAAATTTTGAGAAACTTACCGCACATTTTTGGTATAATGAGATTAGTCGGAATACTTAGCATTTGGAAAGGGGGGCCGATGATGCGTTTCTTTGTTGCCGATGCTTTCACACAAAAACCGTTTTACGGAAATCCAGCAGGTGTTGTCTTGTTAAACGATGATCACGCGATATCAAAAGAAACGATGTTGAACATAGCAAAGGAAGTTAGATTTTCAGAAACAGCATTTGTGAGACAAAGGTCTGATAATGAATTTGTTTTGCTTTATTTCACCCCCGTTTCTGAAATAGACCTCTGCGGTCATGCAACAATTGCAACGTTTTATGTTCTAAAAGAAGAGAGCATTATTCAAGAGAATAAAAAATACATAGCTCATACAAGGACGGGAGCTATTGAAGTGACCGTTGAAGATGGTAAAGTAATGATGGAACAAGCAGAGCCTCAAATGATGGAAACATCTGAAGAAATGAATTTCGACGAGACTACTCTTGCTGAATTGTTAGGAATAGAGGCCGGGGAGATTGGTGATGATAAATATAGCCTTAAGCCGAGAATCGTGAGCACCGGATTATGGGACATGATTATTCCTGTAAGGTCTAAACATACATTGTTTACTATTTCACCTAATCTGGATGGAATTGAGGACTTTTGTAGAATAAACAACATTGTAAGCTTTCACGTATTTACGTTAGATGAACACAGAGCACTTGCGAATTGTAGAGATTTTGCTCCACTGTATGGAATCCCGGAAGAATCTGCAACAGGAACTGCAAATGGTGCATTGATTTATTATCTTTATACACATGGTGTAGTCCAGCCTGATGTTACATACGAAATTATCCAAGGTGAGACCATGGGTAGGATGTCTAATATATTTGCATCATTAAAGTACAAAGACGGTATCTACAAAGCTTTTGTTGGTGGACATGCAAGGGTTATAATCAAAGGTGATTTACATATTTGAATCAAAAAGCGGGGTTGTATTTCCCCGCTTCTTTTGGAAATTATCAGCCCTTTATCTTCTCGACAAGATCTTTCATAAACTTCTCAAGCTTATCTAATTCGTTTCCAGACTTTTCACTACTATCAGTCTGTACCATAACATATGCTTTCATCTTGGGTTCTGTTCCCGATGGTCTGACAAATATCTTTCCATTTTCAAAATCCAATAGAAGAGTTTCGTTTGGTATGACACCATCGTACCCTTCTGAATAGTCGATTACTTCTTTCACTTCGGGTAATTCGACTGATTTGAGTTTTGAGTAAACGTCCAATGCTTGTGTAACTGATGCAAACTCAAAATTCAAGAGTTTTTCGAAGTAGTATCCATACTGCTTGTACAACGCATCAAGTCTTTCAAGTAAGTCAAATTGCTTTGCAGCCTTTGCAACTAATCCACAAGCCAAAACTGCATCTTTATCACGCGCCATATCACCTGTAAGGTATCCACAGCTTTCTTCAAAACCAAAAATGAAATCGTACTGTGGAGTCTTTTCTACTAAGTCACCGATGAACTTGAATCCTGTAGGAACTTCAAAGAGTCTTATACCGTGTTCTTCGCACATTGGCTTTACCATGTCTGTAGTCACTATAGTCTTTATTAACATACCTTTGTTATTGCCTTTATTGACGTATTCTGATATTAGCATGTCAGAAAGTATCACGCCAACCTGATTTCCAGTAAGCCTTACGTTCTTATACACAACACCAACTCGGTCTGCATCGGGGTCTGTCGCTATTCCAAGTTCTACGTTGTGTTCTTCCATGTATTTTCTCAGAAGCACAAGAGCCCTGTTGTCTTCTGGGTTCGGTGTTTTCACAGTTGGAAAATTCCCATCATGGTTCATCTGTTCCTGAACCTCTATAACTTCAGCACCCATTTTTCTCAGAAGTCTTGGAACGAATCTTGTACCAGTGCCGTGAAGTGCGGAGTAAACAACCCGTAGACCTCTAAGATCCGCGTTGATAAGTTCAGCCAACTCATCTATATATTCATCGAGGATGTCTGTTCCTAAAATACTGTACTTTTCAATGGCATTTATTGGCTGATTCCAAGCTTGTTCGACTAAGTCTGAAAGTATATCGGTAACTTCAAGAACCGCTTGCACACCGTTTGATGTGTAAACTTTGTACCCGTTGTATTCTGGCGGGTTGTGGCTCGCTGTGATAACTACCCCCATGTCCATCTTTAATTTTCGAACCCCATACGACAAAACAGGCGTTGGTACAGGTTCATCAAAGATGTAAACTTCCATACCTTCGCCTGCAAACACGGAAGCACTTATCTTGGCGAACTTTTCAGAGTTATTCCTTGTATCATATGCAATCAGTACCTTCTTTAATCCTTCCTTTTTCATGTACTCTGCAACGCCTTTTGAGGCAACAGCTACAGTCTTCTCATCAAATTCTCCTTCTCTCATAATACCGCGGATACCACCTGTACCAAAAAGAATCATCAATGCTCCTCCTTCCTTAAGGCTTCTATTGTTATGAACAAAGTAACGACGAATATGAAATAAAATGTATTTAATGCCATCGCAATTTCAGTATTTCTTGAACTCATTAATCGAAAAACAACGGCTGCGAATGTGGTTATTGGTGGCTCAGCTAATGTTAGAGTTCCGGATGTCTCACCTACAGAAATTGTAAATGAGTAAACGAAGGCTGTAAATATGCTATTTTTCATAAGTGGGAATGCGACTTTTGAAAACCATCTGAAAGTTCCTGCGCCATCTATTTTCGCTGAATCAATTATATTTTGCGGTATATTCCTCCAGCCAGATTCTATTATGCCAAATGATATGGGAAGATTTATAAGCGAGTGGACAAGGATTATTTTGAGCAAAACTGGAATATCTATGAGCACATACGAAAAAGCAAGCGATACGGATGACATAGCCGCAGGTATCAATACGATATATTGTAACCTCTTTCCACGCACTGAGAAATAACCGGCAAATAAACTGACAAGAATGCTCAAAATAGATGCGCTCGTAGAGATTACAAGCGTGTACTTTACAACTTCGCTTAAACTCGCACCCGTTAAGTACGATATATCCTCTGAAAATAGCAGTTTGAAATTCTCGAGAGAGAACTTACCGTAATAGTCGAGAAAACCTGATAAAGCTGAGTAAACAAGAGGGATAAATATCAGGATTGCTGAGATTGTAAAGAACACATAACCCCACTTCGGAAAATTGTCCAAGTGTCTATAGTGGTGCTTCTCATGAACCTCACGCTTAAGCGATGTAAAATAACCGATAAAAGATATAAGTATAATTTGGAAAATCATCAACGTTGCTGCTGCTCTAAAATCAAACGTTACTCGCGAGTACATGTAAATCGCAACTTCTAATGTTGAGAACTGAATTCCACCAAGGATAAGCACAACGGAAAAGCTTGTAAAAGTGTATATATAAGTTAAAAAGAAAGCTCTGAGAATAGATGGCAACAACATCGGAATTTCAATCTTAGAAAATATTTCCCAACCACTTGCACCATCAACTTTCGCAGCTTCAATTACGTATCCGTCTATATTCTCCCAAGCCTCGCCAACAATCCGAATAAAGAGTGGAAAGTTATAAAAAACATGACCAAGTAAAACTGCGCTGAAGGTATAAAGTATCCTAACATCTAAGCCAAAAGTATTGAGAAATCTTGTGTACACGCCGTTTTTCCCAAACACTAAGAAAAATCCTATTGCCATTGTTATACCGGGAAGGACAAATGGAATGCTTGACATCACTCTGAATGTGCGCCTTATAACCGGATGTATCTTCGTTCTACCGACAAGGTAAGCTCCTGGAAGTCCGAGTAAAGCAGTCAAAACTGAGGAAAGAAGAGCCTGAAATATAGTAAATCGGATCTTTGAAGCGTTGTCTATCAGTGCATCGAGCGAAAAACCTCCTGAAAAATGGAGGTTGAGGATGAAAGGAATAAAAAGTGAAAATATTATGTAAGCAATAGGAAGTATGTATATAACGTGTCTTCTCTTAATCATATGAAATAGCCTCAATCAGAAAACTAAATATGGTCGTTCCCCTCTTCTTACTCTTTCTATTCTACGCAATTTTTCCAAACTTTGTTTCAATCCACCAGTCCGATTTAATCTTAACCATATTCTTGAATACTCTTCAAGTATGTCTTCAAGATCCTTTTCAAATCTTTCCCATTCTTTGTCCTCAACGTTCTCTATTGTACCGTACTTGATAAGTAATTCAATAGTTCTAATTCCCATGATTGCGAGCTTCACATTATTGGCTATTTGTTCGACAACTTCCTTAAGATTATTGTTTTCCTTAAGCTTCTCTAATTTAAGAAGAGATTTGTTTAAGCTACTTTTCACATCTTCTATCGTCTTTTGTCGGAATTTCTGAGCATAATTCATCACATTTTCAGGATACAAGAATGTGTAGAAGAATGGAGTGCCATTAGGAGTGTATGGTAATCTATCGCAAATTTCCCCAAGTTCAAAAATTACATTACTTATTTCCTCTTTTGTTTCAAATACATGTATGTCTATTGCTCTAAGAACTTTCTCTATGCTGTCATCCAATGTATAGTTCCAGCTCAGTGCAGCCATATACGCAAAACCTATCCACGAAAATGGTAGGTGCTGAGAATGACCATGGTCTCCCCAATCTGTTACTAAAACACCGTTAGCATGATATTTCTTAGCAGCCGATATCGCATTTTTGATGTTCTCTATACAATTCTTGCTCCTGCCGATAAATGAATTCCAAGTTGAAGTACCTGGGCACACATAGAACGAAATGTTGCTTTGCTCGTACAATTTGCACTTTTCATCAAATGGGTGGTCAGCCTCATATCCCCAAACCATAGCTATCATGTCTTTCGGTAATTCTTCAATCAATTCTGGGTGGTTTTCAATGATATCTCCCCAGAACATAACTGTCTGTTTGTGCTTTTTCGCTATATTATATACTTTCAAGAGAAAGTCAAGATACACACGTCCCTTACCTATCTTTTCGCAAAGTTCTTTAGATTTACCTTGACATAAGTCAAATGTCTCATCACAACCAATATTGACTTTGTTGCTCGAGAAATTTGGTAAGAGTTCCTGCAAAATCTCATCAACAAGTTTGATAGATTCGGGAACAGCGGGAGAAAGCGAAAATGGTTGGAGAAATTTAGTGTCCCATGGTGTTTCAAAACCATCTGGTGCTTCAGCTAAATATTTGTATTCGTCGTGTATGAGCCACTTTGCCATATGGCCAAAAGTATTCTGGTTCGGCACGAGCTCTATGTGTCTTTCTTTACAATATTCATCTAATTCTCTTACTTCTTCGGCGGTTAATGGAGAATATTCTTCCCAAACAACTCTGTGGTTCTTGTATGCAAATGTGTGTTCCATGTAGAGCTGTAGTTGGTTTATTTTCAAATGAGATAATTTGTCAACTAAAACTTTCAACGTATCCATTTTTGGTATTCTATCTCGGCTGATGTCGAGCATTACACCGCGGTTCAGTATGTCAGGATAATCATGGATGTACAACTTTGGTAATTGTTTAGTCTCTGCCACATTTCTGAAGAGTTGTAAGAGTGTCTGGACGCCATAAAAAAGCCCAACATCATCGTTAGCGTAAATGCTTATTTCCTCTTCCACAAACATCTTGTACCCTTGTTGATCTACAACTACGTCTGGATTTACTGACAAATTAAGTATCAAAGCTTCAGTTCTATCCATTGATAATTCGAATCCTAATCTTCTTAGTTCTTGTCCTAAGAATTTTGTTAACTTATCAACACTGTTTGGAGCAACCTGATAAAAAGTCGTTGCAATCCTTGTACCAAGCCCAACATAACCGCTACATTGTTTCACAACTTTTGGATAAGGTATGAGAATTAATTCCATATTCTATCCCCCCTAAATAGAAGTTCTTTTATATAAACCATGTCTAAATTATCGCAAATGATCTTTGATATACATTCTATTTCACTATCAAGTTCATCTGTGAAAGATGATGAGTCCATGTTTTTCTCAATGTTTTTTGAACTCTTTCCAGCATCGTCTTCGTCTTCAAGATGGTGATCGATAAATGGAACAATACCAACAGTCCTAACTTTAGTCAATTTTTCAAGAGTCTTCAGTCCATCGCCTAAGTGTTCTTTACTGCCTTTGAATTTGTTTATGATGAATCCTTTGACAAGCTTTTGTTCAGCTCTTGATAGTAGTTTGTATGTTCCATATAGTGAAGCAAAAACTCCGCCAAGATGTATATTTCCAACGATTAGCACTGGTATATTAAAACTCTTAGCTACTTTCATGTTTACAATATCACCTTTTTTAAGGTTAAGCTCGACGGGACTTCCTGCACCTTCCACAATAACTATATCATGTTTCTCTAAAAGAGTGTTATACGCCTCTCTAATCTTTCTCCACAAAAATGTTTTTCTCCGATTGTAGTCCGTATAATGTAATCTTCCCAAGCTCTTGCCAAGCAAAAATACCTCACTGTATCCTCCGCCGACCGGCTTGATTAATACAGGATTCATCTCCTCAATTGGTTTAGTTTTAGCTCCAAAAGCTTGGAGCGCTTGAGCCCATGCAAAGATTTGACCGCTGTTGGAAGTAAACGACACAGAGGAGAGGTTTTGAGACTTAAACGGTGCGACTTTGTAACCATTATTCGAAAAATATCTACATAGCGCAAGTGTGATTATAGATTTACCAACCGCTGAAGATGTACCTTGAATCATTAATGAACCTTTTTTCATATTATCATCTCCATTAAAGTTGTTTCGCTCTAACTTTTAGTCGCTTTGCATTGTCGTCTTCGTAGAGCCCTTCAACGTAGAAATTAAGGGGAGAGCTGAATATTGGTCCGTCATAGACAAGCGTATGGTATTCACCATTCTCACCACAGATATCGACACCGGATTTTTCAAGAATTCTATGTGTCTCTCTGTTCGTTAGTTCATTACCAAGGATTTCATCAATACCTAAGTTTTTCTTTACAGATACAATCAGAGCTCTAAATCCCAAGTTTGAGAACTCTTCTAAAATCACTTCTCTTTTCCTCTTCCAGAGAGGCTCTTCTACAGTAACATTATGAACGCTGCAAACTCTTTTTACCCAATCAAGATGCTCTTGTAAGTCAATATCACCGAAAATTCCGATTCCTCCTTTTGCGTGGTTACTTAAAAAATCAAGAAAGTTCTCTTCATAACTTTCCCAGCTGCTGCATCTTGTTATCAATTTTGTCCCTATTAATAAAGCTTGTTTTTCAAGTATATCTTTGCCAAAACCATGTGCTCTTGAAGAAGAACAGTCTTCATCAAGCATAGTAAAAAGGCAATCAACTTTACCGTACTTTTTCATACCATAGTACAATGCTAAGGCAGAATCTTTTCCTCCACTCCACGATGCAAATACAAACAAAACTATCACCCCATTCGTAGAATTTTGCTTATAAAGATTATAGTTAACAAAATGTAGTATTGTCAAAAGCAAATATGTACAATATTTAGTGCTAAATATAGAGAAATACAGTTATTGTCAAATTTTCGATTCTAATGTTCGTTATCGTGCGATTGTCAAGATTGTTCATTTCTGAAAATATTGTATAATGCTTTTTGAAAGTAAATAGATTTCACTCTTTTGCAAAGGGAACTTCGGTGAGAATCCGAGGCTGCCCAGCAACCGTAAGCGGGGACGAAAACCACAATATGCCACTGAAAGCTTAGCTTTTGGGAAGGCGTGGTGAGTAGGGTGATCCGCAAGCCGGGATACCTTTGCAAATGGGGATTGTTTTTCCCGAAAGCTCGGGCTTTACGGGAAAATTTGTTTTTAATTTCTAAAGTATATAAAGGGGGAAAAGTTTATGGAAATCACAAGGAAAGGCTTGAATTTCAACATTAATGCAACCTTCTCAAATGAACTGAAAAGTGCTATAGTGAACCGACTTAACAACCTCACAAAACCCGTCGGAAGCTTAGGTTATCTCGAAGAAATCGCCCTGAAGATGGGATTAATCCAAGGAAAGGTTATCCCTGAGCTCCCAAAAAGGAAAGAAGTTTACGTGTTTACGGCAGATCATGGAGTAGCAGAAAATGGTGTTTCCGCATATCCGCAAGAGGTCACATATCAGATGATTCTAAATTTTCTCAACGGTGGTGCTGCAATTAACGTCTTTTCTCGACACGTTGGTGCAGATGTCTTTGTGGTTGACTCAGGTGTCAAAGTAGACGTAGACATTGAGCACAAAAGGTTAATAAAAGCTAAGATAGGCTACGGTACGAAAGATTTTACTAAAGGACCTGCGATGACAAAAGAGCAAGCTTATGCATGTATCGAGAAAGGTGCTGAAATCGCCGACAAAGCAATAGAAAAAGGAGCAGAATTACTTGTTGTCGGTGATATGGGAATCGGAAACACAACAACCGCTTCTGCAGTAGCAGTGGCTTTAGGCTTTGGGCTTGACGAAATCTTAGATATTGGAACACCGTTGAATGAAGAAGGATTAAGAAAAAAGAAAGAAGCGATAAAATATGCCTTAGAAGTTAATGACCCAGACGCTAATGATCCGATTGATGTTCTGCAGAAGGTTGGTGGATATTGTATTGGACAGATGGCTGGGTTTATACTCAAAGCAGCTGAGGAAGGCGTTCCCGTAATCATCGATGGTTTCCCAACAACAGCAGGGCTTTTAATCGCGTGGAAGATAAATTCGCAAGTTTTGAACTACGTATTCGCAGGACACAAATCAAAAGTCAAGGGACACAAAGTGATTCTTGATAAACTTGGTTTGAGACCAATTCTGGATCTTGATATGAGACTCGGCGAAGGAACAGGTGCTGTGCTTTCCATTTCAATCATAGAAGCTGCGATCAAAATGATTCGAGAAATGGCGACTTTTGAAAGTGCGAACGTTTCGAAAGGAGAAGACCAACCTGTATGATTACATTGATAACCGGCGGGGTAAAATCTGGCAAGAGCACGTTTGCACAAAATTACATATTGAAAAAGCCCTACTCTAAGAGGGCATATATAGCAACAAGTGTACCATTTGACGATGAGATGAGAGAGCGCATAGAACGGCACAAAAAAGAACGCGGAACATTGTTTGATGCATTCGAAGAACCTGTGGAAGTACACAAAGTATTAAAAAAGCTCAGTGGAGGTTATGACGTTGCACTAATTGAATGCATTACGACTTATCTCGGCAATTTATTCCATTACAATTACGACGTGGAAAACTACACTGAAAATCTGATCAATATCTTAGAGACTGTCGATTATGATGTTGTTATAGTCACAAATGAAGTTGGCTTCGGAATAGTACCTGAAAACAAACTTGCAAGACAGTACGCAGAAACACTTGGAAAGCTCAATTCGAGACTTGCAGGCATATCAAACGAGGTTTACGTACTCTTCAGTGGGATTGAGGTAAGGATAAGATGAGCACAGCGAACAAGCAACTTATTGGTAGCACCTCTTGGGTCATACCTGGAACATACTACGAGAATGCAAGGATTTTGGCACATTTAGTTGACTTTGTTGAACTGTTGGTCTATACATGGGACGATGAAACCAAGGAGCTTTTAGAAAAGGAAGCTAAATATTTAGCAAAACTAACCGGGAAGTATGGTCTGAAATATACTGTCCACTTGCCAACAAACAATGTAGAAAACATGATTAGTGCTTACAATTTTCTGAGGAAATCAGATTTGGAAATTCTGAATTATGTAGTGCATCCAATAGATGGCATAAGTGAGTTTATTAAAGTTGCAAGCAAAGATGTTTCGGTTGAGAACTTGAAGGAAAAGGTCTTGCCCTACGAAAAGATGACTTTTGATGTTGGGCACCATTTTCTTGGTGAAAGATTCCCAATGGAGTTGATTGATAAAATAAACGAAATTCACATGATGGGTGTGCACAGTGGAAAAGACCACGAAAAGCTTGATAAAAAAACGCTTGAAGATGTTATCAACTTTTTAGGAAGAAGGAGAATCTCTGAAATCAGTCTTATATGCTTTGAGATTTTCAATTTAGATGACTTAATAGACTCTATAACACTATTTGAGCGAACTGTTCTTAAAACAAAATAGCTGCAGGGGGCAATCTTCTCATGGTGTTCGTGAGAGAGTTTATGATAGCTTTGAGCTTTATATCTCGTATACCCGTTAACATGAAGGGATATCAGTTAGACGCTGGAGATATTCGGAAAGTACCAAAATATTTCTCTATTGTTGGATACCTCATTGGAAGTATCTATCTATCGGGGGCGACATTAAGCAGGCTTATTCCCAACGTAGGTGGAAGTTTATTAGTCAAAGTAATTTCAATTGCAGCAGGTTTTTATCTTTTCGATCTTTTTCACTTTGATGGACTTCTCGACATGTTCGACGGTTTTTTGAACCAGTCGAATGCTGAAAGAAGACTCGAAATAATGTCGAAAGGAAATGTTGGACCTTTTGCTGTTTTTTATGGCACGTTATACGTTATCGTCTTTTATCAACTATTTTCTCTTGTTCCACCATACGCTCTGTTATTTTCTTCTGTCTTTGGACGATTAACGATGACTCTTTTAATTCTTTTCTCTAAACCTGCAAAGAACAAAGGGCTTGGTGCATTACTTTATCCAACGAGCAAAAGAAATCTCGTTGGAATCCTATTTACGCTTCCTTTAATTTTTTTGAGCTACGTGGGATACGTTTTGTCATTGTTAATTGCTATCAGTGTAGCAATCGTGGTTAATTCAATATCCGAAAGAAAAATCGGTGGAGTTACGGGCGATGTCATTGGGGGTACTTGTTTGATTGCACAGTTATTCATTTTACTTGCTTTCTCAATTTTTGATTAACAAACATAGTGAATAAATTTTCTAACAATGTGGGAGTGCTTATATGTTCCTTTGGGATAATACAATTGATAATGTAATTTCACTAACTATTGCTGTCACATTTGACATAATTTTCGGAGAATATCCAACAGCCATTCATCCGGTTGTATACTTTGGATTTCTAAGTAAGTTTTTTGACAAGCACACTCAAAGATGCAGTAGCGCTTCCGAAAGATTTGTTTTAGGAATGGTCTCAGAAATTTTCGAAATTTCGTTTTGGCTGAGCATAATATTTTTTGTTCTTGGTTTAAGATCTAATTATTACCTTATCTACATAGTACTGTGTTCTTACCTTACTAAATCAACCTTTGCAATTAAGAGCCTTTATACGCATGTTGAAAGATGTAATGTAGAAGATGAAAAAATCTTAAGGCAAAATGTTTCCATGATTGTTAGCAGAGATACAAGAAACTTATCAAAGCAGCATCTCTACTCGGCAGCACTCGAAAGCTTAGCAGAGAATTTCAATGATTCAGTTGTAGCGCCCATTTTCTATTTTTTGCTATTCGGTTTGCCTGGTGCTGTGGTCTATAGAATAATTAACACATACGATGCGCTGTTTGGGTACAGAAATCAAACGTATGAATGGTTTGGGAAACTTCCAGCAAGGCTTGATGATGTTGCAAACTACATTCCCGCAAGATTAAGTGCACTGATTATTTCACTGTTCAATTTTCGTAATGCTCTCAAATACATCAAGCTCTACGGGAGATTGAAAATAAACGGCACTTATCCGATGAGTGCGTTTGCCGGCGTACTGAGCGTTGGATTTGAAAAAATCGGTATGTATAGATTTGAAGGGAAACTTCCAGAAAAGAGTGATTTGAAGCGTGGATTGAAGCTGTATAAAAACATTTGCTCATTATGGTTATTCATAGTCTTTCTTTCTTATGCAGTGAGAATATTACTCAACGCTGGGGGCGTCATATGAGCGTTTTTCATGGTGGAATAAACAAAGAAACTATAATTGATTTTTCAGTTTCAATCAATCCTTTAAAACCCGATTTTTTGAAGGGTATATTTAAACTTGGTGAGGAGTACTCATCGAAATACACTTATATAGAATGGCTTGAAGAGGATTTTAAAAATGTCTTTGGTGAAGATTGCGAAATCTTCGCCGGAGCTACTGAGGTTTTGCAAATTATCGGCTTCAAATCGCTTGAAGATGCTGAGGTAATCATTCCAACTCCAAATTACGGAGAATACGAACGCGTTGCACAATTTAATGAAAACAAAATATATAAAGTTAGTATAGTCGATTTTGACAACCGTCGATTAGATTACGAACGAATCCTTCGGCTGTCAAAAAAGATTAGAACAAAGAGTAGAAAAAAGATGTATGTCATGTTGAGCAACCCGAACAATCCAACGGGCATTTATGCAGAACTCGATGATTTAGTTCGGGAATTAGAAAACTATGGTGTGACATGCATAATTGATGAATCCTTTATAGACTTTGTATCCGAAGAGTTAAAGGGAAAATATAATTTAGACAACTTTGAAAATGTTATTCGTATAAGAACATTTACGAAAATTCTCGGGTATCCGGGAATAAGGATTGGATATGCCAAAAGCAAGAAATTTTCTGAATTTCTTAAACAATACCGAAGTCCGTGGGGCGTTGGTTCTCTTGGTTACCTTGCAATTCAAGAGATTATTAAGAATTACAGCAAATTCCTTGAATTCAAGGTATTAACCCAGAGATATATCTCTCAAGAACGTGAACGGTTTCAAAGGTACGCTTACTTTCCTTCAAGTGTAAACTACTTTGTTATTAAGGTTGGAAACAGCTTTGATAATACCAAAGAGTTTTTGAATTTCATCAACAATAATGGAATGCACGTGCGGACTATGTACGATTTTGGAATGGAATCTTTTGTAAGGATCGGACTAAAGAACGCTAATGAAAATGCAAAACTAATTCAAAAACTTGTGGAATGTAGAAAAGAATGATGGGAGGCATAATGATGGGGTTTGTGCATGTTTATACAGGTAATGGTAAAGGTAAGACAACAGCAGCATTTGGCCAGGCACTTAGAGCCGCATGTGCAGGTATGAATGTTTTTATCGGGCAATTTATAAAGGGTATGAAATACACCGAACTTGACGTAGAAAGATATATCCCAAACATTACTATCGAACAGTTCGGACGAGATTGCTTTATCAAAAGAAATCCTGATAAAATCGATATAGAACTTGCTCAAAAAGGGTTTGAAAAAGTAAAAAATTTCATTCTCAATGGAACATACGATTTAGTTATTCTTGACGAGTTAAACGTAGCAATTTATTATGGTCTCATCCCAGTTAGCCAAGTGCTTGAACTGTTGGAAAAACGCGATAAAGACGTCGAGATTTTAATTACGGGAAGATATGCTCCAAATGAACTTTTGGAATACGCTGATCTGGTTACTCAGATGAGAGAGGTTAAGCATTATTATACAAAAGGTATCATGGCAAGGAAAGGTATAGAATTTTAATACAAACAGACCAAATTCTTGATTTTTTCAATTTCTTAAATGCTTGACTTTTTCTAAAAGTGTATTATTATCAAATTAGAAAAGTGAATAATTTCCCGAAGGGGAGCTCCATACAGCGGGGCTGAGAGGAAGGAGGCAATCCTTCGACCCTATGAACCTGATCCGGGTAATACCGGCGGAGGGATTCGGGAGAAAGATTCTAAAGAATTTTAATTAGTGTAAAAAAAGCAGAATGGGTCCCTCCGAAGAATTTCGGAGGGACTTTCTTTATTTTCAAACAAACTAAGGGAGGTTACTGATATGTTGAAGGAATTAAGCAGCAAAAAAGATTATCGAATTTCAGAGCTCATTGTGGAAAGGTATTTTCAGAAATTAAAAGCAAACCTCGAGGTAGACGTTGCTATTGCAGGTGCGGGACCAAGCGCGTTAGCACTCGCTATCGAACTGTCTAAAGCGGGGAAGAAAGTTGCAATCTTTGAAGCCAAGAACGAGCCCGGCGGTGGAATTTGGGGTGGCGGAATGATGTTCAACGAATTGGTTTTAGAAAGCGAGTTAGAGGGTTTTCTCAAAGAGTATTCTATAAAATATGTCAAGCACGGCGATTTGATAACCGTTGATTCCGTGCACTTTGCGTCCGCACTGCTGTATCATGCAACCCTTAACGGCGCTGTTCTTTTCAATAACGTTTTTGTCGAAGATTTGGTCATGTACGATAAACGCGTTTGTGGTGTGGTTATAAACTGGCTTCCAACAGTCAAAGAAAGGCTTCATGTCGATCCGATTACCGTTGTTGCTAAATTCACCGTAGACGGTACCGGGCATCCGGCTAATCTTGTTAGGTTACTATCAAAACGCGGGATTATGATGAGTGTCACAGGTTCAACGGAAAATCTTTGCAGCTGTGGTACTGTCGATTACGAATTTCCAATGGATGCAGAAAATGGTGAAAAGTTCGTTGTTGAAAATACAAGAGAGATTTATCCCGGACTTTACGTGATGGGAATGGCTGCCGTGAGCGTTGGTGGTGGACCAAGAATGGGACCAATATTCGGAGGGATGATTTTTTCAGGTATCCGTGCAGCAGAGTTAATATTGTCTGAATTGAAAAGGTTGGACTAAGAATTTGACTAAGAAAAGGTGGTGAAGAACATGCCTACTCAAATGCAAAATGCTATAAATGGTATAGTTACAGATGAAATTAGAAAGTGTGCCGAAAACGAGGGACTTTCCGTTGAATATGTTTTGAAAAAACTTTCAGAAGGAAAGGCAGTTATTCCAAAAAACAAGCTTCATAACGTTTCCAAACCAATGATAGTTGGAGAAGACTTTTCTGTAAAGGTTAATGCAAATATAGGAACTTCTGCGGGATACTCGTCCTTAGAAGAAGAACTGAGAAAGCTTGAAATCGCAATTTCAGCAGGTACTGATGCTGTTATGACGCTCTCTACTTGGGGAGACCTTTCAAAGATTCGGCAAACAATTGTTGAACATTCTCCAGTTCCTGTTGGTTCTGTTCCGATATACGATTCTGCGGTCAAAGCATACGAAAGTTGTAAGAACGTGGTAGATTTTACGGAAAAAGATTTTATTGATATGGTATACGCTCATGCCAAGGATGGTATAGATTTTATGACAATCCACGTTGGCATAACACAAAATGTTTTAGAAAAACTCAAGAAGAGCAAAAGAGTACTAAGAATAGTTAGCCGTGGGGGATCTATCATTGCTGGTTGGATGATACAAAATAGAAAGGAAAACCCATTTTACGAACATTTTGACGAGATTCTGGACATCGCTGCGGAGTTTGATGTAACTCTTAGTCTTGGCGATGGTATGAGACCAGGAACTGTGGTAGATGCAACTGACCCTCAACAGCTTGAGGAATTATTTGTTATGGCAGAGTTGGTTGACATGGCAAGAAAAAAAGGTGTCCAGGTTATGCTCGAAGGACCTGGTCATGTGCCTCTAAATGAAATCGAAATGAATGTCAAACTGATGAAGAAAATTGGTAAAGGTGCTCCTGTATTCTTGCTTGGTCCACTTCCAACAGATAGAGGCGTTGGACACGACCACATAGTCAGTGCAGTAGGCGCTGCTTTAGCCGCTTATCATGGCTGTGATTTCATTTGCTACGTAACACCAGCAGAACACGTTGCTTTGCCTGACGAAAATGATGTAAAGTATGGCGTGATCGCTTCAAGAATAGCTGCAGTAATTGCAGATGTTGCGAAGGGAAATAAGAAGGCATTGGAACTTGAATACAATATGGCACTTGCCAGAGCAAACTTTGACTGGAATAAGATGTTTGAAATTGCGATACACCCAGAAGATGCAAAGAAAAAACTTGAAAGTAGACCATATGAGTCTGATGGTTGTTCAATGTGTGGACCGTTTTGTGCAATAAAGATAACAAAAGAATTTGCGAATCAGTAAAGAAAAGAGGTAGTGGGCTTATTGAAGAAGAAAATGAAAAGAAAATGTATATCTACAAGCTTGATCAGGGCGAATAAAGAATTGATTTACACGTTGCCATATGCGAAGCACTACGAGCTCACATTTTTCAAAAGTGAGGATATAGAAATCATCCAAAGATTCTTGAATGAACGTAACTCAACATTTGGTATACATGCACCATTTATATTCCGGTACAAAGAAATTCACCCAAATCCAACTTCTCTAAATGATGAACTAAGAGATGATACATTCAAGAAGAATATCGAATGTGCTCATCTTGCGAAAAACATGGGAGCGCAATACATTGTCATCCATTATCCAAACGCAATGCAAAAAGAAGACTGGAGAGCCGAGAAAAAGGTTGTAGATAGTTCCACTAAACACTTAACCGAGCTGAGAGAGATTATAGACATTCGGATTGAGAACGTATACTTCAACGATAGCTTCCACTCAGCAGAAGATTTTTCATGGTTGCTTAAAGAGTCAAACGCTACACTTTGCTTAGATATAGGGCACTTGCTCTTAGATAGTGAACAGTACGAATTTGATGTTGTTAAGTTTATAGACACTCTCGAAGAGTATATTTCAGAAGTTCATATATACTATGCTGATATTGAAACATACCAAAAATGCCACCATGCACCGTGGGGGGATTCAAAAGAATTTCTAAGACTTCTCGACAGAATAAGGTACTTAGACTGTGATTTCACAATAGAGGCTTCAAATGATTGCAAATCTGGACTCGAGAAACTTTTCGAATACTGGGAGGGATTATGATGTTCTTAGTCATATCCGGCTTTGACCCTTCTGCTGGGGCTGGTATTTTACAAGATATTAAATCACTCTCATTACTTGGGATTACAGCATTCGGAGTTGTCAGTTGTCACACAGTGCAAAATTCAGAAAGGGTGTATTCTGTCACATTCAGAAAATGGGAAGAGATTGATAGAGAGCTTTCTGTTCTGCCTGAACCGGAAGTTGTAAAAATTGGGCTTATCTCTCCGGAGTTTGTCAGACTTATAAGAGAGAAGTTTCCCAATTCAAAGATAGTATGGAACATCATTCTTAGTTCAAGCTCTGGTTATTTCTTTGAGTCAGAAGAAGTTGTCAAGGAGCATTTAAAATACGCTGACTATATAATACTAAACAACATTGAAGCTCAAAAGCTTAATTTGTCGTTCGAAGGTGGAAATGAAAAATACATAATAACATTCGGACACTCAGAAGATGATTGTGAGAAAATTAAACTCTTTTATTCTGGTAGATATTTTGAGGAGGAAAAAGTAATTGTTGATGGTAATTCTCAATTTCATGGCACAGGCTGTGCTTTTAGCAGTCTATTCGCAGGTTTTTTGTATCTTAAATATCCGGTTGAAACGGCTATCAATGAATCAATGAAAGTTATGAATAAGATACTTAGCCGGAGTGCACAATCAGGATATCCAAAACAAGTCCAAAGCGAAAAACTCTCGAGGGAATGGATGAAGTACGAAATTTTGGAAGAACTCGAAGCTGTTGTAAAAGAAGTCGAAGAAATAGGAAGTAAGACCGTACCTGAAGTTGGGCAGAATATTTCTTATGCTCTCCCATGGTCTAAAAGTGAATACGAAGTTGCTAAGTTTCCTGGCAGAATACGTTTAAAAGAAGGGAAACCAACATTTGTTTCAGGACCTTCATTCAAGGATAAGTCTCATACTGCAAGGATGGTTTTGACAATTAAGGAATTTGCTCCGCACATTAGATGTGCGAGCAATATAAGGTACGAACCGAAATATATCGAAAATGCTCTCAGAGCTGGTCTCAATGTCTTCAAATATGACAGAAATAGCGAACCTGAAGAAGTGAGAAATGAAGACGGAAAATCGATGCAGCATATGATAAAAAGTGCTATCGAAGCATTAGGGAAAGTTCCTGACATAATTTACGATGAAGGTTGGTATGGAAAGGAAGCGATGATAAGAATTTTTGGAAGAAACCCAAAGGATGTTATTCATAAGATTATGAAAATGCTATGTCATGATCAATGAGTAAATTTGGAAAATTAAAATGACTAATATTGACAGAAACAATAGTAATAATGATTTTCTTGCTAAATCCCCTCCGAGAGGGGAGGGGATTTCAAACACATATCTTGCGTCTCAAATTAGCCATTTCAAGAGCTGCCATCGCAGCTTCAAACCCTTTATTGCCACTTTTTATACCAGCTCTATTAAGTGCTTGCTCAACAGTTTCTGTTGTGATGACTCCAAAGGTTATGGGCATGTTAGAATTCATATTGAACTGAGCTACTGCTTTTCCTATTTCGTTTGCAACGATATTGAAGTGATATGTGTCGCCCTGAATAACAGCCGCAAGAACAATGATTGCATCATATTTATCACTCTTTGTAAGCAAGTTTAGAGTGTATATAACTTCCAGACTTCCAGGAACTCTTACCACTTCAATGTCGTTCTCGTCTACACCGTGACGCAAAAGGCAGTCAAGTGCACCTTCCAATAATCTTTCTGTTACCGTCGAATTGAATCTCGAAACCACTATTCCAAATTTGAGACCTTTACCATCGTAGTGACCTTCAAATGTTTTTAGTGTCATAGTAACACCCCTTTCGAATGAATATCACAGTTTTATATCGTGCTTAAATCTAACTTTCTTAGTTAAGAGATATTTGATATTGAACTCGTTTACCTCTCCATATAGATTGATCACATCTTCGACAATAATTCCATATCTTTCTAATTCTTGCTTCTTACGAGGATTGTTGGTCAGAAGCTTTAATCTATCGATATGGAGACTCTTTAATATCTGATACGCTGCGCTGTATTCACGTTCATCTGGTTTCCTACCGATTTCAACATTCGCATCGTATGTATCAAGTCCGGTATCTTGAAGTCGGTAAGCTTCTATCTTTCTCGAAATGCCAATTCCTCGTCCTTCTTGGCGTAAGTATATTAGTACTCCGCCATTATCAGCAATAGCTTTTAAAGCCTTTTCCAATTGCGAACCGCAGTCACATCTTAAAGAGCTTAAACAATCACCTGTTACACACTCTGAATGGATTCTGACAAGCGGGGTTCTATCACGCCAGTCTTTGATAATAGCAAAGTGTTCTTTGTGATCAAGTGTGTTGTTGAAAGAAATAATTTCGAAGATTCCATATTTTGTAGGTAGCTTTGCTCGTGCAAGTGGATTAATTAACTGCGTATTTTTCACATACATTTCCCATACATCCTGGATATCTAGCACGAGCAACCCGTATTTTTCGGATAGTGTATACAGATAATCTATATTATGTGATTCACCGTCTAAGTCTAAAATCTCGATTATGACTGAATATGGCTTAAACCCTGAAAGTCTCACAAGCTCTACAGATGCTTCACTATGTCCTTTTCTAATCGGAAACTCCTTTGCTCCTATAACCGTCACATGACCTGGATACTTGAATTCTGAAAGATCTAATTTTTCATCTGAGAACATTCTACAACTTAGAGCTCTTTCACAAGCTGGAATACCAGTTTTATACCTACTTGATGAATCAATATAATCGATAGGTATGAAGTAATTACCACCGAAATTCGACGGTAATCTAAAGAATCCTCTCTTGAGTAATGCTTCTTCTGGTCCAACGACACAAAGCAATCCTTTACCGACGGTAGTTATGAAATTCATAACTTCAGTGGTGCATATCTCAGCAGGAAAGATAAAATCTCCTTCGATCTCTCTTTCACTGTCTATCAAAATTACTGGCTTGCCTTGTAAGAATTGGTCCCTAACTTTTGAGAGCAATTCTTCTAAAGTTCTAAATTGTCTTTGTAGAGTTCTTTCTTCCACTCTAAACACCTCCAAGTGTATTTCGCCAAGATATCGATTTCATAATTGACTTCTTCGCCTGATTTCAGATATTTGAGATTAGTATTTTCATATGTGTGGGGTATAACTTGGATACTGAACGTGTCAATGGAAACAGATGCAATTGTCAAACTTATCCCGTTCAACGTTATCGCCCCCTTATTCACAATTCCCCAGTACTCCTTAGGTAAAGAAAAATACATATAAATCGTGTTAGAAACTCTATTCTTTAAGACGAATCTAACCATTCCGTCAACGTGCCCAGTTACATAGTGGCCCGACAACCTATCACCGACTCTTATCGCTCTTTCAAGGTTGTAGTATCTTGATTTGCGAAGATTTGTCAATATTTGAGTTTCTTTTCCAACATCAAAGTATAGATATTGAGAATCTATCTTACTTACTGTCAAGCAAACACCATTTACCGAAATGCTTTCGCCCAAGATAACATCATCCCAACATTTTCTTAATCTTATAACATCTCCTAAGAATTCTCCCTGCTCAACTCTCTCTACAATTCCAGTGAACATCTTTTAATCACCACCATGAACTCTTTCTTGTCTTGAGAGACATTAAGCTTTGATATTTCAAAATCTTTGAATTGTTTACCTGAATCTTCCAATGAGTTGCTAATACATGAAAATACATATAAACCTTTCCCAAGTACTTTCAAAGCATAGAAGGCGTATATCTCGTCTGCAAAGTCTAAGAATTGCGAGAAAATCTCTGAGCCTCCTTCAACAAGTAGTGAGTTAATCTTAAGATTGTGCAGAGTTTCGAGAACAAATTCGGGTGTGATTTCTTCGGAATGTATAATTTGAAGTTTATCTTCAGATACTTTCAAACAGAATTTGTCTTTGCTTGATGTAAACAATATTACTTTACCAAAACCATGGTTATCAACTGTTTTGAATATGTTCAGGTCATGAAGATTCTTCAATTTTAAAATCCTACCTTCACGGTCTAAGACTACCTTTATTGGATTCAGGTATTTTGTATTTCCGGATACTCTTGTGTTTAAGTAAGGATTATCTTTCAAAATAGTATTCGCACCAACAAGTATAGCCATGTGTTCATGCCTTAGTTTGTGAACGATATTCTTCATGTTATTCGTGATCCATTTCGAGTTACCTTCCAAGTCTGCTATCTTTCCATCTAACGTTGCAGCGTACTTAAGTGTTACATATGGTATCTTCTTTGTCACAGATTTAATGAAGAATCTCATGATATCCTTAGCTTCTTCTTCCATGAGTCCAATTTGTACATCAATCCCAGCGTTCCTAAGTTTTGTTATACCATCACCACTTACAGGATTAGGATCACGCGTTGCTATTATGACCTTTGAAATACCGGCCTCGATTATTGCATCGGTACATGGTGGTGTTTTACCATAGTGATCGCACGGCTCCAATGTCACGTACATCGTTGCACCTCGAAGGTCTGCGCCATTGCTCTTTGCATCCATTATTGCAATTCTTTCTGCGTGGTATTGCCCGTATGCTCTGTGGTATCCTGAACCTATGATTTCGCCACCCTTTACAATCACAGCCCCAACAGGTGGATTCGGGTTAACATATCCAACACCTTTCCTGGCAAGAGATAAGGCTCTTTTTATGTAATAATAGTCTGCTTTTGTAAATTCACCATACTGTCCCAACTTGCTCACCACCTTCCGAAGGTTTTAGTAAAAAATAAAACCCCGAGATGACTCTCGGGGTTATTTAAATTACGTTCTAATAGGTTAAAGAAACACATAAGTTTCTTGTGCCTATTAGAGCACTCTCTCCCATCCGGACTTTCACCGTCGGCTCCGGAATTTCACCGGATCAACCTCTTAAAACATTCTAAGAGGCTCGCGGGCTTTACCGCCGGTCGGGAATTTCACCCTGCCCCGAGAGTACTCTTGATATGTGTATAGTAACTTCATTATACCATAACTTCTTTGCGAGCTCAAAATTTATTCATTTAGGGAAAATGAAAAATAGAATGTAATATGTCTTATCCTTTTGGATAAGTATAATTATGGATACTATTTTAGAATTTCTATTCTTCTTTTCTTTCCAAATTTAGTTTAATTACAGCATTTGTTGTAGTTAATTATAATGGTAATCAAAATAAGTCCATTATAAACAGAGTGCTTAAACGAAGAGGAGGGAAAAATATGGCAAAAGCAGAAAAGACTTTTACATCTTCTTTGAGAGTTAAGATTATGTTCCCTGTTGTTCCTATTCTCATAATAGCCTCAGTAATAGCTTTGCCATATCTTTACATTTCGAGATACAAAGCTTTATTGAATGAAAGAATAAACGTTGCAAAGGAGATAACAGAAGCTGCCGAAGGGGTGTAGAACTATTACAATTCATTGTATGAGAAAGGAGAGCTATCAAAAGAAGAAGCAATGTACTTGGCTAGTGAAGTTATATCCCGTATGAAATACGACGACGGTCATAATTACATTTTCGGGTACCATATGGACAACACAGTGGCTATACCTTTCGATAGAAAACGAGGAGAATTTTTGGACGTTCAGGACCCTAAGGGAAGATGGGTCCAAAGAGGTTTGAGAGATGTAGCAAAAACAAAAGGTGAAGGATTTTATGAATACATCTGGCTGAACTTTGCAACGAATAAGCTTGAAACAAAGTACAGCTATGTAAAATACTTCAAGCCATTCGATTGGTGGTTTGGTACAGGCGTTTATGTCGATTCTTTGAAGGCTATAGTGCGCGCTGCGTTTGTGAGACATGCAATTATTTTTAGTGTCGTTATAGTATTAATTGGTATAGTTATATTCCTTTTAGTTGATAAATTAATAGTCCAGAGATTAGTGAAAATAAATGATTTAATCCAAAAGGTCGAGTCTGGAAGTCTTAGTGATTCAGTCATAGCAAGCAAAGCTATGTCAAAAGATGAAATAGACTCAGTTTTTGAGAATGTTAGAAAGATCATTGATAAACAATCGGAATTGTTGAAAGGAGCCACAAAATCAAAGAGGTGAACGAATTGGGAAAAACACAAAGTCCACAGTTTAAATATTGACAGTGGTTCAACCCTATACCGTAGCAATATTTTTATCTGAAAAGAAAATGTAATGTAAGATTTCTTGAAATACTTTCTTTGATATGGTAGTTTTTAAATATACTAATAGAATACTACCGTGGGGGGAGAAGAATATGAAAAAACTCGAGATATCAGGTGCAGGAAAGGAACACAAAACAGTTGTGGTGCTTGATTTCGGTTCTCAGTATACACAGCTTATCTTAAGAAGAGTAAGAGAGCTTGGGTCCTACGGAGAATTGGTCCCATATGACGAGCCAAAGGAAAATGTTGAAAAACTTAATCCAGTTGCTTTTATCCTCTCTGGTGGACCATCGAGTATTTACGACGAAAATGCTCCGAAAATTCCTGAGTACGTTTTTGAAAGCAACTTACCCGTCTTGGGAATATGTTACGGACTCCAAGCCATAGTTCACCAACTTGGCGGGAAGGTTGAAAAATCCTCGCATCGAGAATTTGGACCTGCTGAACTAAAAGTCCTCAAACAAGTAGGAATCCTCAAAAATCTACCTGAAAAGTTCACCGTCTGGATGAGCCATTCCGATAGAGTCGAAGTTTTGCCCAACGGTTTCGAAGTAATCGCCGAAAGCGAAAATTCGCCTTATGCCGCAATTAGAAGTGTTGATAACAGGTTCTACGGTGTCCAATTTCATCCTGAGGTAGTTCACACTCAATTCGGAAAAGAGATTCTAAAGAATTTCCTATCAGAAGTCGCTAATTTATCTCCAAACTGGGCTATGAAAAACGTCGCACAGGAGATAATTGAAGATTTAAGAAGGAAAATAGATGGAAAAGTGATCCTTGGTTTGTCTGGTGGAGTCGATTCTTCCGTTGTAGCGCTCTTGCTCCACAAAGCAGTTCCTGATAAGTTAATACCTATATTTGTCGATACAGGATTGCTGAGAAAAAACGAAGCACAAGAAGTTCTTAAACAATTTGAAGGACTTGGGATTAAAATACATTACGTTGATGCCTCTGAACGTTTTTATTCTGTTCTCGATGGGATAGAAGATCCTGAGGAGAAGCGAAAGAGAATAGGACATACATTTATCGATGTCTTCTACGAGGAAGCTATGAGATTGAAAGAAGAACACGGTGATATTAAATATCTGGCTCAAGGAACGCTCTATCCCGATGTAATAGAAAGCAAGGTTGCCGAACGAAAAGCTGGAGCTAAAATAAAGACTCACCACAATGTTGGAGGACTTCCAGAAAAACTTCCATTCACAATAGTAGAGCCTTTAAGATATTTGTTTAAAGACGAAGTAAGAATGATTGGAAAAGAAATCGGTTTACCCGAGAATATACTAAACAGACATCCTTTCCCAGGACCCGGTCTGGCTGTTAGAATTATCGGACCTGTCACGAGAGATTCAGTGAAAATTTTGCAAGAAGCAGACGCAATATTTATCGAAGAGCTGAAGAAATGGGAATTGTATAACAAAGTTTGGCAAGCATTTGCTGTTCTGCTTCCAGTCAAGACTGTTGGAGTTATGGGAGATTATAGAACATACGAAAATGTGATCGCACTCAGAGCAGTGACAAGTGAAGATGGAATGACCGCCGACTGGGCAAAGTTACCATACGAATTCTTGAATCATGTGGCAAAAAGGATTGTTAACGAGGTTAAAGGAGTAAACAGGGTAGTGTACGATATAACATCAAAACCACCTGCAACGATTGAATGGGAATAAAGATTTCAAAAATAAAACAGCTTTTCGATTACTTGAACGAAATGCCCCTTGAAAGGGGCATTTCGCTTTTTGATAGTTGTGTTATATAATCAATTATGAGAGCAAGATAACTACAAGGAGGCAATGTTCGATGTTTGGAAATCCTTACAACTTTGACGAATATGTTGAGCGAAGAAATACGGATTCATTCAAGTGGGATATGATATTAAATAACTATGGTGATGACGTGATTCCTGCATGGGTTGCTGATATGGACTTTAAATCACCACAGACCGTTGTTGACCAGCTCAAGCGGAGAATTGAACATGGAATCTTCGGTTACACATTTAGATCAGCTGATTATTATAACGCAATAATACAGTGGTACGGAAAAAGGTACGATGCATGTGTAGAGAAAGAATGGATAGTTAACGGACCAGGGGTAGTTCCAATGCTTTCGTTTTTGATAAATTCTCTGACACAACCAGGTGATAAGGTCATAATCCAGCCTCCCGTCTACCCACCATTTTTCAGGGTAGTGCTCAACAACGGCAGACAGCTCGTTGAGAATAGATTGGTTAACAAAGATGGAAAATGGCATATGGATTATGATAGTTTGGAAAAATTGATAGATAGCAGAACTAAGATGATTATTATCTCAAATCCACACAATCCTGTAGGGCGGGTTTGGAGTGAGGAAGAGCTTAGAAAGTTGTATGACGTAGCTCTAAAACATGAACTTGTTATTATCTCAGATGAAATTCATGCGGACATAATCTATAAGCCAAATCAATTCACAACGATGCTTAAAATTGGCACTGAGAATGTTGTGATCTTGAACTCACCTGGGAAGACTTTTAATATCGCAGGTCTGACAAATTCATATGGAATAATTCCAAATAGAACATTGAGAGTGTTGTATAAGAACTACCTTGAATCTTTAGAGTTGCTCACAGGCAATGTTTTAAGCCTTGAAGCTTTGAAAGCTGCCTACAAATCCGAAGATTGGGTGGACCAGCTAGTTGAGTACCTAAAATCGAATAGAGATTTTGCATATGGGTTTATAACCAGAAATATGCCTTTAACAAGACCAACGCTACCAGAAGGCACTTATTTAATGTGGATAGATTGCAGTAAGTTAAAACTTGGAAACCCGCAGAAATACTTTCTCGAACATGCACGTGTTTATCTCAACGATGGTCAGGAGTTTGGAGATCCTCAAGCAGTGCGTCTCAATTTCGCATGTCCAAGGGCATTGCTTGAAGAAATACTGAGACGGTTGAAAGAAGCGTACGAAAAGGCACTCATAATAGAACATTTTGACTTTCAAGACGAAAGATATGAAATATGCAAAAAGATAAGGTATGATGTGTTCGTTAAAGGACAGAACATCGATGAGAAGCTCGAGCAGGATGGAAAAGATACAGAAGCAGTTCATTTCTTGTGTAAGCATTTTTCAAACTATGTAGGAACGGCAAGAATCAGAGATATCGGAACACATTGGAAAGTGGAACGAGTTGCGGTATTGGAAGAATACAGAGGTATGGGATACGGTAAAAAGATAATGGAAGCTATTGAAGAATACATTAAAACAACGAACCCCAAGCTGATTGTTTTAAATGCACAGCTTGAGGTACGTGATTTTTATGGAAAACTTGGCTATGAGGCAATAAGTGACATATTCATCGAAGCCGGAATACAGCACGTGAAAATGGAAAAAAGAATGTTTTAAAACAGAGTATCTATGCCAATTACTAAGTTAAAATTGTTGGAAGTGAATATCGTTTCTAAATTTCCAACATTGCCGAGTGGAATTTTAATTAGTAATTGCGTGTAAAAACTACTGCCACCAAAAGATAGGGCGGAATTCCTTGAATACGTAGAGAGTGTAAATCCGCTGAATATACCGAAATCTTGAAGTTGAGTTGAGCTGTTGGATGTTGAATTCAAAACCGTAAAGTACCCACCAAAATTAAACTCAAAATTCTGGAGTCCTAAGAATTTTGAATACTCAATTCTCATTGGAATTTCCGTATCGATGCTTGTTGAAGAAAAGTTTTTGTATGGGAACAAAATACCAAATGTTAATGACCAGTTATAATTGCCATATATATCAGCATGTGCATAACCCGTTCTTATACCGAAACTCTCGTCATCGATAAAATAACTTGCCCTGAGATTCAATGAAACAGGGTATTGTTTTGTCTCAATTGCGAAGGTATTAGGCTTAACACTTTCACCCGGAACTATGTAAAAGATCTTCGCGCTGGATTTCAAATCACCAACATTTGTTATGCGCATGAATCCGGTCGTGTAGCCATTTTCAATACCTGCAAAAACGTAGTTGGGCTTAATTCCTATGTTCTTCCCACTCAATAATTGAACATCGAGGTTGTTAACTTCTCTTACAGCAGTAGTCAACGGAAAAACACTCTGGAAAAATTTCTGAACATTTGCCGCTATTGATGTATAACTCTCCCAAAGATTTTCTGTTGCTGATTGAACTCTTTCAGATAAAAAGCGGTCTACCGGGTTTTTCAACGTTGTATGCACACTATCGCTGAAGAACTTCCCACCAACAACTTCGGCTGATTCTGTGGAAATAGCTTTCACCGAGAAGCTGTAGAAATTGTAAACATTATCAGTTTGATAAAAGATGTAATCATAGAATGATGAGGTGCTTATGTATTCATCTTTCTCCCAAGGTCCTTTGTAGTACTTAATGTAATTTCCCTTTTCTCTATCAAGCACATACTTCTTTTGAGATGAGTCATATCTGTAGTAATTCCCAACCTCTACACGAACCGGAAAGCCCGATTTGTTTATATATGCACCATTCACATCGTTTGAGAAAAAGTAATACTTTTCCTCTTTGTATCTATCCACCTTATCGAAGTAGTTTTCAAAGCTTAGTATGAATTTGGGTGGTTTGTATTTCAGCTCGATATTTTCTCCACCGAACAACTCTGTTGTGCGGATTATATCCATCAGCTCTTTGAGATACAACCTATCGTATATATTGTAACGAGTATCCTCTTGGAATTTCGCTAAGATCTTTGCTCTAAGAATTGGATTAAAAGATTTTTCAAAAACAAGCGCAACGTCTATTTTATCTGGACTGTATTCATTCACAATACTTAAATAATACTTAGAAGCATTCTTGATGGCACTAAGAAGTGTATCTCCGGACGAGAAGACCGGTGTTATAGACTTCACGAAGAAAGTGCTGAGGTCTATATCGGTAACAACACCTGCAATAAAGTACTTTTCCTTTGTAACTGTGTAGCTTTTTTTCGAATAAAAAGAGCCAAGACCATACCATATGTACCTATCCTCGTCTTTCCTTGCCCAAGGATAATCGGTTAAGTAGATATAACTTCCGTTCTTATCAGGAACGTACCTCTTGTTTTTTGAGTCATACGAGTACCTTCTCCTATCGTTAGTCTGATAGTAGCTTCCTTTGTAAGCAATATACGTTCCGTTTTCGTCGGGCACGAATTCGTTGACTTTGTAAGAAAACGTCTCCTTTGAAACGTTAAGAACGTGAACAATCCTTGCATTCCCTTCTTTTGCATCCGCAAAAGCTTCAGCAAACGAATCCAGGAGACTCACATTTTCGTATACCGGTGAGATTTTGCTATCGAGATATACTTTGATGCGTATCTCTATACTTATCGAGCCTAACAAAATTACGTTACTCAGAAGGACATACAATAATGTAAGTAAACACAGTATTTTCTTCTTGATCACCATGAAATACCACCGCCTATCTCATAACTTGAAAATGTAAAATCGGTTAGAAATTTCACCGCAAGCATCCCTATTTGCGTTTCTAAACCTATTTTTGATACGGGTTGGAATATTTCATCTTCCAAATCATAGTCGAAAATTATCGAACTCAATAACTTCAGTTTAACAGGTTCGAAAAGTAGATTCTTTGAAAAGCTAAAGACTAAGCTTTTCAATCTTTCTTCAACAAATGAATATCGCATCCCAAAATCAAAGGTTGCGACGGTTTCTCTATGGATGTTCAGTGATTTTCCAATCAGTGAAAATTCGGCAAAATGCTCACCAGATGAATTGTAAATATAAAACATGCTAACTCCAAATGGAAGAACAAAGTCCGAATACTTTTCAAACACATACATTCCTGCAAGAATTTCTGAGCCCTTTCTTAAGTAATTTATTTCGCACTCGCTGTAATCTCCACCAACTCTCATTACTCTTAATTCTGCTATGTATTTTTTACCATCATTAACCCCGAGAATCATACCGTTCTTTACGCCATCCTGAGAACCTATGTTGACAATAACTCTTGGGAACTTGACATTTTCAACTTCGCCCTTTAATTTCCTGGAGCTCATAATCCTTTGATATATAGCACTGCTAATATGAGAAGATAAAACTTCATAAACCTCACTTACTGGCGATTCATTCCTTATCAATCTCTTGTTGTATGGATCGTATAAGTACTTTACAACGGAGACCATAGCATTATCAACAAAGTTATCTGAGATATCATAACTTTCTTCAAAAAATCTATAAGTAAGTTTCAAACTTACCGAATAGGATATATAGTAATCAATTTCCTCGTGTGGTTCTCTTGAATAGAAGTTTCCAAAATATGAATAAAATTCACCGTTGGTACCTTTTACATACGAACCTTCTTCGCTACGTACGTAAGCCTTCTTTTCGTAGTCATATTTGTATCGTTCGCCAGGAATTACTCTGACGTATTTTCCAGAATAGTATATGTAATCACCCGATATATTGTTGATCACGTATTCTTCATACCTTTTCTTGTAGCCGGCATCTCTTATTGATAGTTCGATCGCAAGCTTCCCTTCAATTTTTTCCTCCTTTGAAAGCACAACATTCTCGGTCGACAATAAATCTTGAAGTCGAAGTTCTTCAGCAAGAGTTTTTAAAGCCTCTTTCAATGTTATCTTGAATTTGTTCGTATCAAGTACCTCGGAAAGAGCAATTCCTTGCGCAATTTTCCTAATCGCTTCATCGCCAAAGACTGTAACTGAAACATCAATAACAGGTTTTGCAGAGAATGATATTACCGACACTATGATAAATAGGAAGACAAACATTACCGGTCTTACAAGTCTTTTTTGCATGTTTAGACACCCTTTCAAATTCTTTTGTGTGTTGATGCTCAAATAATGATACTAACTGGTTCGAATATCTCAGCAGCTAACAATCCTGATAGCTTTCCGTAGAATTTATTTAGTTCAATATATGGTAGCAGTATGTCAAGTTGTGTATTGAAACATTGAATAACTCTGTATTTTTCTTCGAAAACTTCTGAAATGTCTATATACAGCCTTCTTGATGGCATCTGAAAAGGATCAGATACAAAGTAAAGGACATTTCTACACACGTGAGGTTCATATTCCAAGAACTCTGGTGATGTCATTGCCATAAAAAGTGCTTTGTCCACAGCTTCCCCAATCGCTGAATGGTCTGGGTGTCTGTCCGTCCTGGGGTGAGTGGCAAGCATATCGGGTTTGTACTTTCGAATAAGGTTTGCTATTATCTTTGGCAGATCTTGCTGCATGCAAAGTGAACCGTCTTTCAGCCCGAGAATTTCGTATGTTTCTGTCCCCAATATCTCCGCAGCGTTCAAGCTTTCTTGCTTACGTTCTTCAACTGTTCCGTAACCTGCCGACCCATCAGTCAGAACTACACAATGCACTTTTGCGTCTTTGTTTTCTCTCAGTATTCTTAGAATAAATCCTCCCGCCCAGATTTCAATATCATCTGGATGTGCACCAAGGAAGAGATAACTATTGAACATCTTGAACATGATTATCACCTCCAAATTCACAAAGTGTTGTGCGATATGAAAACTTATCAATTACTATGATATCACTTTTCAAAAAGATCCTTGTAATGATCTTAAGCAGTCAAAACTTCAATTATAAAAAAACCTCGCTATTGAAATAGCGAGGTGAAAATAAAAGAAAGAGTACATCTTCACAAGAACTTCCTCAGATGGTTAAGCCCAAGCCTTAAGCCTTTTTCAGATTTTTCCATAGGACCAAACCAAACTGGATCTTCAAGTTCTATGCTGATGACATAGTCATAACCTATTTTTCTTAATTCACGTACAAAGTCACCCCATGAAATTTTTCCTAAACCTGGAACCCTATATGTCCACCAACTTTGTCCATGAAGATTTGTTCCGAAATGCCCAAGGATACTTTGTTCGAGAACAAGCGTTTCATCTATGTCAACGTCTTTTGCGTGCACGTGAAAAATTCGTCTTCCAAACTCACCAATAACCTTTAGGTAATCAATACCAAGCCAATAAAGGTGAGATGGGTCAAAATTCAATCCAAATGAATCTGGGGTTATTCTGAATATCTCTCTCCATAATTCAGGTGAGTAGAAAATATTACCAATCTTTTCTGGTTGCTGCCATCCAATCATTGGACAGTTTTCAATCATCAACCTAACATTCTTACTCTCTGCATAAGCAATTAATGGTTTAAAAACTTTCTCAAATTCTATAATGTTTTCTTCTACTGATTTTCTAATATCTCTACCAATAAATGTACCAACTAACTCCACTCCCAAAAGATTTGCCGCATCTATAACACGGACCAGATGCTGATTGATCTTTGCCCTCTTCTCTTCATTAGCATCAAGATTATTGTCGTAGTATGCAAGTGATGAAATAATTATTCCGTATTTGTCCAGAACACTCTTTATTTCTTCTACTCCTTTCTTATCAAGCTTTTCAACGTCTATTGTAGTTGAAGAAAAGTCCCTTTCATTTATCAATGGCCAAACAGCAACCTCCAAAGCTTCAAACAAGTTTTCATGAGCCCATTGAACCATTTTCTCAAATCTCATTTCCCCAAGTGCCACAGTCAAGAATCCTACCTTCATTCATCCACCTCCTTCAAACTAACGAAAAATAGGCCAGGCAGAGCCCGGCCCTTTCACTAATTCACTAGAACACTGAATCTGGGAAGTAATACTCTTTAGCATTCTCTTTTGTAACAGTTTCTGTTGGCAGTACAATTTTTCTTGGAATACCTTTTTGGTAGAAACCATTAAGACTTTGGTTCCTAAGTGCCATTACTGCAAGATTAATTGCAGTTGAAATCATGTTAGGAGGATATGTAAAATCAACACTCACTAATGGATTTCCATCCATTATCATCTTAACAATATTCTTCTCACATGCACCACCAACCAAAACTATATTTTTATCTCTTCCAGCTTGCTTTAGTGCAAGTATAACCCCATGCAACATATCATCGTCGCCAGTCCATACGGCATCAATTTTTGGGAATTTTGTCAAGAGTGTTTGCATTACTTCGAAAGCTTTCTCTCTACTCCAGTATCCAGGTTGTTCAGCGATGACCTTCAAATTCGGGTACATTTTAATTGCATCTTTGAATGCCTTTACCCTTTCATCATCAATCGTTGATGGTATTCCTCTGATAATTACAATATTTCCGTTTCCTTTCAACTTTTCTGCGATATACTTGCCAGCAAGATAACCATACATGTAGTTGTCTCCTGCGATATATGTGTTGTACTCTTCAGAGTTAATACCTCTATCCACGATAACAGTGAAAACTCCTTGTCTGAAAGCTTGAACGCAAATTGGTGTGAGTGGTGCTGACTCATAAGGGTTAATAACAAGTGCATCAATACCCTTTGCTAGCAACGCTTGAACTTGTGCGATTTGCTCACTCGGTTCCTTTGCTGTGACTAGATAAAATTCAAGGTTTCGATCGTTCTTGTACTGGTTTATAGCATACTGAGCCCACCAAACCATTCCACCAGTCCACCCATGATCTGCTGCAGGTATCGCTACTCCTATCTTGAGCGGAGCCGCAAAGATAAAAACCGTCATCAATACAAGAAGTAACACCAACACTTTCTTCATACCAGCACCTCCCTCGGATACCCCTTAAGGGGTCTAGTCCCTTCGCAGATTCTGCAACAAGACCGCACCTATAATTATCAACCCTTTAACCATACCTTGTAAGTATACGGCAACGTTTAGCATAACAAGCATATTGTTGATTACACCAAGAATGAGAGCGCCGAAAAATGTTCCAAAAATGCTACCTTTTCCACCGCTAAGACTTGTTCCTCCTATTACTGCAGCAGCGATTGCATCCAACTCATAGCCAACCCCTGTTGAAGAAGAACTTATAGACCCCATCATTGAAGAAAGGCGGATTTGGAAGTGTGGCACTGATGACAATGTGTCCCGATAGATTTGCCGCTGGTGTTGTTGTCTGCGGTGGCGGAAATGTAAGAAAGGCTTATAAAATAGCCAAGATTCCAATCTGGTTTTTCCACGCAGAGGATGACGACGTCGTTCCTGTTCATTATACAAGGGATTTGGTTCGTGAATTGGAAAAACTCGGAGCGCCTGTGAAATATACAGAGTATCCAAAAGGATATATGGGTTCTCTTGGATTACCTCCGCACGCATCTTGGGTTCCTACATATCGAAACAAAGAAATGATAGAATGGCTTTTTGAACAGCGAAAAAAATAACGAGGTGGTTAACCCACCTCGTTCTCTTCTTTTTAGAACATTTCACTACTTAGAATATTCATTTAGGAGTTGATTCAGGAATTCAATAACTTCACCCTTACTCGCGTATTTTGGTATGTTAAAAGACACTTCTCCCCAGTCTTTGAGTATCTCAGATTCTTCCTCTGACTTATACTTATCCAATAACATGACGACTGTGCTTAATAACTCATCTTTTATTAGTTCGTAATGCGCTTTAAATCTCGCATATCTTTCGTAAAGCATCATGCTTCGGGAAGTTATTATAGATGTCATAAGCGATGTAATTTGAGATTTCGCGTTGTCAGAGAATCCGAGAACCCTGGTCTGATTTTCAAAATCTAACATTGAGTTGTACGCATTTGTTTTCCATACACTCTTCTTTGAAACCTGTGGCCAAATCGAAGCCGGAAGTCTTGAAAGTTGGTCAACAAAATCTTTTTCGACGGCTTTGAAATCTGTTTGTATCAGTTGTTCGTGTAGCCTGTTTATTTTATCAACAAATATTGGGGTAAGGCTGTTTGAAAGGCTTCCTTTTTCATCGTCTTCCAGAATTTTGTCTAAGCTCTGCTTTGACTGCTCGACAAGTTGTTCAAAGGTACTCTTCCAAGAGTCTTCATCAGAAAGCTTCTTTGAAATGTATTCATAAGTTTCTTTATACATATCCAAAAGTTGCTTGTAAGTGTATACACTTTCTTGGTAATCTGAGATAAGCTGATACTCTCTTGCTAAGGCGTGCAAGTGGTCAAGTACACCATCAGGTACTCCCCATACTCCTTTGGATTCCATATACTTGCACGTCTTTATTTCCAGATTCGCCATGTCAACAAGTAAACGCCTTGCATCGTAATTTATAGGATCTTTGAGCGTCACAGTCATATTAGCAAAGAACCTATAAATATCTTGTCCACCACTTGTTGCAAGCTCGATATCGATGTTTTTCCAATCTGGGAACCTATTCCAACCACCCGGCATTATGTAAAGTGTCCTTCTTGTCCACGTATCGAATTTATTGAAGAATATTGATAAGAGCCCTCCTATCTTTTGCTCAAGATCTGCGCCTTTGATATTGTCTAAAAGCATCTCTGTTACTCTATAAAGCGAATTGTATCTAACAGCAAGCGTTTTGAATGTATTTCGTTCGGTAAATGTCAACAAAGATAATTCGTAGATACCGGCAGAATCGACAAGAGCTTGGGTAGTTGCAAGGTCAAACTTGTCGACAAAATCTGGATTAGCTTTCAAATAATCGTTTAGCACAGCAAAATACCTTGTCTTAAATCTTTCAGGCAACAATTTATGATATTCATCTGCTTCTTGGTTTAGGACAGACTGAGGATCTTGTTTCAAGCGTTGTTTTAGTTCTTCAATTCTTATTGGATCTGCAGCAAGCGCTGCCAAATAGAAGAATGACTTTCCGTAAGTGTGATTCAATTTTACACTTTTAAGGAGGTTTTCTTTAGCTTCTTGATACTGCTTCATTATTTCGTTTGGTATACCCTGCTTCTGTGCAAGTAACTGGTTTCTATTTGCGTTTATCTGACTTCTAATATTTTGAATTGTTTGCTGTCTTTCATTCTCTGCTTTCAATCTATCGTACGCAATTCCCAGTCTTCTTGCCTCAGCTTGTTTCTGACCGTGCCAATTTTCCTCTGAAAGTCCGACAAATTGACCAGAGAAACTGTTCAAATCTGATTCGATTTGGTCAAGCTGTTTCAGGTAATTTTCAATTTGCGTTTGTTGGTCTCTTAACATAGTCATAGTTTGGAAAGCAACGTTTCCGTTTCTAAAATAAACTTCTGAAATGAAGTGGTTCCATCTAAGGTATGTCGAAGCACCAATAGTACCTACAAGAACCAAACCCAGCGCCACAGCTTTAACGCCGTGAAGTTTGTATTCTTTTCCATCAACTTTGTTAAAATACTTCCCTAAGCCTACGCTCAGAACAAACGTCGCAAGAAGTGCGTTGGGCAAAAGGTGCCCAGGAAAACTGAAGACACTTTGGAACGCAAAGACAACACCACTTAAAACAAGCATTGAAAAGAGGGTTATATCGTCTTGTTCATCTATCTTTTGAGTGTTCTTGACCACGTATATTACTAATAAAATAAGCATAACCAAGATTAAACCAAAACCTATCAATCCTGTTTCGGAAAGTACTTGGAAATAATCATTGTGAGCGCGCTTGAAATTGTTCCAACCGTAGTTGTACTCTGGATTGTTTTCTATCAAATCAGCAATACCATAAAGGCTATAGATTTGATAAGTACCTATTCCTTGCCCCAAGATTTTGTGCTTCTGCCAAATGTATATTGTGGAAAACCAAGAGAGAAATCTTTCATCCATACTTGAAACAGAAGCCATTGCGCTGAATCTATCAGTCATTTTGAATGAACCGTAGTTGTTAAACGCCGACGGTACGTTGTAAAGAACGATAAGAAGAATAGTAATTAATACGAACACAGCAACTGAAATGCGTCTCAGAAATTTGAGCTTTTTAAGTAAGCTCGGATTTTTCTTCTCTAACTCCTTTTCGTGTAAGTTTTCTCGTTTCCTAATATAGAAGATGTAAGCGACTGCTAGTAGAATACCTTCAACTATCAATGCCAAATATTCAGAACGGGTTTGAGAGAATATTATAACGGTAATGTACAATAATGCAGAGATTAGAGACATTATCTTAACAAAGGCTATTCCAACGAATTTTTTTAGATTTATGGCACCTATATCAAGGCTTATGACAAAATACAGAGCTATTGGCAAAAGCATGTTCAAATAGTTAGATACAAATATGACATTACCGATATTAGCCTTTATACTTGCGCGCTCAAAAGGATTACCAACTTGACCTAAGAAGATGTCATATCCCATGTAGAAGTTAAGAATTGCATTTACAGCGATAAATAAACCTGTTAATACAAATATAAATAAGAATCTAACAATTTTTTGCTTGTCGTTTAAAATTGTAGCGAAATAAAATGCCAGAATTACGTTTAAGAAGAGATACAAACCTATATCAATACCTTGTCTGAAAAAGTAAGGATTGTCTTTCCACGTATTGATTGTCGAAAGCAGAGCCACAATGGAAAATGCGAACCACACAAAATGGATCTTGGAAGCAAAGAACTTGATCTGCTTGGTTTTGAACATTCTCCAAAGAAGGTATAACCCTATCAACAAAGTTGCGACCGTTAGTATGGCATACTTAGGCGTACTGAATTCGTATGTGTACTGCCTGTGTGCAAATAGTGCAACAAGTGGAATAGTAATGTAAAGAACAAGTTCTTCAAAGAATGACAACACGTGTACCCGCCTCCCTATATCACAGATTTAATTCTGTCAGTACTTGAGAATATTCAACCATTTGGAGAGAAACGCGTAAAGTATTAATATTACAACAACGCCAGATATCATCATGTAAATATTGATTCTAACAATTAGTCCTACAAGTAAGACGAAACATTGGATAAATATCATTGTCCATAAAGTTTTTCGTTTATCATTTACAACATTATAGATTTTATCATATACATGACCTCTATCACCGCTAAAGGGTGAACGTCCGTTTAGCAGTCGTCTGAAAACACCCGATGATAGATCAAAAAAGAAAATTGATACAAGAATTAGTGCTGAAACAGCTCTCGGAAAATTGTTTGTGCCTTCTCTAAACGCAGAAAGAAGACCTATCGAGAGTGTTCCTCCAATTAGATAACTTCCAGCGTCACCCATAAATATCCTTGCCGGTGGGTAGTTATAAATTAGATAACCTAACAACGCTCCAACAAGAGCTACAAGTAGCGTGGTATCATACTTTGAAGTAGAGACAACTGCTAATCCAAGAGCAGACAACAGACTGACACTTGCACATACACCATCTAACCCGTCCATCATATTCGTTGCGTTTATGAGCGCAACGACAACAAGCACATAGAAAGGTAGGAAGATTGAGAGTCCTAAATATTTGAATACTAACAGAGTAGAAACTACAAATTCAATTAATAACCTAATCTTTGGATTTAGATTTCTAACATCGTCATACAACCCAGTCAAGGTAAGGATCGTGAGACATATTTTTGAAATGATGTCAAACTCAGTTGTTATTATTACAGCCAAGAATATTGATAACCCACCGAGATAAGGTGTTATTCTTTCATGAGGTTTCAAGTCTCCATCGGGTTTGTCCACTATCCCTGTTTTGTATGCAATCCTTCCAAACAAAGGTATCGTTGTGACTGATATTATAAACGAGAAAATCATCGTCAAGAAATAATTATGCTGCATCGTACTGCCTCCAAGTTCAGAATTGTCCCGTTTGTGGAGCTTCAGGTTGCTGCTCTTCTTTTTCTTCCTGAGGAGGCTGTTGAGATTGCTGAGTTTTCTTCTTTTCCAAACTTTCCAGACTACCACCGTCTTCAAGCAGTTTAACTATTTCTGCAGTTTTTGTTGACATATCTTGTCCCTTATAGAACAGCTGAACTACGTTTACTTTTCCTGACGGCTCTACACTAAAATACACAGTTAAATTTGAACTCGAAAAAACAACCCTATCGTATTGCCTATCTATAGACCAGCCAACAGGTCCAAGGATCTCTTCATATGTTTTGTATGTAAAGATTGTATTTTTAACAAGTTCAGACAGATTATTTCCTAAGGTTTCTACTCTAAAGACTTTTGATACTACGTAGTCAACAACTTCGTCGATAGCTTGTGTACCGTCCATATAAACATATTCCAACACAGGCTCTTTACCAAAGAAAGTTTCAAACACAAATTTGAAGTTCCAATCACGTGAACCATATTTTCCTATGCCTGACAACACAACTCTGTCCGCGTTACTGTCATACTGCCATACTGGAGATTTCAAGAAAGACTCAAAAGCGACTTTGTTACTTTGAACAGGGGAGTACTTTACTATTTTGCCATTCATTACAACGCTCAATATGTTAGTCTGTGAAACTTGAAGGCTCTCATTTAAAACATTGTTGATAACAATGTCCGATTTTGCTTTCTCACTGCCGTAAACCGATTCAGCCAAATAAAGTCCATCAGGTGTAGAGATGAATCTCAGCTCAACCGGCGTATTCTTAGCCCGTGTCTTTCCAGACACTACGAATTCATATGAATTAGGTTTGTAATACATATCCCATTGAACTTCTGAAAAATGCTTGTCGAAAAACTCTTGAAAAGTTGATAAACCATTCGGCAGTCGAGATTTTAAAATTAAATCCTTGAACTTAGCTATATCCTTTTCTTTATCTGCATAACCGTACTTTGAATAAATATAACTGATGTAATAAATAATGGCCTTTTCATCGATCTTCTCGCCATTTAACAACAGATAATCTATGACAGTGTCTCCATTTTCGTCTATTCTGAACCCTAATGTAAGTGCTACTTCACTTTCTTCAATTTTCTCTATACCATTTAATTCTACAACTTTCTTAGTTTCATCTTTTATAGTCCATCTTGCGTTTGACAATTTTGAGAATACTTCTCCAATGGAGACATTTTGAAAGTCTTTAAGAAAGCTGTTTTTAATTGCTTCAATTAAATCTTTATCGATTTCCTTCTTGTATATTTTTGCAAGTGTTACACGCATTGCATTAGAGTTTAATTCTTTACCATTAATAACTAATTTTTCCGCTGTAACTTTAAATTTGCCACCGAACTTAGTGATAGCGTAAGAAATCTTGAGTATATTTCCTTCTTTATCACTTCCAGTTATCCTGAGATAATCCTTTTCGTTCTCTTTATAATATTCCATCGCAATATTATTTAGATAACTCAGGAAAGACGTTGGATCAGACGACTCGTAATCAGAAAGAGGTGTACTCGTTAAAATTTTATACAAAGCTCTTGTATAAATTTCCTTGTACACATCTTCAACGTTTGGTTGTATGGTGCCATTTATATGTATAAATATCGTACCGTCTTGTGAGACAACTACTGTGTAGCTATTATTCATTTCATCATTTCCCGTAACTTTGACGCTTCCAAAAAGGCTTATCTGGACATTTGCCTCACCGAACGCATGTTGAAAAACTTCTCTGATGCTTAACAATTTGAACTCACCATGTGGCCTTTGCACGCTTTGGATTCTTATATTGAAAAGAACAACTCCGATGATAACTATCGATACTATAGCAATTACCAAAAATGCAACCATCTTTCCGCCGCGCTTCTTTGGAACAGAATACCTTCTCATTTATATCCCCCCGATTTATTTTCTTTGGTTCATCTAAAATATTATACACTGAAATTCATCAACTTTGAACAGAATGCCACAAACATTATTAAATTAAGAAAAGACCCTCTTGAAAGATGCATCCACATATGGTAGAATCTTAAACGGATTTATCATTACGTGGGGCCGTAGCTCAGTTGGGAGAGCGCTACCTTCGCACGGTAGAGGCCGTGGGTTCAAATCCCATCGGCTCCACCAAAATATAAGAATTTCGGAAGCCTTGAGAAATCTCAAGGCTTTTTTATTTTTGTATATTAGTGCACAATGGAAGAACAGATAACATTATGAGCTGTATTCTTCTTCTATTATGGTCTATCTATACTGCTCTAAGTATATGTATGAAGTCTTAATGTATCGATATATCTACGAAAAGAGTTATACTTAAGCTAAGGAGGTGAATTCCATGGTAGGAAAATTGAATAAAATTCTAACAATTACAGGCTTAATACTCGTATGGATACCGGTATTAGCCCCTGCTTTCTTCTCCATAGTTGCTTTGATACAAATGGGAAGGTTTTTATTCGATTTCTTAATGCCAGCTGAGTTGTTTTTGGTATTTCTTGCGGGCGCTATTCTACTTCTTGTGGCTTCGATAAGGACCAAACATTACGTAAAACAGATAGGATTCGGATTATTGTCAGCAGTTATACTCTTATTTGGAGGACAAGGTATAGCTGTTATAACCGGGCTCGCTTCAGGTGAAAGAGAATTCGGTGATTGGGTAACAGTCTTGGTAATGGTAATGATATTTCTGTATATATTCGCAGTTATCGAAATTGGCATATCAGGCTTTTATTTACTTCGAAAGATAAATTCAAACAGTTCATCAACTATAGAGAGCAAATAGCAACAGTACGTATATCCTAAAATATTTTAGAAATTTCTAACATGTACTGAAAACAATCTTCTCTGATTTATTTTGATAAGGATTATTGTCGTTATACCTTTTTTGAAGTCTAATGTAATCAAATACCATCAAGAAGCCATAGTTGCGTATGGCTTTTTTCTTTTTTACTGTAAGATTACATGCAAAGTGTGTATAATATTATTAAGGGATGTTATTAACACTTACCCAACATATCAAAGGAGGGAAAATAGCATGAACAGAAGAACAAAAGCTATGGTTAGCGGTATTTTGCTTGTATTGACTCTTGTCATAAATACCTTAGGAACTTTAGGTTTCATCAACGGACGTTCGCAAAAGGATATATCAGATTCGTATCCAACATTGATAACACCTGCACCCTCGACATTCAGTATCTGGAGTTTGATTTATACTCTTCTAATTGCTTCTGTTATTGTGATGGTAATCAGAGCAAAAGATGAATATTACGGTGAAGTCGTCGATGAAATCAGTTTACTCTTCTGGTTATCATGTATTTTCAATACTGTCTGGATTATTTTATTCTCTTTTGATCTAATTGGACTTTCAACCATTGCGATTTTTGCTCTGCTTATAACAGACGTACTGATGGTTCAGAAAATTGGCAAGCTCCAAACTCAAAGAAGATTCTTATTCCCTGTCACGTTTGGTTTATACTCCGGTTGGCTGTTTATTGCAACGGTTGCAAACATAACGCTGTGGCTTGTAAGTATTAATTGGAATGGATTTGGTATTTCACCAGAGATATGGGGTGTAACTATACTTCTTGTTGCGGTCGTACTCACGTGGCTTGTTCTAATAAGAATAAAGAACGCAATCTTTCCTTTGCCTATCGCATGGGCGTATTTCGGCATCTACAAGAACCTAATCTCACCTGAAGGTTATAACAATCAGTACACATTATTACCAAAGATAGCAATAATTGGTGCAATTATACTGGTTTCGCTTGCTGTATTCCAATTTTATAGAAATAAATTCTGTTCAATGCCCATAAGGGAGATGAAATGAAACTATTAGTTCCCTTGACTCCCCGAGTAAAACTCGGGAATTTTTTTAATTTAATAGAAGATGTGCTATAATCACCTTAGAATAGCAGAAACTGAAATGTCTTGGGGTATCGAATATGATAAGCTCGGAAGTTGTGAGCTGGGAAGAGTTTTACAGGGAATTTGCATACAAAAATGTTTTGCAAGGAATAATAGCAAAATAATTGGGGGCTGATAATTATGAAATCTTTGGTTGTATTTTACTCACTCGAAGGGCACACAAAATACGTTGCAAAGTTACTTGCCGAAGAATTGAAGGCTGATTTGGTTGAATTAGAAACTGTTAAAGAATATCCAAAGAAAGGCTTTGCAAAATATTTCTGGTGTGGAAAGGCTTCCGTTTTCAGAGAAAAACCCGAGCTCAAAACAAAAATTCCTGACTTCTCAAAATACGAGCTCATCGTGATTGGCACTCCTGTATGGGCAGGGAATTGCACACCACCGATAAACACGCTTTTGAGCAAAGCTAGTTTCTCGGGAAAAAAACTTGGAATATTGGTCACAAATGGCGGTGGAAGTATTGCTAAATGTGTCAAGCAAATCACCAAAGTCTTGCCCGGAAATAACGTTCTCCAACCACTGCATTTTGTGAATCCGGAAGAAAGTAAAAGAGAAGAAATACTTCAGAAGATAAGGTCTTGGATTAATGCCATTAATGAGTAGACAGTATTTATTATTCGCAAAGCAATACAAAAGTGGGGTAATTACTCTACAAACTCCTCCCACAACAATCAATAAACAGAATCATTGGAAAATCTTTTACAGTTATTTCATAAATCGCCTCAGGTCCGAGGTCTTCAAATGCAACGATACGCCAGTCTATTGTTTTCTGAGATAGGTATGCAGCACAACCACTCGGTGCAACGAGGTATGGTACCTTGTATTTTTCTATTGCTTTAATGACTTCCTGTGTCCTAACTCCTTTACCCACGGTTGCCAATATGCCCTTCTGTGCGGTGAATTCAAAGAATGAATCCATTCTTTTGGAGGTTGTGGGACCAATAATCATCTTGTCATTTACAAATGTTGGTCCCGCGTAGAATATTATTTTCCCTCCAAGGTTTATAGGTAGTTGTTCGCCCTGTTTATCCATTTCAACCAATCTTTTGTGTGCAGCATCACGCATAGCATAAAGTTTGCCTGCGTAATTAATCTGAGTACCTGCAGGTAAATTGCAAAGAAATTGCCTACCCTCATCAGCGTTGCCATTGTAAATAAATCCAACTTTCTGGCTCATCAAAAGGCCACCCTCTTTGTTCTTGTTAGATAGCAATCGACACTTACAGCAACAGGTAAGGTAGCGATATGCGTCGGGTAGCCAAGCACTTTTGTCTTTATGATGCTCGGTCCTGTACCAAGCCCCTGAACGCCTATTTTCAAAGCTTCAAGCGAGCTGTGAAGCTTCTGAGAAAATTCGGTGTATTCTATAACGTTTGGTATGTTCGGCTTATGCTCGAATAACGCTAATCTTGAAAGAAGCATCGCGAAGTCAGCAGTTCCACCAATGCCAACTCCAACCGATATTGGCGGACATGCGTTTGGTCCGCTCTTTCCAATATGTTCTGCAACCGCTTCGAGTACAACGTTTTCTTTCGAAGATGGTGGTAGCATAAACAAAGCAGATAAGTTTTCACTTCCACCACCCTTGACCATTATCCAGATTTCCAATTTTGGAGCGTCTTTATAGAGAGTTTCATCAACATCAAATTCATGGATTACCGCAGGTAGGTTGGTTTTGGTATTTGTTCTTGAGAAGAGAGGATCATTTACTACACTTTTTCGATAGCCATTTATTTGATAAGTATCTTCTACAGCTTTAAAGAGTATTGATTGAAGTGACTGCAAATTATCTAATCTGTGGAATTTGTTTTTTTTGAAAACGAAAAACTCGACAATACCTGTATCTTGGCAAAGCGGAATTCTGTTTTCTCTTGCTATCCTTATATTTTCTTTCAACTCATTAGAAAATGGTCCTGTGTAATCTCGTAATATCTCTTCAACCTTAGGTGTAATTTGTGTGTTCAGCTCTATAAGCGCATCGCAAACCTGTTTGTATATTTCTTGATATGTTATCATTTTATCCCCCCTGCGGTAGAGATGATATATATTTAATCTGCAATCTCCTCGCTTTGAGCCGCAATGACTATTTCTTCAGTGCTCATAGTCACGTTTCTTATCCATTTGTTTCCACGGATTCTAAAGTAAACAACTATGGCTTTCGCTATTTCATCAGAAAGCGTCAAAAGGTAAACGAATGGAAGTGATAATTTAAAGATAAACGCACCGATTAACGCAAGCGGTATGCCTATCACCCATAGTGTTATTGTTTCAAGAATGAATGCGAACTTTGCATCGCCTCCAGCACGTAGTACACCTACAATCCCTGCACCGTTGAAAGCTTTTACGGGAGCGCCAAAGAGCATTACCCACATAGTTGTCGTAAGCATCTTCTTCGTTTCAACGTCAATTTTAAACGTTGGCAGTAATATGTAATACACAACAATTATTATAATTGCGGAAAGAAAACCTATTACTGCGTTTATTAAGAGCATCTTCTTACCAAATGAATGCGCTTTATCGTATTCTGTTTTTCCTATGTGTTTGCCAACGATGACTGATGTTCCTATGACCAATCCAAATGTGAACGTCCATACGTAATTTTCGAAAGAGGACAGTATATTTCTCGCGGAGTAGACATTGGTACCCATTCTTCCAAAGATGATTCCGTAAACAGTCATTCCAAGAGACCATGCTATTTCATTGAGTGTTGTTGGCGTTGCAAACTCGAAGAATTTTTTTACGAATGTCCTCTCAATGATAGATATGTTGAAGCTGTAAGGCACTTTGAGTAATGTAGCACGTACGATTTGGTAGAGTGGAATGAAAAAACGAGCTACAGTCGTAGCTATAGCTATACCAAGTAGTCCAATGTTTGGAAATCCGAATTTTCCATACAAAAGAGTATAAGCTAAGAATATTTGCAATATTGTTCCAAAAATATACGATTCCATCGGAATTTTAGCCTGTTCGATACCTCTGAGTAGGGTTCTGAATGCTATCTCCAAAGCTAAGCCAAAGTATGAAAGAGATATTATTCTCAAAAAGAGTACAGAAGTTTCTATTACTCGCGGGTCATTTGTGAATATTCTCGTAAATATAGATGGAAAGAAAAATGTTAGTGCGAAAAAAGCAGTAGCTATGACAATAGATGAGTATATCATCAAGGTAGAAGTTCTCTTAATCCCTGCATAATCCTTCTTCCCCCAATACTGCGAGACAAAAATCGCTCCTCCTGTGTTCAATCCAAAAAGGAACAAGATAACTAAAAAAGAACCTTGATTAGCAATGCCATTAACTGCCACCTCAACGTCGCCGAGTCGAGATAAAAAGATCGTCAGGATGAAGGTTCCAGTGTTGGCTATTAAGTTCTCTACGGAAACTGGTATAGCAATCCTTAATATGTCTTTAATCATTTTCCACACCCCTAATTAATATTTGATAGACTGTTTGTTTTTGAAAATATGAATTGGTTCGTGGAACGTATTATTTGGTACTTTTATTTTATCACATTGAGTGTATAATTCAATTAGAAAGCAATGCTCTCCCGAAAACCGCCTGCTGGGGTGGGAGAGTTACAACAAAAGGCGGCTAAAAATACCCCAGCTCAAGCTGTGCTATTTCGCACAGTTTGAAGAGATGATAAGTATGGCTGATAAGAGATACGACTTGAATAATTACAGATGGGCTTTAGTAACTGGTGGTTCCTCAGGCATAGGTAGAGAATTTGCAATCCAGTTAGCCCAGAAAGGAGTTAATGTAATAATAGTTGGACGAAATGCTGTAGCACTGAGTGAAGTGGCTGATGAAATTCATAAGATCTCGAATGTGAGTGTTGTAATTATTCAAGCCGATTTGACAAAGGATACCGATCAAGTGATTGATAATACGTCGAGATTTGAGATTGACTTATTAATTAACAATGCTGGCTTTGGTTTGTACGGTGATTTTGTGAGTCACTCCGAGCATGAGTACGAAAATATGGTAGAACTGAATGTTAAAGTTTTGACAAAATTGGCACGTCACTACGTTGAGAAGATGGTGAAAAAAGAACACGGCGGTATTATAAACATCGCATCGGTTGCCGGTTTCTTCCCAATCCCGCACCTATCAGTTTACGGTGCGACAAAGGCTTTTGTTTACAGCCTTTCAATGAGCTTGTGGGCGGAGCTTAAGGATAAGAATGTCCATGTCCTGTGCGTTGCTCCAGGTCCGACGGAAACAAAGTTTTTTGAAAGGGCGAAGATGAAACCGGGTAAACGAGTAATGAAACCTCAGGAAGTCGTATCGGGGGCACTTCAGGCTTTTGAGTATGGTAAACCACTGTACATTCCAGGTATTGAAAATCAGCTAAGTTATCATTTAGTAAGACGCCTGTTTGGCGACAAGTTTATTGCAAAATTTTTGGTGAAAAATTTTTGATATTCGGGAGCATGAAAACGGATGCGAATAACAAACAGCGATGTTAAGACAATATACTTCTGTCCAAGAAAAGCTCAATTTGAGCTAAAAGAAAGAAAAATAGAAAAAGATCAATTCAATGAACTCTTTGACATCTTTGAGACGGAAGCTTTTGGCTGCACGTTGGTGGCTGTAGTTGATGAAGTTGTATCGCGTGAACCGTACGTTGTTAAAATTAGAAAGAGTGGAAAAAGAGTTTCTGAATACCATATGCTTGAGGCAGCTTTCATTGGGTATGTTATTGAAAGCAATGGTAGAAGTGTAGAGAATATAATAATGGAAAGCCCGTTTTATAGCGTTTTTATCAATTGGCGACCTTATGTCACTAAGATGTTGTCATTACTATCATTTTTCTGTGAAAACTCGGAATTTAAAGTGGTAAAGACACACTTGTGCAGAACTTGTCAGTATTCAGGAGAATGTTTTAGAGAAGTTGCAGAAGTGGAAGGTTTGAATTTCCTGCATGGAGTAAAAGGGAGCAGTTTGGAAAAACTTCGTTCGTACGGCATAACGAACTTGAAGGATGTAATAAAACTTTATCATATTGTAGAAGAGCTTTTCGGCCAAGAAAAGTCACGAAGGATTGTAGCACAAGCTAAAAGCATTATAGAGCAAAAGCCAGTAGTTTTTAAGCAACTGCCTGAGATACGAGACGGGATATTTCTGGATATAGAAAGTTATACACCTTTCAATTTTGATTATCTATTTGGAATATTGGATAACGACAAATATATCCCATTTCTTGCGGAGGGAGTAAGCTCTGAAAGAGAAGCATTCGAAAGTACGGTCGAATATATTAAAAACACAGGAAAAATAGTGTACCATTTCCACAATTACGAAGTAACAAGATTTAAAAAGCTATCAAAGAAGTATAACATCAACTTACCCAAGAAATTCTTTGAAACTTTTGTAGACGTTTATAAACTTTATGCAGATCACGTAGCGTTACCCGTACCCTCTTATTCTCTCAAAAGTATTGCAAGATTCTTTGGCTTTAACTGGAGAACGTCTCTTAATGGTCAAATAGTTGTCCGCTCTTATGCGGAATATTTGGCTACCAGTGACAAGCATATCCTTTACGAAATACTAATCTACAACGAAGATGATGTCAGAGCTACGGAGCTTATTTTAAGAAAACTAAGAGAGTTCTCTTCACAAAAAAACTAAAAGCATAGTCCAAGCGATACATACCACTCTTCAGGAGAAAGGAAAAAGTTTGTCGTTGAGGGTTCTAAGATGTAGTACCAGCGAATACCACCTTCAAGGCAAAGGAATAACACTTTAAATCCACCACCAAGTTTTCCGAAAACATGAAGTGTTCCAGTGCTCGGAAATTCCATCATTTTGCCGTAGTTAACATAGGCAGCTCCGCGAATGAAAATAGGGTCGAGTGGAAGTTTGATACCTAATCCAAGTAGAAGTGAGTTGATGTCAAACGTTGGAGCAAGATGGAAATTTCCGCTAATTGGATCAACATCACCTATAGGATACATAAGTGTAAAGATTAAGACATCGGCTCTCACGGATACGTAGTATTCTGGCGGAGGTGACTCAAAATAAGGACTTGATGGTGGAAAATGTTCTATTTCCAGCCCCAAAAACGGCAAACAGAGTGTTGTCAAAAAGATGAAACTAGTGGCAAAAAGAAGTTTTCTCATAGTTACTGCCTCCTTCTGTTATAACTTCTCACTTTAACTTTACCACCCATACGTCATAATAACCGTTGTTACCACTTACATCTCCGTTCTTTGAAATAGTTCTTCCTGCAATAATATATCCACCATCTTTTGTTTGTTGAATACTGGAACCTTCTTCATGACTAGTTCCACCGACGCATTTTCGCCATTCAATATCTCCGCTTGTACCCAATTTGACAATCCATACATCGAAATCACCGTGATTTTCAGTAACATTCCCATCATTTGAATTAGTCGTTCCAATGATGACAAAACCGCCATCTGTCGTTTGCTGAATAGCACTAGCCCGCTCTTCATTTGTTCCTCCTAAGCACTTTTGCCACTCGATGTGAAGTTGCCTTTTATGTCCAACATCTTCCTTTGATATGTATACATTCAAGACCTTTGACATTCCAGGATTGATTGTTGCTGTTACGTTCTTAGTTCCTTTCCAGCTTGGTGGCAGACTGTACTCATCTTTTGCGGTCAATGATATGTTTAGTGCTGCTGTGTACTGTGCTGGTTGCACATCCCTGATCTGAATGAGAGTTTCTGTTGAGCTTACTGTTACCAACTCATCTGCAACAATAAAATCATCGTTCTCTCTTAAAATAGTTATTCTCGCTTGGGAAACTGTGTAATACTTAATCACTTCTTCGTCAATGAGTATTCGAATCATCAAATTACTTTTTGAAGGGATTGGCTTGGGCTCACATGAATAAATCATAGAGACAATGATAAGAAGAGTACTGAGAAACCAAAAACTTGTTCTTTTTGTAATAGCAGTACGCAAATAGTTCACCTCTTTTCAATGGAGTGAGCAGAACAGCACTTAACAAGTGATAAATCGAAATGATAAGTTGAATTTAGAACATCCCACCCCCCTATAAGTATCAGCCTTTTGGTACGAAAAACAAACATGTTTCAAACGTTATCTTAAAAAACGTAACTCACACTGATTTAGACAAATTGTCCATGCATAATGTTGTATGAACAATTCCACATTCTTATTTATATATAATTACATTAATATTAACGAATCAATACTCATATTTTTTTGAAAGTATGAGACAAAGGGTATTTGTTTTCAAAAGATTTTTGATATAAAAAAACACAGGAGGGAATCTATTTTCCCTCCTGCTCTATTGATTTGCTTTTTTCAGATATGTCAGAATGCTAAACCTACCGCAAAGTAATACTGTGTTGGGTCAAATGAAAATTCAAACTCTGGGTCTCCAAACAAGTAATACAGTCTTATTCCACCTTCAAGCCTAATGAAAAGTATGTCAAGTCCAAGTCCAATACGACCATAGATGCCGAGCTTCTGGATGTCCATGTAATTGGTAAAATCTCCTACAGTTGTGTACGCGGCTCCACGCAGATGTATTCCTCCGAGTGGTATATCAAGATTCAAGCCAAAAAAGATATCATTGAAATTGAAACCTTCGAAGATTGAAACTCCGCCTTCCATGTCATAGACGCCAAAAGGATACATCAGCGTGATTAAACCAGCGTCTAATCTGGCGTACAAACCAAAAACGTTTTCTTGAATATTAGTTGCCTCAACGCCCATAAATGAAAAACTGGAAACAGCCAAGACTCCTATGAGTAATAGCAAGAGAACCCTTTTCATACTTTTCACCTCCAACAAAGTTTGGTGCTACATGAGTATTATACCACTCATATATTTGGACTTAACAATATCAGTTTTCGTTTATTTACATCTTGATTATTCTAATTATCTCGCCCGGATTTTCAACAACAGGGCTATGGCCTATATCTTCTAAAACTATAAGCTCACCATTTTTAAAAGCCTTCGCAGTGATTTCCATCGATTCCAATGTCAGGATTACATCTTTGTCTCCATAGACAACCTTTACTGGTATTTCAATATTCTTTGCCTGTTCCGAATAGTTATAACTCGCTAACGCTTTTGCATTTCCTATGAATGCCTTTCTTGCCATCCTTAAAGCATCAGACATAATCTTCTTGAAGAACTTTTCATTTTCGTAAGTTGGCGCATTTATCATGAGTGCCTTCTTTATCATATCTGGATTCTTTCTGTAAAGTTCAATAATCTTGTACGCACTTTCATCATACTTTGGCATACCGTAGACCGGTGCTGGGTCAACTAATATCAGTTTCTGCAACTTAGACGGATTTTTAACAGCGTATCCCATCGCTACGGCTCCACCAAGTGAATGTCCAAGTAATATAATGTTTGAGATACCCAATTTCTCAATAAATGCACTCAATGCATCAGCGTATTTCTCGATACTTACCTCACCTTCAAATTCTTCCGAGAATCCAAAATTTGGAAGGTCCAACGCGTACACAGTGTACTCGTTCTTTGGAATTAACGCTATAAGAGGTTCAAAGAATCTTGCAGATGCAAAATTACCATGAACTAATACTAAATTCTTAGGACCTGAGCCAGATTTTATATAGTGAATTTTCCCAAACTTCGTGTCTAAGAATTGACCATACGGCTTTCGTGACTTCTTAAGATAGGCAGCAATTGAGTTTAGGTACTTCGTTCTGAATTTCCCAATATAAAAACTTACACCAAGTGGCATGAATAAAACTACAAATATAAGTATTATTCCGAACACGATTGAGAGTGATAGGTGTGATCTGCTGAACAAGAAAGGCAAAGCTGTGTATACAAGCGAACCATAGAAGGGACCATCAAGCGAAGCCATACCACCTATGACAGATATTGCTAATAAATCAAGTGACTTTGCTATTCCAAAGTCACTCGGTGCAATGTAACCAATGACATGTGCGTATAATGCACCAGCAATTCCAGCAAGCATAGAACCAATTGCGAATGCTAAAACTTTGTACTTTGCCACATTAACACCCATCACCGCCGATGCTATTTCATTTTCTCTTATCGCCATCCATGCTCTACCATTCTTGGAGTTTATTAGTCTTTGAAGAAGTATGTAAGAGATAAACAGGAAGCTGAGAACTAAGAGATATTTCTCAACATCCGAATTCCAAAGATATGGGAATGGTATATTCCTGATACCTGCGTGACCGCCTGTTAAGTGTTCAAGAGAACTGAAAAGTTGTTCTACCGCAACAACAAAACCCAATGTAGCTATTGCAAGGTAGAAACCTGAAAGTCTTAGTGCAGGAAATCCGATTAGTAATCCAAATAAAAACGCAACAATCCCACCTATTAAGATGCCAAAGACAATTGGGAGATTGTAGTTCATAACAAGAAGGGTGGAAGTATAGGCTCCAATGCTCATAAACGCTGCATGACCAATTGATATCTGCCCAGAATAACCCATTATCAAGTTCAATCCTAAGGAGGCTATCGAGTATATTCCAACAAGACTAAGGATTGTCATTATGAAAGCATTTTTGATAAGCAAGAAAGGTAATACAGCCAAGAAGATCCAAAGCCACATCATACTCGCCTCCTTATGTTTCTACCAAAGAGTCCTTTCGGGAAAAAGACTAAAACCACGATTATTATTATCAAAGATATTGTCGCCTTAAATCCCTCGGATATATAGTTGCCTACGATCTTTTCAATTACCCCAAGTATTAATCCACCAAATACTGCACCGGTAAAAGTTTCAAATCCACCAAGAACCGCCGCAGTAAATCCCTGGATTTGATAAAAGACTAGCATTGAAGGAGAGACAAAAACCTTTGGAGCGGATATGATACCAACAAGCGCAGCCATAGAAACACCAAACGCCCATGAAAAGCTCAATATCGTTCCAGTGTTTATTCCCATGTAACCGGCAATCTCCTCGTTTTCAGATACCGCACGAACGGCAATTCCAAATCGCGTATATTTTGTAATAACTGCCAGTAGTATAGAAATAGCTAACAGTAAGCTAAAAATGAGCAAATCTTGTCTTCTCATAACCATTACTCCAAAGTTACCTCTAAGAACAAATGGAGCACCTGTGACTAACTCAGGGAATGACTTATACTGTGTTCCCCAAATTTGAACTGCCAAGCCTTCGAGAATCATAAGTAATCCAAACGTAACTATCAACATAGAACCGTGCGAAAGATGTCTAATCGGTCTCAGGCCAAATCTTTCAGTTAGTATACCCATAATCGCCGCAAAAATAATACCTACTGCTATGGAAAGATACATATTTAAACCTACAGAAGAAAGAAACCACCACGTTATATACGTAGCAAACATTCCCATGTTTCCAAAAGCAAAATTCATGACACCACTGACTTTGTACATCATCACTAAACCTATAGCAACCAGTGAGTACATTGCACCTGTAGATAAACCAAGCAAAATTTGATTAATCACTTCGAAGCACCTCCAAGATACTTTTCTTGGATAACAGGATTATTCTTTAGCTCTTCGGATTTACCAGATAATGCTACTCGCCCGTTTTCTAGTACATATCCATACTGTGCAAGGTTGAGAGCAAGGGAAGTGTTTTGTTCAACTAACACAACCGTCATTCTTAGAGTTTCATTTATCTTTTTTATAACCTCAGCAATTTTCTGAATGATAATTGGTGCAAGTCCAAGTGAAGGTTCATCTAAAAGCAGATATTTTGGTGAAGCCATAAGTGCCCTTGCTATTGCAAGCATCTGCTGTTCTCCACCAGAAAGTGTTCCTGCTATTTGGTTCAGTCTTTCTTTTAAGAATGGAAAAACGCTGAATGCTATTTCAAAATTTGGCCTGCTGTTTGTGTAAGCACCAGCCAAGAGATTTTCCTTTACAGTCATGTTGTAAAAAATTCCTCTGCCTTCTGGACAGAGGACTATGCCTCTTCTGACTCTTTGATGTACCGGAAAATCATCTATAGCGTTCTCGCCAATAAAAATGTTTCCTTGATACTTTATACCGCCAGCTATAGCTTTAAGAGTCGAGCTTTTTCCTGCACCATTTGCTCCAAGAATTGTTGTTATACTACCTTCAGGAATTCTGATATCGATACCTTTAACAGCATAAACAGGACCGTACCACACGTTAAGGTTCTTAATTGTTAAATCGTTAGCCATCAACTTTTCACCTCACAAATTTACAGCAGCTCAAGGTTGAGTTATCTCAGTTCCAAGGTAAGCACTTATTACTTCTGGTGATTTAACAATCTCATCTGGCGTTCCTTCAGCTATTTTCTTTCCAAAATTGAGAACTGTTATTTCGTCAGAAATATCAAGGACCATTCGCATGTCGTGTTCAATTAGGAAAATAGTCAGCCCTGCTTCCTTTATCTTTAAAATCTTTTCTTTAAATATATCTGATTCCTTCTCTGTCAAACCAGCAGCCGGTTCGTCGAGAAGGATTATTTTTGGCTCACTCATAAGTGCCCTACCAACATCTATTAATTTCTGATAACCATACGGTAGCGTGCCTGCGTATACTCCGAGAATACTCTTAATACCGAGAATGTCAGCAACTTCGATAGCTTTTAGTCTCGCCTTTCTCTCGTGTGTCGAGAACTTCATAGTCTCAAAAACACTGTCAAAAAACGTGTAATCCAAGTGAGGATGAATTCCAAGCATCAAGTTCTGAAGAACGGTAAGATATTTGAATATGATAATATTTTGGAAACTTCTACCTATTCCATAATAAACCCTTTTATGGACTGGTAACTTAGTCAGTTCGTTTTCATCCAAGAAAATCCTTCCATCATGCTTTACTAAGCCTGAAATAGCATTAAAAACGGTTGTTTTACCAGCACCGTTAGGACCTATTAATGAATGAATCGTTCTGTCTTCAACAATCATAGATAAGTCATCAACAGCAACAAGCCCGCTGAATCTAACAGTTATATTTTCAAGCCTAAGCATCAATCACCAACTCCCGATTACATTTTTCTTGATTTTTTAAACCCGCGGGCTTCGAAAATAACCCGCGGGAAATATCCAGATCCTGTTTTTAGATAAGAGATGTAGTTATGGTCTAATGAGATCGGTAAGTGGGACAAATTGCCCATTCTTTACTACCATAAAGTACATTGATGTTTTTCCTCTTCTCAAGTTCGGACCCCAAGTGATGTCTTTTGCCAATATTCCGTCCCAGTTTTTGAAACTTTCAAGTGCTTTCACTAAGCCTTCTCTTGTTAGGTTCTTGCCTGCTCTTACTAAACCCTCAGTGAAGACTTCAGCTGCGATAAATCCTGCAACTGCGTAAGATGATGGAATTTCTTTTGGGTATGTCTGTTGGAAAATAGAGATAGCTCTTTGGTAGTCTCTAACGAAATCTGGTCTGTCTGGTGTTGCCAGTGGTACCCAGCCAGTGAATATTACGCCTTCCGCATATTTTCCGGCAAGCTTGATGAAGGATGGATCAGCATTTGGATAAATCGTTATGATCTTGCTATCAAGCCCATAATCCCTTATTGTCTTTATCCATCTGATAGTATCAGTTATTAGTCCATAAATAACTATGACATCAGGATTCTTTTCAACAAGTTTGATAACTGGGCCACTGTAATCAGTATCTGCTGGATTGTAGGATATTTCGACAGATGGTGACATTTTGTAAGTTGAAAGTCTTTCTTTGAACGCTGCATACCCTTCCAAGCCTATGTCGTTGTTCATATAAACTATGGCAGGAGACTTAAACTTTGCAATTTCTCCAACATACTTTGCAATCAAAGCACCTTCTAATGTGTAGTCTGGTTGAACGCCAAATATGTACCTTTTTGGCGGTACTACCAACTTTGATGTTCCAGCTCCTTGATAGACAAACGGAACTTTGTTTTGCTCAAGGTAATCCATTACTGCCAAACACCCGTACGTTCCAAGTCCACCAACGATTGCGAATACTTTGTCTTGTTCAACTAATCGTTTGACTTCAACAACAGTCTTTGCAGGGTTGAGCTGGTCATCGGCAACGATGAGTTCTATTTTCCTTCCGTGTATGCCACCACGGCTGTTGATCCAGTTGAAATACGCCTTCATTCCTTTAGTCATTTCTTGTCCAATAACAGCATAAGCTCCGGAAAGTGCTTGGAACGAGCCAATGACTACCTTATCGTTGTAAACGCCTACTTCCGCAAATACATTTACTAATAGTACTAATGCCAAAATAAAAGTGAAGAACCTCTTCATACTACCCACCTCCTAAGATAGGATACAGTGAACTCTAAACCTAAATAATTCCAAGCTTCTTTGCTTCTTGCAAAAGGCTTTCCCTAAAATCCGGGTGAGATATGGAAATCAGTTCAAGTGCTCTTTTCCTAACTGGAAGACCTCTCAACTTTACAGCTCCCCACTCCGTTACTACATAGTCAAGTTCTTGTCTCGAAACGGTGATTGGAGAACCCTGAGGGAGTACTGGAACGATTGTTGATACTTGCCCATCTTTGGCTGTTGACCTCATCGCAATTATACCTTTTCCACCTTTACTTTTTACAGCGCCACGATGAGTATCGAGTTGTCCACCAGTACCGCTGTAATGAGTTGTTCCAAGAGCTTCTGAGCAGACATTGCCAGTTAAGTCAACCATCAAAGCAGTGTTTATGCTAACCATCTTCTCGTTTTGTGATATTACGTATGGATCATTGACGTATCGACCACGTAAAAATAAGACTGAAGGATTGTCATCAACGAATTTGTACATTCTCTCGCTGCCATATGCGAAGGTACAGACAAACTTTCCGTTCCATAGGGTTTTCTTCTTGTTGGTGATAACCCCAGCTTCAAAAAGGTCAATCATACTTTCGGTAAACATCTCAGTATGAACGCCCAAGTCTTTTTTATTTGCCAAAAACTTTGCGACAGCATTTGGTATTCCACCGATTCCGAGCTGAATCGTTGAACCGTCCTCAATGAGTTCGACAATGTTTTCGGCTATCTTTTTTTCAATATCTGTTGGTTCGAGAAGTTCTGCTCGGGGCAGGTCATAATCTACCTCAATTAGATAATCCACATCTGTGATATGAACCTGAGTATCTCCGTGCGTGCGCGGAGCTTTTGGATTAACTTCCAGAATCACAATATCGGCATTTTCCAAGACATCCTTCTCGTACACAACGCTTGCCGAAAGCGTGAAAAAACCCTTCTCATCCATTGGGGAAGCAACACCAACAAACACGTTTATATGACTTGAATCTATTAAGTTGGTGCCTGCTTGGTGTAAGTTGTTGGGAACGTAAAAAGTATTCCTTGAAGATTTTCTGTTGTACGGTCCGAAGAACCAAGAATAATTATAAAACCTTTCGAAATACTCAGGGTTTGAACAAAACTCATATGGTTCGGTATTTAGACATGTATATACTTCCAAACCATTAGCCTGTGTCTTATGAAGATTTCTGAGGAATATTTTTGGTTCCATTGGCGTCATTCCGACAACTATCGTCCAGTTATCTTTCAGTAACGAAAGAACGGAATCAATATCGATAAGCTTTCGGTTATAGAGTTCTCTTATCTTTTCCAAACGCACGTCATTCGCCCCCTAAGCCTTCGCAAATGTAAACACATAGATCTTGGAGAAGCTTTTCTAAATTCTCTGTCTCGGCTACTCTTCCGCTTATGAGGTACTTCTCACCTAAATAGTGTCCCAAACCCATAAGCATTAATGAATAATATTTGGATAGGACATCTTTGTTATAATGTATAACCTCATCTTTGGAAGCATTTTCAAAGAGCGATCTTAAATTACTGTAATATGGTTTATAAATAGAGATGTAATAAGTCTTGGCTAACTCCAAATCTAACGATTGACTTTCTCGAACTACTTTGTACATATTGGTATGATTTTTAAAAAACTGAACAAAAGCGTAAAAGCCAGCTATCTCTTGAATTATTCTCGGTTGGTTTTTATATCTCTCAACTGCAAGTTTAACGTTGTATCTCAACCCTCGACTGATCCACTCAACAAGTTCTTTTAGTAGCTCTTTCTTGGTTTTGAAATAGAGATAGAAAGTTCCTACGGCTATCCCTGAAGCTCTTGCTATATCGTAAATTTGAGTTTTGTTGAAACCATAGGTCCCGAAAAGACTTTCCGCGTTAGCAAGTATAATTTCACGCTTTTCATCACCTGAAAGCAAATGTTTGACCGGCTGAAAGTTAAAAATATCATCAGGCAGCTGCCTTACATTACCTTTGAAAACTTTGTAATTTATACCTTTCAGAACTATGTTTACAAAAATCTCAGGATGAATCTCTACATCAAGCAAGTCTCCAAAATTTACGGCAAATCTCAGTGGTGACCAGAAATAAAAATGCCCAACTTCAGACAATTCGAATTTTTTTGACACACTGTAGAGTATTTCTTCAAGATTGTTCCTAATCCATTCGAAGTGGTATTCATTTAAATGCATTGCTTTCACAAAATGTTTATTATTATTGCAATATCTTATGTAGCTCAACCCTACTTCAAAAAGACTTGTTCCAGTCAGAAACTGCCTTAATCCAGAGAAAAACTCATCTGCAATTTCTCTGAAAATTTCGTCTTTACTAAGGTAGTATTGGTAGAACGCAGCACTGCTTAATCCAGCCTTCTTTGAGATCTGGGAAATCGACACATCGGTAAAATTATTCTTGCTGAATAGTTTCACTGCTGCAGATCTCAATCGTTCCTTCGATTCTATTCCATCTGTTCTTTGCGGAATTCTCTTCTGCCTTGGCAAATTCTTACCTCCCAGATTCACATCCGAAAATTCTATATTCTCTTAGACCCTAAACGCGGTAGCAACCTGCTGGAACCCTACACCAGAAGTTAAGAAAATCACAACTTTTCCTTCAAGGTTATTCAATTTACCTTCGCCGAGAGCATCATCATATGCCATGTATACGCAAGCTGAACCTGTGTAGCCGTACTTATGCATTATCATATGAGTTTTTTCGATGGGAAGTCCAAGTATGTCCATGACCTTTTCTATAGTCTTCTTTCTAACTTGTGTGAAGAAAATCACTCCAATTTCTTCTTTTGTTAAATTGTATTTTTCCATGAGTTTGTTAATAAGCATAGGCCAGCCTTCTTCGTTCACAGTTGCTGGATATGCAGCTCTCAAATCTAATTTGTGAAGTCCTCTTTCAAAACCTTCAAGATTCATAGTTCCTGCTCCCATATAGATACCCCAGTTCTGCCACCAGCTACCGTCTGCCCTGGAAACGCTACCGATAAAACCAGGTTCATCAGATGCGGTAAGTATCAACGCACCTGCACCGTCACTGAAGAGTGCTTCCCAAGAGTACTTCCAGCTGAGAAATTTTGTCATTGCATAAGTACCGACAACAAGAACATTCTTGTAATCACCCATTGCAATGTACCTTGCGGCTATATCGAGCATCAAGGCTCCGTTAGCACAAGAAGCATTAACGTTAAAAGCAAGTGGTTCTGCTTTGTGTGCACCTATCAAGTACTGAACGCGAGGAGCATCTGGTGGTGATATCGACTCTGGAGTATCAGTTCCAACAATGATTAAATCTATTTCCTCAGGGCTCATTCCTATCCTTTGTAAAGCCTTTTTTGCTGCTTCAGCCGCCATATATGTTGGTGTTTCCCAATCTTCAGAGACATGTCTGTGATTGATTCCTATCACTTCCGAAAAATATGGATCGATGGTAAATAAGGTTTTCTTTTCAAATTCTGCGTTGCTCATAATTTTTTGTGGAACATACATTCCTGAAGAAATAATCTTTGCATACTTCATACAACCTACCTCCCAAAATAATAGTTAAGTCTATCCGCATAATTAAATATGAATCATCATTTATATTTATAGTGAATCAGCTTTTACATTATATCATTTATAACCAAGTAAAAACTATATATACGTAGCGACACATATCATGCATAACGGCAAAAAGAATTGATTATATTGTTATTTCACCTAAATGCTCTTGATTTCTCCATTTTTCTTAATAAAAATGACCAGGCTTATTGAAAAGCCTGGTCAGATTATTTTATAAATTTATCGAATGTCAAGCGGTTTAAATTCCCAAATAATTTTTTATATTGCTTTCTTTGTTGATAACTGGCACTATGTTACCTTCCTTGGACGTCATGATTATAACCATTCCAGGTCCGTGACCAGTTTTGAAGCAATCGGAATGGACAACCACACCTATTGAAACTGCGCCTCCTTTGTAACCACCCGCACCATAGCCGTTGTAATGGTCCGATATAGCGACGAGATCTCCAATTCGCACTTCATCGAGTTTGTATTTCCCTATTTCTTCTTTGTCCAACGTATTCATGTCGTAATCCGTTGCTGCTGGATTACCTGCACCGATTCCAGAGCCTGTAAGGTGTGAAGGAACGATCGCTGTTACCGGTACATGGAGTTTTTTCTTCTGAACTTTTATTGGTATGTTTTCAAAGAGTTCTGGGTCTATGTTTAGAACCTTTATCTCAGGAAAATCAACGAGTTCCAATCCTTGTCCCCAAGCTTTGATTTGGATTTTATCTCCAATCGCTAATTTTTCTTTATCGGGAACCCAAATTAAGACATGATCAATTCCTCCATGCTTACCTATCACATATCCTTTCATTCCTTTTCCATCGCCAGATACAACAGTAACTTCGTTACCAATGCATGCTAATGCCATACACGTTGGATTAATATCTTTATCCTTGTTCTTTGCACTGATATCAGGTTCGATGTGGTCTCCGTGCATCTTGAATGCATTATCGCCAAGACCAAAATTATAGGTTATCCCACCAACCCCGGGAAAATAGTAAACCTTTCCGTTACCATCGACAACTGGCATTCTAACGACTGGATGTGCAACTTCAACAAGAATAGACAACTTTACAACACTCTCTTTGTTCGTTTTAAGGTTGTTCTTTTTCAACTTCTCCACCTCCAAAAGATTAGAAAATACATTGAATTACCACTGGTTTGTGTGTATCTTTCGATTGTCTACTTCTTGTAACGAATGATGGGGTTTCTCTTCGTCAGCATATCCAATACCGATTACACATAGTACACGGTAGTTACTGGGAACATGTAATATATTCTTGATTTCCGCCTCCACGGAGAGATTATTATAGTACCTCTCATGAGCATGTCCCCAGCAGCTTGAAAGGCCGCAATCAACAGCTAAAAGTTGTACGTACGAAGCAACGATGGAAGCATCGGAAATCCATGTAGAGCTTGACTCATCAGCAACAATTACAAAGCAGGCAGGTGCATTGGACAGAAATGAAAACGCACCTTCTCGTGATTTCTTAATCTTCTCAATAGCCTGTCTATCAGTGACTATCACTATGTCCACTGGTTTGTGATTTCTTCCACTCGGTGCGAGCAATGCGTATTTAGCTATTTCTTGCAACTTTTCGTATGGAACAGGTTCATTTTTGTATTGCCTAATGCTACGCCTACAAAGTATAACATCTTCTAACTCCATAAAATCCCCCCTTAAGAATTGTTCGCATCACAAATTTATTATACAACAGTCTTCTAAAATTTGTTATCTTCAGATGTGCTCTTTTTAAAATGAAAACCAGCCACTAAAAAGATATTTCCCAGTGGCTGGTCCGTTTTGAAGAAGATACTATAAATTACTTATTTGATTTATCCATCTTTTCTAAAGCATTTAAGGCAACGGTATTAAGGAAATTCCATGGTTTATTAAAGTATGGCTGGAAGAAGAAATCAGCAAAAGCTAAGTCCTTTATTTTGTATTTATTTTGAATAGCAACAGAAAGTGTATTCGCACTCTCAGTTACGTCCGCCCTTGACATAACTTGACCTCCAACAATCGTTCCATCATCTTTTCTATAAACTAATTTTACGTATACCGGTTCATAGTCAGGCATGAATTCTGGTCTGTTGTTTTCAATTGCATATATGACGTCGTAGTCAATCCCTTTTTGCTGGGCGAGCAATTCGTTTATACCAGATGTCGCTACGTTGTAAGAGAACACCTTAACACCTGATGTACCTTGAGTTCCAGGATACTTTATCCTGTCCTCAAATAGGTTATACGCTATGATTGTCCCCATCCTAACAGCATTCGTTGCTAATGGAATATATTCATAAGAGTCCGTAGGGTTGTACCACACTGCTGCGCTGTCGCCTGCAGCATAGGCATCTTGGTTAGATGTGTGTAAATATTCATCAACAACCAAAGCTCCACCAGGCAGAGTTTTGAGTTTATCTTTGAAAATATCCGTATTCGGTCTAAAACCTGTCGCTAAAACTACCATATCGGCTTCGTAGACTGATTTATTTGTTATTACCTTCTTTACACGGCCGTTTTCGCCTTCAAATTTTACAACACTCTCTCCAAGAGCAAGTTTTATGCCGTTCTCAGCCATTTCCTTCTCAAGCAGTTCCGTAAACTCCATGTCTAAGTACCTTGACAATATTCTATCTGCGACATCAACAAGCACAACTTCCTTTCCTCTGTGTCTGAAAGCTTCAGCCAGTTCAACGCCTATATAGCCAGCACCTATAACAACTATCTTCTGAGCGTTCTTTGAGTGATTCGCTATATCTTTTGCGTGGTAAAAGTTCTTTGAAAGGAGTATGCCTTGTAAATCCTTTCCAGGTACGTCAGGAACAATGGGCCACGAACCTGAAGTGATAACTAACTTGTCGAAATAGTCTTTGAACGTTTCGCCGGTCTCTAAATTCTTTGCTACTACATACTTCTCGTCGAAATTAACGTCAACAACTTCATGCCTCATTTTCATCTCTGCACCTAAGTCTGAGAGTGTTTTTGGAGATGAGTAAAAGAGCTTCATTGGGTCCTCTACAACGCCACCAATGTGGAGTGCAATTCCACATGAAAGAAATGACACCGTGTCATTTCTTTCGTACGTGGTTATTTTCACATTTTCACCGTACAATCTCTTCGCTGTCGTAATAAAAGCAGTTCCCGCGTGCGTACATCCTATCACAATAACTTTCATATCATTTAACCTCCTCATTCTCATGTTCTACATTTTGCTATGTGATTTATATCACTTACCTACTTAGATTATACTAAGTCTATTTCTGATTGTCAAGTAATTTTATGTGTACTACAAAAAATAACAAGGCTCGGCATTCGCCGAGCCTTTTGAATTCTATACTGCTTTGGGAAAGATCACTAAATTTTAATGTCATAGATTTTGGAATACTTTTCTTTAATGTAATTGATGAAAGGAGATGCGCTAAATGGCTTTCCAGTAACAATCTGGATTAATTCCATTGGTTCGTATAGCCTACCCTTCGAATGGATATTTTCCTTCAAGAAATTGGCGATGATATCAAATTTACCTTCTTCCACGGCTCTTTCAAAGTCTATTTCTTCTTTCATTTTTTCGTAAATCTGGGCTGAATAGAAGTTTCCGAGTGCATAAGTTGGGAAATATCCAAACGAGCCACCGAACCAGTGTGGGTCTTGCATACATCCGAATGTATTGCTTGGTACTTTCAGACCGAAGTAATTTTCAAATTTCTCATTCCAAATTTCTGGGATGTCCTTTGCTAAGATTTTTTCGTTTATTAGATCTCTTTCAATTTCAAACCTAAGTATTATGTGCAGATTGTAGGTTACTTCATCGGCTTCCGTTCTGATATAGGATCTTCTAACGTTATTTGCACCTCTCCACAAGTCTTCGGGTGTATATTTTTTCATTTCCGGGAATATTTCAACGAATTTATCGTAGACACCTTTCCAGAACGACAAACTCCTGCCGACTATGTTCTCCCAAAATCGTGATTGACTTTCGTCAAAACCGTAAGATGCACTTGCTCCAATAGGCAGTCCATAGAACTCTTCAGGAATCGAAAGTGAATAGAGTGCGTGGCCAAATTCGTGAATTGTAGAGTATATAGAGTTCTTTATGTCCTCTTCAAAGTATCGGGTTGTTATTCTAACATCGTTAAGCCCAACGGGATTGGTAAATGGATGAGTTGAAACATCAAGACGTCCCTTTCTGAAATCATACCCTAAGTATTGTAACAACCAATGATTGAATGCTTTCTGTTTTTCTATTTCAAATGTCCTGTTGAAAGGATCTTCGAATTTTTCCGCAGATTCTATTTTTCTAAGTACATTTTGAATAAAATCCCTTATTTCAGAGAATACTCTCTCTATTTCGTTGGCTTTTACTCCCGGTTCGTAGAGATCAAGTAACGCATCGTAGGGTTCGGTTTCGTATCCAAGGAGCTCTGCGTATTTCTTGTTTAAGTCAACTAATTTTTGAAATAGTGGGTAAAGTTCTTGATAATTGCCAGTAAATTTTTCGGTTTCCCATTTATGTTCTAAGAGAGTACTCAGTTGCATCATTTCTTCAAACATCTCGGGTGGTATCTTTTTATATCTATAATATTCTTTCTTACCCAGTTTTATCATCTTCTCTTCAATCTCATTGCTTGGTACTGATTCTTCAAGAAGTTTTCCAAGGTCGTCAGATATGATTAGTTTAAACACATATGTGCTTACTTCAGAAAATGCTTCAGCACGATACTGTGCAGCATCTGGTGGCATGTAAGTTCTCATATCCCAGTACATGAGTGAAACGGCGCTTTCAAACATTTCGGCTTTGCGGTAGTATGTTTTAAGTTCTTCAATTTTCGACATCCAAAATCCCCCATTGTCTTATAATACAAACTCTAAGTCCATATTGTTGAGGCGATATTGCACAGCCTCACTTATAGCTAATGTATCAATCCGTTCACTGTTGTTAAGATCAGCAATCGTTCGCGCGACTTTAAGTATCTTATCTATCGCTCTTCCAGACAACCTAAACTTCTTAGAATATTCTTTCAGAAGTTCTTCCGCGTTTTCTTCAAGAATAATATACTTTTCAACCATTTTATGGGTTAGCTTTGCGTTAAGCTTTATTCGTTCATCCTTATACCTTGCGTCTTGAATTTCGCGTGCCTTAATGACGCGTTCCCGTATAGCTTCACTTGATTCTGCAGCGATATTCGTTTTACCTCTCATTTCTTCAAATGTTATCCGCGGTATTTGAATTTGTATATCTATTCTATCAAGAATAGGACCTGATATGTTTTTCCAATATCTTCTGATCTCGTATGGAGAACACTTACAAGCTACTTCTTTGTCGCCATAATGACCACAAGGACAAGGGTTCATAGCGGCGATGAACTGAAAACTTGCTGGAAAAACATGAGTCGCTTTTGATCTTGAAACCGTAACAACACCGTCTTCAAGAGGTTCTCTAAGTGCTTCCAAAACATCTCTTCTGAATTCGGGTAATTCATCCAAAAAAAGTACCCCGTTGTGAGCTAACGTTACTTCCCCAGGTTTAACGTTTGTTCCGCCACCAATTATTGCTACCGCACTGGAAGTGTGGTGTGGACTTCTAAAAGGACGTTCTTCAATTAGTTTGGAATCGAGTAAACCTACTGCACTGTAAATCTTCGATATTTCTATCTTTTCTTGTTCACTTAGCGGGGGTAATATTGTTGAAAATCTTCTTGCAAACATAGTTTTGCCAGTTCCCGGAGGTCCAACCATCAAGACATTATGCCCACCAGCTGCCGCCACTTCAAGTGCTCTCTTTGGCATTACGTGACCCCTTATGTCTGAAAAATCGACTTCAGATTGTGATTTCTCAATACTTGGAATGGAGTGTTGCGGAGGCTGGTAATTCCCATTGCGGAGTGAAACGACTGTGTCGTATAAGTTTTTAAACGCAAGAAACTTACTTTTTGTTGCTGATGCTTCAGGAATGTTGTCATATGGTATTATGAAGGTTGTGTCAGGCTGGCTGAATTCTAAGAGAATAGGAAGGACGCCTTTAACTTTTCTGATATTTCCATCAAGTCCGAGTTCCCCAAGAACTATCATATGTAATGGTGGAATGTATCTATTTGCACCAAGGATAGCTAATGCAATTGCTAAATCAAGATAAGTTCCTTCTTTTTTCACATCGCTTGGTGCAAGATTAACAGTTATTAATCCATCAGGAATAGATATGTTTGAATTCTTGAAAGCACTGAGAATTCTTTGCTTACTTTCTTTAACCGCTGCATCTGGCAATCCAACTATGTTTATATCTCGCTTGACACTCCTTGAATTTATATCAACCTCGACTGTCACGAGCAAAGGGCTTATACCAACTATCACCGCCGACTTGGTACTAAAATACATACCCCTATCCCCCCGAAGAGTCAAGTTTCAGATTTTCTTAAGACTTCGTAAGCTCTTTGAGCTATACGTGCTGTAAGCCCCCATATTACATAATTATTGTATTTGTAAAAAAATACCTTATAAACCCCTTTCTTCCAAGGATAATCTTCCCCATAAGGTATAAGCGAAAATGGAAAATCCTCTCTTGGTCTTAACTCGACGTTGACGTAACCTACAGCATATGGCTCTCCAAAATTGTCGATTGGTACAAGAAAAGTCTCTTTGACTTCTTCAGAATTGACTCTTAACTCGTTAGTGTCTAATGAGACCAAGAATGGAAAGATAACAGTATTAAAAGGGGTTATTAAAGGCTCTAAGTCTCTTATCAATCTACAATTTGTGATGCCAATTTCCTCTCTTAGTTCTCTCAAGGCGGCATCTTTTGGTGTTTCGAACTCTTCTATTCTTCCTCCTGGAAAAGATACCTCAAGTGGTTGTGAAATATTTTCTGCCCTTACCTCAAACAAGAAACTATCTCTATAGACTGGTACAGCCACAGCATAATAAGAAAAATCGCCGAGGAATCTCAAAATCTCACCTACATTATTTAACTGCGGAATTCCAGTTCAATGGATTTGCAAATAAACTGTTCCAGAAACCAGCAGGTGTATCGTTAACATAGTAGCTCCTTACTTCTTTTCCGAATGCGTAAAGATACCCATTGCTCAGGCTTATGTACTTGCCGTTAGGAACTGTATCAGAAAAGAGAGTCTTTTTTGTGCTCTTGTCTATGATTAGCAACTTACCAGATGAAGTCATTATGTAAAGCTTTTCTTTGCTTACAACCGCATCTGTTACTTCTTCGTTTAAGGTCATAAATACCGATTTTCCTCTGAGAATCTGTGTTTCTTTCACCATAGGAACAAATTCATAAGTAACGCCCATATCATCATATAATGTGAATCCAAGCTGCTGGCTGATATACGGAGTTTCAGAAACTATCGGCAGATTCTTTACTTTCCCTACAAAAGATTGAACAGATTTATCTCTCCATAAATTGCCGACACCATCTACTACAAAGATTTTTCCTGATAGTGACACAGACGGTGGAACTACCGGATATGAAGCTGTTCTATATGATGACACTATAGATGCGTTTTTACCGTTGTCTTTTATGGTATAAACTGTACCGTTATCCGTGACAATGTATAAGTAATAACCATCCCATGCAGGTCCTTGTGAAATATCGCCATCAAGAGCTAATTTCCACCTTAAATTTCCCTTTTCGTCAATAGCGTAAACGTTGTCATCCCAGGAAGCAAGATATATATGCTCTCCAACCGTTACGTGTCCTACCACAACAAATGAGGCTTTGTAAGTCCAGTTTATTTTTCCATTGGAAATTGATAAGAGATTTCCTTTCAGCGTTGGTACATACGCCACGTTATCTTTTACAGCTGGTTTTCCAAAAATATCGTCGCTCAATACGACTTTCCATGTAAGTTCGTAGAGTTTTGGTGTCTTTTGAACTGGTTGCGTTACTGTAGGTTTAACAATTGTTGGTTCTGGTTCTGTTGGTTTCTCTTGTGAAGTAACATTCTTATCAGATTTCTCAACTGTCTCGTCTTCTTTAGCCGTTGTAGGTTGTGTAGTTGTTTGCTGTACACTTGGAATTTGGACTACTTGTTTTTCTTCTTCGTCTGTTTCGTTACTCGAAGGAACAGGTACTAAGGATTTAACTGAAAATCTCAGCTCCTTTTGTGTGAGCTCTGATGAAATCACTGAAGTTCCTGAGTACAAGAATGTACCATCTGTTAGTAAGGTTCCTTTGTATGGAAAAGTTGTACTAAGCCTTGCATTACCGCGGTAGAAATAGATTTTCGAATCATCTGCAAAGACGTGGTAGATATCGAAGTACACATAATCTTTGAACTTAGGATATACCCTTTCGAGTTTTATATATTTTGGATTCGAAATGTTAAAGAGCTGAGTTTGTGAATCAAAGACAGCCAAGTAAGAGCCACTCACTTTTATCAATGAGGCAGTGGTCGATATTGACCATACGATTTTGTCTTGGAAATAGCAAACAATCTGATTCCCCTCAACGCCAATTATGTAGTCATCTTGAACGTAGATACTTTTCATTTTCGATGAAACTGTTCCTATAGTTGTCGCATTTCCTTTTGAAATCTTGTAGACCTTTAGATTTGCTAAGACATAGTTTAATCCAACTCTTTGAGCATTCTTAATATCTATCTTTGTCTTTCCATCTAGTGTATAGATACCGTCAGCTTGTATATAATAATAATCTGTACCATCAAACAACAAATCATTCACTGTCAAACTCTTTATCAAGTTTCCTGATTCATCATATATTCCATTCCCCGAGACTAAAAGCGCACCAGCAAACGTGTTAGAAAAAGATAGGAAGAATAGATATGTAAAGAAAATTAAGTAAACAAACCCTTTTGCACTTCTAATGCTCAAATTACCCTTAACAAACACCACTATTACCCCCTACTTTTTTATTGATATCATGGCTCAAGGTTCATTATACCACAGCAAACACGGTTATTTGTTAAGAAGCGAAACTTGAAGAATTAGAAATTTCAAATACATGGTCTCTAAGATATTGTAAATTTGCGGATGATCAATCGGTTGTCCACCTCTGTGCAAAAGTCTCAAGACAACTCTTGCATCGATAGCCGAATCGACTAATATAGATTCAAATTCACTCTGAGAAACAACCTGGGTACATGAAGCCGTTGCTAATATACCACTATCTTTTACTAGCTTCATACTTCGATAGTTTATCTCTTTATACCCTTTAAAGGCCGCATCCCTACTTGTCGCACTCTTGGCAAAAGATGGTGGATCCAGAACTATTATGTCATATTTTCTCGCGTTCTCATACTGGTTCTTAAGAAAATCAAAAACATTTGCCACGACGAATTCGCAGTTTTTGAATCCATTCATTTTAGCTATCTCTTTTGCCACATCGATAGTACGTTCTGAGTAATCAACAAAAGTTACATGTTTGGCTCCACCTTTGAGAAGATGCATTCCAAAGTTGCCAGTATATGAAAAACAGTCTAAACAGTTTTTTTCTTCTGCGAATTCCATAAGCTTTTTGGCATTTTCTCTCTGGTCTAAAAATGCTCCTGTCTTTTGTCCCTTCGTATCAGCGAAAAACTTAATACCGTTAATTTCAAATGGAATTAGCTCCGGGCCTGAACCATAAATCCAACCGCTAAACTCTTCTAGCCCTTCTTTTCGTACAGCACTTCCTTCGGTTCTCTCGAAAATGCCAAGAGGGTTGAATATTTCTATGAGCGCTCGTAGAATATAGCTTCTAAGTTTGTTAATACCAAGCGTGTTGAATTGTACAGAAATGTATTCTCCAAACTTATCGACAATTAGTCCTGGCATTCCGTCAGCTTCGCCAAAGATCACACGGAACGCATTTTCTTTGGCAAGGTTATATCTGTTTTTAATTGCCTCTAAAATTCTATTTTTGACAAATTCTTGATCAATTTCCGCGGGTTTTCTTGAAAGTATCCTAATTGTTATCTTAGATTTTGTGTTTATATATCCAATTCCGAGGAACTGATTTGCAAATGTGTATATACCGACGACGTCTCCATCGTCGAAACTGCCTTCTATACGCTCGATTTCGTTGTCGTATATCCAGGGATGTCCAGATAAGACTCTTCTTTTTATATCTTTCTTAAGAATCGCTTTGGCTTTGTACATAAAGATATCACCTCTTTAAAGGAATTTATCTATAATCCTGTCCACACGAACATTATAACATAAAGAAAAGTAAAACATAAGTATTGAACCGTACTGGTAAATTGCTTTGGATAACGAACAAATTTCGTATTTTGGTTCAACAGAGGCAATATTCTATAATTGTTGTTGAACACCATACCGTATTTCTGGGGAAGGGGGAAACAGCTGGAAATGAGAGTTAAAGCACATCCTGTGATTGAGATCGTTAAAGGGGACGACGAACGTTTTGTAACGTTCTTTTTTGAAAACACTCCGATTAAAGCTTTTACGACTGATACTATCGCAAGTGCACTTATAGCAAACGGGGTTGATATTTTTGGGTTCACTGAGCATAACCATCCAAGAGGCTTTTTCTGTGCAATTGGAAAATGTTCAGCATGTTTGGTAGAGGTCGATGGAATTCCAAATGTTAGGGCTTGTATAACACCTGTAAGGGAAGGGATGAGAGTTAATCGGCAGGTCGGAAGGGGGAAACCGAAATGGTAAAACATGTCAAAGCATTGATTGTGGGTTCAGGACCTGCTGGCTTGACTGGAGCAATCGCTATCGCTGAAACGCTTGGAAATGGTAAAGAAGTGTTGATAGTCGATGAAGGGTTAGAACCAGGTGGACAATTACCAAAGCAGACTCACAAATTCTTTGGTCATGAGGGTTTCTATGCATCAACGCGAGGATTTGAGATAGGAAAAATCCTGACAAATAAGGTGCGAAATCTCGGTGTCGAAATAATGCAGCAAACAACAGTAACTGGTATATATGAAGACACGATTGTTCTGTATGACAGATTGAATAGCATTATTCATGAATATACAGCAGATTATTTGTTGATAGCAACTGGCGCAACAGAAAAATTTCTGATGTTCAAAAACAACACACTTCCGGGCGTTTATGGTGCAGGGGCTGTTCAAACATTGATGAACCAGTATAAAGTTCTGCCAGGACAATCATTCTTGATCGTTGGCGCAGGAAATATCGGACTTATAGTTGCATATCAATTAGTTCAAGCAGGTGCAACAGTCAAGGCAATTGTGGAAGCCTCGTCACGAGTCGGCGGTTACGCAGTTCATGCAAACAAAGTAAAGAGACTCGGAATACCAATTCTTCTTAGGCATACGATAATTGAGGCTGTCGGAAATGATAAGGTTCGAGGTGCAGTTGTCTCACAAGTTGACGAAAGGTTCAAGCCTATACTTGGAACAGAAAAGGAGTATATTGTTGACGCAATATGCCTTGCTGTTGGACTTCAGCCCAACGTCGAACTTGTAGCACAGGCAGGTGCAAAACTTTCACACATTCCTGAACTCGGAGGTTATGTACCCGCTCGAGATGAAAATATGAAAACAACGATGGATAATATCTATGTAGCTGGTGATCTGTCTGGTATAGAAGAAGCAACAACTGCAATGATAGAGGGATACATCGCAGGGTATAATATCGCTCAGAAGTTGACAAGCAAAGACTTAAGTCAGAAGATAAATCATTTTAAAGAGGAACTTGTTGAATTTCGAAGAGGACCATTTTCAAGTAAAGTACGAGAAGGTCTGAAAAAGATGGGTATAACCTTTCCATCAGGTGGTTACAGGGAAGAAATTCAAAAGGACATGGGACCCGTTGGAAAATTGAGAGCGATTATAGAATGTCCCGAAGCGATACCGTGTAACCCTTGTGAAACATCTTGTCCAACCGGTGCAATAAACGTTGGAGGGAACATAAACGGAATTCCACAAATAGACTACGATAAATGCATAGGATGCGGCATTTGTGTTATGAAATGTCCAGGGCTTGCAATATTCTTGATTCAAGAAAAAGAAAACTTATCAATTATTGGTATACCATATGAATTACTACCTATGCCAGAAAAAAATCAAGTTGTGGATTTGCTTGACAAGGAAGGAAGAGTAATTTCACGAGGAAGAGTTCAGAACGTGACCGTAAACAACAAAGGAAAAACACATATCGTCTTTCTAGAAGTACCAAAAGGGCTTGAAAGCACAGTTCGAAGTTTCCAATTTGTGAAGGAGTCAGAAGAATTCGTGTGCAGGTGTGAAGAAATAACAAGAAAGGATATTGAACAAGTAATCGATATGGGGGTAACTGATTACGAGGAATTAAGGCGGCTATTAAGAATCGGAATGGGACCGTGTGGAGGGAAGACTTGTCGAACACTTACGTTGCAAATTCTTTCCCAAAAGACTGGTATGAATATTTCTGACATCCAACTTGGCGCGTATCGCCCACCTACAATGCCTATCCCATTTGAGGCTATAGCTAATGCTGGTAATAATTCAAAAGATGATTTGTCGTCGGAGGTGGGCAAAAATGAGTAACAAAAAATATGAGGTGTGTATTATAGGCGGGGGAATAACGGGAACAGCTCTTGGATATTTTCTGTGTAAATTGGGTAAGACCTCAGTTGCTATATTTGAGAAATCGTACCTTTCTTCAGGTTCAACAGGAAGGTGTGCTGGTGGTATAAGACAACAATGGTCAACGAGACCGAATGTAAGACTCGCAATGAGGAGTGTTAAGTTATTTGAAAGATACAGAGAGGACGTAGGAATGGATATTGAGTATACACAAGGTGGTTATTTGGTACTTTCGTATACTGAGGATGAAGCCGCACAGTTCGAACGCAACGTTTTAATGCAAAGAGAAGAAGGGCTGAATGTTGAAATTCTCTCGCCAAGCGAAGTGAGTAAGAGGTATCCTTACATAAATATTGAAGGATTAAGGTTAGCAACATTTTGCCAAACAGATGGACACGCGAATCCTCATAAAGCTGTCATTGGATATGCTCAAGCAATTAGAAAAATGGGAGGCGCAATATTTACGCATACAGAAGTAACCGATATAGATGTTATAAATGATCGGGTGGTAGGAATCAATACTTCAAAGGGTTATTTTTCTTGCGATGTGGTCGTTAACGCTTCGGGTCCCTGGTCGAGAGAAATATCTGAATTGGTGGGAGTGGAACTTCCTACGGAAAGTTACAGACATCAAATAATGGTTACAGAACCTCTTGAAAATTTCTTTCCAATGATGGCTATAAGTTTTTCAGGCAACTTCTACATGAGACAGACACAACATGGTCAATTCATACTCGGTCAAGGCGATAAAGATGAGAAACCTGGCATAAACTACAATGTGACATTCAAATTCGAGAAGGAACTTACCAGCAAAATGATAAGAATTTTCCCATTCCTTAAGAACGTTAGATTGATTAGACATTGGAGCGGAATGTACAACATGTCTCCAGATGCGCAGCCAATAATTGGTGAAAGTGAGAAAGTCAAAGGTTATTACTATGCTGTAGGGTACTCCGGACATGGATTCATGGTTGCACCGGCAGTTGGTGAGGCTCTTGCAGAACTGATAGTGTTTGGTAAGACACTTCATACCGACATATCATACCTCGGTTTGAAAAGATTCGAAAACATGGTTTTTGAAAAAGAGAAAAATGTTGTATAATATTGCTGAATTCCAACTTTGATAGACAATGCATGGGAGGATATTAAGTGGGTAAGAAGGTTCTTGTAGTCGATGACAGCAAGTTTTGGCGATTAGTCTTGCAAAGCATTCTTGAGAAATTTGAAATCGAAGCATTATTTACTGCTGAAAATGCTATGCAAGGTATAGAGATTGCATTGAAAAATTTCCCGGATATCATAATTACTGATTACAATATGCCTGGTATTTCAGGATTGCAGATGTGCCTTTACCTTAGGTCGATTCCTGCGTTCAAGGACGCAGGAATCGTTGTTCTAACAGGTTCTGATGACATAATAAACCAGTTTTGGGCTGAACACAGTGGTGCCAACAAATTTCTTTCAAAATTACTTCCCAAGGATGATCTCGAGAAAGAACTTGAATCATTCATAAAAATGAACTTTTGCGCAAACAATAGTACTGAAAAGTTCTACATAAGCAACATATATGATGTTTTAGAACAGAAAATGAGATCCGAAGTTTTGAACAGGGAAATATTATCGTTAATTCAGTTTGCACGCGACGAACTTTATGTGGTCAGAAAACTTGTTAATTTGTTTGAAAATTTTGCTCAGTTTTCTGCCTCTGCTGTTCTTTTATTATCACCTATCGAAGGACGTATATATAATTTTGGATTTCAGGCGACACGTAAGACGTTACACGATGAATTGGTAAAAAATTTTGAAAAGCCAATTCAACCATCTGATTGGTCATACATAGGTGGATATGGTCAGGAACTAAAAATTGAAGACCTTATAACATTTCCCATCAAGTACGATGACAACGAAATAGGACTGATAGCCTTTTCGAAGACTGCAGATTTTAGAGTGCTTATAAAGACATTGAATGAAGCATATGAAAGCCTCTCATTGCTTTTTAACACCCTGAATCTTTTCAGAGAACTAAGGGTAGCATCGACAATAGACGGATTAACAGGTCTGTTTAATAAGAAAGAACTACTGAGATTCTTGGAAGAGACACACGAACTTTCAAAAAAGTCGGATTTTACATACTACGTTGCTATGTTCGACGTCGACAACTTTAAGAAGGTCAACGATACATACGGGCACCTTGTGGGTGATGAAGTACTGAAGACAATCGGAAAGATTTTGAAAGAAAAGGTGCAAGGAAATGGGATTGTTGGAAGGTATGGTGGTGAAGAGTTCTGCGCAATTCTTCCTAAGTTAGACGCAGATAGTGTTGTCCGATTGATAGACGATATTTTGGATACCGTGCGCAATACGAAGTTTTCTCATGGGAGCTGCACTATTTCATGCGGTGCCGTTAGTTCTGAATACTACTCATCTCCAACGGAAGTTCTTAAAGCTGCTGATGAGATGTTATATATATCAAAACGCACAGGAAAGGATAAAGCCAGCTTCATGTTTTTGCCTAAGGAAAACTCTCCAACTTTTTAACAAACAACTTTATTCTAATAAAACATCGAGAACAGACATTATCAAAAAACCGAATATCAAAAAGTATGTTGAGAGCCTTTCATTGCCTCTCAGATGTGTTTCTGGTATAACTTCATCGCTGACAACAAAAACCATAGCACCTGCAGCAAAGGCAAGCACGTATGGCAAGAGCTTTTTACTTATCAATATCAAACCAGCACCAAAAATACCACCAATTATTTCAACAATACCAGTAAGAAGGGTAACAAGAAGCGAGGTTCTTACAGAATATCCAGCGTTCATCAAAGCAACCATTGTAGCTGCACCTTCCGGAATATTCTGAGCACCTATCGCTATGGCCACATCTATTGCTTCTGGAGTGTAACCGCTGATACCAACAGCCATACCCTCAGGAAAGTTGTGAATCGTTATAGCTATCACAAAAAGCCATATTTTTCCTAATCTTCTTAGTTCTGCTCCTTCATGGCCTTTAAGAAAATGCTCGTGTGGTGAAAATTTATCGAAAAGGTCGACCAATACTGCACCAAGTATGAACCCGAATGAAAATCTCATACCTCCACCAATTTCCAAAGCTGGGCCAGTTAAACTAAAAGCACTGGCTGCTAGCATTATTCCAGCAGCCATACCTAATAGTGCATCTATCAATTTTTCACCAAAATGTTTATGGAACAGTAGCAAAGGAACAGCACCTACAACTGTTGTAATTCCTGCAAGAGAACTGAGTATCACTCCGCGTGCAAAGTCGGAAATTTCTCTCACCCCTTTGTTTGATTTCATTATTGTTTATATTATATCATATTTTTCATCAGATAGCAACTGTCGAGTCATGCGGAGCAGGTTCATAAGCTTCTTTCGGTGCCGTGAGTAGGAATATAACAACAACAAAGGTGGAAACAATATTCACACTAAGAAAGAGCCAGAATGGACTAATTCTATCTATTAAATAGCCGTACAACAAAGACGATATCGGTACACTGCCGGTTGCGAGAAAAGATAAAACAGAGAAAACTCGCGAGCGTAGCTCGGATGGGACCAATAACTGAAGATTTGCATTTATAGGAATATTAACAAGTACATTAAAGAAGCTGAATACAAAAACTCCAATCGAGTTTATAAGGTATAGTTCAAGATTGTTAAAACCGAAAAATGGCATTATCAAGAATGAGAAAATTAAAGTGGTTGCTTGTTGAATGAGAAGTCCAGAGGAGATCAACATTTTTGAACTAAACTTATGAAGGAAAAACATTATAGCAACATTTCCAACCAATGCTCCAAGAGTCCCAAAGACCTGGAACGAGCCAAATTGATTAGACGAAAATTTCCAAACAGTTCTCAACAGATAGGGCCAAACTACGCTGAAAAGAGAAGACATTAGAAAGTTTATGACAATTGCGAACGTAAACAGAAATTTCAATCCGCTATTATCCTTGACAAATTTAATTCCTTCAACTAACTCTTTTAAGAAGTTCATCTTACCTTCTCTTCTATAATGATTATAGATTATGAACAACTCTGTAATTCCAGAGAAGATGTATAACAACCCAGTGAGAATAAGAACATTTGTAAAACCGTAATACCCATAAAGCATAGAACCTAAAATAGGACCTATAATATTTGCCACACTATTAGCCATTGCGTTCAGCGATGTGGCACGTTTTAAGTTTTCTTTCTTAACAACATCACCAAACATAGCGCCAGTTGGTCCGTCAAAAAGCCCATCAAAGAGTGAGAGAATTGCTCTAAAAAACAATACCAATGATATTGATAGTTTATCAACCAATGCGAAAAGGTACATAATTAAGAGCAAAATTCCACGAAGTTCATCGAGAATTACCATTATATGCTTTCTGTTTATTCTGTCACCAATAACACCGCCAAATGGTGTTATTATCAGTCTGGGGAGAATACCAAGAAGGGTAAATATCCCCATCATCATACCAGAACCCGTCTTATCAAGTATATACAGTGGCATTGCAACCATTAATGCCGCAGCACCTATTAACGATTCAAACCGCCCGCTAATAATCAGCGAAAGGTTTCTTTTCTCATATTTGTAAATGTTATCACGACTACTCATAACCATCCCTCCACATTTTATTTGGTGGTTGACAAAAATTATTTTATATTATACCAAATTTTTTGTCAAGAGATAAAATTAATTTGTATCTGAAATAATTTAGTATTACGAACCAGTTTTGTGATATACTCTACTTATGAGAAGCGGTTTTTCATTTCAAATTGGGAGGAGTGATGTTATGTTATCAAAAATTCCAAGAGGCGCTTCAGGAGATGTAAATTTGGAAGATTTAATCGCACTTTGTAGCGTTCCAGGGGTATCAGGGAGAGAGGAAAATGTTAGAAACGAGATCTCAAAGTTGCTAAGAGCACAAGACGGACAGCTTAAAACAGACAAAATTGGGAATTTGATCTATGAGAAGCCGGGAAGCGAAAATCATAAAGAGATACTACTTATGGCACATATGGACGAGATAGGTTTCTATATAACAAGTGTAAGAGAAGATGGAAAACTTGAAGTGAGAAACGTCGGTGGAATTATCGAAGATGCAATTCAAGGCTCGTTTGTTGAGATTATAACAAGAGACGGCGTGTTGCCCGGCGTGATTGGAGCAGTACCACCGCACCTGAAGACAGACGGAGTAAGTTTTGATAAGGTAATTGACGTCGGTGCAAGAAACAAAGATGAAGTTTTGAAATTAGGTATCGACGTGATGGACTATGCGGTATTCAAAAAGGACTATGCCATTTTGAATAACGAGTATCTTTCGATGAGAAGCTTGGACGATAGATTTGGATGTTATACGTTAGTTGAATGTTCTAAAGAGCTTTCTAATAAGTCGCGTGTAATTTTTGCGTGGACGGTTCAGGAAGAGGTTGGGTTGAGGGGTGCAAAAGCACTGGCATCTACATATTTCCCTGATGTGGCAATCGCAATTGACTCTTTCGCTTGTTGCAGTAAGCAGAATAAACACATAGACCTCGGAAAGGGACCGGTCATTAGAGCTCTTGATAACAGCTCGATATCCGACTTGGAACTTGTTCGATTCGTTCTTTCGCTGGCGAAAGAAAATGATATACCTGTTCAAATCGGTACTACGGGCGGCGGAAATGACGCAAGTGTGTTTGTTGAGAAGGGAGTACCAATGATAGCACTGAGCGTTCCTGTCAGATACTTGCACTCACAAGTTGAAATGATAAGTTTATCAGATTTATGGAACCTCATTAGGTTGCTGAGGAAGTTTTTGGAGGTGTATTGATGGCGGAATTATTACTTTTCGTAGCCGGTTTGTTCGCAGGCATTATCAACGTCTTAGCAGGCGGTGGGTCGTTTCTAACACTTCCTGTATTAGGATTTTATGGATTATCAACAACAGTTGCCAATGGAACAAATAGAATTGGAATACTGCTGCAAAACATATCTGCTACTTGGAACTTCTTCAGAAGAAAGGAGATCTTGTTAGCCGATATTATTTTCGTTTTGATACCAACAGTTCTTGGAGCTATCTGTGGAACTTTGACGGTTCTGAGTTTACCAGAGAGCGTTGTCAAATTGAGCGTTGGTATTCTATTTTTGATCATGTCATATTTCGTTTTGTTTTCTCCAAAAGTTTGGGAGGAAGGGAGAAAATTCAAGGCAAATAGGTTTCTTAGTTTTCTTGTATTCTTTCTTATAGGAATATATGGTGGATATATCCAAGCAGGTGTTGGTTTTTTCTTGATATACGCACTAACCATGTTGGAAGGATTTGATATAAGGAAAGCTAACGCAATGAAGATATTCTTAACATTACTTTTTACTGTTTTCTCATTAGCCATTTTCTCTTTCAAAAACAAGATTGAGTTATTACCAGGGTTAATCTTAGGAGTTGGCTCATTCTTCGGAGGATATATCGGTTCTTATCTGAATATGAGGGTAACAAAGAAGATAATAAGGATTGTTGTCGCAGTAATGATGATTGTTTCCGCTTTTAATTATATTTTGTGATAAAAAACAACAGCCTGGAATATCACCAGGGCTGTTGCTTTAATTTTTTGTTTATTTCATCTATCATTTTTTTGAGCTTTTTCGCCTTCTCATAGTCTTCTTTTCTGATGGCCTTGCTTAATTTGTGCTCAAGTAAAGTCAATCTTCTGCCTTCTATATCTGATACAATTTTTCCGTACAAGTTAGCATCTCTTGGAAACATAGTTAGCTGGATTGTACTTGGTTGCTCTGAGTAGAGGAATTCTAACGAAAATTCGAACTTTTTGTTTTTAGCGGGAGATTCTTCCATGAGCTTTTTGTGAGATACAATCGTTTGAATCCCTGCTCGGGTAAACTTCTCAGTTTCAAATGAGAAAATTTCACCTACACACTTCTTGCAGTAAGATATTATCTTGTAAGTACCATCTACGTATACCTTCTGTGAAATTTGTGCTCTGCTTCCACACCTTGTGCACTTAATGTTTCTTTCATTAGTCATAACCTCTATCACCTTCTGGCCTCTATACCGTTGCAGAGTTATACTTATTCATAGCTTTATCTATACCTTCAGAGATTATACTTTCTATGGCTTCGATCGTAAGTTCTATAACTTTTTCCAATTTTTCGAATTCTTCACGACTGAAATTTGAGAGTACGTAGTCTGCTGCATCAATATCTTGTGGTTTTGGTCCAATTCCTATTCTTATCCTCGGAAAATCTTGACCAATAAACGATATTATGGATTTAATACCGTTATGTCCACCAGCACTGCCATTCTTTCTGATCCTTATCCTCCCAAGTGGTAGATCAAGGTCGTCATACACCACAATTATATCATCATGCGGTAAATATTTAAAGACCTCTCCACTTAAGTTCATGTACGTTGTAGGTTTCACAAGTCTTACTTTTTCGCCAAAGATGTTTATATCAGAATATAGATAGTTGGGTCCCCTTTTCCATGATTTAGACAATTTATCGAGTACCATGAATCCGACATTATGACGTGTATTCTCGTATTTTTCACCCGGATTTCCAAGTCCTATTATTATCATCTTAATTTCTGCACCTCTCACAAATTTGTTTTCCTTGTTAGAAAAGTCCCCCATTCGGGGGACTTTTTACAGTCTTTTTTATTTCAAAATCTTCGGGTATAATTCTCTTATTCTTATTCTTCCTCTTCCTTCTTACCTTTCTTCAGCACTTCTGGTTCTACACTTTCTGTTGTTGCTGTTGTTTCCTCAACTTCAAGACCTCTTGGAACTACTACTGTAACAAGAACATCTTCTGGTTCCATATCAATTTTAACGCCTTCCGGAAGTTTTACGTCTTTTACTCTTATACTTTCACCAAGGCCAAGGTTAGCAACATCGATTTCTATAACTTCTGGAATTCTGTCTGGGAGTGCTTCAACAACAACTTCGTGGTGTACAACTTCCAGTATTCCACCTTTTTCAACACCAATAGCCTTGCCAATGAAGTGTACTGGAACGTTGATTTTCATTTTGTGGTGAGCTTCTGGAATGTAAAAGTCGATATGTTTAACTTCATCAGTTACTTTGTCGTACTGTACCATTTTAATGAATGCCATGTGCTTCAATACTTCTTTTCCGCTCTCGTCATTCACAACAAGTGTGAGAGGTGTTGATTCGGAAACTTCTTTAAAAAGTTTCATAAAATCAGCCTTCTTGAGCGTCAAGTTCAATGGTTTTTCAACTCCAGGACCGTAGGCTATCGCTGGAATGACGCCCTGTGCTCTCAATCTTCTGACTGCGCGCTTTTTTCCTACTACCGACCTAAGCTGCGCGTTAACTACGTGCTCCATGTCGAATACCTCCTTTTTTTCTTTTTTTAAGGTTTTTATTTTATTCTTTATTTTTCATCATTTAAAAAGTATGCTTACAGATAGATTCTTTCTTACACGTATAATAGCCTCTCCAAGAAGTGGTGCAACGGAAACAATGTAGAATTTTTTCGGAAGACTCTGATGATATATTGTATCACTAATATAAATCTTTTCAATACTCGAATTCTCTATTCTTTCAACAGCACCCGAAGAAAGCACTGGATGTGTTATACAAGCAACAACCCTACTTGCACCAGCATTCTTAATTGCGTTCGCACCTTCAACAAGAGATCTTGCAGTATCAACGATGTCGTCGACAATTATAGCAGTTCTTCCACTTACATCACCTATAATATTGAGTATTTCTGCGACGTTATCTTTTGGTCTTCTCTTATCCAATATCGCCAATGGTAAACCAACTTTCTCAGCAATCTGTCTGGCACGTTTCACACCACCAACATCTGGCGAAACTATAACGGCATCTTCGTTAAGTAAGCCGTCCTTATTCAAAGTTTCCAGAAAAACTGGGAAGCTCCACAAGTTGTCAACTGGTATGTCAAAGAACCCCTGAACTTGTTCTGCATGCAAGTCAACGGTCATTATTCTTGTTGCACCGGCAACGGTAATAAGGTTGGCTACGAGTTTAGCAGTGATTGGGTCTCGTCCTTTGGCTTTCCTGTCTTGCCTTGCGTACCCGTAATAAGGCATTACGACTGCAACGCTGTTTGCTGACGCTCGTTTAAATGCATCTATCATAATGAGTAACTCCATTAAGTTCTCATTAACTGGAGGGCATGTTGGTTGAATAACAAAGACGTCGTGGCCGCGGACCGTTTCTTCTATTCTTACGTTTATTTCCCCGTCTGCAAATTTGCCAACGGTAATATCGCCAAGTCGCATTCCAATGTAACTTGCAACCTTTTCAGCCAAGACTCTGTTCGCATTTCCTGAGAAAATTTTCATTTCATTTCTTGTTATCTGCATTCTCCATAGCCTCCCTCTTTTGTTTTGCCCAACCTTCCTTGATTGTCTGTCTCGCTCTTCCAAGTGCTAATGAATCGTCAGGAACATCCTCAGTGATAACAGATCCAGCACCAACGATTGCCCCTGAACCAATTGTGACAGGCGCAACGAGTGATGAATTGCTACCAATAAACGCTTTATCCTTTATATGTGTCGGATACTTTTTATATCCATCGTAGTTGCAAGTTATTGTACCAGCCCCAACATTTACGTCTTCTCCAACAGTTGCGTCACCGAGGTATGTCAGGTGTTGCGCCTTTGAATTCTTGCCGATTATGGATTTCTTCGTTTCAACGAAATTACCTATCTTCACATTTTCTTTAAGCACAGTTCCTTCTCTCAATCGGGCAAATGGCCCGACCGAGACGTTGTTTTCTATCTTCACACCTTCAAGTTCGGATCTCATAACTTTCACTTTATTTCCTATTTCCGAATCGATAATTCTCGTGTATGGACCTATTTCACAATCTTCACCTATTGTTGTCTTGCCTTCTATAATGGTAAATGGATGGACAACAGTGTCCATACCTATCACTACATCAGGACTTATGAACGTCGATTGCGGATCAACGATCGTAACACCCGAGAGCATCAATTCGTTGAGAATTCTCTCTTTTGCTATACTTTCAAGCTGGGCGAGCTGGATTCTGTCGTTTACGCCTGAAACTTGGATTGGGTCATCTAAGATTAAAGCCTCGGCATTTTGAGCCAAACCTACAAGATCAGTTAGATAGTATTCACCCTGTGCATTGTTATTGTTCAGTCTATCCAAATTTGCTAAAAGAAAGTTTCCTTTGAATATATATATGCCGCTGTTTACTTCTTTTATCTCTTTTTCGCTTTCCGAAGCATCTTTGTGCTCAACAATCCTTATCCTTCCATCCTGTCTGATTATTCTACCGTACCCAGTTGGGTCGTCAGCGATAAATGAAAGTACAGTAACATCAGCATTTCTACTCTTATGTATTTCGTTCAACTTTTCTATCGTTTCACTCTTGAGAAGAGGCACGTCACCGTATAAAATTAACACATCATCATTTTCGTCTATAAATTCCCTTGCACACATTACTGCGTGTCCTGTGCCAAGCTGATGTTCTTGAAGATATGTTCGCACATCCATCGGTAAGTATCCTTTAACGATTTCTGCTTTGTGACCAACAACAACACCGACTTCACCAAATCTCTTTCCAAGGTCAATAACCCAATTTATCATCGGTTTTCCGAGGATTTTGTGAACAACCTTTGGGTACTTAGACTTCATTCTTTTTCCTAGACCAGCGGCAAGTATGAGAACCTTCATTATACCCCACCTCTTTGCCAATTTATTTATTGTTTATGTTATTCAACTCATCAGTTGCCTTTTTCTGAAGGTGATATTCACGAATGATAACCGGAATGAGAATAAGTCCGAGGAAATAACCTTTCATACCCCACCTCAGATATCCTATCGCACCTATACCCATTCCGGTCAGTAATAACATTGGGATTAAAGAATACCATTTCTTCATTAGGTCATATAGTATGACTAAGAATGTTCCAATAAACATTAAGAATATACCCCTTATAATTAGGAATATTTGCGTGTCGTCGTAAAATTTGAATTTCCCGAAGAGTGCCATAGCACTTATAAGCAGCATATTTAAACCTGCAAGTGATTCAGCTCGTTCGTTCTTTCTTATCAAGAAATATACGCCAAGTAGAATTAGTAGAAAAGATAAGTAGTTCTTTGTTAGGAAAAAAGTCAGAACGGATGAGATGATTGAGAAAATCAAGGTAACCATTCAAACCACGCTCCATATTCTTTTTCACAGCAATAAATATATGGGGCGCAAAAGCGCCCCGAGAGAAAGACAATTATTAGCTTCTGTATTTGATGCTTGCTTGTGCAGCTGCAAGTCTTGCAACTGGAATTCTGTATGGTGATGCGCTGACATAGTCGAGTTTTGTTGTGGCAAAGAACATGATGGATTTTGGATCTCCACCGTGTTCACCACAAACTCCACATTTGAGTTTTTCCTTGACTTCTTTTCCTTTCTCTGTAGCCATCTTAACGAGCTGACCAACGCCTTGTGTATCAACGTGTTTGAATGGGTCATCTTCGAGTATACCTTTTGCAAGGTACTCTGGCAAGAACTTACCAACGTCATCTCTACTGAATCCAAAGGTCATCTGTGTAAGGTCGTTTGTACCAAAGCTGAAGAAGTCAGCTTCTTGAGCAATCTGATCAGCTGTAACTGCCGCTCTTGGAACCTCAATCATCGTACCGACAAGGTATTTAAGTTCAACGCCATGTTGTTTGATAAGTTCATCAGCGGTCTTTATTACAACATCTTTAATGTATTTAAGTTCGTTAATGTGTCCTACAAGAGGAATCATTATTTCTGGAACAACGTCAATTCCTTCTTCTTTCTTGAGCTCTATTGCGGCAAGAATTATTGCTTTCGTCTGCATAACAGCTATCTCAGGATATGTTATGACAAGTCGCACGCCTCTGTGCCCAAGCATTGGGTTGAGCTCGTGGAGTTGTTCAACAACTTTCTTAAGTTCTTCTACGCTTATACCTATCTGAGCAGCAACTTCCGCCATCTGTTCTTCTTCGTGTGGCAAGAATTCGTGGAGTGGTGGGTCAATCAATCTTATTGTAACCGGGTAACCCTTCATTTCTCTGAAGAGGCCTTTGAAGTCTTCTTTCTGGAGTGGCAGAAGTTCAGCAAGTGCTGCTTCTCTTTCTTCAACTGTTCTCGCAACGATCATTCTTCTGACCTTTGGTATTCTGTCCTTTTCAAAGAACATGTGTTCTGTTCGGCACAAACCGATACCCTCTGCTCCGAATTCCCTTGCAACCTTTGCGTCTCTTGGAACGTCTGCGTTTGCCCTAACGCCGAGTTTTCTGAATTCGTCTGCCCATGATAGCAGTTCTGCAACTGGTCCTTCAAGACCGCGTGGTTTGACTGTTGTCACTTTACCGAGGAAAACTTCACCAGTCGTACCATCGATTGAGAGCCATTCTCCTTCTTTGACAACAAAATCTCCAACTTTAAGGAAGCCTTCTTCTTCGTCAACGTATATGCTCTCTGCTCCGACTACCGCTGGCTTACCAAGACCTCTTGCGACAACTGCCGCGTGCGATGTCATACCACCACGTGCGGTGAGTATGCCTTCTGCTGCGTTCATACCGCCAACATCTTCAGGGCTTGTTTCAGGTCTTACAAGCAGCACTTTTTCTCCTGCTTCAGCCATTTTCTCAGCCTTGTGTGCGTCGAAGTAAATCTTACCTGTTGCAGCACCTGGTGACGCTGGAAGTCCCTTTGCTATAACTTTTGCATTCTTTCTTTCATTTTCATCGAATTTTGGATGGAGGACTCTTTCAATGTCTGACGGCTGTACTCTAAGGACTGCTGTCTTCTTGTCGATAAGCCCTTCGTGTACCATATCAACAGCGATTCTTATAGCTGCCTGGCTTGTTCTCTTAGCATTTCTTGTTTGGAGAATGTAGAGTTTTCCTCTTTCAACTGTGAATTCGATGTCTTGCATATCTTTGAAATATGCTTCAAGTCTATCCATTATTTCAATAAGTTCATCATACGCGTGTGGGATCATTTCCTTCATCTTTTCGAGAGGATATGGTGTCCTTATACCTGCGACAACGTCTTCACCTTGCGCATTTGGCAAGAACTCTCCATAGTGTACCTTTTCTCCAGTGTTTGGATCTCTCGTGAAGCAGACACCAGTACCGCTGTCGTCACCCATGTTACCGAATACCATGGCAACGATGTTAACAGCTGTTCCGAGAAGTTGTCCTTCCTTGATTCCGTGAATTTCTCTGTACTTAATTGCCCTGTCGCTCATCCATGACCAAATAACAGCCTCAATAGCTGCCCATAGCTGTTTATTTACATCTTGTGGGAATTCTTTTCCATGTTTCTTGTAAATTTCCTTGTAAATTTCGACAAGCTTCTTAAGGTCTTCTGCATCGAGGTCTGTATCGAGCTTTACACCTTTGTTAGCTTTCATTTCAGAGAGTGCATTTTCGAAATCAGAGTGAGGAATGCCAAGTGCAGTATCACCAAACATCTGTAAGAACCTTCTGTATGAGTCGTATGCGAATCTTTCATTGTTGGTCATTTCAACAAGACCCTTAACTGTCTCGTCGTTAAGACCGAGGTTGAGGATTGTGTCCATCATTCCTGGCATGGAAATTGCAGCACCGGACCTGACTGATACAAGAAGAGGTTTTATCGGATCCCCAAAACCTTTTCCTGTAACTTTTTCCAACTCTTTAATTGCTGCGTTGACTTGTTCTGCTAAATCTTGTGGATAAGTTCTGTTGTTGTCGTAGTAATACTTACAAACCTCAGTTGTGATAGTAAAGCCAGGAGGTACTGGAACACCGGCGTTTGTCATTTCAGCAAGGTTTGCACCCTTACCGCCAAGCAACTCTTTCATTTGAGCGGTTCCTTCGGCTTTGCCGTCGGCAAAGAAATAAACCCACTTTTTACTCATTTTCACACCTCCAAAATCAAAATTTTAGAAAAGTACCTGTATAATTCTACCATACTTTTCTAATTTCTCGTATACACTCTCTGATAAATTGTTTTTTTCTTTTATGTTAATTTAGGCAAATACCAGCAGGAGTATAATTGAATAAGGTAAGCATTGTCTAAATATGTGCTTATTGAAAGAGGTGTTTAAAGTGGCTAATCTTCTTCGAACTATACTAATAAGCCTTTTGGCATTTCTCATCACAACTGACATAGCTACAAGAAATCTACATAAACAGCTTTCTAAGGAAATTAGGACAGTTCGAATTGAAGGACTGACTTTATCTTACAGAGAGAGCGGTCCTGTTAATGGGAAGACAGTAGTCTTTTTACATGGATTTGGTGGTTCATCATATGATTGGAACTTTTTAATGGGAGAACTATCCAAAGAATATCGGTGTGTCGCATTAGATATTCCACCGTTTGGTCTGTCAGAAAAAAGCGTAACCTTTGATTACTCAGATAGAAACTTGGTTAAAGTAATTATATCTTTCATAGAATCATTAAATATAAACCAATTCACTCTTGTTGGTCATTCTATGGGTGGTTATTTGTCAATACTAACGGCTATCAACCAGCCTGGTCGAGTCGAAAGACTTATCTTGGTGGATTCTGCATTTAGTTTTAGACAATCAAATGAAAATATAAACGTTAATTCGAATGTACCATCAGATGAAGAAACATTCGATAGGCTTACGCTATTGTTAAACGTAGGTTTGAAGACTTATCCTGTTGTGAAATTTGTGTACAGAAATTTCCTCGGTGAGACAAAGGATTTGAAAAATATGGAACACTTTGACTATATTTTCTCACAAAATTATTTCCTGCCTGCGGAAGTACTCGTTAAGTTCTCTAAGGACAAAATTGCACAAGAAGAGATAGAAATAGACTTAAGTAATTTGAACATTCCCACACTTATAATATATGGTGAAAACGACACCATCACACCACCAAGTATAGGGAAGTACTTGTCAGAACATATTAAAAAGTCAAAATTCATTCTGATACCAAGCGAGGGACATTTACCTCTCTGGAATGAAAAAGTTCTTCTGGAGATAAGAAGATTTCTTCGCGAAAGTGAATGAAAAATACCGGTCCGTTCTTTGGACCGGCAACTATGGTATTAAAGCTATACGATAGGCAACACTTAGAGAGGAGGAGTATTTCAGTTTTAAGCAACTGAAATTACAATTCCATACCGCCATCAATCACTATTACTTGACCATTTATATATGTTGCTTCTGCAACAAGAAATCTAACTACTTTTGCGACTTCTTCCGGTTTTCCAAATCTTCTCATCGATATCTTCTCTATCGCTGCTTTTTTTATCTCTTCTGGTAATTTCTCGGTCATTGGAGTCTCAATGAATCCTGGTGCTATTGCATTAACCCGGACGTTCTTTCTTCCAAATTCTTTAGCCAGAGATTTTGTCAGCCCAATCAGTCCCGCTTTAGATGCTGAATAGTTTGCTTGACCTATATTACCTTCCAGTCCAACTACTGACGAAACGTTGATAATAACTCCTTGATTTTTAACGATATCTCTTATGCATGATTTAACCAAGTTGAAAGCACCAGTCAGGTTTGTGTTGATGACGCTATCCCAGTCTTCATAGCTCATTCTATAAGTAAGATTATCCTTAGTAATACCAGCGTTGTTGATTAACATATCAATCCTTCCGAACTTCTGAATCACATCATGGACCGCATTTTCAACACTTTTTCGGTCCGTTATATCAACAACATACTCATTATCAGCGCCTGTTGGAGCGTAGTTGAAACCAATCACCACAGCGCCTTCGTCTGATAGTTCCTTAGCAATTGCCCTACCTATCCCGCCAGATGCCCCCGTCACTATAGCAACTTTTCCATCAAGCTTTCCCATACACGCTTCCTCCTAATACTTTTTCAATCTTTTGAGCTGCGTATATCGCAAGAGCTAATTTGACTGCATCGATTAACGCAAACGGAACTACACCGACTAAAAAAGCCTTACTGAAGTTCTTCAGATACATTCCAAGAACTAACCAACCGTGAAAATAGACTATCGATAATCCTACGAACCCTGCAAAAATATTGCCCAGTTTCCTTCTCAAATTTGCTATCAACAATGCCGAGATAGGAAATGCCCAAAGGTACCCTGCGGTTGGACCAACAAGATGTGATAATCCTGCTGAAAAATTTGCAAAAACAGGTATACCACTTGCTCCAAGTACTAAGTATAGTGCCATAGATACAAAAGCGTCGATTGGCTCAAGTAGAAAACCTGTTAGGAAGACAAATAGCATTTGTAGCGTAATCGGAACACTACCAATAGGGAGTGAAATCTGTGCACCAACTGCTGTCAAAGCTGTAAAAAGTGGTATGAACCCAAGCCGAAGAGTCCTTTCCGATTTATTTTGTGTATATCTGTAATTATTTGCCATCCAAGACCCCCTCCTGAACAACAGCTGTGAAGTGTTTGGCATTAAACTTAGCTTTCTTAAGCATTGATGACAACACGTTCTTAGGTCCGAGCTCAATGAACTCTTCGACACCAAGTTCCAACATTCTGTCGATCGATTGTTTCCAATAAACTGGTCCACTTATTTGCTCTAAGACATAGTGTTTTATCTGATGCGGATCTGAGATTTCTTTTGCAACACTGTTCATAACTATCGGATATTTTGGCTTATTAAATTTTATATGCTCAATTTCCTTTGCCATCTTCTCCCTTGCGCTATCAAGGTATGGTGTATGGAATGGACCAGAAACCTTTAATTCCATTGCTCTCTTTCCTTGTTCTGTTAAATTAATCACAAAAGATTTAATACTCTCTGCTTTTCCACTAACTACGGTCTGTTCATTCGAATTGTAATTTGCGATGTATAATCCTTCATATTTTTTCACAAGTTCTTCAAGCTCTTCAGCAGATACACCGATAACAGCAGCCATACTTCCTTTACCTGGTTCGATAGCTTGCGATATATACTCGCCCCTCTTTCTAACTAAATATATGCCCGTTTCGAAGTCATAAACACCAGCGGCAGCAAGTGCTGTGTACTCGCCAAGACTGTGTCCAGCCACGTATTCAGGTTCTATACCTTTCTTAAAGATCTCAACATATGCAACATAACTTGCAAGATATATTGCAGGCTGGGCATTTTCTGTAAGTTTAAGAGTTTCCTCGTCACCATCCATGATTTCTGTGATAGAAAAGCCTAATACTTCATTTGCTTTTTGAGCGTATTCGTCCCAAGATTCATATTTGGAAAAGTCACTAGCCATACCACTGTATTGAGAACCTTGGCCAGGGAATATGAATGCCCTTATCATATTTTCACCCCCACTTTTTCATCATTAAAGCCCTTTGAATTACTTACAAGACGAGATTTCTCAATCAAATCTTCAATTGCTCTGTGGAATTCAATGATGATATCTTCAATTACTTCTTTTACAGTCTTTATCTCGGTTATTAAGCCTACACACTGCCCTGCCATAAACGAGCCTTCGTCGATATTACCATCTACGACAGCTTTTCTTAAGCTTCCAACTAAGACTTCTTCCGCCTCCTGCAAACTCTTAGTTTCCAATTCTTTTACCTTTTTTGCAAATCTGGTTTCTATAACTCTTGCCGGATGACCGAGTGCTGCTCCAGTTACAACAGTATCGCGTATTGAAGATTTGAGTATAAGCTTCTTAAAATTTTCGTGAGTGTCTGCTTCAACAGTTGCAATGAACCTTGTTCCCATCTGTATCCCTTCAGCTCCAAGAGCGAACATGGCTGCCATTGCTCTACCATCTGCAATTCCACCCGCGGCTATTACAGGGATTTTAACAGCCTTGCACACTGCATTGACAAGTACAAGTGTGGTGACCTCCCCAATGTGTCCTCCAGATTCCATACCTTCCGCTATAACAGCATCAGCTCCGATGCGTTCCATCATCTTTGCCATATTGTCGGAAGCTACCACTGGTATTACTTTAGTGCCAGCTTCCTTAAGCTTTGACATGTACTTACCAGGGTTTCCAGCTCCAAAAGTTACGACTGGTACTTTCTCCTCAATGACCAAATCAACAAGTTCGTCGGCATATGGTGAGACAAGTATAATATTGACACCAAAAGGTCTATCTGTGAGCGCTCTGATTTTGTCAATCGCTTCTTTCAAATGTTCCCTCTTCATCGCACCGGAACCGATTATTCCAAGTCCACCTGCGTTTGACACAGCAGCTGCAAGGACTGGCGTTCCTGCCCAAGACATTCCACCCATGATGATTGGATATTCAATATTCAGTAATTCGCACACTCTGTTCATCTTCATACAGCATCAACCCCACCGTTGTTATTCTCCTTAACGCCAAGCATTAATCTCGCTTTCGCTACAATTTGCCCATTTACAAGCGCTTTTCCTTCAACAAATGTTATTGGACCTTTTTGTTCAAGGAGTTTTACATTGTAAACAAGCTCACACTCTGGCCTTACTTCTTTCTTAAATCTTGCTTCGTCGATACCCAAAAACAACGGAACGGTGTTTGATAAGTCTGGTTTAAGTAAGAGAAGTCCAGCACTTTGTGCAAGACCTTCGATGATATAGACGCCAGGATATATAGGATAATCAGGAAAATGCCCTTTCAAAACAGGTTCATTAGCTGTAATGTACTTCTTGGCTATAATATAATCTTCACCTTTTTCCATAACTTCGTCAACCAAAAGTATAGGTTCTCTGTGTGGTAAAATATTCATTATGTCTTCCCTCTTCATTGAGATGTTAGACATATTTTCCCACCACCACGGAAGCGTTATGACCACCAAAACCGAAAGAATTTTTGACAAAGTTTCTTATGTTTGCTTTGACTGTTTCACGTGGAATATTGAAATATTCAGGTCCATCAAGTTCTTCAAGGTTGGGCATGCCGTGTACAAATCCCTCGTTCATCTGAATTATCGCACCTATCGTTTCAACAGCACCGGCTGCTCCGAGCAAATGACCAGTGAGTGTCTTTGTTGCATTGACATAGATATTTTTTACATGTTCACCAAAAACTTTCTCTATTGCTTTAAGTTCAACCTCATCACCTGCTGGTGTACTCGTAGCATGGCAGTTAACAAAATCTATATCTTCTGGTTTGAGTGTCGCATCATTTATGGCAGCTTTCATCACCTTAGATGAACCATTGGCTTCTGGATCAGGTGCACTGAAATGATGTGCGTCATCGTTCATCGCAAAACCTTTAACTTCGGCTATTATTCTGGCACCTCTCTTGATTGCAAACTCCTCGGCTTCTAAGACTAAAACGCCTGCACCTTCTCCCATCACAAAACCATCTCTGTTTTTGTCAAATGGTCTCGAAGCCTTCTTGGGTTCATTATTTCTTGTTGAAAGAGCCCGCATAGATGCAAAACCAGCTATTGGAAGTGGTGCAATAGTGGCTTCTGTGCCACCGACTAACACTACGTCAGCATATCCATGTCTTATCAGCATAGAACCTATGGCTATCGAGTGAACAGAGGTTGCACACGCACTAACAGGTGCAAAGTTAGGACCTTTTAATCCAAATTCCATAGCTACAACGCCGCTTGCCATGTTTATTAAGATCATCGGTATCAAAAATGGGCTAACCCTATCCGGTCCTTTTTCTCGCAATACCTCGTTCTGTTCAGATAGAGTTAGAAATCCACCCATACCTGAAGATATCAAAACGCCAACTCGATCTTCAATGCCGTTGAACGTTAGTCCACTCATCTCAACTGCTTGTCTTGCCGCTGCCAAAGCGAATTGTGAGTACCTATCGAGCCTTTTTACAAGCTTTTTGTCCATATATTCTTCTGGTTTGAAATCTTTAATTTCAGCTGCTATCTGGACAGGAAGGTGCGAAGCATCAAATGACGTTATACGATCAATACCAATCTCCATACCTCTAAGATTCCGGGAGAATTCTCTAATACTATTTCCCAAAGGAGACACAACCCCCATACCTGTTATGACGACCTTTCTCAATTTCAAACACCTCCACTGCATTGTAAAGATTAGTCGTTATAACTCTATCCTTTCGCCTATAACCAACCCGAACGCCTCAGGACCAACGTGAGCAGCTATCGCTGAACCTATTGTTGAAGAGCCGATCACACTTGAAGTAGAGAAATTACTAAGCAGCCTTTCTAAATTAACCTTTGTGGAACCGATCGTGTAGCCGCCTACAATAGAATAAGAATTTTCCAACCCTTTGCTCTGAACAAAATTCTTAGCAAGATTAGCCATCGACGATATTGCAAGTTCTACAGAACGAGCTGTTGCAAGTGTGCTGACTTCGCCTTCATTATCTGTCGTGAGAATTGGTTTTATATTCAGAACTTTTCCCAAAAGCGCTTTTGCTTTACCTATTCGTCCTCCTTTATAGAGATATTCCAAAGTTGGCACATAAAACACAAGAAGGCTATTGGAAACTATACTGTCTATAACAGCCTGCGTAAGATTGTCTCGTTTCTGAACATACTCCATAGCCTTTAAGAGGACATATGCTTGCTTTATTGAAGCGGTTTTTGAATCTAAGACCTTTACATTCTTCAGATTTAGCGAATTGACTATATTCTTTATAAGGTCGTGCGTGTTACTAAGTTTTGCAGATATGGTTATTACATATACATACTCACTCTTCTCAGCAGCACCTTTTATTCTTTTTTCGATAATCTCCGGCCTTGGTAGAGAAGTACTCGCGAGTTCACCTTTTAGCTCATCATTATAAAGTTCTTCAGGTGTTATTGTCACTTTGTCATCGTATTCTTGATTTTTCAAAAATACCCTTAGTGGCAAATACTCGACTTCATAAGGCAGATTCAAAGCCTTAGGAATATCACAACCAGTGTCAGTGATGAAAGTTACCATTTTACTCACCTCTCAAAAGATAGCTAGCTGAAGCTCAAACAAATTATATCAACATCAACAAAATTAGTCAAGTTTAATTTTTTTGCTATACATAAAAATAGTTGTTGACAACAAACATTTTATATGGTATATTAATTTGCGTTGGTGAGGAGTCACAACGTATTGAATTTGGAAACTAAAAGTCTTAAGAAGTAGAAGGGGGTATATAATATGGAAGAACTTGAAAGCAAGGTATGTGAAATCATCGCTGAGCAACTTGGTGTTGATGCGTCAGACGTTAAACTGGAAAAGAGTTTGACTGAAGATTTAGGAGCAGATTCCTTAGACATAGTGGACTTAGTTATGGCTTTTGAAGATGAGTTCGGTGTAAAAATCAGTGACCAAGACTTATCAAAGATTAAAACGGTTAAAGATGTAGTGGACGCCATAAAGTTGCGAATTTGATTTGAAAAGTAGATAAGTTCAATAGAGGTCTTGGGTTTGCCCAAGACCTTTTTTCATTTGTTACAAGAATTCTTAAATTTGTGTTTGGATTAGGAATAAAATTCTGATATAATTTTTTTGTAACCCTTCAATAGGAGATGAGATAATGTATATTCTTGGTCACAGAGGAATTCCAACTTTGGTTAAGGAAAACACTCTCGCCTCGCTTTTAAAGGCGATTGATCTTGGAGCAGACGGTATCGAGACGGACGTTAGACTAACAAGAGACGGTGTTCCTGTATTGATTCACGATGATAATCTTTCAACTTTTGATGGAAGCGATCTTAAAGTTCATGATTTAACTTTAGCTGAGCTAAAAGAACATTCTTGTGATGGACTAACCATCCCTACGTTAGAAGAGTTTCTAAAGGCAGCTCCTGATGGCAAGTGCTTGAATATAGAGCTGAAAGAATACGAGGCTGGCGAAATTGCATTAAAGATGTGTGAAGAGCTTTATCAGGGAGAAATAATATACAGTTCGTTTAACCATACTCTTATTTCGGAACTAAAGCAAAAGTATCCAACTCTCAAGTTCGGATATCTTTTTGATGATCGCCACCTTTCAATGAGTGACGAAGAAATATTACAGTTATTCAAAACTAATACATACAGCGTACACCTTCCTATTCAAGGTTATATGCAGTATCCTGAAAGGCTGAAAAGTATACTGAATGAACTTAAAGAACTTGGCATAAAGATTGTATTCTGGACCGTAAATTCAAAGGATGTAATTAGAGATATTTTTGATTTAATAGATTATGTGATAACCGATGATGTCAGGCTTTTTATCTAATCAATAATCTATAACCATGTGGGGTGTCTAAAAATATGAAAAAACTATTTTTAGTTTTAGTTTTAATGTTCCTTGTCGTCTACACATGGTTTAATTATTCTTCTAAAACTGTTGGATATGTTTATAATCCAATTACGAATGCTGATGATTATCTCAGTGAGAAAAAGACAACGCTAAATCTTGTGACTTTTAACATTTTGGGAAACGTCGATAAAGCATTTCAGTATTTTTCCAGACTCGGAATTAAGTTTGTTATAGGCCCATCAATGTCAACAGATGGAATGAAAATATTGCCATATTTAAAGAAATACAAAATGCTTTCGATCTCTCCAACAATTTCCTCTACGAAGCTCTTGAATTCAGGTTATTTTTATTCTTTCACTCCAAGCAATTTGCAAATAATAGATGCATTTAAGAAGTATCTTAAACTATTCGAGGTCAACCGTATATTGCTTGTTCTGGACAATAATAATAGAGAGTATGCTGATGAATTTAAGAGCTTACTGAACGTGTTTGCAGGCAACTACGTTTATTACGATGATATAAGTTCCCTTTTTTCAGTTGAGACTAGCCAATTTGATGCGGTTATATTAACGACTATAGGCACAGAATCTGCTAAAATCGTGAAATATATTAGGACAAAAGATGACGATGTAAGAATAATAGTAAGTGAGGCAGCTTTCACTCCTGAGTTCCTCTCTTTAGGAGGGAGTGTTGTTGTAAATACATATGCAGTAGTTCCTTCTTTAAGCGTTCGAAACACGGAGACAGAGCTAATAGAAGAATGTGAGAGATTATTGACGGATCATAGGTTTTTATCGATTGAGCAGATGAAAAGGTTTTTAAGTAGATCAATCATAAATACCAAAGAAGGATATTTATACTTTACACCGTATGGAATAAGTCAAAAAATAGGTCTTTACAAAGTGATAGAAGGACAGTTCAAGGAGGTATATTCAGAGTGAAAGCAAAATACGCCATAATTATCTTTGTTCTCTCTTTAATAGTTTTTTTGTTTTCGACTTACTTATACTTTTCTTCGGTTTTGAATTACTCATCGGTATATCTCAAGAATTTCGCGATCACAATTGACAAGCACATAGAAAATAGAATAGGCATAATTACTGAACTTTCGAACGATTTTAAGATAAACGATTACGATTATTCAAATTATCTTAAAATGGGTCCGAACAGTTATTTGCCTGGTATTTCGACTAAAGAATATTCTCTAAAATACGTGACGAAGGAAAGCGATAAATTGATACTCATAGAAATACCTTTTTCGGCCATCGTCTTCCCTTCAGATGACTATACCGTAACTATTTCATTAGACGGAAAAATTGTTTACTCAAACAATTATGGCTTGATTGGTGCATTGGAGAACAACACGATTCCAAGATTTTTCAAGCAGTCAGCAACAACAAATTCAAAATTCGATATTTCAATCATTCCGACAACCGAAATCACATTCTTTAGAGCCTCCGTCATGGCTCTTTGGGGGTTCGTACCTCTGATTGCATTTCTCTCGATCAACCGAATTCATCGGAATAAACAAAGAGATTTGGAGAGAGCCACAGAAGCTCTGGAGACAATAATTAACGATATGATTATGCGTGTAGAAACTGGCGAACATGTAGAATATAAACCAATTGAAACTGAACATGAACCTCTGAGAAAGATACAGCAAGCTTTGGAAAACTTGTTTTCAAGATATGTTGAAGCAATTGAAGGGTATAAATCGACAACAGAAGAACTTGAGAATACAATGTCTCAAATTGAAGAAATGCAATCCGCTTTAGAAGAAAGAAATTTTCTACTTATTAATACTTTGGCAGAAACGGTGGAGCTTAAAGACATTGGCACAGGTGAACATTCAAGGAAGGTTATGCAGCTTTCTTTATCAGTTGCCTCAAGGCTCGGAATTGTTGACCCTGAGGAACTCAACGCAATAAAGTACGGTGCAATATTGCACGATGTTGGAAAGATTGGAATACCCGATAGAATTCTTCTAAAACCCGGAAAGCTAAGTTTAGAAGAGTTCGAAGTTATGAAAGAGCATACAATATTAGGAGAACGTGTCGTCTTACAGATTCCAGGTTGGGAGCTCGTAGCGGATATAGTCAGGCATCATCATGAAAATGTAGATGGTAGCGGATATCCTGACGGTCTTTCAAAGAATACGCTAAGCCTCAGAGCTCAAATTGTAGCACTTGTTGACGTTTATATAGCTCTTACCGAAGACAGACCGTATAGAAAGGCATTGACTCCATCAGAAGCCTTAGAACTTATGCAAACCATGGTTGGTACCAAGTTCGATCCTGAGCTATTTAATGTATTCAGGGAAACCGTTCTTGAACACTTTTCAAATTCTGATATTCCTTTAAATAATCCTGGAGAATCATGCAAATTCGAGGATAAAGATAACTTACCCGGAGAGATGCGCGTATGAAAGTAGAGAGATTTAGTTTAATCCTTTTAACTATATTTGCTGTATTGTTTATAATAAGTTATTCTCATAGTCTGAAAATATCAAATGAGTTAGAGCAGACAAAAAGGGTAGTCAAAGCATACGAACTTTACGTAAATAATGATCAAAACTTTGAAAAGTTCGTTTCTGAAAATGACTTGAAAGATCTGGTAAATCTGGTTTCAAAACAAAAAATAACGTCTATACGAACAAAAATAGATAATGCCAAGAGCGCTTACAGAAATGGTAATTATTCAGAATCGGCTGACATATTGAGAACCATCAAAGACGAGGAAAACCCTTGGGCTGATGAGATATACTTTTACCTTGGAATGTCACTTTACAAAATTGGAGAAATTGAAAGTGCAAAGCTTTTCCTGTCATCGTTTATAGATAATTTCCAATATTCAATATACAGAAAAGAGGCTTTGATGTTGCTCAGAGAAATATCGATTGGAGACATGAAAAAACGAGTCGAAGAAGCTTTGAATAAACTATCAACTTCATATTAGTCTCCTTCTAAAATCCTTAATTCCTTTTCTCGGAGGTCTGGACGATGCTCAAAGATGTTCAAAGTCAACATGATAGTAGAAATGTCTATCTAAGAAGGGTTGGCGTTAAAGGTGTAAGATACCCCGTAGTTGTTCTGGACAAGACAAATGGTTCTCAGTCGACGGTTGCTACTGTAAATATGTGTGTTGATCTTCCAAAGAGATATAGAGGCACGCACATGAGTAGATTCATCGAGGTCTTAAATGAGTACCATCTTGAAATTAATCCAAAAAGAATTAGAGAGATACTTTCCAGATTAAAGGAAGTTCTACATGCCAAAAGATCCGTTATCGAAATATCTTTCCCGTACTTTCTCAGAAAACAGGCTCCTGTGTCCAGGAGTGAAAGTTATCTTGAATACGAGTGTTCATTTGAAGCAGAAATGTACGATGAGTCTTTTAACTTTCTTTCAAGCGTTAGAGTTCCAATACACACTTTATGCCCGTGCTCTAAAGAAATCAGTGAGCGTGGAGCCCACAATCAAAGAGCTTTCTGCACAGTCACATTTGAAAGCAAGGAAATGGTGTGGTTTGAAGAGATAATTGAAATTGTGGAGAGAAACGCAAGTTCGCCCCTATACACTTTGCTAAAACGACCAGATGAAAAGTATGTAACTGAACACGCTTATGACAATCCTAAGTTTGTTGAAGATGTAGCAAGAGATGTTGCACTTGAACTTAAAAGATATGATAAAATAAGATGGTACAAAGTTGAAGTTGAAAGTTTTGAATCAATTCATTTGCATAACGCATACGCCTGTGTTATGAGTGACGAAATTCATATTTAGAATCATTATTGAACGATTATCTCATTGAGGTGAAACAATGGAAGAAAAACTTATTAGAGTACTGAGTTACTTGGGATTCGCTGCAAAGGCAAATAAGATAGTGTTTGGAAAAGATATGATAAAAGAATATCTAAATAACCCAAAAATTAAGGATAAACTATTAATCATAGCGAAGGATGCAGGTGAGAGGGTTAAGAAGGATATTATAATAAGATGCGATATTAACAACGTTGATTATTTTGAAGTGTTTGATAAGAAGACTTTGGCAAAGGCTGTTGGAAAGAAGGAAATATCGGTTCTTGGGATTGAGGACGAAAATTTGGTAAGAGCAATCAAAACCGTTCTGAAAGACAAATAATGTTAACCGAGGTTCTTTAACTTCCAAGGGGGTGTTTATATGACTGAAACGAGAGTTGTAACGTTAGCAGAATACCCTTTGATAGATTTTGTTGAGTTAGTAAACAGAATCTTTGCTGATTATGTAGTTCCAATAAATTGGAACGTTTTATCTTTCAAAATGGACGCACGCGAAAACTCCATATCTTTTGCTGATTCGTTCATCTTTCTGCGTGGCAATGAACCGCTTGGTTTCATACTAACTGCTGTTCGAGGAAGCAAGGCAAGGATTGACGCGATGGGAGTAGTCACTAATGAGCGAGGAAAAGGTTTAGCCGAGCAAATTCTGAAGCATGCTTTCAGGCATTTGAAAACCAAAAATATAGATAGTATATTCCTTGAGGTTGCATCTTCAGATGAACGAGCCGTACGTTTTTACGACAAGAACGGATTCCGAAAAGTGCGTAATCTAAATACTTTCGTTTTGAATAATCCTCAACCATCGACAATCAAATACTCTTCATTTACCGCTGATAATAGGCTTGTCTATTCCATAGCTATCTCTAACGAGATAAATATCCCACGGAAAGTAAATTGGCAGCGTGAGCCAATTACGCTCCTACTTTCTGACGGAAGATATAACCTTGTACGATTGCACTTTAAAAATGTCGAAGGATACTTAGTATGGGGCAAGAATGAAGATAACAGTGCTTACATTGTAGATTGTGCCCCGAAATCTTCAGAAGATTTGGACTGGTCATCTATCATTAATATCTCGGTTGACTATATTCTCCAAAATACAAATGCTCATTTGATATCTGTTGTTTCTGTTGCGGAAGATGACAAGTTGCATCAGGCTCTCTTAGAAAATAAATTTAACATAGTATTAACTCAATACGAAATGTTCAGGAAACTCTAGTAGCAATTCACTTAGATTGACTTAGTAAACTTTTATAAGCTTTGTGCCACTATAGAAATACTCTAATATCTGTTGATATGTCCAGCCGTATTTTTTGGCAAATGCATTTGCGGCAACTTGACTCAAACCAATGCCGTGTCCAAACCCACCGCCATAGATGACTACAGAATTAATGTTTAGTTCACTGTCCCTAATTACATCAATGGAGTAGAATTTGCTGGGGAATGAAGAAAAGTCATCACGTTGTATCCCATTAAGTAAAGTGATTTTCTTTCCTGAAATATCAAAAAGTTTTCTAACGTCAGCTTCGGAAAGTTTATATATGCTGTCTGCCGTCTCTACAGTGAGTTCTTCCACGTATCTTCCATTAGTTCTTTTGCTTATATATATGTCTGTAATTTTCTCTTCATTTTCCTTATCCTCTTCAGTAACTCCTTCCTCAGTAACTTCTACGGGAGCATTATTCTTAGAATATTGTAAACAGTTAATTCCTTGCTCCTCTCGCAAAGATAAAATTTCCGCTTCCTCAATTTTTAAATCAGTGTTTTCAACAATAACAGGATTATTACTCCAATATTTTTCATCTAATTTTTTCGACAAGTCTAACACGCTATAAAGCAGGGTGCGAGTATTATCTCTTGTAGACTGAGAATTCTTCATTGACACTGACTTTACTTTCAGATTACTTAAACGCTCGTACAGTTCTTGTGGAGAAAACTCAACTTTCCATCTAAAAAATCCGTTCTCGACTTCAACAAAGCCAATCTCGCTCAGTGATTGTCTATCCCAGTTTTTCAAAAAATTCAGAATACTTTGTTCATCATCTAAAAAATAGATGCTTGCCATATTTGTACCGTTGATTTTCGATTTCAGATATGGTCCGACATTTTGAAGACATCCTTAACATCGAAGTTTACGCCACCTGAAACAGCATAGTAAAATGTCGATGCAGGTTTAGAGTTGTAGAGCATTAGCTCTCCGCTGGTTAATTTTACAGCACTTACTGCTTTTTCGTTTGTTTTTTGTGTGTTGTAGGCTTGGAAATTTATTGAATCGTCAATGTTTGCACCAATTTTTGTATACCTTCGATCAGAAAGAATCTTGTCTATAACGTATGTTCTGGCAACTACTGCTTGAGCTTTAAGAGCTTCTAAATGATAAGTCGAGGGCATTTCGCTTGAGACAACGGAATAGAGGTACTGTTCTATTTCTACATCGTTTATCAAATAAAATCCACCTTGTGTTGTGGCCAGTATTTCAAAATCGCCATAATACTTGTTTCTGCTTCTCTGAACGAGTAGAACATACGAATCAGAATTCTTACTTTTCAAATAAAACCTTGTTCCATCTATAAACGGTCCGAATATTCCACTTTCTGTTTCAATGTATACAAAGTCATTATTCTTATACAACATAACTTTTCTATTTCCTACCAGTGAAAGAAGACGCACTAAGTTATTACCTACCCCTGAATAC